>Ga0209181_10010466_pt1 | contig 12041 bp, 11 predicted proteins | sample MAT05_FD_187208 | JGI IMG/M metagenome (GOLD analysis project Ga0209181, IMG submission 187208) | Freshwater microbial communities from Lake Fryxell liftoff mats and glacier meltwater in Antarctica - MAT-05 (SPAdes) (version 2) | ecosystem: Environmental > Aquatic > Freshwater > Ice > Liftoff... | reverse complement strand
CAACCATTTTTTCATCAGACAACACTATTTTTCTGCGAATAGTGGGGCTATTTAAAGAAAAATAGCGGCCGTATGATGGAACAAAGGGTGGCATCAAATGACTAAGTTATTATTTGCCCGTTCCTTATCTTATCCTGACCCATAATTCCAGCGATACTGCGGTGAGTATTGCGTGTTGGGCCAACCTCACGGTAACCTTACCTGTAAGCGCCAAAACGATCGATGTGAACTATGCCGAACCCACCTTTATCACCAATTGCCCCGGTGTTCAGGCTACGATCAAACGCTTGCTAGGCCAGCCAAGTGGAGGGGCTTTCCAGACTGGCATCAACCAAGTATGTTATGAAGCATACAATGAGTGCGGCAATCGCGATACCTGTTGTTTCAATGTTGCGGTACTGGAGTGAGCCAACCCTTGCGACAGCAAGACATTCGGCTGTATGCGTTTCGAGTTGCTTTCGATTCCGCTGGATTCGATCAACCAGCGCAGGTTCCGCATTCGAGCCACCAATTTGTGCGCGTTGGAATTAGATTATGTGGTCATTCAATTGCCCAACGGCCTGGTAGCCGTGACTCCTAAGAATGCCGCTATCTATAAAGCAATAGGCTCGGGCAACTCCTACACAGTGCGGAATCCAAACGCTTCGCCTTTCTAATCCATTCGCTACCAATCAGCGGCGGCCGGTATCCACACCGGCCAGGATGATATTTTCGAGTACACGCTCCCGCAGCAGGCTCAACCTGTTAACATTCAGATCGGCGGCAAATTGAAAAACGGCGAACTGCTTACCACCTACCTCAATACGTATCATTGCCCCGTATTGACAGGAAACGGAAAAGGCGGGAGAATCAAGACTGAAGCATTAAAAATGGAGCGTGACAGGCCTCCATTCTCCATTCCCAATGCTCCATTACACCTCCGTCCCAACCCAACGGACGGCTTGCTGGCTGTGGATATGAGTCCGTGGAAAGGTCAGCCGGTACAAATACAAGTACTGAATGCGCAGGGCCGATTGGTCCTGAGTCGCCGCTATGACATTGAAAATGAATGGATTGAATTGAAATTGAATGATGATTTAAAGAATGGACTTTATTACCTCATTGTTCAGCCGACGGGTGGCGAACAGGTGGCGACACGATTTGTCTTGCAGCGATAGGCGGGATTGTACCGGCTGGTCGGCGTGGAGTACCAGCGTTTTCCCGACGGGACTTTGGTTGCCGAAAAACTTGTGCGCCATGTCTTCATCCATCACTCACTGCGCAATGACTTAACCGGATTGGCCAAAGCCGCCCGCATGCTCTGAAAACCCACCTTCAGCGCAGCTACTCCGAACGTTGTCAACAGCGAGATTACAAAAATACCCGCTCCGATCGAAACTTGGCAAGCATAGTCCTGCAGCCAGGCATTTATGACCCACCAGGCAAGCGGAGCCGCCAGCGCAAAACTACAGGCACTTTGCCCCAAACGTTTATATTTGCAAGTCTTAAGCACTGTTACATAATCTCTCACAAAGGCGCAAAGACGCTGCGTTTTGATGGTACCACTTTGCACCTTTGCGAGAAAAACCGATTGTGGCGAGCCACTAAGGAACGCGGCACCAATAACTTAGTCATTTGATGCCACCCTTTGTTCCATCATACGGCCGCTATTTTTCTTTAAATAGCCCCACTATTCGCAGAAAAATAGTGTTGTCTGATGAAAAAATGGTTGACCTAAAATGACTAAGTTATTGGTGCCGCGTTCCTTATCAACTCAAGACCCATGAGAATCCCGCTATTCCTATCATTTTTCTTCGTATCCACTTCTCAAGTACTGCCTGCACAGGAAGTGCTGGAATTGAACATCACCCAACGCTGCATCTATTCCGGCGATTCGATGGATTCGGAACTGTACCGCTTTCCCGATAGCGACCCAGTAGGGACCCGGGTCAAAGATATCTGCGAACTGGGGGATGTGACACCCGATTTTGAAGTCGTGCAGACCAATGTCGAAAATGTCTCTGCGGTGCTGGACAGTGGGAAACGTTCTCTTTTGTACAGCCTTGATTTTGTAGAAAAAAGTACCACACTTGAAGTCATCGGCGCCCTGGCCCACGAGATCGGGCACCATGCCAATGCGCATACGTTCGACCCGGCACGCCGCAATGTCGAAGAGATCGAGGCTGACCAGTTCATGGGTTATATCCTGTCGAAAAAAGGGTTCCCCAAACCGGCCATCGAAGCGTTTTTGAAAAAAATGCCAGCCTCCTACGGCATAGGTTTGGGGGAGCGACAAAAGGCCGTACTGGAAGGTTTCAACCGGGCAGAGCGGGCCATGCAACTCAAAAGCCTGCCCTTCGACAACGATCCCAAGATCGAAGGCTTGACCCTGCCTGCTTTCCCCTGGCCGCCGCCTGCCTGTAACACCCGCTTCGAATTTCCCGAAATATCTTTGGCCGGATTGAAAACGCTGGGAGACGTAGAACGTAAAATCCGCCTGGCACTGGATGCCAAAGGTTATGCGCAGCGCAGTTACTTTTCAGTTCCCAACGGCTTTGCCCTCGTGACTCAACTGGAGCAGTACAACGGGGAAGACGGTTCTGTCCGCAACGATCGCACGCGCTGGCTCGATTATCCGAAAAAAGACAACTTCGGTGGTGTCATGGACTACCTGAAATCGGTCGTGATGCCGCAGAAAGGGTATTTTCGCTTGTTCGTTTTTGTGGCCACCAACCAGGCCTTCGGCGGCGGTGCTCAACGCGTCTCCAAGGAACAAGCAACGGCCTGGCTCAGTCAGGGTTTTAACAAACTTCCAGGCAGTATCGCTGTAGTGCCTTTCTCTTCGGACTACAATGTGACGGCGCTGGTATATGAATTCGTAGTGCCCGAAAGCAACCGGAAGCCGGAACAAAAATGTCCTTCGCCGCTTTTTGATGCGCGGACCCATTTGATGAAATCTGGCCTCACAGCCGCCTTAAGATTCTGATTCCTCGTTCATAGTTCCTCGTTCATAGTTCATCGTTCATGCTTGTACTGCTCGCCGACACCCGAAAAAAACTCCTCTGGCTCTGGCTCGGCTTCACCGCAGCCCTTGTTTTGCTGATCTTTATACAGACCTTGACTGGCAAAATGGAAGGCATCGAAGGCACAGCGTGGTCCTGGACTTTCGCCCATTTATTGCCGACTTTACTGCTGTTGTTTGCCGCCGTGTTGCTCAACAAAAACCCTTCGAAGGTGCTGATGCGGGCCACCTTCCGGGCGGTGTACGCAGGCGCCCTCGCTTATTTGTTGCTCCTGACGCTGACCCTGTTTGTGCTGCCAGTCGCGACGGCCAACTGGAGCATCGAGGAGTATTTGACCAAATCCTACACCTGGTTGCTGCCATTTCAGGCAGTGTTATTGCTCGCTTTTACCGCGATGTATTTTCGAAAAGAGCCCCTATTGCGTCCTGATTCGGACATTATGCAGCAATATGTCTCCAAAAAAGTCGAGTTTGCGCAGCGATCGGGCAATGTCTTGCGGGTGGAAGCCTTCAATTTATTGATTTCCGATGGCAGCGTCGGCGCAACGCTGGATTACCTGCGCGATCATCTCCCGGCCGCCGTCAACGACATTGTGGTCTTGCAGGGGCAGTACACCGAATGGACGAAACAGCGCGACCTCAACCTGATGCCGCCGGATGCTTTACAGCGCGAACTGAACCGGCTGACGATGGCGACGGCGGGGTATGTGGAAAAATTATAAACGCCCTTTCTATGAAAAATACGGTTGTTTTCTTCGCTCTTCTCTCCTTCCTCCGCTCCCCCACCCTGTCCGCTCAGGAATCGCTGACCATCCGGCACAGCTGCAACTTCGCCGCCGCCGATACGCTGGCAGAGGTGTACACCTACGAATCCTCTTCCGAGGCGAAACAGATCATCGAGCGCGTGATGCAGGTGAATGTGCTTCCGCAAAACTTCATCATCAAGTCGGCGGACTGCAACAACGCGCTGGCCACCACCCTGGGCAAACAACGGTACATTCTGTATAGCACCTCGTTTTTGGAGAATTTTAAAAAAGAAGCGAATACCAAGTGGGCGGCTTACTGTGTGCTGGCGCACGAAATCGGCCATCATCTCAGCAACCACGACCTGGAAGAAAGCAACCCGGCCGTGCGGAAGAAATTTGAACTTGAAGCCGACAAGTTTGCAGGCGGTATTTTGTTCCGGCTCGGCGCCACACTCGAAGAGGCGCAGGCGGGCATCAATACGTTTTCCCTGGAAAGCGCTTCCCAGACCCACCCGCCCAAACGCGCCCGGCTGGAGGCACTGGCTGTCGGATGGAAACAGGCGGAGGAACAGGCCGACCAGCAGGTGAATACCGGCAACGCGGCCGCGCCAGACTCTGATGAAAAGGAACTCTACAAACAGGCGCTCGCAGAAAAAGACCCGTTCGCCGCCATCGAACTGCTCGATCAGGCCATCGAATTGAAAGAAGATTACGCCGATGCCTACCTGGAGCGCGGCATCCGAAAAATAGACATCGAAGACGTAGACCCGATTCGGGTTAACTACAGTTATGCTGTCGAGGATTTGGATGTGTATATTTCCATGCGCCCTAAAAACCCGATCGCTTATGCCGAACGCGGCTATGCCTACTACCACCTCAACCGCGACACCCTCGCGATGGCTGATTTCAATCGCGCTATCCGGCTGGACGCCAAATGTGTAGATGCTTATTATGGCAGGGCCTGGATGAAAATCGGGAAGAATGAAGAAGATGCCGCGCTCAAGGATTTAGAAAAAATCATTCAAATCAAGCCCACCTATACCGAAGCCTACTATGTGCACGGCAATATTCACTATGGCTGGGGTGAATACGAAAAAGCCATCGCCGATTTCGACAAGGTGCTGAAGGTGGATTCGATGCACTACCATGCGCTCGATCTGCGGGCCGCAGCCAACATGTTTTCCGGTCGGGCCGCCGAAGCGTTGGCCGATTACAACCGTTTGGAGCGGCTGCATCCTAAGGAGTTTAACAGCCATTTTGACCGGGGGAAGTGCTACCAGTTATTGAAAAAATACAAGGAGTCTATTGCGGAATTTGACAAAATCCTGAAAGCCGACGACGACGTGACAGAGGCCTACCTGTACCGGGGCGTTGCGAAAGAAGCATACGGACAAACCGCCGAAGCAGACAAGGATTACAAAAAATTCGTAGCGGGCCGGGTGGCGGCCGGGGTTTCAGAAAAACTGGATCATCTCCACACGTCCGATGCAGACTTTGCGCCTTATCAAATGAGGATCGGCTGCCAACTCGTCGAAATTGGCTTGAACAAAGCAGGTTTGGGCTGGCTGGAACTGGCCTTGTCGTCGAGACCTGATTTAACGAAAGCGCAAGAGTGCAAAGCGGCGGCGATGAAAAAATGACGTGTGCTGTTCACCATTCTTTTTGCTTCTTCACTTTCGAAAAAACCTTTTTGTCTACGTCATAAATACCAGCCACATAACCTTTCGGCTCAGGGTCGTCGTAGGAACTCTCTTCAGGCGGCTTTTGATCGAAATATGGAAACCCATAGCGGATAGCCGGGCCGTCTATTTCGCATATCTCCACTCCGACGAGCCGATCGGAGGAAAGGAAAAAAGGTTTCGACAGGTTTTTCTCCGCCCAGGCCAGCGCCTGGCGGTAAGCATCTTCCTTGTACCCGCTGCTGCGTTCCGACTCCGAACTGGCTTCCCAATGGCGCATCATGGTCGGCAGGTGCAACGCCTTGCCCCATTCAAAATCCAGGGCCATGATCTGCTGCTCTTTTTGCCAGCCCCTGCCAGTCAGCCAGTGCCCGCGCGGAATGATATTTTTATGTTGGGTGCCATACGCCGCAGGTTCCATCAGTTGGATGAAGATGCTGGTTTGGGGCTGCTCGGGCCGGGCATCCACCGTTGTTTTCACCTTGACCAGCGTTTGTTCGCGGATGGCCGGAGTAGGCTCGGCGAACACCTGGATATAGGCCAGTTAGCATTTTTCAATGTCCACGACAGCCAGCAAAGTACGAGTCCATAAAATCTTATCTGGCAAGGTTACGACAGGATTACTGAAAGGTCGCCTATTTCAACGCTTCGCCCGCCAAGCCCGCACCAGCATCAACACCTCTTCATAATTGAGCATGCCCGATGCGATGCCCTGCGATTTCAGGTAGGCATCGTAGACCTGATATCGGACGGCGGGAGCGATTTCCTTAAATTTCTGGTGCTGTCGGCGAATGGCGCGGTCATCCTGGCGGATACCAGCCGGAATGAATGGCCGAAACTGTTTGTCATACCGCTGGACATCACTTGCCAGGCAATTCTGAGCCACCGTATGCCAATAATCCAGGTGCGCGCAATACGCGAGGTAGTGATTGGCAGATTCGGTGCAGGCAACAAAAGTGATGAAATTGCAAATACCCTCATCACTGAATCCATAACCATGCGACATTTCGTGGGCCATCGTGGGCAATGTCCGCAAGGGATGCAGGCCCGCCTCCACGTTGCCTTCGCCGATAAACGGCCAGTACAATCCCGATGCACCGAACTTGAACAGGAGTCCTTCCGGGTAGAGCGCGCGTCCCCTGACATGCCCGCCGACCGGGAATCCCTGTGCTGACAACCAGTTTTCCACCGCCACTCGCACGGTGTCTTCGGCATGGAGCGGCCAAAGTTCTTTGCCTTCCATTGCGCTGGTGTCGGCGCCGACCAGCAGGGTGCGAAGCGAATCCAAAGTGCTGGTTTCGAACATCAGTTCCTGCCAAAGCATAGCACTGTCCAGAGGCATGACCTGCAGTTGCAACTGCTTTTCCATCGGGACGCGGGAATAATTGAACCCCCACATCCAGAAAAAAAGGCCCAGTATCAGTCCGGCGAAGCCCAGCAGTTTGGCAGTCCAGAAGGCTGTTTTATTCCAAAAGCCCGTCAACTTCGGGCGCTTGCGGACTGCCCAAACCCAAAATAGAATGACAGCCGTCCAAAACAGGTAGAACGCTGGAAAAGGCAAGCACCCTAACGTCCCATCCAGCACCCAGCGGACGTTTTGAAATAGTCCACGACTGTACCAGTGCTCGACTATTTCCGGGTATTGATGTGCCCAAAGGCTCAGCAGCCAGGTAGCCAGACCAAAGCCAACCCCAATGCCGGGCCGAATGAGATGTTTCAAGATGTTCATGTTAAAAAACGATCGGCAAGAAAAGCAAATATGCCGATTTGCAGAAGAAGCACGGTACCACTTCCACAATCATTTTTAAATCGCAACAACGTACGGCTAAAGCGAGCTTACTCGCTCCGCAAACTCTTCACCGGATTGGCCAGGGCCGCCCGAATACTCTGAAAGCCCACCGTCAAAAAAGCGATAGCGACCGCAACCAAACCCGCTGCCGCAAACATCCACCATTGAATATCAATGCGATAAGCGAAGTCAGCCAGCCAGTGCTGCATGAAGAAGTAGGCGACCGGAGCAGCGATCGCGAACGCCAGCACGACCAGTTTCAGAAAATCACCGGCCAGCAGGCTGGTTACACTGGCGACCGAGGCGCCCAGCACCTTGCGGATGCCGATTTCCTTGCGCCGCCGCACTGCGCCGTGTGCCACCAATCCGAACAGGCCCAGGCAGGAGACGAACACCGCCAGTCCGGCGAACAAGCCGAACACTTGTCCGAATTGCGTTTCAGCGCGGTACTGTGCGGCGAAATGCTCGTCCAGAAACCAGTAGCGGAACGGCTGTTCGGGATAGATTTTTTGCCAGATCCGGTGCAGCGCATCCAGGGAAGCCTGCGGGTTGTCGGGACTGATTTTCACCGACAGGTAACTCAACTGTTCGGGCGGGAAACAGTAATACATAGTCGGCTTGGGCGGCGTTTTCAAAGACTCGATGTGGAAGTTTTCCACGACGGCGGTGATGGTGGTACGGGCGCCATTTTCCGCATTTTCAAATGCGATTTGTTCGCCTACCGCGCTTTCCGGGCTGGGGAAACCGAGTTGTTCGAGCAGGACCCGGTTGATGGCAATAGAATTGAAACGTCGGGTTTGATCGGGAAACAGTTCGATTTTACCCGACAGTATTTTTGCCCCGTAGAGGTCGAAAAAGTCTTCGTCCGTTTCTACAAAATAGGTGGTAGACCGAACGAAATCCGGGCTTTTCACCCAATGGAGCGGACGGCTGCTGCCGCTGATGCTGTTGATACCCAAACCTGGTGTGATGCCTGAAGCCGCTACGCCGTGCAGGCTGCTGACTCGTTCGCATTCTGCTTTGAACAGGGCCACACGTCTTGTCGCCATAGTATCCCGCCCTTCAGCGGGGATTGTTTTCAGTGCTACGATCAGGTCGAGTTGCAACCCGAGGTCATGGTTTTTGAGAAACCGAACCTGTTGCAACACCACGACCACACCGAAAATCAGGCCGATCGAAAAGACAAACTGCAACACCACGAGCGGCTGGCGCATCCCCATCCCGCCACGGGCCTCCAAACACCCACGCAGCACTTCGGCGGGCCGAAAACCCGACAATAAGAATGCCGGGTAAAGTCCTGCAATCAAAGCGCTCAATCCAAAAAAGCCGGCTGTTATGACCCAAAAAGCCCAGTCTGTTCCCTGTGAAGCGAGATCCAAAGGCCGACCCACCAGCTGGCCGAACCCAGGTAAAGCAGTAGATAGCAAGGCAGCCGACAGTGCAAATGCAACGCCACTCAACATCAGGCTTTCCAGCAAAAACTGGCGGGCCAGCATCCCCCGGCTGGCTCCGGTTGCTTTGCGAATGCCCACTTCTTTGGCGCGTTCGCGGGCAAGCGCAGTGGCGAGGTTGACATAATTGATGAATGCAATAAAAAGGATGAACATCGCCACCAGGCCCAGGAAGCGCACGGAGCGCGCGCTGCCGTTGGGCTCAATTTCATACGTCAGGCTGGAATGCAGGTGAATATCGGCAAACGGCTGGATATCAAGCCGGATGCCTTCTTTTTTCATGTACTGCTCGTTGATGGCAGCCAGTCGGCGACGGACATTTTCAGTGCCTGCGCCCGGCGACAACTGAAAATAGGTGTAATCCCAATAGGAGTCGAAACCGTCCTGATGCCCCTTGGCGTAACGGGTTGCGTAGGAAGTCAGCAGGTCAAATTTGAGGTGGGTATTTTCCGGCGGATCGGCTGCGACCGCTGTCACCATATAATCGCCCGCGCACATTCCGGAAGGAATTTTCAAGGTTTTGCCCAAAACATCGGTGTTGCCAAACAAACGTTTTGCCGTCGTTTCAGAAAGTACCGCTGTATATGGATTTTGCAGACAAGTGGCTGCATGGCCTTGTAGCATACGTTGCGGAAACATCCGCAAAAATCCGGGGTCAGTGCAGAAGAACCGGCTCAGTTCAAACGGTTGTCCGGCGGCGGTCACCGTCACCTCGCTGCTACCGCCATTGTACAGGCGGGCGAAATCCACCACTTCCGGCACATCGGCTTTCAGGGTGGGCGCAATGGCGCTGTGCGAGTTGGCATCTTCGGTGAGAATCGTTTCGCCATTCATCGTTTGGTTGAATACCCGCCAGATGTCCGACGCATAGGGCGTTTGCCGGTCGTAGCTTTGCTCATAACGCACATACTTCAGGATCAGCAGGCACGCCACCATACCGATGACCAGCCCTGCCAGGTTGAGCGCGGTAAAAAGGGGGTTTTTGCGGAGCAACATTCTAAACGCGTGGATGATCATGTCCTTTACCTTTTTATAATTGAATGTTAGCCGACCAGGTCAATATTTCCGACCAAACACTTTGCCTCACTCGCTTCGCAATGATTTAACCGGATTGGCCAGGGCTGCCCGAATACTCTGAAAACTCACAGTCAAAAACGCGATGGCTATGGCAACCAAACCCGTCACTGCAAACATCCACCATTGAATATCAATGCGATAGGCAAAGTCGGCAAGCCATTGTTTCATGGCCCAGTAGGCTATTGGAAATGCAATGACCAAGGATACAATGACCAGTTTCAGGAAATCCCTGGAGAGCAGGCTAACCACCGAACCCACTGACGCACCCAGCACCTTGCGAATACCGATCTCTTTGGTGCGCTGCTCCGCTGTGAAGGCTGCGAGGCCAAAAAGACCGAGACAGGCGATGAAAATGGCAAATCCGGCGAAGGCGCCCAAAATGCTGCCGATGCGCCGTTCCGTGCGGTATTGCTGATCGAATTCTTCATCAATAAACCTGAAATTGAAAGGCTGACCGGGTAAATAGGCGAACATAGATATTCGGTGCCGATATAGAGCGACATAACCTGATCTACTCACAGGTTATGCCGAATTAATTTTGCACTGATTATCAGTTGTTTAAGAGACACATACATTTTTCAGAGTGTCCGCTTTCGGACGCGCCGGTGTTCGCTGTCGAACGAGGTGAAGCGCAAATGTTATGTCTGGAAAATGCATCTGGTCAAAAAGAAAAAATCGAATTTATCAACAAAAGAAAAAAATTTGGACATTTACCCCGCTTCTTACAACGCACACCAGACATGACTTTTATACGTCCCACCTTTCGCCACCCCGAATCGCCCAAAAACGAACTGGGCTACACCAAAAAATTCTACGAAGGCGCACTTTCTACTCTTTGTGCGGGCTGCGGACACGACAGCATTAGCGGGGGCATTATCCAGGCATGTTTTGAGTTGAACATCGCGCCGCATCGGATTGCCAAATTGTCTGGCATCGGTTGCTCTTCCAAAACACCTACTTACTTTCTCGGCAATTCGCACGGGTTCAATTCCGTGCATGGCCGCATGCCTTCCGTTGCCACGGGAGCGTTGCTCGCCAACCGCGACCTGGTTTATCTGGGTGTATCAGGGGATGGCGACTCGGCTTCCATCGGTATGGGACAGTTCGTACACGCCGTGCGCCGCAACCTCAACATAACTTATATCGTAATGAACAATGGTTGCTACGGACTGACCAAAGGCCAGGATTCCGCCACTGCCGACCCGGGTTCCATCAGCAAAAGCGGCCAGGCAAATCCCTTCCAAACCATTGATCTGGTGGGCCTTGCGCTCGAATTGGGCGCCACCTTCGTAGCCCGTAGTTTTTCTGGCGACAAGTCACAACTGGTACCGCTCATTAAGGCGGCCATGAGCCACCATGGTTTTGCGTTCATTGATGTACTGTCCCCTTGCGTGACCTTCAACAACAATCCGGGCAGCACCAAGTCCTACGATTTTGTGCGCCAGCATGTGGAAGCGACTGCCGCCATGGATTTTGTTCCGGAGCGTGCACCTGTCATGGTAGACTATGCCGAAGGCACCTCCAAAACCGTCCAGATGCACGACCACGCCACCCTCGAACTCCATAAACTTGCCCCTGGCTGGGATCCGACCGACCGCCGCTCTGCATTCATGCGCCTGCACGAGTCGCGGGCGCAGGGTGAAATCCTGACCGGCCTGCTTTATATCGAACCGGAAAGCAAGGACTTGCACGATATGCTGGCAACATCCGACACACCGCTTAACGAGTTGAAAGAGAAAGATTTGTGCCCGGGTAGCGCAGCACTCGAAAGCATCAATGCCGACTGCAGATGAGTTGATTGTTGACTGTTGATTGTTGACTGTTGACGCCGAACTGCCATTGAACAGTTGATATTGCTTTTCAAAATTACCTTTTAAAAAATTATTACCTGACATTACGCACCCCTAAAAATTTGGAGAATAGAGTTCTTTGACATGTTGACATTTTAAGTTTTGGACTTCGCCCCAAGCGGCTTTCAATGCAGCCATATAAATCTTTCGTTTCATGGCGAAATGGTTTAGTTGTAACTATACAGCCGCCCCTAAATACTTATGATTTCGGACCTCGGAGAGGTCAAAGGTTTGTAGAAATGCATCGGGTTGACATTAATCCCCGACCTCGGAGAGGTCGAACGTTTGTTTCAACGCTATTTTCTGCAAACCTTCGACCTCTCCGAGGTCAGGAAAACATTGAAATGCTACATTTCTACAAACCTCTGACCGCTCCGAGGTCGTATGGCAAAAAGCATTTCAAGGCGGCTGTATAGTTACGCTTGATTAATTTCCAAAACTCTTTTTG
>Ga0209181_10010464_pt1 | contig 12041 bp, 10 predicted proteins | sample MAT05_FD_187208 | JGI IMG/M metagenome (GOLD analysis project Ga0209181, IMG submission 187208) | Freshwater microbial communities from Lake Fryxell liftoff mats and glacier meltwater in Antarctica - MAT-05 (SPAdes) (version 2) | ecosystem: Environmental > Aquatic > Freshwater > Ice > Liftoff... | reverse complement strand
TGTCGGGACGCTCCAGCCAGCTGTGCTAAAACAAAAAAAAGGACCGTATCTTTTGATGCGATCCTTTCAAAGTGGAGAATACCGGAGTCGAACCGGTGACCTCTTGCATGCCATGCAAGCGCTCTAGCCAGCTGAGCTAATCCCCCTTTTGATTAAGCGGCTGCAAAGATAGAATCAGGGTTGTTATTTTTCCAAAACTTTATGTAAATATTTTTCAACCCGAAGGTATGTCGAGGCATCTGCCTTTGTATTTCATCAATCAAATTCCACAAAATCCAGATTTCCCGTTTCTTTGCCCCCATGTTAAACTACATGTGCGTCACACTTCCGTCATGCATACCATGCTGGGTTTTGTTATTTCTTTCCTGCTCGTTTTCCGCACCAATACGGCTTACGAACGCTGGTGGGAAGGCCGCAAATTGTGGGGCGCACTGGTGGACAACAGCCGCAACCTGGCCATGAAAATCGCCTCGATGCTGCCGCTCGACCATAAGCAACGCGTGTTTTTACGTGATTCCCATCGTTACATTCATCTTCTACGTGCTAGCCAGCCTCGAATCCATTGCCGAGGAAATTGAAGAGCCTTTCGGAGGTGACGAAAACGACCTGCCGCTGGAGAAAATGGCGCACGGCATGCGTGTGCACATCCACGAGGTTATCTGATCCTGAAAATGTTTCCGGTATCGGTGGTGAAATAAATGTACCCGTCGGGCGACTCTTTTACGCACCTTACACGGCCTATACCGGGAAAATACTTTTCCTGTTTTACAACCTTTTGTCCATCCAGCATGACAAAATGCAGGTACTGGAAGCTCAGTGAACCCAACAGCAAACCACCTTTCAAATCGGGATAACGGTTGCTGCTCACATACTCCATTCCACAGGGAGCGATGCTGGGGCGCCAATAGATGACTGGTTGTTCCATGCCGGCTTTGGCCGTATCGGGTGTAATAACGATGCCGTTGTAATTGATGCCGTAGGTTATAAGGGGCCATCCGTAGTTGACACCCTTGCGCACGATGTTGAGCTCGTCGCCGCCCTTTGGACCGTGTTCGGTTTCCCACAGGTCCCCACTCATTGGGTGGAAGATGAGCCCCTGGGGGTTCCGTATGCCGTAGCTCCAGATGCTGCCCATGGCGCCGGGCGTGTTTACAAAAGGATTGTCTGGCGGCACCGTTCCATCGTCGCGCAATCGGTGGATTTTGCCGCAATGGTTGGTAAGCAGCTGGGCATTGTCCCAGTCACCCCGGTCGCCGATGCCAAAAAACATGTAATTGTCCTTGTCAAAAACGATTCGGTTGCCGTAGTGGTGCGACTTCTGACTGTCGGGCAAACCTTTGAACAGCAATTGCTGGTCGATCAATTGATTGCCCTTCAATCGTGCGCGCATGATGGCCGTGTTTCCTTTCGAATTGCCTTCCGGCGACGGCGCTGAGTAGGAAAAATAAATCCAGCCGTTCTCGGCGTACTGCGGGTGCAGCTTCACGTCGAGCAGCCCCCCTTGGCCATCCACCCTGATGGGCGGTAAACCTCCAATGGTATCTGATTTTCCGGCTTTGTGCCGCAGCATGAAGCCGCCTCGCAAGGTAACCAACATGCTCCCATCGGGCAGGAACTCAAGGCCCCATGGCGCATCGTCGAGACCGCGAAGGATGGTATCGAGTTTGAGCGTAGCACCGCCTTCGGGTGTGGGTTCTTGTTTGGTGGTTTGAGGGCCTTTGCATTCGAAAGCAAGGGCGGCAAAAAGTATTGCGATAAAGAGGGAGAAAAATCGGTTCATACCAAGACGGGTGTGGTTTGATGAATGAGCACAACTGCTAAGGTACGTCAATAAGCTCTCTACAACCTTTCTTTTGAGGTAAAAAACAGGTGTGTTAACGCCGCTGGTGGCGCTAACACACCTGTTTTTTGACCCCAAAAGAAAGGTTTACATTTTTGCTTTCAGCTCCTTGACTTGTTTTCCAAACAAATGCCTTGGCGTTTTTTCAATGTCCGCCAAAACGCGGTTGAGTTCGGGTTGCCGGGCGGGCATCTTGTTGAGCAGCGTAAGTACGAGAGCCCATTCGGCGCGTTGCGACACGGTGGGGTCCGACACACGGGCCAGTTCACGGAAGTACTTTGCGGCTTCGTCGTAGCTGCGGTTTTTGTACGATGCGTGGGCAAGCATTTCTTTGGCTTTTACATCGTTGGGCTGAAGTTTGAGGGCTGGTTTGAGGTTGGTAATCACATCAGAATAGTCGCCGGAACGGTAGTTTTTCGAAGCCTGGTCCCAAACAGAGGATTCCACCCCTGAGCCTTTGCTTGTGCTGTTGTTTTGCACGGCAAAGTCGCTGTCGCGGTAATAGGATTGTGATAGCTGGCGGTAATCTACCGTGCCACGGGCGGCCGTTGAAGGTTCGAGGGCGTCTTCCAGTGGGTCGCGGTCTTTTTGCAGCGAGGGGTCGGAGGGGCGCACAGGGGCTTCTATTTTGGGCGGGACGGGTTCGGTGGCGGCTATGGTTTGATCGTCGTTGTTGTTATTTCCAGGTTGTTCTATGGTAGGCGAAGTCCTTGTATTTACGTTGGGCTTGGGCTTTGCCGGACGCACGCTGGAGGAGGGTTTTTTAGCTTCGGGTTTTTCAACTTTGGCGATGGGCGCTTCTTCGGTTATCACATTTTCCCGACCGAAAAACCACCAGGCACCGAAAGCGAGGGCGAGGGCGGCGGCAATGCTCATGGGCCACATGTTTATGCTTCGAGAGCGTGTGGGTGGCGTGTATCCGGGGATGGCCGAAGGCGCGGCCTGGTAATTGTTTTCCCAAAGTTTCATTTTGGAAACCAAGTCGTTTTCGACAAGAAGTTCCAAAGCGCGTCGTTCCTGGCGGTGTTCCTGCACGAGTTGGGCGAGTTCGGCATCGTTGGCCAAAACACGTTCGAAAGCGATGCGTTCCTCGATGATGAGGTCGCCGCGCAGATAAGATTCTATGGTATCGAACAATCGTGGGTCCTGGCGCATGGCCTGAAGATTTAGGAGTTAGGATTACAAAAAGAGTAAATGTTCATCTTTTCCAGTACGGATTTTTTTCAAGGATTTCCCTGAGTTTCATGCGGCAACGGTAGGCTTCCTTTTTAGCTACATCGGCGCCGCTGTAACCCATGGTATTCGCTATTTCTTCCATCGAATAATCCAGTTGGTAGAGGCGCAGCAGTCCTTTGCAGCGTTCTCCGATTTGTGTGAGTGCTTCGGCCAGCAGGGTGCGTTCTTCACCGCGCAGGGCGTCGGCTTCCGGACTTTCCACCGTGCCTTCGTAATGGTGCTCTTCCAGGTTTCCGTAGCGCCCTTTTTGCCGCCTCAGCGTAAGCCAATGCCATTTGGCGATGGCCACGAAGTAGGTGGACAGGGCGCTTCGGCCCTCATAGCGGCCTTCGCGCAGGTTGCGGTCGAAGAGCACGAGGGTGTCCTGAAACACATCACGAGCGTCGTCGAAAGCCCCGCCGTGGTCAAGCACATGCCTGATCACGGTTTCGCGCAAGCCTGGGCGCAGGTACAACTGTCGGAGGGCTTCTTCGCGCGCAGCACCGCCAGTTTGAATGGCTGTGATGAGTGCGTCGTCTTTCCAGGTGGTCTTGTCTTTCATATTGGTGTACGCTAAGGTCGAAAGGTAACCTCAGAAAAAAAATTTAAAAAAAATGAATTTGCGTGGTTACCTCCAAGCTCCCCCAGCCATTAAGATGCAAACACATTTGAATCAAGCATTGCAAAAACTGTTCGCACCATGAAAAAGCTCATTTTGATCGCTGCCCTGCTCTTTGTTGGTAACCACCTCGTAAACGCACAAATCAGTGGTGTTGGTTTCCGCCCGGGTCTCACCTTATCGAAATACAAACTTACCAGCGATTACAACGACATCTACGACGCCACCTTTCAACCCGGTGGAAGCTTCGCAGGATTTCTTGAAATCAACCTTGGCAACCGCTTCACCATCCAGCCCGAACTTGCCTTCACCCAACGCGGTGTACACATGGTGAGCGAAAGCGCAATCTACTGGGAAGGTCCCGAGTTTGGTTACGAACCTTACGAAAAAGTAGTTGAGTACCGTTTCCGTGAAACGCTCAACTACATCGACATCCCTGTAATGGTGGAAAAAAACTTCGGCGGCGGCATGTTCGGCGGTTACATCGCAGCCGGTCCGGCCCTCTCCTTCGGCATCAAAGGCAAAGGAAAAGAAGAAATCCTCATCGAATACCCCGCAAGTGAGGACAAGTTTGTGGTCGAAAACCGTACCGACCGCAAGGAGTACGAAATCGAAATGGGCAAAGGCCGCTACGACATGTACAAAGGTTTCGACTTTAGCCTCAACCTCGGCGCCGGTTTGCTTTTCCTGCTCGAAAACGGCGAAATCGGCCTCGATCTGCGCTACACCCATGGTACCCGCGGCCTCGACGTCAACGGTCAGAAAAACCGCAACTTCAACATTGGTGTATCGTACATGCACTACATCGGAGGATAGTTTAAAGTTTGAAGTTTGAGGTGCCGCCTTTTAATCCTGACATCAAATCCTGCCCTTCATCTCATCTTGTAAATTCTGATCCATGCATTGTCCAAATTGCAGTTATCCAGCCCAGACAGGTGTTGCTCGTTGCGGTCGATGCAACTATAAAATACCTGCCGGCAAACAACCCGATGCCCACGCTGCTCCGCACAGCCGCATCCCGTGCTGCAATTGCCAGCACGAAAACCTTGCAGATGCCGCACGTTGCGAACACTGCAACGTAAAACTCCAGGCAGCCGTCAGTTCAGCTCCGGCCCCCACGCTTTACAACCAACCTTTCACCATCAACCGCTACGCTTACGGTCATGAACAATAAAGGTTTCAATCCGCTCTTTGTGTCGGCCCTGGATATTCTTACTGGCGCTTTGGGGGTGTTCATCATTCTCAATTTTCTGCGCCAAAACAATCCGCCGCCCACACCCCTACAGCCACCTGCGCTTGCACAAAACGGCACACCAGCCGAAAAAGCTACGCCCAATACACGCGAAGGCAAAGGCGACTACCGATACACCCGCCCACCTGCCCCCAAACCCCAGCCTTCTAATCCCTTGTCTTCTAATCCTTTGCCTTCTAATCCTAATCCGCAAACGGGCAGCACGCCAACAACGAGTCAAAACACGCCCGCAACTACCCCGCCTTCGGTACCTAATCCCAATCCCGTTACCCCCCTACCCCAAAGTGCGCCCCAGGACCCTATTGCCGTGGATCTCATGCGCTCCACCCAAGGCTCGGTTGTACTGCTGCTTCAGCAATACGGACAAGCCAAAAACTCGGTGGAGTTCATGATCCGGCAAGGCAACCGGACTTGGAAGCCGACCCGGGCCAGCAAGTATCAGGACAATGTTTTCGCCTACAACAGAGCCTTGAACTACTTCTACCAAACCGAACTTCAACCCGGCACTTACGAAGTGCTGGTGCGTTCCAAACGCGGTACGAAAAGTTCGGGTAACCAAAACTTCGCCCTCTACGGCAAACTCGCCGGCGGCGGTAAGTCGCAATCCTACAGTTTCGGCAATTACGGTTTCAACGGTACCGGCAACGATTGGACAAGCGCAGGCACCTTCCAGGTAAGCAGCACCACCCTGGATTACAGCAGCCGCATTTCCAAAGCTGCCGAAGCCAACACACCGCAAAACGATGCAACCGCCCCCGCCCCAACCAAACCCGCCAAGGAAGCACCCCAAAGCGGCAGAAACGGCAAATGGGGGAAATAACCGCTTGGAGGTCGAGATTCAGCCCGACAACGTTACCCCAAAAACCTTCTCCTATCGAGCGAAGCGCATTACATCACTTTAATCCAAACACCCTTCATTTCTTCAGTTTTTACACTTTTTTCAAACAAAAAGCGGTTTTCTTCAAAAAACAGATTTGCTGAAAACCGCCGTCTAAAACATACTTCAAGCCATGTTGCACCAAAAAAATATGCAAATCGCCGCCGGTTTCGGCATCGCTTTCGTCATCGCAGCTGTAGTGGCTGTAGGATACCAAACATCGCCCAAAGGTTCGGGGCTCGAAACCATCTTTTTTGCCCTTGGCGGCCAACTGCCTTTCGGCGTCATACAGGCCGCTACCTTCGCCTGCTTTTTCATCTGCCTGTTCGGCATCCAGTCGCTTTGGAAAAGGGTGCGCTACGAAGAAAGTGTTTTCCAGGCCAAACTACTGCCCGAATCCGAGCAGTTCGTGCTCTACCCCGAAGATGTGAACGAGATCAAACTGAACACCATTTCGATGGAAAAACACCTCGGTCCACGCCTGCTCACCGACCTGATCAAACAAGCCACCACCAAGTTTCGCGCCGAAAGCTCCACGTCCGAAACCCTGTCGATGGTGGAAACCGTGAGCGACATGCAACGCAAATCCATGGAAAAAGAATTTTGGCTCATTGGTGTTTGCCAGACGCTTATACCCGCCCTCGGCTTCTTGGGAACCGTGTTGGGTATGGCCGCAGCCATCCTGAGCATGGACGATCCCGCTCCCCTTGCCGCAGCAACCACCGGCGCCGCCACTGTGGTAGCCACCGGCCCCAATGTATCGGCTCTCATCGATTCCATGGGTACAGCCTTTTTCACCACCATCTTGTCCATCATTCTTGGAATCGTGGTTACAGTGATGATCAAGCAACTTGAAACCCATGTGGAAGACATGCACACCAACATGAAACGTTATGTGATTGAGAACCTGGTGAACCGCATCCACAGGTGATCTGTATATTTTCTGGGTCAATGTTATGGCTCATGGATGCAAGCAACACGGATAAAAATCGGATTTTTATCCGTGTTGCTTGCATCCGCGTGTTATTACATTGATTCGAAAATGAAGCGATGCATCATTTTTAAAAACCGACAACCAAATGTTATATTTGCAGCATGAAGAACGTCGTTTTTTTCCTGCTTTTCGCCCTGAACATCCTTGTATCCCATGCCGCTGTATTGCCTCCCGGCTTTGTGGAAACACCGATTGCAACGGGTCTTGATCCCACCGCAATCGCCCAATCGCCCGACGGCCGCATTTGGATCGCCGAAAAAAACGGCACGGTGCGCATTGTGGAAAACGGTCAGCTTTTACAGGATCCATTCGTATTTTTGGATGCCGACAACCTGAACGAACGCGGCCTGAGCGGCATCGCCATCGATCCCAATTTTGAGCAAAACGGGTATGTTTACCTTTATTATACTGTAAAATTCGCTTCGATCAACCGCCTCAGCCGTTTCAAAGCCGTTGGAAATTTTGCCCTTCCCAGCAGCGAAGAAGTGCTCATCAATTTCGATTACTTATCCAACTCTATTCACAACGGTGGTTCCATGGTGTTTGGCCCCGACGGCAAACTCTACATCGCTACCGGCGACAGCCACGACGGACCCAAATCGGCCTCCATGGAAAGTTTGCACGGCAAAGTGTTGCGTTTCAATCCCGATGGCAGCATCCCCAACAACAACCCGTTTTTCAACACCAACACCGGCATTTACCGCTCTATTTACGCCACCGGATTTCGAAATCCGTTCTCCATGGCCATCCAACCCGGCACCGGACGTATTTTTTCGGGCGACGTGGGCGGCGATCTTCATGAAGAAATCAACGACATTCAGGCAGGTAAATTTTATGGATGGAACATGCTCGAAGGCAAACGCACCAACCAAAACGTACCTGCAGGATACCAGGACCCTTTGTACAGTTATCCTCACAATTTAGGATGTGCAGTGGTAGGCGGCGCGTTTTACAATCCGGCACAACCGGTTTTCCCGGCCCAATACCAAGGTAAATTCTTTTTCACTGACTACTGCTTCAACTACATCAAGGTGCTCGATCCGGCCACCGGCCAGGTCACACAAACCTTCGCAACGGAGATCGATCGGCCGCTTTGCCTGCTCACCAGCAACGACGGCGCTTTGTATTACATCTCTCGTGGCGGATTGGGTGGCGGCTCCCTCGAAGACAACACCAGCTCCAACGAAGGCATGCTTTGGCGCATCGAATACGTGGGCGACGGCGCACCTGTGTTCAGCATCAACCCAGCATCCAACATTTACAGTACCGGTGAAAATGCAACGTTCACGGCCAAAGCCAACGGTTCGCAACCCATTACCTACCAATGGCAACGCGACTCGGTGGACATCCCTGGCGCCACGGCACAAACCCTGATGATTCCTGCGGTAACCGTGGCCGACAGCGGCGCACACATCAGGTGCCTGGCCCTGAATACGTTTGGACAAGTGACCAGCAACCAGGTTACCCTGCGTGTTACTTCAAACCTCCGTCCCGATGTGAGCATCCTGACGCCGCTTGCCGATTTCCTTTACAGCGCAGGCGATACCATCTTTTTCTCCGGTACCGCCACCGATCCTGAGAGTGGACTTTTGCCGCCAGACAACCTTACCTGGCGCATCGATTTGCACCACGATGTGCATACCCACCCGGGACTTTCACCAACACCCGGCATCGACAACGGCTTTTTTGTTTTGCCTGTCGTGGGTGAAACCGATCCCAATGTTTGGTTGCGCATCCATCTTAGCGCTACCGACCCGGCAGGACTTACACGCCATGTTCAGCGCGATCTTTTCCCCTACAAAACCACCGTGCGCATACACACCGAACCACCCGGTTTACCCGTGCGCCTCGACGGTAAAAACCTCGACTCTCCTGCCGAAGCACAAAGCGTGCGCGGGTTAAGGCACCAGGCTGAAGTGGGCAGGTCTTATTGGCAAAACAAAACGCTGTTCGCATTCCAGGGATGGAAAGACGCCGCCGGACAAACCATCCAGGCGACCGGACTTTTGCACACCTTGTTTGCCGACGACGACCTTACCGAGCGCACGGCCCAATACACCAACTATCCGGCAGGTGAAGGAACAGGATTGTATGCCCGATACGTAGCTTTGAAAGCCGACGGCACCTTTGGCGCCAACTACCTGACACGCATCGATACCGTCGTGAATTTCGACTGGGCTCAAGGCAGTCCGGACCCTCAGGTACCCGCCGACAATTACGGTGTTCGCTGGCAGGGCGCTTTGGAGGCGCCAGTTTCGGGCGAATACAACTTGGTGCTCAACACCGACGATGGTTGCAGGTTGTGGATCAACGATTCGTTGTTGATTGATGCTTGGGAACCCAAAACCGCCTCCGAAGAAATTGGCGTTGTTTACCTCGTAGCGGGTGTTCGTTACCCGCTGGTGATTGAATATTTTGAACTGGGCGGCGGCGCTTCGGCGCAACTTTTGTGGAGCAGCGACGTGGTTGGCAAATCGGTCATTCCAAAATCGCAGTTGTACGCTTACCTGCCAGAATACAAGAACGGTATAAAAACCAAACTTACGGCGCGCATCCAGCCCAATCCGGTTACCGGCAACACCCTTGGTTTGTTTCTCGACGCCAACCAACAAGAAGATTTGCAGATCCGCTTGGTTGATGCGCAAGGACGCCTTTTGCACAACTGGGTGAATGTGCCTTTGCAACTGCCCAAAACCATAATTGAACTGCCAGTGGGCGATTTGGCACTGGGTCAATACTGGCTGGAAGTAAGTGGTAAAAGTGCGGAAAGGAAGGTGATTGCTTTTGTGAAAATGTAAAAAAGCTGAAAGTTGAAAGTCCAAAGCTGAAAGTTGAACTACGACTTTCAGCTTTGGACTTTCAGCTTTCAGTTAACAAAAAGCGCCGCCCCGAAACATCGGAGCGGCGCTGCTATTTTTACACCGGTGAATTAGTGCGCCACAACCAACCGTTTTGCATTCACAACCGTACCGTCCTCTATTAGTACTATTTGATACAAACCAGCAGGCCATGAAGCAACGTCAAGTACAAACTCGCCCTTCGAATCGGGCAACAATTGTCTTTGAACGATTGCACCCTGGCTATTGACCATCAACAACTCAGACAGGTTTGAAGTTTTGTCGTTGCTTACTTCGTAACTGATAACCGTTGTTCCTGACGTAGGATTTGGCCTCAAGGATAAGGTTGGCATCACGTCGTGTATCCAAGCTCGTTCTCCCGTTCGTGGTAATTCCTCATCCACACAGATCATATCTGCACAGGATTGGCCGCAATTCGATTCGTAAACGAAATAAAAACAATTCAAGGCATTGTATTGCGACAAAAGCATCGTGTGTGTTAAAGTGTGCATGGCATCTGCTGGTGGCGTGCCGTAAAACGTTTGGGTTGCCAAAAGTGTAGGCGTCATGCCGCTAACGCTGTACAATGTTGCAGTATATTGCGTTATGTCGCATTCTGGTCCTGTGATGTAATGCGCAGGGAACGTCACTCCGATGGTTACGGTTTGCGGAAATCCTCCGTTGCTTTTGACCTTAAATGTGTACATGCACCAAATTTCCTCCTCACAAGTATCCGGTCGCAATTGGAACTTTGCCGGACACAATTCACCGGTAACACGATCGCACAATTGAATTGTACCTTCCAAACCTGCATTGTATTTGTCTACATCGGTTACATGCAACGTTCCGTTGAGTACAATGTAATTCGGAAATGGTGGCGCATTGAAATAGGTCGGCGGTCCATTGTATACCATGTACGCCCCATCAAAAACTGGGAGAGAATCACAGAATTCGTATGCAGCCGGCAAATGCATTTGCATGTTAACCACGCCAATGATTTGTTCGTCAAAATCATCTTCTCCCATCAGGCACTGCAGCGGCGTTGGGGTAAGCACATCCACTTCCAAATCCGGACAGGTACTACATTCCAGAACATCCAAACAAAATGGGTCTGAAACTTCCGTACAAACGATAATACTATCTGGAGGGCCTAATTGAGGACCACTGGGAAGATTTCACGTAACGTTCAGAACGATTTCTCCTTCCCATCCATCATTTAAGCACAAAGGCGAAACAACACCAGGTCCGCCGTTCATTAGTAATTCATTTGGCAAAAGCACCCATCTCCATGCATCGTAACTTCCGGGAGGCGCCATAAGGCAAATCGTACTGTCAGCAAGCAATGTGTCGCATAAGGCGTAACACCCTGACAACAAATTCATATTGATGGCTTGCTTTGTTGTAACGATTCTGGAGGTTGTGCATCCATAACTGTTTGAATAATTCACTGCATAATTGCCACCCTGATACGATTGGTATTGTGGTCCCGAACCTAAGTAATTGTAAGTTGTTGCAATATTCCAGTTCACAGACAGGTTGTTGGTTTCTGTTATGGTAACCAAAAATGGATCACATTGGTATTCAATGTCAAAACTAAGTGTTGGAGGCCCAGGATTAACCACCACATTTTCCATGATGTAGGAACAAATCACAGAGTCAATCATGGCATAAACCTTAATAAAATAGGTGTTGGCGTATCAACAGTTGGGATAGAAACGGATAGATTTCCATTGAGAAGTATACTCGAACTGGGAAAATTTGTTTCCCAAAAATAATCATACGTTGCATCAACTGCTACAGAATAAACGGATTGTGAGGTACTGGGACACAAAATAAATTTACCGTTAATACCACCCAAAAAGGGAGATGTTTTGATAACTTCTTCCGGCTCAAACGGGCTGAAGGTACAGCCATGCAGGTCTGTTACAGTAACCTGGTATAAACCCGTCGGAAGGTTGTAAATCATTTCTGTGGTTTGACCACCTGGACTCCACTCATAGTGCACAATGGAGTCCCCTGTGGTTTGTTCGAAGGCAAGCCACAAGTTTTGGTCACAGGAAGTATCCTGACGAATGATTTCTCCCCAAAGCATGTTTTCTAAGATAGTTATTGTATCACTCACTTCAATTACACACCCTTTGTCGGTTTTGCCAGTAAGTGTAATGATCTGTTGCCCTGGATAACCATACGATTTGGTGGGTGCTTCCAAAGAACTTCCCGTCAAATCACCGAAATCCCAATCAAATTGGACAAAACTGTTTAGTGGTGCTGAAACCGCTTCCAATTCAATTATGGAACCTACACAAAAGCTGTCCTGTTCCAGGGCGATGTCCAACGTAGGATATTCCGGTATGTCAATTGTTATACACTGCGTGCAATGGTACGGAATGCCCACGGAATCGGCGCT
>Ga0209181_10010460_pt1 | contig 12048 bp, 12 predicted proteins | sample MAT05_FD_187208 | JGI IMG/M metagenome (GOLD analysis project Ga0209181, IMG submission 187208) | Freshwater microbial communities from Lake Fryxell liftoff mats and glacier meltwater in Antarctica - MAT-05 (SPAdes) (version 2) | ecosystem: Environmental > Aquatic > Freshwater > Ice > Liftoff... | reverse complement strand
GCCAACCTGGCGATGAAGGAGAAAGCACTAGCTCGGATGCAAGACCCCGACACGGCCGCCAAGCGCTTCAAGGCCACCGACTCCCTGCTGGAGTTCCTGAAGACGCTGTGATTATGAGAAGGGCACGGGCGCGTCGAATGCCTCGCGTACGAGGTGATCTACGCGCTCGCAAACCTCGGACTTCTCATAACTGAGGTCTTCTCATAATGGCCGTTATGGATAGCTATCCATAACGGCCAGAAGCGGGCACACAGGACGGTCGGCTTAAGGGAAAGACGACTCCGCGCTGATCCCCATCTAGCGCGCCGGGCTGTGTGACGCCTGCGCACGGCGCAGAGAGTCGGAGGCATCCCTGAGAGGGCGGTGCTCGCGCGGCCCACTTGGCTCGTCGCCGACAGGTACAACAAGCCCTACCGTGTAGCGCCATGACATGGCTTCAAACGCACGAATTGAATGCACATGCTGCGCCTTCCGCCACGCAGTCTGACTCACTAAGCTCGCTCAGCTGAAGTGCGTTTCCCCAATGCGAAATGCAAAACACTCCGCCTCAGGAATTCTGATGAATGACCTCTTCGGAATCACTGGATGCGGCGTAACTGGCAACGAATGACGCACTGACCTACAGGAGCGACTGATGGAAGCCTTCATGACCCTTCGGTTCGCGCCCTGTCAGCGGCGTTCCGCGCCTCTGCGCGCCGAGCTGTCGTCAGGCGCTGGCGGCGGCGGCGGGCTGGCGCCACTTGTGAGCCAGGGGATGGCTTGGCAGAACCGCACTTTAGTGCGGCGACCCGGCAAGGTACGGCCGTCGACACTGCCTGTCAGGCGCTCGAGATGGGGTTGGCGCCGCCACCCACCTCCGGCCTTGCCCACTCGCCATGTCGTCCTTGCCAAGTCCTTCCTGGAGACTCTTGACGTCTCTACTGCTGCTTAGCCTGGTATTGGCGGCACGCCTTCTTCAACCCGATACCGGAGCACCCCCATGATCGTCAACATCCTCTCGCACACCCCCGTCTGGGTTTGGGGCATCCTGACCGCCTTGATGGCGCTGGGCTTTTCTCAAACCCGCCTGCGCCACGTGTCCCCCTCGCGCCTGCTAATGCTGCCGCTGGTGCTGCTCGGACTGGGCCTGTGGTCGATGGCGCCTGGCTTCATGGCGCTGCCGCTGTCGGCGCTGGTCTGGCTGGCGGCGCTGGGCGCGGGCGTTGCGTTGCTGGCCGGCCGCCCGGCGCAGGCCGGCACAGAGTGGATGCCCGCGGAACAACGCCTTCAGTTGCCCGGCAGCTGGATGCCAATGCTGCTCATCCTGGTCATCTTCTCGCTGCGCTACGCCGCCAACGTGGGCATGGCGCTCAACCCCGGCTGGCGCAATGCGCCCGAGCTGCTGCTGCCGCTGGCGCTGCTCTACGGCGGCCTCAGCGGGCTGTTTCTGGGCCGCGCGCTGGCGCTGCTGAAGTTGACCCGCGCCCCTGCTGTGGTCCTCCCACGTTCCTCGTGGCAGTGGTTCCGGCCGTCGTCGTCCTCGCCCACGAGCCGGTAGGCCAGACCCTCACGCGGAAAGCGCACAATGAAAGTAGGGGTAAGCCTTTCCCACGCTGACAAAGCAAGGATCACGTCATGCAACCACGACTCAACTTCTACCGATCAAGCCTGGGTGCCATGAAGGCGACAACAGCTATGACCGGTCCTGAACAGCAGATCGCCCGGTCGCGACCAGAGCCAGGCTTCATGACCCCCAGCATCATTTCTCGGCTGGCCTGTTCGGCCTTCCTCTGGATTGCTGCGGTTCTGCTTTCGCCCGTGCTGGCGGCAGCACCGCTTGCCGCTGGCTTCGAGACCCTGCAGGCCGCTGACGGCGCAGACAAACCGCTGGAGGTGGCGGTCTGGTATCCCACCGAGGCGGTAGCCCAGCAGCTCGATCTCGGGCCTTTCACGCTCAACATCGCCCGCGGTGGCGCAGTCGCCGGCCAGAGTTTGCCGCTGATCGTGATTTCGCATGGCAATGGGGGCTCTTCTCTTTCGCACCACGACACGGCGGTCGCCTTGGCCCAGGCGGGTTTTGTTGTCGCTGCTGTCGCGCACACGGGTGACAACCACGCCGATCAGAGCAGGGCGGCGTCGATGATGGATCGCCCGCGCCACATCAGCCGCGTGATCGACCACATGCTGACCCAGTGGTCTGGCAAAGACCACACCGATGCCACACGCATCGGTGTTTTTGGTCATTCGTCGGGTGCATTCACTGCGCTGGCAATCGTGGGCGGCACCGCTGATTTGGGGCGCATCGCGCCGCATTGCCAGCAACGCCCGGGTGACTACCCTTGCCAGTTGGTGGCGCGGCAGCCCGCTGGTACGGCAGCCATGGTGGCCGCCATGGTTCAACCAGACCGTGACACGCGTGTGCGCGCCGTCGTGGTCGCGGCGCCGGCGCTCGGGTTTACCTTCACGCAGGCATCGCTTGGGGCCATCTCGGTGCCCATCCAGCTGTGGCGCGCTGAACAAGACGTGGTACTGCCGCAACCCTGGTACGTCGAACCGGTGCGTGCGGCGCTGCCCAAGCCACTGGATTACCGCGAGGTGCCGAATGCCGGCCACTTCGACTTTCTGGCGCCCTGCACGCCGCGCTTTGCAGCAATGGCGCCACCGTTGTGCAGCAGTCAGCCGGGCTTCGACAGAGTGGCATTTCACCGTGAGCTAAACGAGGCGGTCGTTGGCTTCTTCAGAGTGGCGCTGAAGCCCTGAGCCTGGGAGCCGGCCGCTGGACTTTCGCTGGACGAAATTCGTTCCCTGTTGGCACCCCAGGGCGGGCCGAACATCGACAAGGAAGTTTTCGCAGCAGGCGGAAGAGATCGACGCGACGAGAAGGCAGCTCCGGGCAGTGAGCAGCGGGTTGCGGCTTGCTCCCGCTTGCCCTGCTCCGAGCCACGCGCAGTGCCCGACGATTCAACAGCTGCTACCGGCAGCGGCTGCCCGCGCGATCGATCATCAGCCCAGCATCGCCGAGCACAGGCGCACACCGAAATAGAACGGACCGCATGCCGGCGTGGCGCATGCGCCTGCGCACGTCATCAAAGCTGGCCAGCCCCGAGGAAGAACCCTGACGATCTGGGACGGAAGACGGCAAAGTCAGGCATACAACTGCCCATCCTGGTCACCAAGCTGTTCACTCCGCCGCGAGCCGTCGAGTCGATCTCGCGCCCGCGTCTGGTCGAGCAAAAGGACAGCGGCCTGGCCCGAGAGCTGACGCTGGTTGCGCGCCGGCAGGCTTTGGCAAATCGTCGTTGTTGGGCGAACCGGCGGCCGAATGATCGGCCCAGCGTATGGTTCTCTCTGGACCAAGGGGAGAGGGACGTTCAGCAATTTCTGGCTCATTTGGTGGCTGCGGTGCAAACCGTCGATGCCAGCATCGGTGCCAGCGCCTGGGCGATGCTGCAGACCTCGCCGCCTCCATCGGCCGGGTCCGTGTTGACCGCGCTGCTCTACGAAGTTGCTGAAAATCTGGAAGCGATTCTGCAGGTGTTGGACGAGTGAGACCGATCCTGCCGGTTCGCGCCGGGATGGCGGATTGCGGCGACCAGACAGCCGTTCCGGGCGATGGCTTGCGCCAGGACGCTGTGATCGAGTTCGCTGCCGCTGACACCGTAACGGAGCAGGATCAGCGCCTTGACCTTGTCGAGGGGCTTGCCGCCGATGGCGGCGTTGAGCGCGAAGGGTCCCATGGCGATGGTTCGCGGCGCGGCTATCGTCGGGCAATACAGAGCGACCGTCGTCGTGGGCGCATCCGGTGTTGCACCAGCCGCTTGGATCTGCATCCCCCAGCTTCGTAGGCGTTTGCATGTACTGCGACAAGCAGGGTGGCCAGCGAGGCCAGGATGCGTTGAAGATGGCAGGTCATGTGGTACTCCAGATCGTGAGGTGCCCGAGTGTCGGACCCGACTGCGAGACAACTTGGCTTGTGACGAAGCGAAGCCTGGGAACTGCGAAGCGACCGCCGGCGGTCGCCGGCCACGTGCCCATCCGAGGTACTTGCCGGCGTGGGAGAGCGCACATTTCGGTCCAGCGCATGAAGGTGCTCAAGCGCACGCATCCGGAAGTCGAAGGTGACACTGTGCCCGCTGGTTATTGCGCAGGCCATCTCAACTGCTGCGATTTGGACGCGGCATGAATCGGCCTCGACTGTGCGCGCGGTGCAGCAACAGCGCGCCCGCTACTGCCCACACCAGCAACGCCGAGGCTGAGGCCTCCACCCCGTACACCCCACCGCTCAGCCACGTGGGGCCGCTCATCGAGCCTTGCAGCCAGCCCTGCGCCTCGTGACCGGAAACGGGCACCGAAAACACGGCGGAGAACAGGTAGTTCCATGCGAAGTGCATGCCCATGGGCAACCACAGGCGCCGGCTGAGTTGATATGCAGCGGTGAAGGCGAGCGAGGCCGCGGCCGTCACCAGCACGCCCATTAGGTTGATCTCGCCAGACAGGTGGGCTGCCACGAAAAACACGGTCGAGAATGCCAGCGCACGCCGGCTGCCCCAGGCCTGCTCGGCGATCCGGAATATCACGCCGCGGGTCAGAAGCTCCTCGAACACCGAGACCAGAACCATCTCGGGCATCTGCTTGATGAGTGGGAAAGCGTTGCCCCAGCCTTCGATGCGGTAGATACCCAGACCCCATAGCGGCGCCAGGGTGAGCAGCCCCAGCAGCACGCCCAGTCCGGCGCCGCGCGTCCATTCGGCCAGTGCGCCGGAGCCGCTCAGTTCGGTGACCTCACGCCGCTCCACTCTTCTTGCGTAAACCCAGTAACCCAACGCGCATGCAAGCGCCGCCACCAGGTTGGGCCAGGCGACGCGCATGTCCTTCGGCAGCAGGACCTCCGTCAACGCGAAGCTCAATGCAAGTGCCAAAAACATGGCCAGCGATGCGGCGAGCATGCGCGCGAGTGGATGGCGCAGCACCCGGCGCCATCGCGGGCGGTGGTCGGGCTCGGGTGGCCGGAACTTTTGCGGGGTGGGAGTCATGTTGGTGGTTTCGCCTGCTTGGAGGCGATGAAGCCAAGTCAGAACGTGAACCGGGTGCCAACGGCCAGTGTGTTGCCCTTGACCTGATAGGAGATCTTTCCGCAGCGCTCCAACTCGACCGAAAACGCCACGTTCTGGTAGCCGCCGTATATCTTGGAACTGCGCCCCATGTGCTCGTCGTTGCTGCTGTTCGAGTCGTCGATCTCCCGGTTTCCAAAGGCGGCGCCGAATGCAGCGCCGATGTAGGGCCCGGTCACCTCTTTGGCGGTGCTGGCCTGAGCTTGTACTTGGGCTTGCACTTGGGCATGAACTGAAAGCGCGGCCAAAGCGACGCAACAGACTGCGACGGTGGTGTAGTGTTTCATCGATCTTTCCTTGAACTTGATTCGGAATTGAGAACTGGAAAGTGGGGACTGCGGACTGGGTCAGCGCAGGGCGGTTTTCTTCCCGGCATCAGACGCCGAATGCAGCAGGGGCACAAAGTCGGCAGCAGCTTTGCGCACAGCGATTTCGGCCGGCGCCAGCTTGCTGAAGCGCGCCTTCAGTTCGGACAGCGGTGCGAAGTAGCTCTGTGTCAAGGCTGCCAGCTGGCGCCCGGTCTGGGGGTCCACGGCCTCGATCTCTACGGCCGCGCCGCCGCGATCCAGCGGAACAGTCAACAGCAGCGCACTGAGCACGTTGAGCGCAGGAGACACCGTTTCGACCCGTGTGATCGCGGCGCGCAGCACGGCGGGGCGACCCTGCGGCTGCGCAGGCAGCGCCCGTACCTGCCGTTGCAGTTCACTGCGCAGATGGGTCAGCAAGGCTTCGCGCTCTTCAGTGCTGATGTCGACGCTGCTCGTCACGCGCCAGGTTACGGCGTCGACGCTCACGCGAGCGGGGTCGATGGGGTCTATCGAAGCCCGACTCGCGGTTGCTTCATCTGACGCTTGAGCCAGAGCCGTGTAGTCGCTGAGAAAGCCGCTCTGCGCGGTAGGCATGACCGTGCTGCATGCGGCAAGCGAGGCGACGGCGGTGGCGACGATGAGGTGACGAAATATGTTCATGGAGAACTCCGTTGAGGTGATGTGCAATGAAGGCGAGGACGTAGGCGAGGGCGTGGGGCCGGACCCAGCAGGGAGCCCACGCCAGAGGGCTGGCCACCGTGGGCGGCCGTTGAAGAAAACAGGTGGGATCGATACGCTGCGGCCGGCGCAGCACACGCCCCGGTCAGCGCATGGCGCGAGTCGAAAACGGCCGCAGCGCCGTGGGCTAAAGCAAGCGCGTCTCCTGGCTGACGAAGACCGAGGCTTTGCCATCAGCAGCGTCACACTTCACCGTGTAGGCGTATCCCGCCTTTACTGTGATTGCCATGGCGGGCCGAAAGGTGGGCTTGGTCAGCGACTTGAAGCAGTACAGCTCGAGGGCATAGTTGCCGGGGTTCAGCTGGATCTCTCGCGGATAGTCCGTGAAGCCCGGCAGACCAAAGCGCTTGACCACTGACGGGCCTGCTTCGAGCTTGTAGGAGTAGCCTGAAATGGTTGCGTGGTACTCGTCTCCCAGCGGGCTGCCGTGGTAGCTATGAATCACTGCGATCTCGGACACGTCCTTTCGATCCCCGGCGTACTGTTGAGCAGGGGTCATGAATCCGCACGAGCAGAGCAACACGCTCAGCGAGACGGCAGCAAATGGAAGAAGCGAATGGCGCATGGGAATCTCTCTTGATGAATTCAGACGGATGGCAGGCGGCGCCGAATGATCCATTCGGCGATGAGCACGTTCAGGCCCCAGGCCGAAGCCATGAGGACATCGCGGAAAAAGAATGTGGGTGCGCCGGCTACCAGGGTCACCGGCAACAAGATGAGGACCTGCGTGCCGGCGCCTTGACCCAAGGCGTAAGCGCGGACCATCCAGGCTCTGTGCTGGGCGATGCGACGCCGAAGCACTGCGCGAATCGACGCCACGATGGCCAGCGCCATGGACACCCCGACCACGATGCGTACCCCGTACAAGAGGGGGCCCTGCAGTTCCGCAGGAATCGCATAAACAGCGGTCATCCACAGGCCCGTCAACGCGGCCAAGATCCCGCAGGGCACCAACACCCTACCGGCAGCGCGATGCAGGCCCGGTGAGCGGCGGCGAATTGCCGAATCGAACTGAAACGCTCCCAGCAGGCAAAACAAGGTGGCGCTGACGATGTGCAAGACCACTGGCGCAGGCATCGCCATGAAGCGCGCGTTCTCGGGCGTGATGGCACCGGCTCCGCTTCCCCCACTTGCCAGCCCGACCAGCCCGATCAGCCGCACCGCACCAGCAGCCACGGGCACCAGGCCCAGCAGCAACAGAGACGTCGGGAGTCTCCAGGAAGGACTTGGCAAGGACGACATGGCGAGTGGGCAAGGCCGGAGTTAGGTGGCGGCGCCAACCCCATGTCGAGCGCCTGGCAGGCAGTGTCGACCGCCGTACCCCGCCGGGTCACCGCACTTAAGTGCGGTTCTGCGAAGCCATCCCCTGGCTCACAACAGTTTCAGTTCCCTTGCCCGCGCCACGGCCTCCGTGCGCCTCTGCACGTCCAGCTTGTCGAAGATGTTCTGGTTGTGCCACTTCACGGTGCTCAGCGACACGAAGATCTGCTGGCCGATTTCCTGGTTGGAAAGGCCTTTGCAAATCAACGTCAGTATCTGCAACTCGCGCTGGCTCAAGGGATCTGCCAGGCCATGGGGCGTACTCGGTTGCTCTGGCGCCGGTACGTTGCCGGGCGTGCCAGGCGTACCGGGAGTCATGGCCAGGAGTTGTCGCTGCATGGCGTCCAGCAGCATGGCCGTATGGCGCGGCCTCGTGCTGTGCGTTGCCTTGTTCAAGAGGCGACGCATCGGCCCGCCCAGATCGACGAACGCGCGCACGCAGCCCTGCGGCTCCGCCAGAGCCAGGGCCTCTTCGAGCACGATCAGTGCAGCGTCGGACGGGTCGAAGGCATCCAGAGCCAGGGCCTTGAGCAGCAGCGCGCGCAAGACTTCAGCGGTCGAAGCCCCACCCCGCCTGTCATCGCGCCTGTCATCGCACCCATCACCACGCGCCTCCTCCAGGAAAGCGGTCAGGGACTCATGCGCCTGCAGTGCCTGCCCGCTGGCCAGCAACACCCAGGCATGCGCCAGCGGCAGCGCCTGCGCTTGCGCGATCTGACCGGCGGCGATGATCTCCCCGGTTTGCAACAGCGCCTGCACCTGGACCTCTGCGATGGCGAGCCTGCCACCCTGCTGGTTTCTGATCTGTGCTGCGGTGTTGGCCTGGGTCAGCAGCGTCAGCGCCGCATCAGTCTCGGCGCGGGACAACAGGATCTGTGCGCGCAATGCGTCAGCGCCCAATGCGGAGTCGCATTCCAGCAGCACTGCCAGACGGCTGCTCTTTTCTGCGTGCATGGCTGCGGCGTCGAGGTCGTTCCACTGGTAGTGGATACGCGCCAGGCCCAGGTGGACCTCGCAGGCCACCAGGTGGGGCTGATCGCCGAGTACCTGCAGCGCCCGTCCGTAGGTTCGTGCCGCCAGGTGCAGGTGGTTATCGTCCTCCTGCAGGTGCCCCAGCGCAATGCAGGCGACGATGGTGAACATGCGGTTGCCACAGGACTCGGCCATCGGCGCGACCTCGCCATAGACGCGTTTGGCCGCCTCGCGGTCGCCTCTGAACTGGTGCGCCACGCCCAGCGCACACTGGGATGTGATGCGCACGGCAAGCTTGTCCAGAGGCAGCCACTCCAGCGCAAACGTGGCTTCTCGCTCGATCGCAACCGGGTCGCGAAGGGCCACCGCTTCCCAGGCGCGAACTGCATTCAATTCACCGCGCCAGCTCCGGTAGGCGGGATGACGCGAGGCAGCTTCGATCGCCGCTTCCGCGCCGATGATGGGGGCCCGCATCCTGCTGTGTTGACTGGTCGCCAGATACGACCATGTCAACATCAGCCACAGGGGCGGGTGGGCGTCCAGATACGCCGGCGGCTGGTCCTGCAACCACTGCAACACAGGCTCGGCGTCCTGCAGAAAGTACAGCGGCATGCCACGGCCTTGCACCACCTGAACGGCGCGCGACGTGTCGCCGGCAGCCACGGCGTGGTGCAAAGCCTGACTGACCATGCCCTGGCTCTCAAACCAGGCGCTGGCCCGCAGATGCAAGGGCGCCACTGCTTCGCTCTGAAGCAGGCGCTGTTGCAACATGGCGCCGAAAAGATGGTGGTACCTGTACCACCGGCGATCATCGTCCAGCGGCACCACGAACAGGTTGCTCAGGTCCAGGTTGCGCAGGAATTCGCTGCCCCCCTCGGCCTGCATGACGGCGTCACAGAGCTCTGCGCACATACGTTCCAGAACCGAAGTGCGCAACAGGAACGCCTGAACGTCTGCGGGCAGGCGCTGAAACACTTCTTCGAGCAGGTAGTCCTGCACCAACCGATGGCTGCCGGTGAACGACCGGATGAACGACTCAGCGTCGCTTTGCCTGGCCAGCGTCAGGGCCGCCATGTGCAAGCCTGCGGGCCAGCCTTCGGTGCGTGCGTCCAATGCTTGAACCTGGGGTTCGGTCAACCCCAGCGCCATCGACTGGTTCAGAAACAGCCTGGTTTCCTCGGCAACGAAACGCAGATCTCGCGGGCCCAGGTCGAGCACTTGGCCCTGCGCGCGCAGCCGCGCCAACGGGATGGCCGGCGCCTCGCGCGACACGACCACCAGATGCAGTTGCGCGGGCAGGTTGTCGATCAGGAAGGCCAGCAATGCGTCAACTTCCAAGCCGCTGGCGAACTGGTAATCGTCCAGCACCAGCACCAGCCTGCCGCGGCGCATGACAAGTCGGTTGATCAGATGGGCCAGCACCGTTTCTGGAGGCGGCCTGGGTCTGGCTTGGGCCAGCGCCAATGCACCGTCGCCGAGATCGGCGGAGATGGACCGCAAGCTGGCGGTCAAGTACGCCGCGAACTGGTTCGGATCCCGATCGCCCGCATCGAGTGACAGCCAGGCGCTCGGGTGCTCGCAGGCCTGGGCCCAGGCGCCCAGAAGGGTCGACTTGCCGAAACCGGCCGGCGCACACACCAGCGTCAACTTGCCCTGCAGACCTGCGTCCAAGCGCTGCATCAGCCGCTGACGCTCCACGCTCCTCAGCGGCGGCGGGGGCGCGAAAAGCTTGGTCGCCAGCAAGGGGGGGCTCATGATCGACTATACGAGTCGCCCGGGTCGGTTGTGCCCACGGCACCCCAGATCAGTTGGCGCGCCACCGGTGTCGGCTCCTGCGCGCTCATCAGCCGGAAGCTTGCTCACCGCAGACCCGGCGAACGCACCCTCGAAGCCAGCGATGCGCTGGATCTCCCTCCAACCGGGGATGCCAGAGCAGCGACACCGTGAACGGCGCGACGGGCAATGGCAGCGCGAAGCTGTGCATCCCCGCGTACAGAACGCCAGTGTGCCGTTCGTGAACGCAGGCGACCAAGTCTGAGGCTCGAACCAAGGCGAGCGCGGCCGAGAAGCCGCCGACGATCGTTGCGATCTGTCGTTCCAGCCCCATGCCCGCCAAGGCGTCGTCGATGGGGCCTTTGTCGTTGTCCCGTCGTGATACGTGGACATGCCTTGCTGCAGCGAATCGGGCCGGGGTCATCTCGCCCTCGGTCAGCGGGTGACCCGCCCTCACGACACCGACGTAGCGGTCTCGGAAAAGCGCCTGCGCTCGAACTTCCGGGCCGATGGCTTTGTCCACGACGCCTGTTTCGAGATCGACGGATCCGTCGCGCAGCGGGCCGCTGTCCTTGTCAAGCTTGTGCAGGAAGTGCAAACGAACGTTCGGGGCTTCCCCTGCGAGGCGTGACAGGAGTCTGGCGCCGAAGTTCTCCACGAAGCCCTCGCTGGCCCGCAGCGTGAACGTTCGGTCGAGTTGTCCGAGATCGGGCTTGCCGGCGGGCCGCAGGGCGGCCTCGGCGTCTTCGACGAGTTGGCTGATGGAATCGCGCAGCTCGAGCGCCCGCGGCGATGCCACCAAGCCGCGACCGGCGCGCACCAACAGGGGGTCCCCGGTGGCCTCACGCAGTCGTGCCAGGGCGCGGCTCATCGCCGACGGGCTCAGGCGCAGTCGCCGCGCAGCGCGCGCAACACTGCCTTCGGCGAGCAACACGTCCAGCGTAAAAAGCAAATTGAGATCGGGTCTGGCCAAGCTGTGGCTCCGAGCGTTGCGGTCTGACATGGCGTGAGACGCACGTACTGAGTGCAAATCATGCGCCTTCCGCTATCTCGGGCGAATGAATATCTTCTGGGCATGCGCTTGAACGGGTTTCGTCCGAGCGGAACTGGAGGAGACATTCATGGCTCGCAATGCATTTCATACGTCATTTGACACGTCAATCGAGGGGATCAAGTCGGCCTGGGGACCGCTCAGCACCGAAGTGGTCGCTGCTTGTCGCGGGCACCTGGAGAACCTGCTCAAAGCGTCCGCCACCGAGGAATGGCTGGCGGCGTTGCACAGGGAAGCGCCGGCAAACAAGGAGCTGTACCGGGACCCGACGCATGGGTTCGTGCTCTTGGCGCACACCGAACCTGCGGGCTTGTACAGGCCGCCCCACGACCACGGCCGGGGTTGGGTCATCTATGCGATGCAGCAAGGTGAAATCGAGATGGGCACCTACGCCCGGCTGGAGGAGCCGGACGGCAGCTTCCGGTTGGTGAAACGAGGGTCAACGCGGGTTCGGCCTGGCCAGGTTCAGGTGTACCTGCCCGGAGACATCCACGACACGCTGTGCATGGCCGGGCCCGCGTTGCTGTTCCGCTTCACCGAGCGAGACCTGAAGAAGGAGGACAAAGAAGAACACCGAGTGACGAGGTACGTCGAGCGGGATGGCGTCTGGACCGTGGGGTTGCCGTGAGCCATCCTTTCACCCTGGCCATGGGGCGCCACCGGGCGCCGACGTCCCTCGCGCTTTCCGCCGTCGCCAAGAAATCGGCGTCCTCTGTCCGGCACGATCCCGCCGAGGCAGTGCAACCCCCATCGCAAGCCGACGGTGCCAGTTCCGGGCCGCAGGGGCCGCGGCGCA
>Ga0209181_10010459_pt1 | contig 12048 bp, 17 predicted proteins | sample MAT05_FD_187208 | JGI IMG/M metagenome (GOLD analysis project Ga0209181, IMG submission 187208) | Freshwater microbial communities from Lake Fryxell liftoff mats and glacier meltwater in Antarctica - MAT-05 (SPAdes) (version 2) | ecosystem: Environmental > Aquatic > Freshwater > Ice > Liftoff... | reverse complement strand
GTCTGGGTCTGGGTCTGGGTCTGGGTCTGGGTCTGGGTCTGGGTCTGGGCCTGGGCCAGACCTGCGAACAAGAGCAACAGTGCGGTGGCAATACGGAACGAACTGGCGGCGTACATCGATGGGCTCCTCAAGGCTGTGGTGCGGGATTGCGGATTATGCAACAGGCGCCCTGACCAGCAATCTCAGCAGCGGTCGAAAGCGGGCGAAGGCACGAACGCCGGCATCGCTCCGGCACGCCGCGTGCAGGCACGTCGCCCACCGCGGCCGGGCAGCTCCGGCCGGCGCGCAGCCACCGCAAAATCGGCAGGTCCGGCTACGTGGAACCGGCGTCGCGTTTGCGGCGCAGCCGCAGGGCGAGATCGGCGAACGGTTGATGCACGGCATCCGCCACGCCGGCCTGCGCACCACCACCGGCCTGCAGGTCGAGCACGCGGGCATGCTCGTTGTCATGGCAATACAGGCACAGAAGTTCCCAGTTGCTGCCGTCTTGCGGATTGTTGTCGTGATTGCCGTCCTTGTGGTGAACCGTCAACTCGCGCAGGCGCGAAGGCGGAAACTCGCGCGCGCAACGGCCACACAGCCAGGGAAACAACTTGAGTGCTTGCTCGCGGTAGCTGCTCATCGGACCACTGTGTTCAGGCGGCCGGCGGCGCATCGAATTCCGCAGGAGCCCAGTCGAGCAATTCGGCAAGCCGCGTCACCACCCATGTCGCCTCCTGCCGGCTGAACCCTGATGCTTCCGCCAACAGGCCCTGGTGGCAGCGCGCCAGGATGCCGGCTTCCGCAATGCCTTCATTGAAGGCCCAGTTGCGCGCCGGCTCGATCAGCGCATGCGCCATGTCCTCGCACTGTTCATAGCGCGCCAGCACGAGTGCGTGCGTCGCGTCGGGCCGGCTGCGCCCCGGCCTCATATAAAGAGCCAAGAACGATTGCGCAATCTCGATCTGGTTTTCTTCCTGCATGGAGGGCGGATCGACTTTCCGAAATGATGGCGACTGCGACGTCGGCAGGCGCCGACAAGGCACCGCATATTATCCTCCGCGCCGCGCTTGCAAGCGCACAAGCTGGTGCGGCTTCAGGAACCGCGCACCATCGCAGCCCGGCGGTGCAAGACGGCGCTGCCACCGCGCCTGCTGCGCAGGCGTCACTCACAACGCTTGGCTGAAACACCCTGCAGGAGCAAGGCCGCGCCGCTACGCACCAAGTACGTGCGTGAAGCGCTACGCCCCAAACATCGACACCTTGCGCCCTTTCCTCGCTGAATCAGCGGCTTGGCGGCACCAAGGCGGCCTATGCAAGGGCGGCATGAGCCTTGCGCTATGCTCACCATGCGGCGCCATCGCGGAGCATGCCGTATGCCGCCCCCACTTCCGCCGACACCCCACTCACACGGGGCCTCGCCTCGAATGAAAGTCTTCACCCGCCTGCTGCTGATTGCCGCAACGCTCGCCCTGACGCCTTCAAGCTTCGCGCAATCCTGGCCCACCAAAGCGGTCAAGCTGATCATCCCTTTCCCGCCGGGCGGCGCCTCCGACTATGTCGGCCGCGTCATCGGCCAGGTGCTGTCGGATGCCTGGGGCCAGCCGGTGGTGATTGAAAACCGCGGCGGCGCCGGTGCCACCGTGGGCACCTCTGCTGTGGCCAAGGCGCCGCCTGACGGCTACACGCTGCTGATGGGCGTCAATGCCGGCATCGTCATCGCACCGCATGTCTATCCCCAGCTCAATTACGACCCCTTGAAGGAGTTGGTGCCGGCGGCCGGCTTCGCAGTCTCACCGATGGTGATGGTAGTGCCAGCCGATTTGCCGATCAGGAGCGTGGCCGAGTTCATTGCCCTGGCGCGCGCCAAACCGGGCTCGGTGAGCTTCGCCTCGTCCGGCTCCGGCGCCCTGCCGCACCTGACCACCGAGAAGTTCCGGCTCGCCGCCAAGTTGGAAATGCTGCATGTGCCCTACAAGGGCTCCGGCCCGGCCTTGGTCGACCTGCTCGCCGGCCGTACCCAGATGATGATGGACATCATAGTTTCTGCCTTGCCGATGGTGCAATCGGGCAAACTGCGCGCGCTGGCGGTTACCACATCCAGGCGCGACGCCGCGCTGCCCGGCGTGCCGACCATGATCGAAGCCGGCGTGCCCGGCTTTACCGCCGAGCAGTGGTATGCGGTGTTCGCCCCCACCGGCACGCCGCCGGCGATTCTGGCGCGCATCCAGAGCGACCTGGCCCGCGCGATGCAATCCCCCGAGTTGCGCGACAACTTCTCCAAACGCGGTACCGATGCGGCCTTTGTCGAAGGCGCGCGCTTCGCCGAAACGGTGAAAAAGGATTCGGCCCAATGGGCCGAGATCGTGCGCATCACCGGCGCCCGCGCCGACTGAGGGTAGCCCCGATGCCCGCACCAGGCGGGCATGCAGGGTTTTCGCGGTTGCATCCGCCGGCGGCGGCCACGATCGCGGCCGCCGGCCCCGCGCCGTCGTCATGTAGCATGCGCCACAGGAGGCGAACGCATGACCGACGACGACAAAAAGCAAATCGCGCAACTGGTGATGGATGCCCAGGGCCTGACCGTGAGCGCGGTCTCGCAGGCGCTGGCGATCGTCGTGGCGCGCCTGGCGTGGCACGTGCATGCGCACGAAAAGCTGCGCGCCGACCTGAAGGATTTCCTGCGCGACTTCGCGCCCGACAAACCCGCCGATGCGGGCAGTGAGCTGATGCACTCGATGATCGAGGCGATGCTGCGCACGATCCTGTTGCGCTTGAGCGAGATTCCCGATCTGGAGAACCCGCCCAGTGACTAGAAGCGGCCACATGCGTGCGGCACGGCTTGAAAAATCCGCCCAATCGCCCCATCTCGGCGTGACTCCTTGACTCGCCCACCAACGTGCTCAAACAACTTCTGGCTATAGTCGTCGGCGTAATCACCCTGATCCTCGGGGTGATGTTCTCGGTGATATTGCTGGCGCTCGTAAGCGGTCTTGCGGTGGCGGCACTGGCGTTCTTCTGGTGGAAAACGCGCAAGTTGCGCAAGACCATGCGCGAAGAGCCCCCGGGCGGCGTCACGATCGAAGGCGAGGCTGTGGTCGTCGAGGATGTGCCTGCGCCCGCAAGCCATGCACTCCCCGACGAGCGGTCGCGGCACTAGGCATGCCGACTCTTGCGCGCATGACGACGCCCAAATCGAAAACGCCCGATCCTCTGCACGGCGTCACCCTGGAGGCGATGCTCATCGCGCTATCTGCCGGCATCGGCTGGGAAGCGATGGGGCGCAGCGTGCCGATTCGCTGCTTCACGCACGATCCGAACATCGCCTCCAGCCTTTCCTTCCTGCGGCGCACGCCCTGGGCCAGGGCCAAGGTGGAAGAGCTTTATCGGCGCCAGAAGTCCAGCCGTCGGGATTGACGCGGCTCCGCGGCATTGATCAATCATGTCCGGCGCCATGCGCTCGCAGAAGGTCCGCTGGTGCGAGTAGTCGCAGCCGGCGCGATTTACTTCGCCGCAGTGTTCGCGGCAGGCTTCTGCCTGGGTGTGCTGCGCACCTTGCTTGTGCAGCCCTTGCTGGGCCCGCTTTCGGCTGTGGCGCTCGAACTGCCGATCATCCTTGGCATCGCCTGGCTTGCCTGCACCCGCATCCTCGGGCGGCACCCTCTGACGCGTGGCGGCGCCGGCATTATGGGGGCGCTGGCCTTCGCATTGCTGATGCTGGGCGAGTTGATGGTTTCCACGCTGCTGGGCGGGCGCAGCTGGTCCGGGCATTTGGCCCTGTATGCGCAGGCCCAGCATCAGCTTGGCCTGGCCGGGCAACTGGTGTATGCACTGTTTCCCGTAATCCAGGTGCAGCAGGCGATGCATGCACGGCGCGCCCGGGAAGGGCGCAGCGCCGGACGCTGAAGCGCGACACTACCCAGCCGGCAGTCGCCGGGCCGCAGGGCGGGCGGGCCGGGCCGGGCATCGAGCCTTCGCGCCGGCCCGCAGCATGCACATGCCGACGCGCGCAGCCGTTCGACCCCAGCCGTTCGACCCCAGCCGTTCGACCCCAGTCCGGGCCGTCGCACAAATGGCGCTTTGACGCGGATCAAGGCCGCTGCATTCGCGCAGGCTCCGGGCGCATCACGTATCGGGCCGATAATCACGGCTTCACGCCCGCATCCCCAACGAAAGCCGCCCGCCATGCAACTGACCCTGACCTACTCGCCGATCGCCTGCTCGCTGGTGCCCTACATCCTGCTCACCGAGGCCGGCGCCGCCTTCGACCTGTTGCCGGTCAACCTTGCACGGCGCGAAAACCTGAACCCGGAGTACCTGCGCGTAAACCCCAAGGGCAAGGTGCCCGCGCTCATCATCGACGGTGTGCCGTTGACCGAGAATGTGGCGATCCAGATGTGGATCGCGCGCCAGTACCCGCAGGCGCAATTGCTGCCGGCCGACCCGCTGGAATACGTGCGCGCCATCTCGGTGATGGCCTGGTGTGCCGCCGGCATCCACCCCAAGCTGACCCAGCAGCAACGGCCGGAGCGTTATTGCGACCTGCCCGGCACGGCCGACAACGTGTGCGCGCTGGGCTCGCATTCGCTGTTCGAACTGTTCGACCTGGCCGAAGCCATGCTGGCGGGGCGCGAGTGGTTCTTCGAGACCTTCAGTTGCGCCGACGTCTACTTCTACTGGTGCTTTCGCCGCGGCTCGCTGTTCAAGCCGGATGTCTCGGGTTTTTCGAATTGCATGGCGCACCTGCAACGCATGGAGCGGCGCCCCAGCGTGCAAAAGCTGCTGGCCTATGAAAAGCAGGTGCAGGCGGACTTCGCCAGCGCCGCGTGAGCGCGCGCATTACGCAGCGCCAAAGCCAGGCCGCCGGGCGCCTGCGCGCCGGGCGCCGGTCGGTGGAAGGCGCGGCCATGACAGAATCAAGGCCCTGCAGCGATAGCCCCGCGACCCATTGAACCCATGACCGACCTGCCACCCCTGCCCGCCACGCCGCCCGGCCGCTACCGCCACTACAAGGGTGGCGAGTACGAAGTGCTCGGTGTGGCGCGCCACAGCGAGACCCTTGAAGCGCTGGTGCTGTATCGCCCGCTGTACAACCAGTCAGGCCTGTGGGTGCGCCCGCACGCGATGTTCTTCGAGCAGGTCGAAATCGACGGCCAGGCGCGGCCGCGCTTCGCGCTGGTTTCCGGCGCTTAGCCTCCTGGGCAAGTGCGGCGGGGCCAGCCGCGTACGCCCGCGCAGCAGCGATGCATCACTGCAGCAGAATCGGCAGGGCGCGATCGACCGCCACCCGCAGTCAGGCTGTTTTGCAGGCTGCCGTCGATCAGCCGGTCGGAATAGGTGAGGTAAACCAGCGCGTTGCGCCTGGCATCGACCATGCGCACGATGCGCCGCTTCTTGAACAGCACCGACAGCCGCTCGTTGAACACCTCCTCCTGCTTCGGCAGGGGCGCGCTGAACCTGATCGGCCGACCTTGCGGCAGGCGATCCAGGTCTCGGCCTTGTCCTCCGCCAGGCCCAGCCCGCCCATCACGCCGCCGGTCTTGGCACAGTTGCCGCCTATGCTGCCTTCGCTACAAACAAATCGAAACCGCGTTCATGTGTTGGCAATTGCGCGGCGCTGCCACGATGTGCCCTTCGATTTCGCCGACGCGTCGGTGGTGGAATTGGCAGCGCGGCACGGCATTGTCGATGTGTTGACGATCGACCGCGACTTCGATATCTATCGTGATGCACGCGGCAAGCCGCTGCGCAATGTTTTGCGTATGGCGGTGCGGCGCTAGACACGACCTTTACCACCTCTCATCTCCACAAAGCCTGGGGACGCTCGCGCCAATTTCTCCAGCGTGCGGCAGCAGGAGCGCGCCCGCATATTCCGCGAGCACAGCGCGGCGCTGTTACTGGTCGATCCGGTCCACTGGCCTCCCGCGTGTCAGCGGTGAACGCTTCCGGTTCGGGACATGGCACACGCGCATGCGTGGGCCGCATCATGTAGCTGCGCGCAGCGCCGGCGCCTGCCGACGAATCTATCGCCCCTGGACCTTCTCTTGCAGCCAAACCTTCATCAACGATTGATAAGGCACATTGCGCGAATTGGCTGCCGATTTGCATGAAAATGGACTGCGGCACCTTGATACCGAGCGCCCTGGCGGTCTTCAAGTTGACGACCGACTCGAAGGGCGTTAAGTGGCTCAGTCGGCTCCGCTCCGGGTTGCGGCGGTAAAAAAAACGGCGCCGCCTCGGCCGCCGCGGCCGTCGCGCTGACATCGACTTGTGGGGCCTGGACGAATGCCACTTCGTTTTCACAGCGTCGTGGTGGATGGCCTGATTGAAGCCGATGCGAGAAGCGGCGTCACCTTTCAGCCGGCCGCCGGTCTGGATGCGTCGGCAATCGGCGAGGTTCAAGCCACTGTGCGCCGGCGACTGCTGCGCGCGGCCCTGCGGCTGGGCCTGCTGTCGGCGGACCACGCGCAGGTGATGGCCGAGTGGGAATACGGCGGCGGCTTCTCGGTCGATGCCCAGGTACGCATCGAGGCGCACCAGCGCGACAGCCTGGAGCGCCTGCTGCGGTATTGCGCCCACCCGGCCTTTGCACTGGAACGCTTGCGTGAAATCGACACCGAGCATCTGGTCTACGAGAGCGTCAAGCCCGGCCCGGGCGGAAGTGTCTGCGTGATGCTGACCCCGATGCAACGCCTCGATCGTCTGGCGGCGCTGATTCCGCCACCACGCAAACATCGGCATCGTACCTACGGGCTGCTGGCGCCGAACTCGCCGCAGCGCGAGGCGGTCACCGCGCTGGCGCAGCCCACCAAGGTTGCCGCCGCACCGACGCCGGTCGAGCCGATCCCGCCGGATGCGGCCTCGGCAGCGCCAATCGGCATTGCCCTGTTCTCGCGCCACCCGCTGCAAATGGTCGCGACCGTGCGCGACGCCCAGGCCCCGCCACACTTAGAGGCGCAGATCGCCTGGCAGGGCCGGCAGATCCACCTGCTGGGCGTGCATCCGATGCCGCCCTTGTCGGCCCACTTCCATGCGGCACGTAACGCCAAGCTGGCGCGCTGGGCCACGGTGATCGCCGGCGATCTCAACGCGCCCCCCTGGTCCACCGCCTTCAACGATCTCGACGCCCTCGGCCTGCGGCGCGCCACCGGCCTTGCCCCACCTGGCCGGCGCTCATGCAAGGCATCGGCGGCATTCCGATCCACCATGTGCTGGTCTCGCGCCACCGGGCCTTGATCGGAAGTGCACGCGGTCCCGATCTCGGGTCGGACCACCTGCCGGTGATCGCGCGCCTGCGGCCGGTCGCGCGACCCTCAATGCGCTGAATCACCTGTCGCTCCCTGCACTTGAAAAAAAGCCGCCTGCGAGCGGCTTTTTTCCATCCATCAAAGTCGCCTCAGGTCACCGCCATCGGCCCGCCATTCGAGCCGGTGGCGCCCTTGATCGGCGCCGGCGAGAAGATGTAGACAAACTGATACTTGCGATCCTCGATCAGATCATCGAATCTCAAGTTCTCGTGATTGAAGATGCCGTTCTTGGTGATGAGTTCGGCATGCACAATGAAAGCCAGGTCCTTGTCCGGATTGGGCACCACTTCGGTGGCCCAGGTGTCGCCCCCGGTCAGGCACACCTTCTTCTCGATGCACCAGCGCGCAACCTCCAGGCCGATGCCAGGCTCGCCGCCGTTGAACTTGTCGTTGTTCTTCATCCACAGCTTGCCCCAGCCGGTGTTGAAGAACACCGCATCGCCTTCCTTGATGTCGGCCTCGTTCATGCCTTGCCGTTGCATCGCCGCACGCAGGTCGGCCACCTTGATTTCCTCGCCGGCCTCCCACATCCGGCCACGGACAGCCTCGACGTCGAACAGATGGCCGCGGGTGAAGAAAGGCTTGACCTTCTCGACACCCAGCTTGATCAAGCCACTCGAACCGCCGATCTCCTGCCCGGTGAAACCGTTGTAATAACGCATCTCGTTCTTGTCGCCATCCTTGCCCTGCTGGATGCCAATATGCCCAAGACCGTCGAACTGGGTGCCGGTCTGGCCGATCTCGGTGGCGAGGAATTCGTCGTTGTAGACCAGCTTGTTCTTGCCAAAAGGCCCGCCAGTGGGCGCGCCGGGAATCCGCAGCGTGAACGCGCGGTCGCCGAACTTGGGCATGGCGGCCTCGTAGACCCGGCCGATGCGGTAGATCTTGCCGTCCTTGATCCACTTCGCCGCATCGAGCACCTTGGCCGGCGTGATCAGGTTGGACGCACCTGCCTCGTCGGCCGCGCCGAAACGCGATGGCCACCAACGCTCGGTGCTCTGTGCCTGGGCGCTCGAAATCAGCGGCGCGGAGGCAAACTTGCCATGCAGCGCCCCGGCAACGCCGACCACACCGGCAGCCACTGCCGCAGTACGGAAAAAATCCCGCCGGTCCGATGAGGTCTCATCCTGCGGTACGTCAGCCGGCGCACCTTGCCGATCGTCTTCCATTGGTTTTCTCCTCCACCAGGTTGGGCAGCGCCAGGCATGGTCGTGGCCTAACGCAAAAGGTAAACCCGCCGGGCACCGATGTCAAATGCATAATGGCGCCCCACGTTCGCCGATCGCATCCCGATGAGCCTGTTCGACCCCGACCCCAGCGCAGAACGCATGCCGGTGACAATCCTTACCGGCTTTCTTGGCAGCGGCAAGACCACATTGCTCAATCATTTGCTCAAGAGCCCCGCCCTCGCCGACACGGCGGTGATCATCAACGAGTTCGGTGAAATCGGGCTCGATCACCTCCTGGTGGATGCGGTCGACGGCGAAATGATTGTGCTAAAAAGCGGCTGCGTCTGCTGCACTTTGAGGAGTGATCTCGAATCGGCTCTGCGCGCCCTCCTGGCGCGGCGCGATCGAGGCGAAATTCCGCGTTTTCAGCGCATCGTCGTCGAAACCACCGGCCTGGCCGATCCGGCGCCGATCATGCAACTGATGCTGAACAATCCGTTGGTGTCGCATTTCTGCGCGCTGGCCGGTGTGGTCACCACGGTCGACGCGATTCACGGCGCGCAGACCCTTGAACAACATGAAGAGGCGCGCAAACAGGTCGCCCTGGCCGACCGCCTGTTGATCACCAAGACAGACCTCGCCCAGGACGGCATCGAAGCTCTGGCCACTATCTTGCGGGCACTCAACCCTTCGGCTGCCATGCTGCCGGTCACCGGCGGCGTAGCCGAGGCCTGCGCTGTGCTGCCGGCGCGCGACGCCGATGAGGCGGGGCGCATCCGGCGCTGGCTGGCCTTCGAATCGCACCAGGACATCGGGCCGAACCCGAATCGGCACGGAGACGGCATCGAGGCCCTGTGCCTGTCGGTACGCACACCGATCGACTGGCTGCGCCTGCAGGACTGGCTTGAGCAACTACGAGCGGTGCATGGCGCGCAATTGCTGCGCGCCAAGGGCGTGCTTGATCTGGAAGGCGAAACGCAACCAGTGGCCGTTCACGGCGTCCATCACGTGTTCCACCCGGCGGTGCGGCTGGCGGCCTGGCCGGAGGGAAAACGCGAATCGAAGTTGGTGCTCATATTCCACCGTGCCCCGGTTGAAGAGATCCGTGCTTCGTTCGCATTGCATGTGGCGGCGCCTGTGGCCTAGATCATGCCAAGCGCGTTCGGCCTCATTTGCGGTCGCCTTTGCCGAACAATCCCGGATCGATCGACATGCCCGTCGCCTGGTAGCTGTGCGATTCGGATGCAGCTTGTCCCCTGGGCCGCCGACGGTGCTGTCAGGCACGAACGCGGCCTGTATGGCGCCGCTTTGCGGGTCGGTGGTGGCGCGGTCGAAATCGGCAACGCCGTCGAACAGACCGCCGCGGCGGATGAAGTCGTTCAGTTTTTTTCGTTTTTCGTCCTGCAGTTCGAAGCCATGCGCGGCGCTGGTGCTGCCCAGGGCCGAGGTCAAGGTGGCGCCGATCACCTTGACGTCGGCAATGACGCTTTCGTGAAATCGACGCCTACACTGGCCCTGAAAGCCCACTGCGACGGCAGGCACATCGTGCTCGACGAGCCGTACAACCTGCCGGCCAACGCCAGCCTGATGGTGACGCTGCTGCCACCGTCCTTGCCCGGTGCCGGCTCCGAGGAAGCATGGCTGCGAGCGCTTGCGTCAAGCGACGCGTTCGTGTTTCTTGCCGAACCGGCCGAGGACATCTACACCGCAACGAACAGCGAGCCATTCCGCGATGCGGTTTGGAGTCGTCCTCGTTCCGTTTCCGTTTGACGATCCAACCGGCAGCAAGGTCAGACCCGCCGTTATCCTCACCAGCCCCGTCGGGACGCATCGCCATGTTGTGCTCGCGCTCATCACCAGCGCAGTGCCGCTCGCGCTGGAGAATCGGATGTGCTGTTCGACCCGGGTAGCTCAGACTTTGCGCGCACGGGATTGCGCGTTCGCGCCGCGTTGCGCCTCCATCGCGTGGTGACGGTTTCCGCCGCGATCATTCCGCGGCAATTGGGAGTGTTGCCGGCGGGTTTCCAGACGCAGGTTCAGCAGCGCTTGCGCGAACTCTTCGCCCTGTAATCGTTTATGTTGCTCAGTCGGCTCCGGTTCGGGTTGCGGCGGTAAAAAAAAACTGCGCCGCCTCGGCCGTCGCGGCCGTCGCGCTGACATCGACTTGTGGAGCCTGGACGAATGCCACTTCGTTTTCACTGCGTCGTGGTGGATGGCCTGATTGAAGCCGATGCGAGAAGCGGCGTCACCTTTCACCCGGCCGACGGTCTGGATGCGTGGGCAATCGGCGAGGTTCAGGCCAACGTGCGCCGGCGACTGCTGCGCTCGGCCCTGCGGCGCGGCCAGCTAGCGGCGGACGACGCGCAGGTGGTGGCCGAGTGGGAACACGGCGGCGGCTTCTCGGTCGATGCCCAGGTGGCCACAGGCACAGACAACGGGGGTGCCGGGGCGGGCTTTTCAGCGGCAGTCCAGGAAATTCGGCACGAAGTTCACGATTTACACGGACGGGAACGGGCGAAATACTTGAAATGCGCCATTGGAATTCCTATCCTCCCATGGACGATCTTCCGGCCCTCCTTCGTCTTGAGATCGCCGACGAGGCTTTTCTTGTTGTGGTTGACTGCGAGAAAGGTGGCCGACCTGCCGTCTTTTTGCGGCAGCCATCCGCGCGTATCGTCGCCGCCGGCGGCTGGCTCGACCTTGATGACATCGGCGCCAAGTTCACCGAGGGACAGGCCGCACAGCGGGCCGGCAAGCACTTTGGAAAGATCAATGACGCGCAGGCCTTGAAGGAGACGCATGGTTTTCAAGCCTTGTTGGGTGAGGGTTCAATATGACATCCGAATATGGCGCAATCGCGGACAACGCCGCCGCATTGTATTTCGCCGTACACAAGCGCGCGGCGCATACTGGGGCACCCGCGCTCGGCCACGCTGCGCGCGATCGACCCACGGAGGCAGGGCATGAAAGTCTTGAGCTTCAACCACATGAGTTTCACCGTTGCGAATCTTGACGCGAGCATCGCGTTCTTCGTCGACGGCCTCGGTTTCGAACTCCTCTCGCGCGCGCCGCGCGACCCGCGCCTCATCGAGCGCATGATCGGCATCGAAGGTGCCGCGCCGGAGATCGCCTTTGTCGCCGCCGCCGGCCAGCGCGTCGAGCTCATCGCCTATCACGCGCCTGCCGACCGCACCGCCGTGTTGCCGCGCCTGTGCGACGTCGGCGCCGCCCATGTCGGCCTTGACGTCGACGACATCGACGCGGCCGTCGATGCCGCCGCGCGGCACGGCTACGGTCTCGCCGGCGAAGTGATCACCATCGACGCCGGCCCCAACCGAGGCTCGCGCGTGGGCTATGTGCGCGATGCGCACGGCATGACGGTGGAGTTTCTCCAGGCTGCCGCGCCCAAGCGTTAAAGCCGTCGCAATCACCCGAACGCCGCGCCTTCCCGGCGATCGACTGGCGGCAGGCGATCGAGGCCTCGGCCTTGTCCTCCGCCAAGCCCAGCCCGCCCATCACGCCGCCGGTCTTGGCGCGCGATACATAGCAGGTGATGCCGCCCACCGGCGGATCGTGATAGGCCTCCACTGCCA
>Ga0209181_10010458_pt1 | contig 12048 bp, 9 predicted proteins | sample MAT05_FD_187208 | JGI IMG/M metagenome (GOLD analysis project Ga0209181, IMG submission 187208) | Freshwater microbial communities from Lake Fryxell liftoff mats and glacier meltwater in Antarctica - MAT-05 (SPAdes) (version 2) | ecosystem: Environmental > Aquatic > Freshwater > Ice > Liftoff... | reverse complement strand
GGCAATGTTGCACCTGCAAGTCGGGCGGCGAATATTCTTGGTCAGCTAGGGCTAGAAGAGCGGGTTGACTATAAGCCTCATGCGCTGTCGGGTGGTCAAAAACAACGGGTGGCGATCGCGCGTGCTTTGGTTAACCATCCCAAGTTAATCCTTGCAGACGAACCAACTGCGGCGTTGGACAAAAAATCAGGGCGCGACGTGGTGACGCTGATGCAAAAAATGGCAAAGGAAGAAAATATCACGATTTTGATGGTGACCCATGATAATCGCATCCTTGATGTTGCCGATCGCATTGTCAACTTGGTAGATGGCAATCTCGAATCAGACAATGTCGTAAATGACGGAATGGCAACTCATGATGGTGCAGGTGGCGATTCACGTCTCTTTATGTTGTAAAAGTCATGTTGTATTAAGCGTCAAGATTTGGAGATTACAAGCAGATGATTGAGTTTGCCGTTAATGGCACTTTGATGCGAGGTTTAGAGTTAAATGTTAACTTGCAGAAGGTGGGAGCAATATTTGTTAGAGAAGAAATAACTGCGTCTATTTATCGGCTTTGGTCGATCGCTGATCGTCATCCTGCGATGTTACGCGTTAGTCAAAATGGTCAAGCGATCGCTTTAGAAATCTGGTCAATAACTCCTGCGGCTCTGGGAGAAACTTTATTGTCTGAGCCTGCTGGTTTGTGTATTGGCAAAGTTATTTTAGCCAATGGACAAGAAGTCTTAGGGGTTTTAGGCGAACCATTTTTGTGCGAAGGGCAAAAAGAAATAACTTCTTATGGCGGTTGGCGATCTTACAGCAATTTCCGATCAAACGAACCACAGTAAAAAATTTGAAATGGTTGCTTCGCAACCATTTCAAATTTTTTACTGGTTCTGGTTTGAGCGCAAAGCGCTGTATATAACATGTCCATGTTGAAAACCGAAGTTTTCGACAACATGGACAAAAAGAAAACCCGAAGCGGGGCTTCGCCCTGCGACCCTCTACAAAAACTACGGGTTTGATCTTAGACGCGGTATATCAAGTAAAGAACGCGCTTTGTGCTTTTTCTATTTGATTGGTAACTGTATTGGTAATTTTAAATATGAAGGATATTTTGCACTATAAAAAATTTGCTGTGTTGCCTCCACAAAGTCACTTACTTTCGCCTCAGATGGTAACTTCTGCGTATTAGAATGCCGCTCGATCGCAGGAAAAGCGGCACTAGCGATCGCCACACCAAGGCGATGCCCTTTGGCAAAATTCTGACAAGTTGGGCGTAATTTAATCCGATACTCATTGACCACATCAGGTTCAATCCATTCAGTCTCAGTCCATGAGTTACGGAACTTCGCACGCAAAACACCCATTGATACTAACATCTGCTTCCCATCTGCATAAATGTCTAATAGCTTTACAACCCAATCGGTATCTGGTGCTGTGGTCGCTGCATAGAGTATAAATTCGGGAATACCCGCGATCGCTAAGTCTTCATTTAATTCTTGGCTTTGATAAACAAGCACATCCCATCGTTGCTGCACATGGCGCTGATCATAGAATCCGTAGGATGTAGAAGGATTAGGATTGCGCGGATCGTAGACGTAGATATCGGGTAATTGATTGTCGGTGGTTGGGTTTACAGAGCTTAGTTTTTTTTGTGGATGCAAATAAAAGTTTTGAGTAATCAAAGTTGATGGGAAATCTGGTAAATTTAGCCAGTGATTTTTACCCATGCAGAAAAGCTGCACAGGAGCGCGATCGCTGATGCCATTTTCGATTCCTTTTAGCCAAAAATCAAACCAATCAACTTGCAATTGATCGATTGTCGAAACTGCTGCCTCTCCAAAATCAATCTCGCCTACTTTTGGTAACCAAGGTAGATGTTGCCAAGGCGCAACGACTAGATGTTGAGGTTTTTGGGTTACAGCTTTAGCTTGATGATAGGTATTAATCGTCGCCTCAATAAAAATATCTGCCCATCCCGCAATATGCAAAGCAGGTAAATCAAAGCGATCAAAATAACTAAGAGGGTTCAGCTTTTGCCAATATTGATCATTAGCTTGTTGATTACCAATCCAATCAAAAAAGAACTGCCCAAACTGATCATTTTTAAATAATTCTATTTCACTTAAGGGCGCAGACTCTAACCATCTTGTCGTCTGCTTTTGAGCTTCAAAAAATTGGGTAGCTTGCGGCTCTTGTTTCAAATACCATGCGCGATTTTGAGCCAGTTGCAAAGCCCAATTTAGATCAAAATCTAGACAAACAGCACCACCAAAATAGAACCAACCATGATATAAGTCTGCCGTTGCCATGCTGGGACAAATGGTAACCAGCCCTTGAGGACGCTCCACCGCGGCCTGAAATTGCGTCACGCCTTGGTAAGAAAAGCCGTACATCCCGACCTTACCGCTACTGCCTTTTAACTGCTTCGCGCACCATTCCACAGTATCAAATCCATCTTCGTACTCATTCTGAAATGGATAGAACTCACCCTCAGAAGTGCCGCAACCACGCACATCTTGAATGACTACAATATAGCCTTGGCTGGCATACCAACTAGGATGAGCATAGGTGCAGGTAGAGGCGATCGCTCGTCCATAGGGCAAGCGCATTAATAATACTGGTAAAGCAGTATCAACACCTTTGGGGCGATAAATATCAGCCGTCAAGTTAATGCGATCGCGCATCGGGATTTTGACCTGACGCTGCACATTAACTTGAGAATGGAATGCAGTTAATTTGGGAGGCATTATCGATATTTTTAGTAAAAAACCCAATTTTCGGGTAGGCAAAATCCACCAAAAAGTTGGGTTTTTAGTTAATTCTGTTGCCAGTCAGGGAAAATTTTTCTGATTTCAATTAGCAGATCATCGAGTTCTTCTAATGCTTGCATCACATCTATGCTCAAGCTACCCAAATTATCTTTGAGAGACAATTGCACCAATAATTCACGCTTGCTAGCGATCGCCACAAATCTTTCTTTCAGAGCTTCAGGAGTTAACATATCAAATTTTTAATAAATTATTTTTGGTTGCAGGTACAACGCTTCGCGCCTCACCTGCTAATACTCTAGCTCAAAAGCTATGATTTAATGGTTTGCGAGAAGTTAATTGTCAAGCGAGATTTATAGCGAGATTTATGCTGCCTAGCGAACTACTCATGCACCGAATAAATGGCGAAGCGATCGTTCCTAAACAATTAAAACTTGACGATAAACATCAAGCGATCGCTTCAGAATTAATCACAATTTTTGAGAAGGCTAAAGGCGGTACCCAAAGCGAACTCGATCATCAGTTACAAAAACTCGAAGGCGATACTCCTGATTATCGAGTCAAGCGAGGATTAGCGCATATTCTCAAATCTGCCTTTAGTACCTTTGAAATCATCAGTCCCCTCGATCCACAAGAACTCCGTCGCCGCATTTTTGAATTGTCTGCTCAACTCATACCTAGCCATCAAACAACACAGCTAATCCTATCTAACCTAGCCGATACATTAACAAAAGAACTTCAGCGCCAAGTTTTGCCTTCGCAAATTACAACTGGAATTTATGCCGATCTGATCGAAAATCGCATTCTTACTCAATTTGAAATCCCTACACCAGAAGCTCTACTTCATCGATACAATCTCTCTCAAGTGCAAGGGGTTTTCTATCGTGCCAGTCACATAACCCTAAATGTCCACCGCAATGACCCAGGCGAATATAAACTTCTATTTCGATATCTCAAGTTGTTTCAACTAATGTCATATATCGAAGGCGATGTGGATTATGGCTTTACGATTACAGTTGATGGTGCGACTAGCCTGTTTGGCACTAGTACACGCTATGGACTAGCGATCGCCAAACTACTTCCTGCGCTGTTACACGTCACTAAATGGAGCTTAAATGCAATTCTAGTGGAAAAAGATGCTTATTCCAAACAAAAGTGCACAAGTTTATTTACCCTTGATTCTAATTGTGGCTTAATCAGTCATTATCCTGCTGGCAAAATGTACGATAGTGCGATCGAGGCTTCTTTTGCGGAAAGTTGGGAAAAGCTGAATACAGAATGGAAGCTAGAAAGAGAAGTTGACCTAATTCCGATTCCTGGAAGTGTAATGATTCCCGACTTTCGGCTGGTGCATCCTGATGGGCGTACCTATTTATTAGAGATCGTTGGCTATTGGCGACCTGAATATTTACGCAAAAAATTCTGGCAAGTGCAACAAGCCGATTGTAAAAATTTGATTCTGGCTATTTCTGAACGACTAAATCTCGAAAAGGCAGGCGTAAAAGTAAGTGATACTCCCTCACTGACAGTTTGGTTTAAAGATAAGTCTCGCCTAAAACCGGTTTTGCAAGCAATTCAACAATAGGATCAGGTGTAAATAGCAGTAAATCAAATAAAAAGCTAGTCTGAACCTGTAAAAGCCATATTCAAACGTAGAAGCCCTATTTTTAGTCATAAATGAGAGGTGACATCTTTGTATGATAAACGTACAATATTCAAAGAGTTTTTTGGTTTTCACGATGACTCATCTTTCCAACGCTTCTGATCCGATACTGCTTTTGTCTGCGTCCAAGGCTCGTTCGTTTGGGATTGCTGCTAAATGTGCAGGCGATCGCGATAACTTCTCAGAGTTTTTTACAGTTTGGCTGACACTTTGTTCGCGACTAGATGCTTTTGGGCATGATTGGCAAGTTAGCTTTTCTGATCCTGTGGCAGTTTCGGACTACATTACAATGCGATGCTCATTGACTATTGATGGGATTACTCGTGAGGCGACAGGCAGTGATAAAGGGTGTCTAATTCATATTGGATCTGCAACAATTGGGGTTCATGCGCCTGAACGCGCTATGCTCAATGCCTTTTGTAATGCTGCCGCTCACTTTGGTGTGATCTTGTCTTTAGGCAAACTGAGAGCCAAGAAACCTCCAGACAAACGTGAAGATTTGATAGAAGTTGTGAAAATGCTCCGTAAGTTGCAACGTAAACACAAAAGTTTTATATTGTTTGGCTGGAATTTTCAACCCTTTGCTAAGTCTCAGCAAGTTCTCAAGAAGTCCTAGCTTCTGATCTACTGATTCTGATCTATTGATTCTGATCTACTAATACTTTAGCGATCGCAATTCTCCAAACATCATCTAAAAACAAAAAAAGGGGCGCAACGCGCCCCTTTTTTTGTTTATGACATTCCCATAATTGCTTTTTTATAAGCGGGGCGATCGCCTATACGTTTTATATAAGCATCGATTGCAGGATAGTCAGCGTATGACATTTTCAAAAACATAATTGCGTAGCCGAGAGTCGAACCAACTGCGACATCTGAGACGGTGAAGTTATCTCCTGTAATGTAGGACTGATTTTCGAGAATCTTATTTAAGCCACCGAGCAATCTTGGCGTTTCTTTTTCGCGAGTATCATCACCAAATAAGCCAGGTGCAAGCGTAGCATTGGCAAACAAAATCCATTGAGAAGCGATCGCTCTTTCTTCGATAGTTTTCACCTCTTGATGTTTATCAGCAAGGTACAACAATATTGCGCCTGATTCCCAAACTATAAAGTCCCCGTCAGCGATCGCGGGAACTTTGCCGAAGGGATTAATCAGTAGAAAGTCAGGCTGTAAATGTTCTCCTACAGACATATCTAGAAGTTGAAACTCGTAAGGAGTTTGTAGTTCTTCCAAATACCATTTCACGATTGACGCGCGACTTCTCGCACCACCATAAAGCTTAATCATAGTTTTTCTCTAGTTAGTTCCGAGCTACTTGATACAAACCCAAAAAATTTTTTGAAAGTGCCGCGAAGCGGCACTTTCAAAAAATTTTTGTACCACTCAAAGCCTCAACAGGCTGTACTATTCGGTATATTTACAGCAAATCGCGAACAAACGAACCACAATATTTTTATAAAAATCTGGGTTTGGTTTCATCGTAAAGCGCTGTAACATCGTAAATTCACCCGATAGTACTATAGATTGCGTAATGGAGTTTCCTGACCGTAGATAAACTTCCGCTCTAGATTATTGCATATTAGCCATAACGCGATCGCGATCACTGTGGGAATGGAACTGAGTAAAATCACGGTTAGATTGGCTGGGGCAAAAAAGAAACTAATTAAGGGACTTGCTGTCCATGAGATCGCCGCGATCGCAATACTTGCAGTTCTAATTTTTCGCACATTTCGCAAAGCTCGACTACAACTTGCACATTTAGAAGTATGAGAATGATAGCGATCTAAGAGAACTTCTTTGACTAAAGGCGCGGCTAGTTGTTGCCCTGCAAAGGGATCAGCTTTATAGCGATTTACCCATTTATGCAGTTCCGAAACATAGGTATCGGCTGGGGTTGCCAAATAGAATGACTTAGCATAATTTGCCTTGCCTTCTGTCTTAGCTAAAGCCTGTTCGAGATAACGCTCTTGGTAATGCAAGAAAATCTGATCATCTTCAAGAATTCCATTTTGACCAATATGGGAATACCAACGCGGCGTAATACCAATAAAGAATCTGGGAATTGCCGAGCTAAATTGAAATGGAAATCTCGCAAACAAGCGACATTCACCTTTGCGAGTTGGTGTTGCATATACGGCGGTAAGAGTTCTACCAAATTGCTTAGAAGTTAAGTCGTGCCACATCAGCGACGGCGCAATAAATGTAGTATCTTGCCTTCCTAATTTTCCACGTCTTGGTCCCTCTTCCCAGGTGCCGTTAAAGCCATTTTTGCCACTTTCGAGAAGCTCTAATACCATCGGTGCTGCATTGACGCGATTGCCAACAGATTTATGATGTGTAAATGGAAGATGACTAGCATCAAGCACATTTTCTAAAAGGGTAAAAGCGTCATAGGGTAAGTCCCGAAACGTTCCGAAGAGAGTCCATTTCTCAGTATCAGTGTCGAGTGGTTCGATAATTGGAATTTTGACTTGAGGTGCGTTCTCAGGATTGCCAGCATAAATAAATAGCAGTCCTTGTCGCTCTGCGGTTGGTAACGCTGCCACACAAGCGCGTTTAGAAGTATGCGCGGTTCCGCCTTCGGGTTGTTGAGGAATGCGATCGCAACTTCCATCGCCCTTAAAAGCCCATCCGTGATAAGGACATTCTAATAAGCCATCTTCAGCAATTCTACCTTCCGATAGAGGTACTAGCCGATGGGGGCAGCGATCATCAAAAGCTTTCCATTCGCTAGTATTACGATCCCACCAAATCACAAGATCGCGTTCTAGCAAAGTAAATTTAGCGGGTTTTGTTTTATCTAAATCTTCTGTGTAAAAGACGGGATACCAGACCTCTTGCCAATCAAAGCGATCGCGATCAAGTCCACCCGCAGGTAAAATTTGAGCTTGCGAGTTAGCCGAATTAAGATTGTCTCTAAGCAAAGTATTTGCAGTCATATCTATTAAGTTGATCGCATTGTAAAGTTATGTATAGTTTAGCTTGCGATCGCTTAGTTCAGGGGGCGTAAAACCCCGCTTTTATTTATTGGTTTTATTGATTTTGCCAAGCTTTCATTTTGTCAGGATTCATTAAGCCATAGGGATCGACCATGCGCTTGAAGTTTAGCTGATCATAATCAATTGACTTCATACCTCCATCTTCGAGAATATAAGTATGAGGATTAGCAATAAATACGCCCTGTAATTCGTGATATTGGATGATCTCATTTAGGCGATCGCTATTTGTAAAACGGACAACCTGAATCGCGGCAGGAATTACTACACCATTTACTTTAATAAACTCCAAATGCATGATTACCTCATCACCAAAATGCTCATACATCTGCTGCACAAGTTCCAATTTTGGATCGTTTAAAAATAGACTCTGGAGATAAGTGAGCGAAGCATCAGCAGCACGAGCGTGTAAAGTAGTGTGATTCCACGAAAATTCGACTAGGCTAAGGCTTTTGCTTGCTTCTTGAGCACTTTTCTCGTAGCAAATCTCACCTCTAAATTCTTGCACAAGACTATAAAACGGCTCGCGATCGCTTTCGGCAATAAGAACTAAAGCACAATGAGAACCTGCGGAAATATAGCTTTGAAGGGCTGTGAAATAACTAGGGATTGGCGCAGCGTGAACGCTGATCATCTTTTTGATGATGCCATCGCTATTGCCAAGGGCTTGCCCAAATCTTGCGGCAGTCATGAAATCAGCGAAACTAACCACGCATTCCATCCATGCATAGGCAGGCGCTAGTGGAACTTCTAATTCTGTAATAATGCCATTGGTTCCATAAGCATGATTAACCTTCTGGACATCATCGCCACGCAATTCGATGATTCGTGGCTCGTCTTCGAGTGTTACTACTCGCACAGCTCTCAAGTTACCGCGATCGCGTAATTGTCCATACAAAACCGAACCAATTCCCCCACTTCCACCTGCAATAAATCCACCGACAGTTGCACTTCTTACGGTCGATGGAACCATGCGCGATTCCCAACCAATTTCTTGAGCTTTTTTGTCTAGCGCTGCAAGTTTTACGCCTGTCTCCACACAAGCTAGTCCTGCTTTAATCCATTTAATTTGTTGCAGTCGCAAAGTTTCTAAAATTATGCCACCCTTGAGCGGAGTAGATTGTCCATAATTGCCAGTGCCACTACCGCGCACCGTAAGCGGGATTTTATATTTCACGCAAGCTTGGGCGATTCTTAACACTTCGCTTTCGTTGCTAGGACGGACTACGACATCACCAACTTTCCCAGCTAGTAATGGCACAAGGATGGGACTAAAGTGAGCGTAATCTTCCGAAAGTTTGGTAACTTGGGCGGGATTAGTAATTGCTTCAATGCCAGATAATTCTTCTAATAGATTTTCTAAAGATATTTGCATATGTGCCAACTTTCGCTATTTCACTATTTTAAGCTTAGCAAAGCTCAGGAAATCGCGCCAAGAGTCTCTACAAGAGGCAATATCTATAGGACTTACGCAAAAAATGCCTGAAAGCCTTAATTACTGATGTTACGTGGAGCGAAAATTACCCCTCATCCCCCAACCCCTTCTCCCGCAGGAGAAGGGGAGCAAAACCCAAATTATTTTCTTGTTCCACTCTCCTGCGGGAGAGGGGCTAGGGGTGAGGGTCTTAGAATACTTCCACGTAACATCAGTTAATTATTCGTAAGGACAATTCATGAATTGCTTCTACATTTCGTCGCTGATACGTAAGTCCTAAAATTACGAGATCGGCGATCGCGCTTGGCTTGTAGTATTATCATCTCAAAATTTCATGCATTGATTCCCTATGCCTAGCCTTAGCCTAAAGTCGTCGCACAAACCGATCAAAGTTTATTATGAGGTGCTTCGGAATATGCCAAGAAGAGAAGTGGGCGGCGCATGAGGGGGCGGTGAGTACTCCATTTCAGGATTTATTGGTTTCCTGTGGGAGACAGTTTCAATAGGTGCGACCTTAATGTGATACACTTATTAGGTAGCAACGGGAAAACTATACTGATTGAGCTTGTCCCAGAATTGCTCCCAACGAGTCGAAGTTAAAATCAAAGCTCTTAAGCTCAAAATAATGCTTGCTCCTTTTTCCTTCCAACGCATACCAGAACAACATAGTCTTTGCTTTATTAAAGTCTTACAAGCTGCTTCTGTCACCCCAGAGCCAATCGGATAGTTTTTTTGTCGAAATTGAGCATACTCCATTTGCGACAGATGATTTCTAAAATAGGTGATAGAAGCTTGAAGCTTTCCTATCATATTTTCTTCTTCTACTATCAGTTGTAACATCTGGTCATAGAGTTTTTGGGCAGCGCCCAATTCATGTTTAAGTTGATGGCAACTGTCTTTAAGCCATTTTTTTTGTGCGACAAGTTGCTTAGGGTATAAAATCTCGGCTACTATCCCCAAATAACCTGATGCATGGTAAAAATCAAGTATCTGTTCTTCTGTATGTGGGTTTAAGAATTTCCAATTTGATTCTGCTCCATCAGCTATACCTACATATGTTGCATTAGGATATCTCGCTTTTGTTTGTTGGATCTCTCTTTCTAAGCGTCCTAAAAATCGCTGCTTTCCGTATTCTGGTGTCGCTCCTAGATAGATCGTGTGCTGGCGTTCTCCTTCACTATCGTATAACGATATCGTCCCCACCATCGCTTCTCGCCACCCTTCTTCACACATCAACATACAGGTTCCATCTAATCCTATCCCTACGGTTGTAATTTCGCTGTCCATCTCTGGAGGTGCATAATTCTCACTCTCTTCTTGCGCTTGGATTATGCTGCCGACTGCTTCACTCAATCTCTGAATATACGACAATGCTACTCCTCGTCCATGATTCTCTAATAAATCTCGTTGTACTTCTCGGGCTGCTCCATACGCCATTTTTGATGATATCTGTTTAGCGAACATCGGCGTTGATGTAACCACTATTCGTGCTTCTTTCTCCATTGGGCAGTATGTCTTTCCTCCCCCCGCACCTTGATATATGTGTCTCTCTACCACTACTTCTCCGTAGCAAGTCTGATATGCTTTCGCTTGTTGTCCTTTTGTCCGCCACATCTTTCCTCCAATCTCTATCGCCGAACCATCTGTATCCAGTTGTCTCAGGGCTTCTCTAGCTGCCATACACCCTGCTTCGTTTAATCCCTCTTGGATCTTGACTTCACTATCTAACATCGATTCACTTAGTTCTATTGTCAGTTCTATTTTTACCGTTCTTCCTTCTACCCTTGTTAATTTTGCTGACATCTTCTTCCTTGCTGATAATTTAGTTTTTATTGTCCCGTTATTTCTGTATTATGTCAAGGTCGCACCCAGTGAAAGTATTACAAAACGGACGGGAATTGGCGTTAATCCTCAATCAACTAACAGACAGCGTAATTGCTCGACTACCCCAAGGGAAAGCAGGGAAATAGTTTAAAATGTAGAGATGAAAGAATTACCCCAACTAGAGAAATTAAGTAACGAAGAAATACATGAGCTAATCATGGAGTTATGGGGCGAATTGCAAAGAACACGAGAAGAACTGGAGAAATTACAGCAAGAGCTAACAGGGAGCAAAAAGGTAAAAAAGACCTCAGAGAACTCAAGCATCCCGCCGTCAGTAGGAATAAAAGCCGAAACAGAAAAAACGGCAAAGAAGAAGGGATTTGGGCATAGCCAAGGCGGGCGTAAACTAAGCACAGAGCCAGATCAGATCATTACTAGCCAAGCCGAGATTTGTCCACACTGTGAAAGCCAAGTAGATAAAGCAGAGCAGCACTTACACGCTGTATACGAAAAAATCGAGTTACCAAAAATAGTACCAATAGTGACGCAAATTCGACAGTATGGCGGGAAATGCTCGAACTGCGAGAAAAGCTATGTATCGGCAGTTCCAGTGGGAATGGAGCAAGGGTCACCCTTTGGTCGGTCGATAGAAAGTCTAGCCACCTACCTGAGATACAGCCATGCGATCAGCTACGAGCGCATGAGTCAAATTATGACAGAAGTATTTAATGTCAAGATTTCAGAAGGCGGACTAGCAGAATTATTCAAACGAGTAAAGAGCCGATTAGAGCCACAGGTACAGGGAATATTAGAAAGACTACAAAGCTCAAGGCTAGTATGTTCTGACGAGACCAGGGCCAGAGTCAACGGCAAAAATGAATGGGAATGGGTATTTCAAAATGCAGAAGTTTGTCTCCATGCGATCCGTCCGAGTCGTGGAGCAGATGTAATTACCGAGGTTATGGGTGAGCATCAACCTGAAATCTGGGTATCAGATTTATTCAGTGCTCAAAAAAATAATCCTGCGAAGACATGGCAGGTATGTTTAGCCCATCAATTACGAGATTGTCAGTATGCCATTGATGCTGGAGATACTATTTTTGCTCCTATGTTTAAGCGGCTATTACTCAGAGCCTTTGTAATTCATAAAAAGCGAGAAAAGTATGCTGATTCCACTCGCTATCAATATCGCTGCGACCTCAATCGCCGACTGGAAAGAGCCTTGACTTTGACCCCAACTCAAGAGGATGGAATTAGGCTACATAAGCGTTACACAAAAATTCAAGCGCATCTATTTCTATTCATGGAAGATGTTACAATTCCGCCTACGAATAATTCTAGTGAGCAGGCTTTGCGTTTGAGTGTGATTTTTCG
>Ga0209181_10010457_pt1 | contig 12050 bp, 13 predicted proteins | sample MAT05_FD_187208 | JGI IMG/M metagenome (GOLD analysis project Ga0209181, IMG submission 187208) | Freshwater microbial communities from Lake Fryxell liftoff mats and glacier meltwater in Antarctica - MAT-05 (SPAdes) (version 2) | ecosystem: Environmental > Aquatic > Freshwater > Ice > Liftoff... | reverse complement strand
TGGCCAACGTCACCAGCCTGATTCACAGCAAGCCGGACGACGCCAAGCATATGCTGGAAGAATTCATCGCCTACCTTCGCGCCTCACTCGCCAACACGCGTGAGGCGGAGGCAACGCTTTCGCAAGAGTTTGAGTTAATGAAGAGCTTTCTCGCCATCCTCAAAATTCGCATGGGGGATCGGTTGCAAACGAGTGTTTCGCTACCGACCGGGCTGATGGGCTTTCATCTGCCGCCAATGCTGGTTCAGCCGCTGGTTGAGAACGCGATTAAGCACGGGCTGGAACCGAAGATCGAAGGCGGGGAAATTTGCTTGAGCGCGCGCCAAGTGGGCGATGTGGTCGAGATTACGGTCGCCGATACGGGTTTAGGTTTTCAGAACGCGATGTCGAATGGGATCGGTCTGAAGAACGTGCGTGAACGACTTGATAAAATCTACAATGGTCGTGCAACGCTGAGCATTTCGGACAACGCGCCGTGCGGCACCAAGATCACGATTTCGTTGCCGACGGCATAGCGCCGACCTACAAGACAAAGGGTGTCGGAGCGCATTGCATTTCCTTTGGGTTTGGGCAGGTGTTTGCGGGTCGAAAACAGCATTTTGTAAATGATCCGTCAGATGTCCTCCCGGCCCCCCACTCAACCATTCGAGGGCAGGGTCCGGTCGGGATCCAAGTTGGTGGTTTGTTCACCAAAACGAAACTTGGGCCCCGGCCTACGCCGGGGAGACATGCTTAGGATCGGGGCATGAGGAGCAAGAGACTAGTAGAGACGAACAACATCAAACGAACCAATATGGCAATCAAAGCGATCCTCGTTGACCACACGTGGGTGGGATTTCGAGTCGCACGCGACGAGCAGTGAGCGCCCAAGCCCGATGCAGCGGGCGCGGGAGTTGTCGCAACACCGAAGAACATCAAACGAACCAAATATGACAATAAAAGCGATCCTGGTTGACGATGAACAAAACCTCACCGATTACTTGAGGCAGCGTCTTTCCGAGTTGTGGCCTGAGCTGGAAATAGCCGCAACGGCGGCCAACGGCCCCGAGGCCTTGCGGGTCATCGACGACATTTCCCCGGAGGTTGTCTTTCTCGACATCAAAATGCCGGGCCTGACGGGGCTTGAGGTCGCGGGTCGGATCGACGCAAAAACGCATGTCGTGTTCGTCACCGCCTACGATCAATATGCAGTTGATGCCTTTGACCAACAGGCGGTCGATTATTTGCTGAAGCCCGTCACAGACGATCGCCTCGCGCGCGCGATCGCGAGGCTCAAAGCGAAACTCGAAAAAAACGAAACGCCACAGGATATTGCGGCGATCTTGAAGTCGATCGCGCACGTGCTACCGCAATCAAAGAGCGCGCATTTGCGCTGGATTCGCGCCTCTGTCGGTGAGCTCACCAAGCAAATATCGGTTGATGATGTGTTGTTCTTTCAAGCGCAAGACAAGTACGTCAGCGTCTATGTCCGCGAGGGCGGCAAAGACGTCGAATCTCTGATTCGTACGCCGCTCTCCGAATTGATTGAGCAACTCAATCCGGATGGGTTCTGGCAGATCCACCGTTCAACCGTGGTCAACGTGGACCGTATCGCCGGTACGACGCGGGACGTGATGGGCCGCACGATTGTGCGGATCAAAGATTCAAAGGCGGAACTGCAGGTCAGCCGGGCGTATTCGTACCTGTTCAAACAAATGTAATTACCAGATGGTTGCTGGGCTACTTGGGAATAGACCGCATTTGCCGATCGTGCCAGCCGGACAGCATGACCAGCGCGGCAATCGCGCCTAATAGCGCGAAGAACATGTCCGACTGCGTGTCCCACGGGTCGCCCTGCGTGCCCAGAAATTCATCCGCGCCTTGTCCGAGACCAAGTGCGGCCCACCATTCGACGAGTTCGTAGAGCGCCGAGAAGGCGAGACAAATCGAAACCGCTAGAAACGCGACGAGGCCCCGTTGCGGTACTTTCCATTTACGAATCAACAATTCGCGCGCGATGATGGCTGGCACGAAGCCTTGTGCGAAGTGGCCGATCTTGTCGTAGTTGTTGCGCGCAAAGCCAAACCAGTCCTGCATCCAGAAGCCGAGCGGTACCCGCGCGTAGCTGTACGCACCGCCGACAATCAGCACCACACCGTGCGTAAGGATCAGCGTGTAGAGCAGGTTGGTGAGGGGAAAGCCTCGACGGGTAGACCACATCACGGCGAACCCCACGAAGCACGGGAACACTTCGAGCCACCAAGTGGTGCGATCAAACGGTGACCATCCAGAGGCCGCGATGCCGATCAGCCACACGACGGCGATTACGGCTAAGAGCTTCGGTGACTCGGCGGAATCGGATGAATTGGAAGTCATGCCAAAGAATAGCGGATAAACGGCGCGCGGGAGCGTGGCCAACTCGCGCGAGCACAAGCAACGTTCGGTGAAGCAGTTCTGCCTCGAAGACCGCGTGCTAGAATTTTTCCATGCTAAACATCAAAGTGAATGGCCACGAAACAACGCTGCCGCCCGGCGCGCTGGTGGCGGCGCTGGTGGCGTCAATGCAACTCGAAGGCAAACGATTCGCTATCGAGCGTAACGGCGAGATCGTGCCCAAGAGCGCGGTCGGCGACACCGCGATCAAAGACGGTGATCAGTTTGAAATCGTTATCGCTGTCGGGGGTGGCTGAATGTCTGATGCTCCCGCTCCTGCCCCTGCGCAGTTGGTCATTGCCGGCAAAGCTTACGACTCGCGTCTTTTGGTCGGCACCGGCAAGTATCGTGATTTTGATGAAACACGCCGCGCCATCGAGGCCTCTGGTGCCAACATCGTCACGGTGGCCATTCGTCGCGTGAACATCGGGCAGGACCCGTTGCAGCCGAGTCTGCTCGAGGTGTTGCCACCATCGCGCTTCACCATCCTGCCCAATACCGCCGGCTGCTACAACGCCAAAGAAGCAGTCAGAACACTCAGGCTTGCGCGTGAATTGCTCGACGGCCATCGGCTGGTAAAGCTCGAAGTGCTGGCTGACGATGCAACGCTGTTCCCAAACATGCCGGAGACGTTGCTTGCCGCCAAAGAACTGGTCGCCGATGGCTTTGATGTAATGGTGTACTGCGCGGACGACCCGATTCAAGCGCAAGCGCTCGAGGACATCGGCTGCGTGGCCATCATGCCGCTGGCATCGCTGATCGGCTCTGGCATGGGCATCTTAAATCCATGGAATCTGGAGATCATTCTCGATCGCATCAACGTGCCGGTGCTAGTTGACGCTGGTATCGGCACCGCGTCTGACGCCACGATCGCGATGGAGCTGGGTTGCGATGGTGTGCTGATGAATACCGCTATTGCCAAGGCGCGCGACCCGGTGCTAATGGCGAGTGCGATGAAAAAAGCCGTGGAGTCGGGGCGTGAGGCGTTTCTGGCGGGCAGAATGCCGAAGAAAATCTATCAGGCGTCAGCCAGCAGCCCGCGCGAAGGCCGCATCGGAACGTAGCTCAAGGTGGTGAGGTGCTGCGGTTCTGGCCTTCTTGAATCGTCTGACGCCGCCAGCGATTCACGCCAGATTTAGCCTAGCCGCTAGAAGCGCCAATAAACGCCAAAGGTTACATTCTCTGCATCGAGATTGCCGCGATCATGGAAGAACTTGCGTGAGCGCTCGACTTCAAATCTTAGGCCAAGACTGCTGTTGAAGTTGTATTGCACACCAACACCAAGTGCGCCGGTATTCACGGCGCGCGAAGTGGCGACCGATGTTGCGATGCCGTTGAGAGTAGACTCCGCGCCGTTTTGTTCGGAACGGAAGCCGGCGCGGCCTTCCAGCGAGAGCGACTTGAATATCGGTAGCGAGCCCACCAAATCGAGTCCCATCGACTTGGCGCGCGCGGCAGGGACGTCGCGCTGGAAAATGTCCAACGAATTGAATGCGGAGCGGGCAGAGTAGTTGCCTGCATAGCGACCCTCGACCGAGAAGTACGGGGTGAACCGGTAGCCGAGCTTCATGCCCATGCTGGGCTCGCTAGACAACGACAAGCCGCGCGAGAGCTGATTCAAGTCGACCATCTCGCTCGGCTTTTCCGCGCCATTGAAGCCGAACGCCGAGCGCGTCTGTCCGCCACTAAGCACCACCCCGCCGTAGTACTGCGCAAAGGCAGTCGGTGCCATGGTGGCAGCGGTCAAAGCAGCAGAGATCATGAGTGGTTTGAGCTTCATGGGTCCAGAATTGTGTGTTTTCCTACGCTTTGGGATATTGCCAGCAAACCACCAGTTGGTTCCGTGCAGGCTACGCCTGCCCAAATAGGGCGTCAACCGTGGTGCTGTAACGCTATGTTGTTCCAGACTGCAGGCCAACAAAACACCAAGCAAGGCATTGAAAGACCGTTAAATTGCACCTTTATGCCCAAGTTAGCGGTCTTTAACGGGTATGACAGCTAGTGTGACCCAGTTGAATGCCGTTTGTTCCCGTTTGCGAGACTAGGCCATCTTTCGCAGCAACAAACCCTTAAGGTACTCGCCTTCCGGGAAATGAATCGACACCGGATGGTCGCTGCCCGCCGACAGTCGCTTGGTAATCTGCGCGTCAACGCCAGCATCGAGCGCGGCACCGGCGACGATTTTTTGGAACAAATCGACCGACACACCTCCCGAACACGAGTAGGTCATCAACATGCCACCCGGCCGTAGTAACTTAAAGCCGAGCAGGTTGATATCCTTGTAGGCGCGCGAGGCCTTTTCGACGTGGTGGATGGTCGGTGCGAGTTTTGGCGGATCAAGAATGATCAGATCAAAGAATTTTCCCTGATCGCGCAGCTTGCGTAGATGCGCGAATACATCTGCCTCCACCCACTCCATCTGATCTGCCGCGCAGCCATTGCGTGCCGCGATGCGCCTGCCAGTTTCGAGCGCGGGTGCGGATGAGTCGATCGACACCACGCTCGCGGCATCGCCCTTCATCGCGGCGGTGCTCATGGTGGCCGAGTAGCAAAAGCAGTTCAGGACATCCTTGCCCTTCGAAAGTGCGGCTGTCAATGCACGGTTTTCGCGTTGATCAAGGTAAAACCCAGTCTTGTGGCCGTGTGCAATATCGACTTCGATTTGCATGCCGTTTTCAACGATCACCGTCGGGCCGTTTAGCGCTGCGCCGCGCAGCAGGCCGTTACGCCCGGGAAGACCTTCGAGTTTGCGAACGTCTGCGTCGGATCGTTCAAAAATCGTTTTTGCTCGCGTGAGTGCCATGAGCAAATCTGCGATCAGTTCACGTTGCGGCTCGATGCCCGCCGTTGAGAGCTGCAGGACAACGACGTCACCATATTTGTCCGCCACAATTCCGGGCAGCCCATCCGATTCACCGTGAATCAGGCGATACGCATTCGACACCGCCGCGATATCGGCACGGCGATCAATCGCCGCCGAGATTCGCGAACGGTAGAACGCTTCATCAATGACGATGCTCTCATCAAACGACAATATTCGCGCCGCGATCTGCGAGGGAGCGGAGTAGGCGGCGGTCGCCAGGTAGCGGCCGTCTTCCGCGACGACTTTGACGATGTCTCCCGATTCAGCCGGCGCGCTCTTGATAGCACCGGAAAACACCCAAGGGTGCCGTCGCAAGATGGATTTGTCGCGGCCTGCTTTGATGATGATCTTCTTCATCCGCACATTCTACCGACCGCGTTATCGCGGTTGTCACCACAACCGTGTGGGAGAATTCATGCATGAACGACGACGACGATAACAACGACTTCGACAACACCATCCCGCCGTCTGCAGATGGCCACCCCGCGCATCCCGAACGGCATATCCGCAGTTACGTACTTCGGCAGGGTCGCCTGTCCGCCGCGCAAGCGCGCGCGATCGATGAGGGCCGGTCAAACGTCATCGCCTATGCACCGGCCCCGCCCGACGTTGATGCCGCATTCGGCCGCGCTGCGCCGACCATCGTTGAGATCGGTTTCGGCATGGGCCACGTGACCGCCGATATCGCGGCATTGCGCCCGGCAGAAAATTTCATCGGCATTGAAGTTCACACGCCTGGTGTCGGCTCACTCTTGAAAATGTTGAAAGAGCGCGAACTGACCAATGTGCGCGTGGTGCAACACGACGCGGTGGAGGTCATCACGCACATGATTGCCGACGCCAGCCTTGCCGGCCTGCACATTTTTTTTCCAGATCCGTGGCCGAAAAAACGCCACCACAAGCGCCGCTTGATTCAGCCCGCGTTCACCAAACTGCTCGCGCAAAAGTTGATACCCGGCGGCTATCTGCACTGCGCGACCGACTGGCAGGAATACGCCGGGCACATGCTGGAGGTGCTCAAGCAGGAGCCGACGCTGGCCAATTCGGCCCCCGACTACGCGCCGCGGCCGGTTTACCGCAGCGAATCCAACTTCGAACGACGCGGACTCAAACTCGGCCACGGCGTGTGGGACTTGGTGTTTACACGGTGCGCATGATGAATCGTCGCGCGCTCATCGGCTTCGTCATCGCGCCGCTGCTGCCGTGCCTGTTTGCGGGCATATACAACGCCGTGCGCCTAGGCAGTGCCGTTCAGCTCGCCGGCGATACGCTGCGCTACGCGACGGTCGTGTAGCCGGCGGCGCTGTTGCTGGGTATCCCGGCATACTGGTTGATGACGAGGGTTGGTCGCAAGAGTGGTCCCGAGGGTTGGCACCGGGGTGGGCACTGGGGGTGGCACCGGGGGTGGCACTAGGGGTGGCACACTAAGCCGTTGTTCGTGGTGCTGGTCGGCGCCGGTCTGGGCGCCATTAGCGGCGCCGTGCTGCCGTTGCTGGTTGGCGACGACGCGATGCGCCCGTTCATTAGCGGCCTTTATCCCATTGCCATCAAGTTCGGGTTTTTTGGTGCGTTCACTACTTGGGTATTTGTCTGGATTGCCAAGCGCTGCGTCGCTACGGCAAAAGCCGCACCGCTGCGACATTGAAGGACAGCGGCATTTCACTACAAGCTGTTTGCCTTGCTCCTGCTCGCCCCGCCGCACAGTCATTGCTCCTGCCGTCAACCTCACAAGGGTTGAGCGCGGTTGCCAACTGGCCGTCTTGCTTCCTGTCTCGCTGTCTTTATCAACGACCCAGTTGAGGTACCCGACCTGAGCGCTGTTCATGCGCGCGATGTCAGAGGTGGGCTCGATGTGAGCGTTGGGCCCTGATCTGGCAATAAAAAAGGCTTACATCACGTAAGCCCTTGATTTTATTGGTGCCCGCTTGCGTGGAGCGCGCTAATCGGATTGCAAATGTGCCTTCGCGATTCGCCGAATTAACTCAAGCATCGCCTGTTGCGTCAGAGTGGTCGGCCGTTGCGAGCTGATCGCGACCGACAGCTTGCTGCATAGCCGTGGTGCGGTGATCGGACGTACCGAGAAAGCGGACATGTTTCCCGAGATCCTTACCGCGTTACTGGACAGCACTGCAAAACCCGCGCCGTCGAGCACCAGGTCTAGGATCGCTGCCACACTGTCGATTTCCAGCGCGACAGTCGGTCTGCAGCCTATGTTGGCCAATTCGGTCTCGACCAGCATGCGAATCGCGTGCGGTCGGGTGGGAATGACCAGCGGTTTGTCGGCAATGTCGGATAACCTGATAGGTTTCCTGCCTGGTTTACGGTCGCTAGGTCCCACTAGGAAAAGCGCCTCTTCCAGCAGTGGTTGCGTGTCGATTCCCGGCATGCCGGCCGTGTTATAGAGCAAAGCAATATCCAGGCGACCCGCGATCAGCGAATCCTTCATCGTCACTGAGAGCCCCTCGCTGATGGAAAGCCTTGCCTCCGGCATGCTTGCCTGAAAGGCGCGCGAAAGCGGAACCGTCAGAATCTTCGACAGGGTCGGCGGCAGGCCCAAGGCGACGCGACCGGCGAGCGCGACGCGAATCAAGTTCAGGTCCTCGCGTGCGCGTTCGACCTGGTGTAGTACCCCGCGCGCGTGCTCCAGCAAGAGTTTGCCCGCTTCCGTAGTCACCACGCCGCGACCGTTTCTGACAAACAGGTGCTGCCGCAATTCGACTTCCAATAAGCGAATCTGGCGGCTCAGCGCCGGCTGCGCCACGTCGAGCGTGTCCGAGGCCCGGGTATAGCTACCTAGCTCGGAAATCCGGACGAAGTATTCCAGCTGCTTGAGATCCATCTGGCATTCTATGCGACGGCACCATAACGGTTCATATGTTATTACATTAACTGATACCTGATAGAGTCGGTTAAGACTGTTGTGCAGCCGCTCCTGAGGAGCAAAATTTGGAAATGCAAACTTCCATCCCGGCGCTGTTCATGCGCGGCGGCACGTCGCGCGGGCCTTTCTTTCTCGAATCGGACCTGCCGACGGATATTGCCGTGCGAAACAAGGTCCTGTTGGCGGTGATGGGGTCGCCCGACAAACGCCAGATCGATGGCCTTGGCGGTGCCCATCCCCTGACCAGCAAAGTTGGCATTGTGCGGCGCAGCGTGGTCGCGGGAGTCGACCTCGATTTCCTGTTCGCACAGTTGCAACCCGATTCGGAGGTGGTCGACACCACCCCCAACTGCGGCAACATGTTGGCGGCGGTGGCGCCGTTTGCAATCGAGACCGGACTCGTCGTGGCGCGGCGTGACACGACGACGCTGCGGGTGCTTACGCTCAACACGGACATGCAGTGCGATGTGACAGTGCAAACGCCGGCAGGCAGGGTGAGTTACGAAGGCGATTCGCGCATCGACGGCGTGCCAGGCACGTCCGCGCCGGTAGCGATCAATTTTCTGGACACGGCGGGATCCGTATGTTCCGGATTGCTGCCAACAGGCAACGAGCGGGACCAGTTGCGCGTTGATGGCGACGGCATCGCCCCATTCGATATCGAGGTCACCTGCATCGACAACGGCATGCCGATGGTCCTGATCCGCGCCGCGGACCTGGGGCGCACGGGTAACGAAACGGTGGCCGAGATGAATAGCGATACCGATCTGAAGAATAGGCTCGAAGCGCTGCGCTTGAAGGCCGGCAAATTGATGGGGTTGGGTGATGTCGGCAAGAAGAATTATCCAAAGATGTGTTTAATCGCGCCACCGAGGGGCAGCGGAAGCATTGCGACCCGCTGTTTTATCCCGCACGTGTGCCACGACGCGATCGGCGTACTGGCGGCGGTGACGGTGGGCACGGCTTGTGTCCTGAACGGATCGGTCACGGCGGGCATTGCGCGCGTACCGGATGGGAATATCAAAACGATGTCGGTCGAGCATCCAACTGGCGAATTTAGCGTAGAACTGGAGGTCGATCCGGGCAATCCGCAACAGGTCAACCGCGCGGCCCTGCTGCGCACTGCACGGCTCATCATGCGCGGCGAGGTCATGATTCCGGCGTCTGTCTGGAAAGGAAAACAGAAATGATCATCGATTGCCACGGTCACTACACCACCGCGCCGAAGGCGCTGGAGGAGTGGCGCAACCGGCAGATCGCGAGCTTGAAGGATTCGTCGACCGCACCCAAAGTGGCCGAGCTGAAGATAAGCGACGACGAACTACGTGAAAGCATCATTGAGAACCAATTGAAAAAAATGCTGGAGCGCGGCAGCGACCTCACCATCTTTTCGCCGCGCGCCAGTTTTATGGCACACCATATTGGCGACTTCAATACCAGTGCAAGCTGGGCCGCGATTTGCAACGAACTTTGTTACCGCGTCGCGCAGCTTTTCCCCGACAATTTCATTGGTGCCGCGATGCTGCCCCAGTCACCGGGTGTCGATCCCAAGACCTGCATTCCCGAGCTGGAACGCTGCGTGAAGGAATACGGCTTCGTCGGCATAAACCTGAACCCGGATCCGTCTGGCGGACACTGGACTTCACCACCCCTGTCGGATCGCCACTGGTATCCCGTTTACGAGAAAATGGTGGAGTACGACATTCCCGCCATGGTGCACGTGAGCACCAGCTGCAACGCCTGCTTCCACACCACAGGCGCGCACTATTTGAATGCAGACACGACGGCGTTCATGCAGTGCCTGACCTCGGATCTGTTCAAAGATTTCCCGGCGCTCCGATTCATTATCCCGCACGGCGGCGGCGCGGTACCCTATCACTGGGGCCGCTTCCGTGGCTTGGCGCAGGAGTTAAAGAAACCTTTGCTGAAGGATCACCTACTCAACAACATCTTTTTTGACACCTGCGTGTATCACCAGCCGGGCATCGATTTGCTCAGCAAGGTCATCCCGGTCGACAACATTCTGTTTGCCTCCGAGATGATCGGTGCGGTGCGGGGTATCGATCCGGAAACTGGCTATTACTACGACGATACCAAGCGCTATATCGAGGCATCCACCATCTTCTCCGTCGCAGACCGTTACAAGGTGTACGAGGGCAATGCCCGGCGAGTCTATCCGCGACTCGATGCAGCACTCAAGGCCAAAGGCCGTTAGTTAATCCAGGGACTACCACATGACCACCGCTATGAACCAGCTCGGCGTTGTGAAACGCAACATCGTGCGCGCCGAAAGGAGCGCGGTCGACAAATTGTCGCGCTACAGCGTCGCCACTATCCACGAAGCCATGGGCCGCGTCGGACTGATGAAGCCCTATATGCGCCCAATCTACACCGGCGCGCATCTGTGCGGCACGGCGGTGACCGTCCTGCTGCAACCCGGTGACAACTGGATGATGCATGTCGCGGCCGAGCAATTGCGTGAGGGCGATGTGGTTGTCGCGGCTTGTACTGCAGATAGCACCGATGGATTCTTTGGTGATCTGCTGGCCACGTCTTTCCGCGCGCGGGGTGCCAAGGGACTGGTGATTGACGGGGGATGTCGCGACGTTAAAGATCTCGCCGCGATGGTTTTTCCAGTGTTCAGTCGTGCCATCAGCGCAAAAGGCACGATAAAGGCCACCGTTGGATCGGTGAACATCCCGGTGGTTTGCGCAGGCGCGCTGGTCAATCCCGGTGATGTGGTCATTGCCGACGACGATGGCGTGGTAATTGTTCCGGCCGCGATCGCGCAGCAGACCGCCGATGCGGCAGAGGCACGCGAGAACAATGAAGCGGAAAAACGCACCAGGCTGGCCGCCGGTGTGTTGGGGCTGGATATGTACAAAATGCGTGAGCCCTTGGAAAAAGCCGGCTTGAAATACATCGATTGATGCAGATTGCCAAGATGATCAGGCAGGCAAAGGAATCGCTCAAATGACGGCTGCCCCAATGCAATGGCAAATCGGTTTCGTCGGTTACGGCGAGGTGAGTCGCATCCTGGCGGAAGACTTGAGGAAACTAGGTCTGCAGGAGATTTTCGCCTTTGACATCAAGCTGGGAACCAGTGCGGAAGTGCCGCTGCTCGAGCATGCGGCCCTGCACGGCGTGCGCCTGACGCGCTCGTCTGCCGAATTGTCTGCGTGCGCCGATTTGATTATTTCTGCGGTCACGGCCAACCAGACCGTGCCGGCGGCGGAGGGTTGCGCGCAAGCCTCGCGACCTGGCGCATGGTTTCTCGATTTGAACTCCGCATCTCCGGGCGCCAAGCAACTCGCGGCCACGTTCATCGATTCGGCGGATGGTCGTTATGTGGAAGGCGCGGTGATGACCTCCGTTTCTCCCCACCGCATCCGGGTGCCGCTGCTTCTGGGGGGGCCTAGCGCCACTGAGTTCTTACCGCTGCTCAACGCATTGGGCTTCAACGCGACGGTCGCCTCGCACCAGTTTGGCGTGGGGTCCGCGACCAAGATGTGCCGCAGCATCATGATCAAGGGGTTGGAGGCGATGGTGATCGAAAGCTTTATTACAGCGCGCGCCTATGGCGTCGAGGATCAGGTACTGGCTTCGCTGTCCGAGACCTTTCCCGGCATCGACTGGGAGAAGCAGGGCAGCTATTTTTTCCAGCGTGTTATCCAGCACGGGCGGCGCCGTGCTGAGGAAGTGCGCGAAGTTGCGGAGACCGTACGCGAGATCGGGCTGGAGCCATGGTCCGCGAACGGCACCGCCGAGCGGCAAGCCTGGATGGCGGATCTCGCCGATGGCGGCCTGTTTGGCGACAAGTCCGCCAAGCGCGGCGATTGGCGCATCGAGGCGGATCTGATTCTCGAGTCAGTCGCGAAGTCGCGCAACAAGCCC
>Ga0209181_10010456_pt1 | contig 12050 bp, 16 predicted proteins | sample MAT05_FD_187208 | JGI IMG/M metagenome (GOLD analysis project Ga0209181, IMG submission 187208) | Freshwater microbial communities from Lake Fryxell liftoff mats and glacier meltwater in Antarctica - MAT-05 (SPAdes) (version 2) | ecosystem: Environmental > Aquatic > Freshwater > Ice > Liftoff... | reverse complement strand
CCGCTGCATGAACTCCAGCGGGCTCATGACCAGGTGCGTGGTGCCGTCGCGCCATGGTGTCTTGAGCTTGAGCTCCACCTGACCGGCGGCGTTGAGCTGTACCCGCTCGTCGGATAACGCCGGTCGGCCAGGGCTGGAGGTTCGCCACGCACTGGCACATGGCCACATCCTGTTTACCGAGGCAACGTTTGCGGAACTCGAAACCCGCGTCTGGCGTCCCAAGTTCGATCGGTATCTGAGTATGGAGGCCCGCAAGCTGCTCCTGCATGATTTCCGTGCAGTTGCGCAGTGGGTCGATGTACCTCCGAAAACAAGTACTCGCCGATTCAGCAGGGACGCCGACGACGACAAGTTCCTGCACGCGGCACTGGCCGGTGGTGCGAAGGTCCTGGTCAGTGGCGACAGGGACCTGCTGGACCTGGGGACGGTCGAGGGTGTCGACATCTTGTCGCCAGCCCAGGCCCTCGCGAGCATGCCGGATCCGGGCTCCCGCGCCTGATCCTCGCCTGCGCCCCATAACCCCCTCCGATACAAATCCCCCAACCGACGCAGCCGCTGCGCATGCTCCGGCCGCCCACGCCATCGACCACGGTGCCGGGGCTGCCTCGGTAGCCGATCGCGCTGCGCCCCCGATCATCCCGCGCCACGCGCGGATGATCCGGTCTTGAAGCGCAATACGCCGGTTGCCAGCGCCGTCCCCAGCACCACGACCGCGCCGCACAGCATCATCCACACCGTGAGCTTTTCCCCCAGGAAAAAAGTGCCATACAGGATGGCGAACACCGGAATCAGAAAGGTCACCGTGGTCGCGCGCGACGGCCCCAGTTGGGCGATCAGGCGGAAGTACAGGATGTAGGCAACACCGGTGCACAGCACACCGAGCGCCAGCAGGGCCAGCCAGGACACTGCGCCTGGCATCGGGGCCGGCCAGAACCACACGGTAGGCAAGGCCAGCGCCAGCGCGGCGCCAAGCTGGCTGCCCGCCGCCGAGGCCAGGGGATGCACGCCGACGAGGTATTTCTTGGTAAAGCTGGCCGCAAAACCGTAGCAGATGGCTGCCAGCAGGCAGGCCAGCACTGCCCAGCCGCTGCCACCGGCCTTGAAATTCGCCGAGTCCTTGGACAGCAGTGCGATGCCCGCAAAGCCGATCACCAGGCCCAGGCGATCAGTGCACCGAACAGCGGCACTGTGGCATTGAGGATGCCGGCCAGGCCGGTGCTGATCGTGCTGACGGCATACGCAAACAGCGCAAAGGGCAGGGCCGAGTTCAGGGTGCCGAAGAACATCACCCGGGCGGCATTGCGCCGCAGCGCGCCCCAATGCCCGCTGAACCACAGCAGGGGCAGCAGCACCAGCGCGCCAATGGTGACCCGCAGCCCTGCGGTGGCCATGACACCAAACTCGGCGCCACCCAGGCGCATGAACAGGAACGACGCGCCCCAGATGGCGGCCAGCGCCAGGTATTCCAGGACGACGGTGTTGGATGTCATGCGGTCAGTTCGAATTGGCTGTCCGGTTGCGCACCGGATTCCAGCGTCAGCAGGGCGGCCTTGCGGCCCAGGCCGCCCGCGTAACCGGTGAGCGATCCGTCGGCACCGAGAACCCGGTGGCAGGGCACGATGATACCCAGCGGGTTGCGGCCGACCGCAGTGCCCACCGCGCGCACTGCCTTCGGCCGGTCGAGCGCGCCACTCAAGGTGCCGTAGGTGGTGCACACGCCGTAGGGTATGTGCAGCAGGGCATTCCATACCGATTGCTGGAACGGCGTACCGCCGCGCAGGTCCAGCGGCAACTCGAACTGCGTGCGCGTGCCGTCGAAATACGCCTGCAGCTGCCCTGCGGCCTGTTGCAGCAGGGGGTCGTCGTCGCGCTCGGCCCAGTCTTTCCAGGCGGGTTGGTGTTTCTGGTCATCGAACCACAGCCCGGCCAAGCCGATGTCGGTGGCCGCCAGCACGAGCGGCCCCAACGGGCTGTCGAAATGGGTCTTGCGGATGTCGGGGGCGAATTTAATGGCGTCACTTTCTTCCTGGCGGGGTTGTTGGGCAGGCTGCTCCAGGCCCGCAGCACCGCGTAGCTGCGCCAGGGGCGCCACGCTGCTGATCGATCCTCGGCAACGCGGGCAGGGTGGGGCTGCCCCTGCACCCCCAGCGCCTTGTGCAGGGCGACGTCGCCGGCCGGAAAGGCGTCAGGCCAGCGCAACGCGCGCATGGCGATGTACTGGGCGGTCCAGTCACCGATGCCGGGCAGGGCCTTCAGTGCGGCGATGGTCGACGGCACGTCGGTACTCGCGCTCAGCCTCAGAGCGCCACATGCAACCGCCTGCGCCAGCGCCTGGATGGCGCGCTGGCGTTGCCGGACGATGCCCAGGGCGCCCAGCGCATCTGCGCTGGCCTGCGCCAACGCGCCAGGCAACGGGAACAGGCGCGACAGCCCGGGCAGCATGGTGTCCAGCGGCTCTCCGAAACGATCCACCATGCGCTGCGCCAGCGTGCGTGCTGCGGCCACTGTGATCTGCTGGCCGAGCACGGCGCGCACCGCCAGCTCAAAGCCGTCGAAGCAGCCCGGCACGCGCAGGCCGTCGCCGTCCGGAAAATGGGCATGCAGCACGGCATTGATCGCCGAGGGATCGGCGTCCAGGTCAAACGCCTGGCGCACGCGGCGGATCACGGTGGGCAGCACCTCGCGCACGCCGTCGCTGACCTGCAGCACGAGCTGCGCATGGAGCGGGTCGAACTGCGCCTGCAGCCAGCCGGTGGCGGCCCGGCCGCCACTCTGCACGCGCAGCGTGCGTGCAAAACGCCAGTCGGCGGCCCCCGGGGTCACCAGCTCCACCGGATGCACCTGGCGCCGGCGCAGAAAGTCACCCAGCGTCGGCACATCGTACGGCGGTCGGTAGCCCAGCCGCACCGTGGTGCCGGCCCCGGCTGGCCCGTTGCCGGCGCGGCGCAGTTGCGTCGGGCTCAGGTGGTAATGCGCGACAAAGGCATCGTTGAAGCGCCGCACGCTGGCGAAACCGCTGCACAGGGCCACCTGTGTCACCGGCAGCGCGGTGTCGGCCAGCAACTGCTTGGCTGTGAGCAGGCGACGCGTCTGCAGGTACTGCATCGGCGTGACGCCGAACGCGGCCTCGAAGATGCGCCGCAGATGCCGGTCGCTCACGCCCAGCCGATCGGCCAGGGCCTGTACCGACAGATCGGTGTCGGCCCAGGCGTCCGGGTCGTCCAGCAGGCGGGCCGCCTGTTGCGCCAGGATGCCCGACGCATCCTGGATCGACCAGTGCACCGTGCCCGGCGCCAGCTCCGGCCGGCAGCGCAGGCAGGGCCGGAAGCCCGCGCTCTCGGCGCGCGCCGCGTGTGCAAAGAAGCGGCAGTTCTCGCGTTTGGGCGTACGCACGCTGCACACCGGCGGGCAGTAGATGCCCGTGGAGGTGACGCCGGTGAAAAAGCGGCCGTCGAAGCGGGCGTCACGCGCTTTCAGGGCCAGGTAGCAGGCGTCTTGCTCGGCGGCGGTGGGGGTGTCGTCCATGGGGGCATGGTACGCCGCGGGTGGGACGGCGCTGGCTGTTTTCGGACATGATCATGGGCTCCATGAGCATGGGCTCGGGTGGCCGATACTCACCCCCGACGGCACGCTGCCCTGGACGACCTTGCCGGGCTGCATCGCCGTCTGCTGCCCGATCACGAACCAAGCTGAATCAAACCCATGGAACACTCGAAATCTGCCGCCCGCCGACTGCTCTGTGTCACGCTGCTGCCGCTGGCCCTGTTGTGTCATACGGGCGCAAGGGCGGCCGCGCTGGAGGGGCAGCAATTTGCCGATACGATTGCAGTGGCGGACGGCGAGCTGAAGCTCAACGGCCTGGGGTTGCGCGGGGTCATGATGTTCAAGGGTTACGTCGCCGGCCTGTATCTGTCCAGGAAGGCATCCACCCATGTCGAAGTGGCAGCACTGCCCGGCCCGAAGCGGCTGGAGTTGCGCATGTTGCGAAGCGCGGGTGCCGACGATTTCATCGATGCGCTGGTCGGCGGAATCCGCAAAAACGCGAGCCCTTCGGAATTGCAGCAACTGGAGGAGCGGGTCGAGCAATTGAAGACCTCCATCAAGTCCATTGGCAAGGCCGCGAAGGGGGACGTGATCCAGTTTGACTATGCCCCGGAGGGCGGAACGACCTTGACAGTCAACGGCAACATCAAAGGCCCGGCCATCAAGGGCAAGGATTTCTTTGATGCGGTGCTGCAAATTTTTGTGGGCGAGCGCCCGGTCGACGCCAAGCTCAAGCGCGGTTTGCTGGGTCAGTAGCGGGCTCTTTTCACGGTTTGCCGCTGGCGTGCGCAAGTTCGACGGCCGCCAGGACCTGAGCAGGCTCCGCACGTTCGCGGTAGTCCGCTTCGACATGGGCAAAGACGATTCGACCATCGCGTCCGATCACGTAGGTGGCCGGCACCGGCAGCACCCACTGGCCGTTGCCATTGAGTACGGGCAGGTCGTTGCCCCCATTTCGGTAAAGTTCGATCAGCGCCTGCGGCATCTCGAATCCAATACCAAAGCCGGTTGCCGCGACGAGGCCGGAGTCACTCAGCACCGGATAGGCCAACTCGTTCTTCGCAGCGGTTGAAAGCGAGTTGTCAGTGGTCTGCGGAGAGATCGCCACCAGTGAGCTGCCGAGGCCCTCCAGAGCGGCCAGGTGCTGCTGCCAGGCCCGCAGCTCCAGGTTGCAGTACGGGCACCAGCCTCCACGGTAGAAGATCACCACCAGCGGGCCGCGCTGCCAGAGATCCGACAGCCGCACCGGCCGGACCATCGCGTCGGGCAGCGTGACATCAGGGGCTTTGTCACCTGCCTGCAGCGCGCGGCGCTCGATGCCGCTGGCCTTGAGATCGGCCGTCGCCCGTTCCATCACGGCCACCCGTTCAGGCGCGGCGCGTTGCTTGAAACCGGCCTTGAACCCGGCGAGTTGTTCTGTCAATGTCAGGGCAGTGGTCATGTCGGACTCCTTGAAAAGTCAATGTCCAGCAGAGCGACCCGCAGCCAGCAGACCGACCGCGACACCCCGGGGCAAGGCATTGCGGGTTGGCTGAGGCGGCTGCCGACGGCAAAGCGAGTGGAGCTGTGGCCGGAAAGTAAATCGATACCCTGGTCGCGCCATGCAAGCACGGCCATTGCGTGCCTCGTAAATGGTTGAGTCGGCAGGCTCAGGAGTCCTCCAGGCGGGACACACCCTGCGTGATGTGGTGGATCAACTGGTGCTCGCAGGCCTTGAAAATCACGTAAAAGAACATGGACAGGAACAAGGTGCCCAGCAGTTCCATGAGCTGGCTCAGGGAGCCCGTTGCCAGCGCCATCAGTCCCGATTGGGTGATCATGTCCCAGTTCGTGCTGAACATGTTGAAGATGTTGAGCGTACCGGCACCGAACAGGCCGAAACTGCTGCACATCACCACGAATGTCAACCAGGGCCGGGTCAGAACAAGCCGTCGGAACAGGCGCAGAACGGCAGACATGTCAATACACGCGCTTCGGTGCAGCGGGCCTGCGGTTGATCTGGGGGTGGTGGGCCATCCGCCTCAGCGACCCGTGAGCCGGACCAGCCAGCCCAGCCAGACCTGGCGACGCATCCAGAGCAGCAGCGCGCAAGACACCCACACACCGCAGGCCAGCATGAACAACTCACCGCCGTCGCTGCTGCCGTCGGTATTGACCACCGCGACGCCCAGAGGCGTGAACAGATGAAAGAAAATCGCTCCGCTGATGATGCCCAGCCCCATGGCGGCGCCCAGTATCTGGACGGCCCTCTGGCGCGCCATCGCAGCGCCTGCCAGCAGCAACACCGATGCGATCAGCTCGAACGTGCCCACCACCTTGGCCGAGAAGATGCCGCCGGGCGCGAACAAACCCGGGAATCCCAGCGACCCGGCCCAGGGATCGAGCTTGCCCTGAAAGATGTACACCGTCTCGGGCGAGCCGGTGAACTTGAAGAAAAGGGACTGGATGAACACGAAGGCCACATACAGCGTGAGCAGCCAGTGGCCGTGACGGCGAAGCCGGTTCATGGCTGACCTTTCAGGGGGCGGGGTGACGGAATTCATGGTGTCTTACTTCTTCAGCAGTGCCTGGAACTTGGCGTCGGCATCCTTGATGTAGCCTGCCGGGTCCTTCAGCCACTTGGCCTGCACATCGGCGTCAAAATTCAGGTAGAGCTTTCCGTCGCGCACCGTGAACTGCTCCGGCTCCACCTTGACGAGCGAACCCTGCGTGACCCCGTAGGCACAGTAGCCGCCATATTGCGGAGCGTATTTTTCGAGGTTGGATTTAAACAGGTCCAGGTTGGCCTGCGACGAGAACTTCCACTTCGCGCCGCTCCACTGCGTGCTCAGGCCGTCCTGGCCCTTGACCGGCTTGCCCACGGTGAAGTAGGCGACCGTGTCGTAGCCGTTGATGGCCGTGTCGGTGCGACCGCCGAACAAGCTGTTCTTCAAGGTGTTGATGGGCGGCTCGACAGCGCGCGCTGCGGAACTGAACAGAATGGCGGCGACGCCAATGGCGAGTGCGCCACGGCGGCTCAAGCGGGGGGAGGCAAAGCGTTGCATCGTGTTTCCTTCGATGGAGTTGTGAACGGGCGGCCAATACCGAATGGGGGTACACCCCCGAAGCGGGGACGTGACCGAAGTCGGCGCTGATCCTTCTGCATAGTCGTGGCTGGACCTGACACATTACGGCCGGTTCAATCGGTGGCTGGGTACTGCGGCGTCAGCAGCTTTTCGCGCCGGTAGTCCCGCAGGAAGGCAGCCAGGCGCATCGGCTGAAAGCCCCGCGCACGGTTGGCCGCACCGATCTCGAACAGCCAGCGGTACTGCTGCATCAGGTCGCGCCAGGCCTGCAGCAGGCCGGTACGGCGGTCCCAGATGTGGGTGCTCTCGGCCCCGGCGCCGTTGACTTCGAGGATCGTGAAGCCCTCGCCGCGCCGGACGTGCTCGAAGTCCTCGAAGCGCACATCGAAGCGGCCAAAGTGGAACTCCGGCATGGCCTGCGCAATGGCGTCGAAGCGCGCTTCCATGTCCGGCGTGACCAGATGCGTGCCGTTGCGGAAGATGGCGCCTCGGCTGTGGCTGCCGGCAAAGGCCAGCCGGATCGACTCACCGGCGCGTGGCACCGTATCCAACCGTTCCGAATGGCGCTGCAGGTACAGGTGCGACAAGCGCCCGGCGCGGGGGTCGGCCAGAATCAGCGCGCGCAGGCTGCGGTGGCCATCGCCGGTGACGTGCGGGAAATACTTGAGCGTGACCGACACGATGCGCCCATGCAACTCGCCCGGCCGGCGGCAGTAGAAGATGCCCGCTTCGCCTTCGTGTGGTACGAGGCGCTGCAACAGGTACGCAGCGCCGTGCGGAAACGCGGCGATATAGGCCTGCAGGTCGGCCGATGTGCGCACCAGTTTCACACCCGCGCCGCGGCAGCCCAGGTCGGGCTTGGCGACCACGGGCAGTGACAGATTTGCCGACGCCAGTGCGGCCAGCGCGCGCTTGCACTCCGAAGCCGCGTCACCTGTCTGCGGGTCGGGGCGCTGCAACCGGATGAAAGGCGCCACCCAATCAGGCACATGCTGGACGGCCAACGCCAGGATCTCGGCCTTGGACTCCCCGAAGAACCCACCCCCTGGGAAAGAAGGGTTTGCCACCGTCGGCAGCAAGGCACCGCGGTAGCGCAGCATCAGCCAGGCTGCATACAGCAGGATCGGCGGGTAGAAGGCCCACATGGGCCAGAACTCGAAGTAACTCAAGGCGGGCCCCTCCGTCGTGAACGGCGGCATGCCTCGGTGGGGCTGGATTTCGGCGTCCTTGCGCGCAAGGGGCAAGTCAGGCGGGGCAGGCGGCATGGCGATCATGGTCGGTTCCATTGGAGGCGTTGACGGGCCTTTCGAAACAGCGGAACAGCCAGCGCAAGTACCAGCATGGGCAGGGCGACGGCCACCGCCGGCGGCACGCCCAGGGTGCGGGCCAGCACGTCACCGAGGGCGACACTCAGGGCATACAGGCCCACAGTCCACAACGACACTGCCATCAGTACCCATGCCATGAAGGGCAGCAGCGGGATGCGCACGAATCCACAGGTGGTGTAGGTCACCAGCCGCAGGCCGGGAACCACGCGCGCCACCAGCATGGCGCTGCCCAGGCGCCGCTCGATCTGCCCCCGTGCCCAATCCGACCTGGCGCCCACGTAGCGGCGCCGCAGCCAGGGCACTTGCGTGGCGGCAAGGCCCAGCCCATACAAACCCAGGTCGCCGGCGGCGATGCCTGCGCCGACAGCGGCCAGCGACAACTCCCAGGAGATGGCGCCCTGTGTAGCCAGCGCCACGCCTGCGGCGATGGCCAGGTCCTCCACCAGCAGCGTCGTCAGCGCCAGCACCAGGGCGATGACTGCTGGCGTGCCCATGCCCGACAGTACGGCCTGTGTCCAGTGCACGGCTTCTGTCCAGGCCGGCCCGAACGCGCTCAGCACGATGGCTCCAAGGCGATGCGGATGGCATCCCGCACGGTGGCCTCCGAATTCCATGGCAGGAAGTGGTTCTGGCCTTCCAGCAGCACCGTCTTCACGCACCGGGCGCCTGTCAGGTGGGCCTGCATGAAGGGCACATTGGCGACAGGCACCAGTTCGTCCAGGGTGCCGTGCACGATGACCACCTTGGCAGTGATGTGCTGCAGTGCCGTTGCCAGCAACTCCAGCTCTGGCTTGAGGGCCATCAGTTCGGTGTTGGAGTTGCGAAGTACCCGCGGCAGCACCGATTTCACCAGCCACCAGGCGCCGACGTGTTGCAGGGGGTGGATCGATTCCAGGGCGGGGTCCAACGAGGCCGCCAGCAGCACCAATCCGGCCACCCGCTCGGGGTGGTCGGCTGCCACACGTGCCACGACGGCCCCACCCAGCGAATGCCCCAGCAGCAGCACCGGCTGCCCACCGACGGGCATCAGTGCCAGAACAGCTGCGGCCTGGTCTGCCAGGCTGGTCATGGCTCCTTTGGGCCCACTTCGGCCAAAACCTGGTCGATCCAGCGCCAGCACTTCCATGCCATACGGCGGCGACAGGACGTAGTCGGTCCACGCCGTGGCTGAGCCGGGTGTCCCGTGCACCAGGATGATGCGGGCGCCGCGCTGGTCCCCGGCACGCAGGTAGCTGACTTGGGTCGAGAGCGGCGCACCTACGCTGACCTCGGCACGCAGGGGCTCGGTCGCCGCCTCGTGTGCGACGGGCCCGGGCGGGGCGCATCCGGTGGCAGCGAGCGCGACGCCGAGCGCGCTGGAGAGCCGGCTACGTGCGCGGCTTTGCACACAGTGGCGCAGCACCAATGGCCGGGGGGCAAGCTTCTTGTCGGTGCTGTCATGAAGGTAGGGCATGGGCATGGAACTCTCTGACGGGGCATGGATGGCGCGTGGCTAGGGACTCTGTCGCGCTGCCCCCCTGCCAACTTACAGCGATACAAGTTCGAAATTCGTAAGAGGCGCGCGGCCGGTTCGACAAAGAGGTGCCGCCAACTCACGACCGCCCCATGACCCCTCCCACAGCCAATCCCCGCGTTGCGCACCCCATGCATGTGCGCGCCGGCAGTTCTTACCGTGCCCGTCTGGCGCAACGGTCGTCCGACATCGAGGCAGCCCAGGCCCTGCGTTTCCAGGTCTTCAATATCGAACTCAACGAGGGGCATGCGCACGCGTATGACAGCGGCCTGGATGCAGATCCGTTTGACGCTGTTTGCACACACCTGATCGTGGAAGACGAACTATCGGGCGCCGTGGTGGGCACCTACCGCATGCAAACCGGCTTGCAGGCCCAGGGGCGGCTCGGCTATTACAGCGAGCGCGAGTTCGACTTCGCTCCGTTCGAGGCGCGGCGCTCGCAAATCCTGGAGTTGGGCCGTGCCTGCATCCACCATCAGCACCGCAACTTCGCCGTACTCAACTTGTTGTGGAAGGGCATCGCGGTCTATGCGCGGGACCACGGTGCGCGTTATCTCGTGGGCTGCAGTTCGCTGACCACCCAGGACGAGGGCGTGGGAGCCGCCGCGTTCATGCAGTTGCGTCGGCACCTGGCACCCGCGGACTGGCAAACACTGCCGCGCGTGGATTTCGCCTGTGTGTTGGCCAGGCCGGCGCGGGACGTGGTCCACATTCCGCGCCTGCTGTCTGCCTACCTGACCCTGGGGGCGGCAATATGCGCGCCACCGGCCATCGATCGGGAGTTCAAGACGATCGACTTCCTGACCTGGATCGACGTGCAGACGCCGCGCCTGGTGACGATGCAGGGTCGTGGCCGATTCACCGCATGAACTTCGGCTCCGGGCAATTGGCTCTGCGAGGCCCCAGCGGGGCGTTTGGATGTACTCGCCGCTGGCCTGGAAAGTGGCCTACCAGGGCGTCTTGCACGAAGAGCGTCTCAAAGTGGCGAGTAGCCAGCCTCGGCAGGGACCGTCGCGATGCATGGCGATCTGCTGTAATCTGGCCTCGACGACACCGACTATTCCACCCAGCGAAGCACTTCGCCATGCCCCTCGAGACAGAACTTGCCGCCCTCTACCAACCCCTGCTGCGATTTGCCACGCTGCAACTGCGCAACCAAAGCGTGGCCGAGGACGTGGTGTCGGAAACGATGCTTGCGATTCTCGAGAAGCCGGACAATTTTGAAGGCCGCAGTTCCCTGCGCACGTACGCCACGAGCATTCTCAAGTTCAAGATCATCGACGTCATCCGCAGGCGTGGACGCGAGGTGCACATCAAGCCGCTCGATGAGCAAAGCATGGATGACGCGATGGACGCCTTGTTTGCCAGCGACGGCCATTGGGCCGAGCCGCCGCCGGCCTGGCAGGAACCTGACAAGGCCCTGCAGCAGAGTCAGTTCTTTGACGCACTGCAGGCTTGCGTGGACCGCCTGCCGCCCAAGATCGGCCGTGTTTTCATGATGCGCGAGTGGCTGGAAAAGGAAGTCGACGACATTTGCCTGGAACTCGGCATTACCAGCAACCATTGCGGGGTGATGCTCTACCGTGCCCGGATGCAACTGCGCGACTGCCTTGGCCGCAACTGGTTCGGGGAACAAGCATGAAGGCGCGTCTCGACTGCAAGGATGTTGCACGCCTGATCAGCGACGGCCAGGATCTGGCGCTGCCCTCAGCGGTTCGCGCCCGCATGCGCTTGCACTTCGTGATGTGCGAAACCTGCCGAAACATCCATGACCAGATGGGTTTCCTGCGCCGGGCCATGCGAAAACTGGATCAAAGTCAGGAAACCGATGAGCCGCCTGGCCGATAGTTGTCGTCAGCCGGATCCGGGTCCGCGACGCGACACCGCCTCTGTCAGGCCGCCTGTCCAGCCTGGTGAACGCCCCAAAGAATCCTCCGTGGCACTCTAGCCTGACGCCGCCGTGTGCAACGCGTGGCACCGCGGGTGGTGCGATGGAGATGGCTGCAAATTTGCCGCAGCGGGCAGGTGTGTTTTATAGGTAAGTTACTGACTTTATCCTTTGTAGATAATTTTCCTAATTTCACTATAATCGCGGCCATGGATCCCATTGCCAATCCCTACGCTCCCGGTGCCGGTACCCCCCCACCCGAGTTGGCAGGCAGGCACGACATGCTTGAGGGTGTGCGCATTGCCACCGAACGCGTCCGCGCCGGGCGTCAGGCCAAGAGCCTGTTGATGGTCGGGCTGCGCGGAGTCGGCAAAACCGTTCTGCTGGACCGCATGCGCAATGACGCGGAAGCCGCGGGCATGCACACCCTGCGCATCGAGGCGCCCGAGGGGCGGTCGCTGCCGGCGTTGCTGGCGCCGCAACTGCGCCAGGCCCTGCTGCGGCTGTCCAGGGTGGAGCAGGCGCGTGCTCTCGGCCAGCGCGCGTTACGGGCACTGGCTGGTTTTGCCAGGTCGCTGAAGCTGAAATACGCCGACATCGAGGTCGGCATCGATTTCGACCCCGAACCGGGCCTGGCCGACAACGGCGACCTCGAGCACGACCTGCAGGCCCTGCTGGAGGCCGCCGGCGAGGCGGCGCGCAGCGCTGGCACG
>Ga0209181_10010455_pt1 | contig 12050 bp, 5 predicted proteins | sample MAT05_FD_187208 | JGI IMG/M metagenome (GOLD analysis project Ga0209181, IMG submission 187208) | Freshwater microbial communities from Lake Fryxell liftoff mats and glacier meltwater in Antarctica - MAT-05 (SPAdes) (version 2) | ecosystem: Environmental > Aquatic > Freshwater > Ice > Liftoff... | reverse complement strand
TACGGCAGAATTGGTCCCGGCGGCATTGCCTGCCGTCAGCGTCACGGAGTAAGTACCGGCGACTGCATACACGACCACAGGATTGGCCACAGTGGATGAAGTCGGATTGCCGCCAGGGAATTGCCAACTAAACGTGGTAGCGTTGGTAGACGACGTGCTGGTGTACTGCACGGTCAGCGGCGCACAGCCCGATGTGGGAGTGGCCGTGAAATTAGCCGTCGGCGGTGTCACGATGGTCACCGTCGAAGTCGAGGTCACCGTGCCGCAGGCATTGGTCGCCGAAAGTATCACCGTGTATATCCCGTCGGCTGTGTATGTATGGCTCGGACTCGCAGACGTGCTGGTACCGCTGTCGCCAAAATTCCACGAGTAAGAAGTGGCGTTGGTCGAGGTATTGGTAAACGTAGCGGTCGCGCCGCTGGTGCTGCTGGTAAAGCCAGGTGTCGGAGTGGTATTGACCGTGATATAACTGACTTTTGTGGCCGAGTTGGTGCCTGCAGCGTTGCCAACCGTCAGTGTCACGGAGTACGTACCGGGTGTGCTATACACCACCACCGGGTTCTGGACGGTGGAAGTAGCGGGTGTACCGCCGGGGAATTGCCAACTATAGGTACTGGCGTTGGTCGAAGACGTACTGGTAAACTGCACGGTGAGTCCCGCACAACCCGAAGTAGGTATAGCGGTAAAATTGGCCGTCGGCGGCGTCACGATGGTCACCGTCTGTATCATGGTGTCGCTGCCGCACGAGTTGGTCGCAATGAGCCGCACGGAATAAACGCCGTCAGCACCGTACGTATGGGTCGGGTTGGCAGAAGTGCTGGTTTGTGCGTCGCCGAACGTCCAGGCGTAGGTCAGCGAAGCCGGCGCCGTGCCGCCTGGTGTAGTCGTGTTCGTGAACGTAGCGGCGAATCCGCTGCTGCTGCTGGTAAATCCCGCTGTAGGTGGACCAAACACCGTGATCAAACCCGCCTGCGTAGCGGTGGACGTGTTGGTACCGTTGCTGGCAGTCAGGGTCACAGAGTACGTGCCTGGCGTTGCATACACCACACTTGGACTTTGAGCGGTCGAAGTGGCCGGTGTTCCACCGGGGAACTGCCACGTGTATTGCGATGCTCCCGTGCTGGCATTATTGAATTGCACCGTGAGGGGGCCGCAACCACTGGTCGGAGCAGCAGTGAAAACCGCCGCCAGGTTGGACATCACTGTAATGGTCTGTGTAGTGGTCGCGTTGCAATAAGCATTCGAGGCCGTCAAAGTGACGGTATAGGTACCGGGCGCGGCGTAAGTGTGCGTCGGATTGGCGAGCGTACTGGTACCACTATCGCCAAAATTCCAGGCGTAGGAGGTTGCACTGGTCGAAGTATTGGAAAAACTCACGTTCAGGCCGTTTGCCGCGTAATTAAATCCGGGGCCGGGCGGAGCAAGGGTTTTGATAAAGGCCGTTTTGACGACCGTGCTCGTGCCGAATCCATTGATGGCTGTCAGCGTCACATTGAAGTTGCCTGCGTTGAGGTAGGTTACATTGGGATTCGCCAGGCTGGAAGCCGAAGGAATCCCCCCCTGGAATTGCCACTGATACGAGACAGCGTTGGTAGAAGACAAATTCTGGAAACTCACCACCAGCGGGGTGCAGCCGGTGGTCGGGCTGGCTGTGAATTCGGCTGTTGGCGCGGTATTGATGATCAATGTTTTGGTCGTGCTGCCACAGTCATTGAACGCTGTCAGCACGACCGTATAGAACCCGGCATCGCTGTAGGTATACACCGGGCTGGTCTCTGTGCTGAATCCACTGTCACCAAAATCCCATTCATAGCCATTGGCATTGGTAGAGGTATTGTTGAACGTGAGGGTGAGACCGCTGACAGTATAGGTGAAGTTGGCCACAGCGGCCGGGCTGATGATGACTTGTTTGGTGGTGGAAACAGGCCCACCCGCACCGTTGAGCGTAAGGACCACGTTTTTGGTACCCGGTGTAGCCCAGGTAACGACCGGATTGGTCTGCGTCGAAGAAGCAGGAGTGCCGCCCGGAAACACCCAGTTGCGAGAAGTAATGTTGCCGATAGACAGGTCGGTGAACTGTACCTGCTGACCCGTGCAAGCCGGGTTGGGCGACCAACTGAAATCAGCCACGAGGGGCGGCGGCGGCGGGCCGCAGGACGACAGGCAGCCGTTGGCGATCCGCGGAGCCGAATAACTGTTGAACTGGCTGACGGAAGTCCCGCTCCAGTTAGTAGAAGTGCTCACAAACGGGCACATGATGAAGTTGGGAGGGCAACTGCCACTCGTGCCGTCGTGCGTCAGGCTGAAGTTGTGGCCCATCTCGTGGGAGTTCAGGCAGCGCAACAACTCGGAATTGCTGGTAAAATCCTGGAGACAGTGGTATTTATTGGAGTTGCAAATGCCGTTCAGATAGGCGATCCCGATGGTAGCGCCGTCGAAATCACGGTTCGTCCACAGGGCCGCATTATCAAAAGTCACTCCGAAATTGCCCGCCTGGCCCCAGGTGCGGAACGCGTCAAGCAGGGCGCCTGCGTTGGTTGTACTCGACCATGGATCAGTACCAGTGACGACGAACTGCGTCACGATGCTGATACACAGGTCGTTGTCAAAATTGCCCGTATAGTCGCCCTCGACATCATTGACGACTGCAATGTTGTGATCTTGTACCGCACTCACGGAGCCGTACTTGGTAAACATGGATTTATCTGAAGCGATGGCATACTCCAACTGCACGACTGCGTTGGACTCCGCGCCCCCCACATGCTTCTCGCGTTTTTGCTGTAGTATTTTCAGGTTTTCCTCCAGTTCTTCGGTGCCGCACGTAATGTTTTCATTATAGATCACATCATCGCGGTCATAGAGCACAAACAGGTTGCGCGCTGCTTTAGGATCATGCCAGTACATGGGCTCGATGTACCACTTTTTCTTTCCTTCCATCACATAGCCAGCCATAAAATCCTTGTTCAGTGTAAGTCGTGCCTGACCGCCACCTTTCAGATCATAGCCTTTGAACGCTGTGTTTTCTGTCGGCTTGATCACTTTCAGGCCATCGTCGGTCCATACTTGCAAGGTGTAGTCCGGAGAGAAGATATTGCTCGGCACCAGCTCGAGTTGCCAGTTGTGTTTGCCGAGTTGCAGTTGAAACGGCTTGCCGTAGGTGCCGTTTTCTTTCTTGACATAAGCATTCAGTTGAGCGACATCCACCTGCCATACTTCGCAGGCCTTGAACTCCTGGGCCAGGCTGGGGTGGGTGATTTTTACGGATTTCCCGTTAAAGTCTTGAGCCGAGAGACGCTGCATCAGGAAGCAGGCACAGAGCAGTATCAAAAGTCGAGACAACAGCCGTACACGTAAGGTCATGTTTGATTCAGTTTGAAAAATGAAAAATGAGCAAGAAAGTGAGCAGAAATTTGAATTCCTGTAGTACGCAACAGCCAAGCACCGGGTTGCGTACGAGTTGATTCAAAGTAGATTTCAAAGCGTTAAAAACCATTTAAAAAACTTGATCTCTCGAACGACTTGTTCAAAAAACTACTTTTACTGCTAAATCTAGAAAAGAGGGGAGATTGTAAGTGTTGATTTTTGCGCCTGCGAAAGTAGCGCTATTCGCAAAAAGCAACTTCTTACCATCAAAAAATGTGCACGTTTTGCTAACAGGCGATGAAATTACTTCGAAAAGGGTAGGTGGGAACGAGCACCCCACAAAAATTTATGACAGGAAAAAGACCCTGAATACCCATCGAAAATGCGGTGTTATTCGTTTTAAATTTATTTTTTTTACCAAAAAGAATCGCTCAGGAACGAAGACAAGACCAAAACAAGGCCGCCAGAACTGTTTCCTTATTCCGTCCGCGTTCCTAACTTTGCCCGCGCCGACTCCGTATACGGGCCACACAATTTCTTCACAACCAGCATTTTTCAAAACAACCATCACACATGTTTCGAATTCAAATGTTCTCCCGAATTGCCCTTTTGCTTTGCCTGCTCCTGGGTGCCCATGCAGCTCAGGCCCAGTTCAGAGAAGTGAAAAAAGGCAAAAGCAATGACAAAGTCCCTTTCAAGGACAAACTCTGGTACGGCGGCGGCCTCAACCTCGGCTTCAACCAGATCTTCGATTACAACACGGGGCAAAGCATCAGTGTCTTCGGCTTCGGTGTGTCGCCCATGGTCGGATACAAATTTTACGGTCCGTTCTCGGCCGGTCCACGAACGTCTGTTTTTTTCTCCACGTACAAACAGGCGGGCACCAAAGCCGTCGGACTGTTGAATTTTGAACTCGGTTTGTTTCTTCGTGCCCGGGTGTTCAAAGGTTTTTTCCTCCAGGGAGAAGTCTCCAACGAGTGGCAGCAAAACCTGTACTACAACCCGAATACCGGAGAAACTTTCAAGCAATACGATCCGTACGGCAACCAGTACCTGGGTGCAGGGTATAACTTCTCCAACGGGGAAGGCGGCGGCGGCAGCGAAATCAGCATCATGTACAACTTCGCGCTCGCCAATGACCTGGAGACCAGCCGTTTGCCGATTGACTACCGGTTCGCGTTTACGTGGAATTTTTGACGTTTTACACGACGACACGACGACCATACTACTGGACATTTTTGTTTCACACAACGACACAACCACACAACGTCAATTTCTTAAATCATTTAAAGTCCAATCGTTGTGTCGTCGTATCGTCGTGTCGTCGTGTGAAATAAAATGTCCAGCAGTGTGCACGACGACACTGTTATCGTCGTGTAGAACAGTGTCTGGCAGAACGCCTACCGTTCCAGAAAAAAAATTCCCGGCCTGACATTTCATTTCCCAATTCCTTGTTGCACCTTTGCTTCCCTGAGTTCATATTTTTCACCAAACCTTTTATGGCTTATGCGTACACCTGTTACAATTAAAATTCTGGACGGCACAATTCGCGTCTCGATCTGAGTGCGGTTGCTGTGTCCCAAATTTCCCTCCTTTTTGTAATCAGGCGCTCCGCGAAAACCATCTGTACATTCGAAAACAATTTCAGGTTTTATAACCTAAAGTCCTGCCCAACGCGGCGGGACTTTTTTTGGTGCCTGGAGGAGTTAAAGCCCTCCTGTACGCGATTTTAAATGAACACAGAGGCACAGAGGGGTATCTGATGCAGTTGAATGCATATGTTAGCCACCTCCGGCTCCGCCGTCCCCACCGTCGTGATCCACACCTTCTTACACTTCATGTCGCTCCCATTTTGATTGCTCACCGTCAGGCACACCTCGTACTGACCCGGCGCGGGAAAAGTATGCGTCGGGTTGCGCTCCGTGACCGAAGGCGAGTGGTCGCCAAAATCCCACCACCCGTTGACCGGCTCGTACCACGATACCGAAGTGAAGTCCGCCGTCAGCCCACTCACGAAGTCGTGCCGCCAGCCCGCCAGAGGGTGGTTATTCAGCCCCAGCGTGTCGCAGGGGGAGCCGTCTATCGGGCCGAGGCGGAAGTTGGGGAAGTGGGGGAGATTTTTGAAGGGGTAGGTGACATGAAAATAACTCAATTGCATATTACAGCCCTTGCCAGATCGCTCCGGAAACTGCATCCGGTGCATACACCTTTGACCGCTCAAGGGTCGGTCATAAATACGGCCGTCCGGCCCCAACTCCATGAACCCAAATTCAACCGTGAACGGACACCTTGCAACAGGATCCCACATCGCTACTACTGTTTGAGAGGCAGGAATATCTGCCGCCCACATATCGAACTGATAGATCAGGTAATTTTCTTGCGCGTAGAGATAATGCCCGTCGGCCGACCAGGCCAGCCCGGAAAAGATTTGATTGTCGCCCGGCCCGGTGATTTTTACATACAGCGGGTTGGAAAGGGTACCCGTACAGCGGTCAAAATCAAATACGCGCAGATCGTCTTTTGCATTGAACCGGGCTACCCGACTGCCGTCCGGGGAAAAAACAATGTCGCCCCCAGACTCACTCCAGGTGGGCACACCAATAGATTGCGACCGGATAGAAACCCCTTCCGGAGTCAACAGGAGAATATGATATTTATTGCTAAACTCTTTTGCCGTCAATATCCACCAATCGCGACCATTCGTATGCCGCACTGCATGAATACCATCGGAGTGAATCGTATCTGAAACCAGCACCTTATTAATGAAAAGTGTCGTGCCCTGACCGCCGTTCGCAGACAAGTCGAAGGAGGACTGCATAACCGCATAAAACAATCCTGTTTGGGGTGTAATGGTAGCTGGCAGATGAAAAATATGATAGATGGAAGGATTGCCAGGGTCTGGCAGCATGATAGAGTTTTTGATGTTGTATCCATCCTTGTCTTCGCAGTTGTCATACAACGCACCCGGGTTCATGCCCTCGCTGTTTTCAATCGCAGTGCCATCGGCTTTTTCGACATAGCAGCCATTCGAAAGGATCAATAGTTTGCCATACTTGTCGCATATCATGGCGTTGGAGGGATTTAATGACATAGGACGGGAATTATAGGCTTCTATTATTTCAAGGCTATCACCAAATTTGAATAAAATACTATTTGACAATGGGAGTGAAGTGTACCTATATCCAAATGCCCAGATATCATCTTCTTTTTGGGCATACACAGGCGAAGCCGTTGCTGCAAGTAGCAATAAGATTATAAATCGTATCATGGCGTATAGAAATAACAATAGGCCGCACGACCCGGGATCGTGCAGCCTATCAAGGTTATGAGAAATTAATGCTGGCTCAGGAAAACCTTGCTCACACAAAGCAATGCACCCGCTTCAGAAAAAATCTGAACCGTGTAGAACCCATCAGGCGCGTTTCCGAGCGACAAGTGATTGCCGTTCACTGTGCGCTCCCAGTGCATCTGCCCTAAAGCATTGAACACGCGCACACGCACAGCACCCGAAGTACCCGTCCAGAATACCTCCCCGGAGGTCGGGTTGGGATATAACCGGATGGCTTCGCCCGACCCTTCCGGCTCCTCCTCCCCCACCGTCGTGATCCACACCTTTTTGCACTTCGTATCACTGCCATATTGGTTACTCACCGTCAGGCATACTTCGTACTGACCCGGTGCGGGAAAAGTATGCGTGGGATTCCGCTCCGTCACCGAGGGCGAGTTGTCGCCGAAATCCCACCACCAGGTCGTCGGCTCATACCACGATACAGAGGTAAAGTCAGCTGTCAGCCCGCTCACAAAGTCGTGCCGCCAGCCCGCCAGCGGGTGGTTGTCGAGGCCCAGTGTGTCGCAGGGGGAGCCGTCTATGGGGCCGAGGCGAAAATTGGGGAAGTGGGGGATGCTTTTGTAAGGATAAGTGAAATTGAAATAACTGCGCTGCATGTTACAGGCGGTACCGGCCCGCTCAGGGAATTGCATCCGGTGCATACACCTTTGTCCGTTCAAAGGACGGTCGTAAATACGCCCGTCGGGTCCCAATTCCATGAACCCAAAAACCACTTGAAACGGACATTTGGCCGTAGGGTCCCACTCTGATACCACGGTTTGTGAAGCAGGAATATTCGCTGCCCACATATCGAATTGGTAGATCAGGTAATTCTCCTGTGCATATAAATAATGGCCATCTGCCGACCATGCCAGACTGGAGAAGAGTTGATTATCACCTGGCCCGGTGATTTTCACATGCAGCGGGTTGGAGAGTTCACCGGTACAGCGGTCAAAATTAAAGACGCGCAAGTCGTCTTTCGCATTGAACCGGGCTACCCGGCTACCGTCCGGAGAAAAAACGATATCGCCCCCAGAAGTACTCCAGGTAGGTTCGCCTATAGACTGATATTTTACAAATATACCCTGTGGATTCAATAGCAAAACATAATATCTGTTGCTGCTTCGCTTTGCCGTCAATATCCACCAATCCCGTCCGTTAGCATGGCGTACTGCATGAATACCATCGTAATCTATCGTATCGGAAACCCAAACTTTATTGATGAAAAGAGTCTTGCCACTGCCTCCGTTTGCAGATAAATCGAAAGAAGACTGCATAACCGCATAAAACAATCCTATCTGAGGGGTAATATCTGAAGGCAAATGAAAAATGTGATAAATGGAAGAATTGCCAGGGTCTGGCAGCAGGATGGAATTTTTGATATTGTATCCCTCTTTCTCCTCGCAATTATCATATAGTGCGCCTGGATTCATGCCTTCGCTGTTTTCAATTGCAGTTCCATCCGCTTTTTCTACATAGCAGCCGTTCGACAGGATCAGGAGTTTGCCAGACTTGTCGGATATCATGGCATTGGAAGGATTTAACTGCATTGGGCGCTGATGATTGGTGATAACCAATGAATCTCCGAACGCAAATTGAGTACTCTCGGATAATCCATCTCCAGGGTTATAGTCATAGCCGAATACCCAAATATTGTCTTGCATTTGAGCATATACTGATGAAGCCATAGCTACAAGTAGTAGCAGGTTGATAAATCTTACCATGGCATATAGAAATAGCAACAGGCCGCACGACCTGGGATCGTGCAGCCTATTTAAGGTGAAGAAAAAATTAGTGCTGGCTTAGGAAAACCTTGCTGATAGAAAGCAATACGCCCGCTTCAGAGTAAATCTGCACGGTGTAGAGGCCATCTGGAGCATTGCGAAGCGCCAGGTGGTTGCTGTTGACCAGCTGATCTGAGTGCATCTGACCTAAGGCATTCAGCACCCGTACCCGTACCGCGCTCGAAGTACCTCTCCAGAACACCTCGCCCGAAGTCGGGTTGGGATATAAACGGATGGCTTCAGATCCTTCCTTGGCTTTTGCTTGCTGTGAACGGTTCTGCAAGTTGCAAAGATCAGCATCGTCAAATTCATCTCCGGTATAATGCATCACGATGGACCGCGCCTCGTAAACGGCATCCCCACCGGAAAGCGGACATTGTCCTGCGATATCTATCAGATCGGACAGGTCAGCGCTGCCCAAAGAAGCAGGAGGTGTAAGCGTGACGGTCGTACTCAGACAGCCCTGCCCCTTTACGTTATGAAACGAAAATAGAGCGACTAACATGAGCATTGCCGTGAGCCGTGAGCCGTGAGCCGTGAGCCGTGAGCCGTGAGCCGTAAATTTTTAAAGAATTCTTTCATTGTGGAAAATTTTTGTTAAAAATCGGTTAAGTGATTATCAGATACCCTAAAAAGTCCCAGGCTTCCCGGTATCCTGTATCAAAGGTAAAAGGATACCACATGAATACCACCAGATACAATGTTAAGTTTTCATATATTTCGTAAGCGGTATCCAAAACAGGGTAAACGGCCCTTTTGACTGTCTGAACTCACTTCCACTCAAAAGAATTGGCCCTTCTGTTCATCGTTCATCGTTCATCGTTACCTTCATCGTTCATCATTCATCGTTACCTTCGCCGTTGCATTTTTCAAACACATCGCATGAGAATCACGATATTAACCCTGCTCCTGACCGCCTGGGCTTTTTCACTGTCTGCACAAACTACTACAGACACAACGATTTACGATTTTTCCGAAGTCCAACCCTATCCCCTGCTCAACCGCTGCGCCGCCGACCTGCATCCCGGCTGGACGCTCGACAGCGTGCGCCGCTGCGCGGAACGAACGCTGCTGGCGCTCATGGCCCAGAATGTGCAGTATCCCGAAGCCGCCCGTGAAAAGAACATCGAAGGCACGGTCGTCGTGTCGTTCGTGGTGGAACGCACCGGACGCATGAGCAACCTGAAAATCCTGAAAGACATCGGCGAAGGCTGCGGACAGGAAGCCCTGCGCGTCTTGGCCGCGCTCGATGAAGCGGGCCTGCGCTGGTCGCCCGCCATCAACCAGGGAAAGCCGGTGCGCGCGCGCCAGTCGCTGCCCATGCGCTTTCGCTTGCAGGAAGCCCTCCCCTACTACATTTCAGAACGCGGCGACTCGATCTATACCAATATGGACGAAGGCCCTACCTTCCGCGGCGGCTGGGATTCGCTCACCAACTTTGTGGTCAATCGGCTGGATTACCCAGATTCTTATGCCGACAGTTGCAAAACCGGCATCCTCGAAATGACCTTGTTCATCAACGCAAAAGGACAAATCCGGATAGAAAATCAACTGGACTTCAATAATTTAGGCATGGATTTTCAATTCGAAGCAATGCGCCTGGCCAAAAAAACCAACGGAATGTGGTTGCCCGCACAAAACAAGGGCAAATCCGTCGCCACCACCCTGCCCTTGCGCGTTTTTTTCAAATCCGACCGCCCGGGCTGTAAAACGGCCAACGAGCACTTCGACCAAACCCTCGTACTATCAGATACCGCCGCTTCCCTGCTGGATGCCGGAAAAACCGAAGAAGCCCTCGCCAAATGGAACGAAGCGCTGACCCTTCAACCCAACAACACGGAATTGCTCTATTACCGGGGCACCGCCCTCCTCAACCTCAACCGCCGCGAAGAAGCCTGCAAAGATTTCAACCGCGTGAAAGAAATTCTGACGATTACCTGGTTTGAAGGAGTGCGAAAAGTGGTTTGTGGGTTTTGAAGTTTGAAGTTTGAACTTCAAACTTCAAACTTAACCAACTCTTTTAAAAGGTTTGATCACCAACCGTAGGCTTTGGTCGTAACTGAAGTAATTCCACACCCAGTTCATGAAAACAAACACCTTGTTCTTGGCGCCGAGGATGGCGAACAGGTGGACGAACAGCCAGGTGAACCAGGCAAATACGCCCTGAAACCGCCAAAACGGCAAATCCACGACCGCGCGGTGGCGACCGATGGTGGCCATACTGCCCAGGTCGCGGTAGCGAAAGGATTGCGGATCTTTGCTTTTGAGCCAGCGGTTGAGGTTGGAAGCCAGGCGTTTGCCTTGCTGGATGGCGACCTGCGCCACTTGCGGATGGCCCTGCGGCCATTTTTCATCGGCAGTCATCAGGGCGATGTCGCCGATGGCGAACACATTGTCACAGTCGGTCACCTGGTTGAATGCATTAACACTCAGTCGGTTGCCCCGTGTGTAGGCCGCAGCAGGCAAACCTTCGATCCGATTGCCTGTGATGCCCGCCGCCCAGATCACTTTGTCGGCACGAATGGTAGAGCCATCATCCACGACCACGGTTTGTCCGTCGTAGTCCTTGACAACCTTGTCGAGCCAGAGTGTCACGCCCAGTTCGCGGAGGAATTGTTCCGCTTTGGCGGAGGCCTGGGGCGACATCGTGTTCAGCAATTTTGAATCGCCGTGGATGAGGTGGATTTGGATCTCGTCGCGGTTCAGGTCTGCATAGTCCTTCGGAATGATATGTTGCTTCATTTCGGCCAGTGCGCCGGCCACTTCCACCCCCGTCGGACCGCCGCCTACGATGACGATGTCCAGATAACGTTGGCGCTGGTTGTAATCGTCGGCGGTAACGGCACGTTCATAATCTTCAAAGACGGCATTGCGCAGATAGAGCGCTTCGTTGACCGACTTCATCGGGATGGCGTTGGCGCGGATGCGTTCATTGCCGTACCAGTTGGTATCAGCGCCGACAGCTACCACGAGATAGTCATAGCGCAAGGAGCCGATGTCGGTAATCACCTGGTTATCAGCCGTATTGATGGACAATACCTGGGTGATGCGCACAAATACATTTTTATTTTTTTGAAAAACTTTCCGGAACGGAAACACGATGCTCGACGGCTCCAGTCCTGCCATCGCCACCTGGTAAAACAGCGGCTGAAACTGGTGGAAATTGTTTTTGTCAATCAGGACCACCTGGTATTCAGGCTTGCAAAGTTGGCGTGCCAGTGTGAGTCCGCCAAAGCCTCCGCCGAGGATCACGACGCGCTTTTGTCCGGTATCGGGAATGTTGAATTGCATAGGATGTTGGGCCGGAGAGACCGTTCCGCTCGACGTTTTGTTTGAAGATAGAGGAGAAATTTACTCTTGTAAAAAGTGTGTGCCAAATGAAATTTCAAAAAAAAGAACGTACTGTGGAGGCTTTGGGAACGCGGCACCAATAACTTAGTCATTTTAGGTCAACCATTTTTTCATCAGACAACACTATTTTTCTGCGAATAGTGGGGCTATTTAAAGAAAAATAGCGGCCGTATGATGGGACAAAGGGTGGCATCAAATGACTAAGTTATTGGTGCCGCGTTCCT
>Ga0209181_10010454_pt1 | contig 12051 bp, 10 predicted proteins | sample MAT05_FD_187208 | JGI IMG/M metagenome (GOLD analysis project Ga0209181, IMG submission 187208) | Freshwater microbial communities from Lake Fryxell liftoff mats and glacier meltwater in Antarctica - MAT-05 (SPAdes) (version 2) | ecosystem: Environmental > Aquatic > Freshwater > Ice > Liftoff... | reverse complement strand
CACGATGCGCTCGATCGCGATGCAGATCAGCGCCGCTTGCAGCGCGTACACCTCCGGCCGCACCGCCTGCAGCCAGAAGCCATGCGAGCAGGTCGCGAGCCACGTCGCCCCGAGCGCGAGCGGTAGCGAGACGTACGTGCTCGACACGCCCGCGCAGCGCACCGTCGTCTCGATCGCGCGGAACAGCGCGCCTGCGGCGACAGCGGCGCACACCGCGCCGACGATCGCGAGGCGCCACGGCAGCGGCCCGAGCGGCAGCAGCGTGATCAGCTTGCCGACGATCGCCGCGAGCGGATGTCCGGGCGGATGCGCGATGCCGAGATCGACCGCCTGCGCGACGAACTCGCCCGAATCGAGCCAGCCATCGTGCGCGGAGGCCGTCGCGATGTAGAGCGCGAGCGGCACGCCCGACGCGAGCGCCAGCGCGATCAGGCGCGGCCGCGGATCGCCGCCAGTCTTCGGCACGAGCGTCATCGCGCGCGCATCTTACGGCGACCGCGTCCGCCCGCCCAGACTCGATACACGCGCTCGCGTCGTGCGCACGACCCGCGCGGCCTCTCCATCGCGATGCCGTGCTAGCGTCGCCGCGCCATGCAGGACTACACCGCCCCACCCTCGCGACCCACCAGCGTCACCGTCATCGCGATCGTCGCGATCGTGCTCGGGAGTCTCTCGACCTGCTGCGGTCTCTACGCCGGCTTCGGCCTGGTCATGACCGATCGCCTGCAAGCGATGAGCGATCAGATGGCGCAGGTCGGCCAGCCCGAGGGCAGCGCCTCGGTGCGCGCGCAGCGCGAGATGCAGGCTGAGCTCGTCACTTTCCAGGCGGGCTGGGCGCCGTTCACCGGGAGCTTCGTCGTCATTCAGCTGCTGGTCGCGCTGCTCAGCATCCTCGGCGGCGCGCTCGCGCTCTCCGCCAAGCCGATCGGCCGCTCGATGTTGATGGGCGCGTTCGGCCTCGGCACCGTGTTCGAGCTCGGCCGCAGCGTCGTCGAGACCTTGATGCAGTTCCAGGTGATCGCGATCACGCAGCGCTACATGACGCAGATCGTCGCCGCGTCGCAGAACGGGCGCCCGCTGCCGGCCGGCTTCGGGCAGACGATGGGCGCCGTGATGGGCGGCGCGAGCATCGCCGGCATCGTCTTCATGCTGCTGTGGGCGCTGATCAAGATTGGCTATTACGTCAGCTCTCTCGTGCTGTTGCGCCGCGAAGAAGTGCGTCGCTTCTTCGGCTGACCAGAGCTGTCGAAAAACGGGCTCGGAGCGGCCTACCGCTCAGCGCTGCAGCTGCCCGCCGAGGACGCGCGGTGCGTCGACGGGCTCGAGGGTGCGCGCGACGGCGGCCAAGCGTGACGCCCACTGCCATGCGGAGTAGCGCTCTTCTGGGATGAACGAGAGCTCACGCGCTGCTTGCTCGAGCGGCGCACAGGCTTTGGTCGCCGCTTCGGTTGAGCGCGCCGCGTCGACCTGGCCAGGCAGCTCGGCGAAGGCCTGCATCATCAGCCGCGGGCAGCGCTCTTGCGCGCGATCGAGCGCCGCCCCGAGCTGCGCCACCTTCTGCGGATCGCGCGGGATCGCGTAGGTCACGCGGAGGTTCCAGCGCCACGGCGCGAGCCGCGCGTCCGCTTCGTCGCACGGACGATCGACGCTCTCGCGCAGCGCCGCGATCACCAGTGGCGCGTCGCTCTCGAACAGCGTCGCGACGAGCTCCGGCCCGAGCCGCGCGTCTCGTGCAGCGCGCACCTCGCGGCACGCCTTGTCGAGGATCCGCCGCGCGCTGATGTTGCGCTCGAGGTTGTACCCGTAGAGCGACAGCGGCACGACGCTGATCATCAGCGCGAGGATCGCCGTGACGCGACGGCCGTTCCGAGGCTGCGGCGTCGTTCCAATTGACGGCGTGCCCGCAGGCGTTGCGCCGGTATGTTCGCCGCTCGGTGCGCCCGCATCGTCTACCATGGGCCGGGCTGTACCTCAGGCTCGTCGCGCGGCAAGCGCGGCGCGGTGATCCCTTCGCGTGCTCGCGCACTCCTTGTAGACTGCCAGTCGATGCACCAAGCCACTTCTCGACTCTTCGCGGCGCGCGCGTCGCTCGTGCTGTCTGCGTCGCTCGCGCTCGCGCTGTCTGCGTGTGGCGACGACGACGTCGCCGCGCTGCCTGACGCGACCGTCGCTGACGCTGGTGTCGATCTCGGGGTCGACTTTGGCCCGCCGCCTCCGTCGCGCCCCGCCGCGCTGCCGGTGCGCCAGTGGGTCACGCCGTCGATCGGCACCGGTGGCGCGGGCTTCTCCGTTGGCAGCGCGTACCCCGGCCCGCAGCGGCCGTTCGGCATGGCGAAGCCTGGGCCCGATACGTCGGAAGGCGGCGGCGCGCCCGGCTTCTATCATTGCTCCGGCTACTACGCGGACGACAGCGAGATCTTCGGCTTCAGCCACACGCGCATGCACGGCGTCGGCATCGTCGACTACGGCGCCGTCGCCGTGATGCCGCTCACCGGGATGTCCGCCGCCCGCATCCCGCGCGCCGGGCACACGGCGACGTTCGCCAAAGAGAGCGAAGAGAGCGGCGCCGGCTACTACGCCGTGACCCTCGACGGCGCGACCGGCAGCGAGAGCGACATTCGCGTGGAGCTCACAGCGACCGAGCGCGTCGGCCTGCATCGCTGGACCTGGGGCGCCGGCGCCGATGCCGTCGCCATGTTCGACATCGCACACAGCTTCGGCGCGACCGGTGACGTGACCATCGTCGACGGCGGTATCGCCGTCGATACTGTCGCCCAAGAAGTGTCTGGTTTCGCGCACTTCAGCGGCGGTTATTCGGGCCGATTTGGTGGCGCGCCGGTGTTCTTCGTCGCGCGTTTCTCGGAGCCGATCGCGCGTCATGGCGTGTGGAAAGCCGGCGTGCTGGTCGAGGGCGAGAGCGAGCGGCTCGGCGCCGACACCGGCGCGTACGTCGCGTTCGACGTCGCGAGCGGTGCGCCGGTCGAGGCGGCGGTCGCGATCTCGTTCGTCGACGTCGCGCACGCGCGGATGAACCTCGACGCCGAGCAAGCGAGCATCGACTTCGACGCGACGCGCAGCGCGACCGAGGCGCTGTGGGAGTCGACGCTCGCGCGCGTCGAGATCGAGGGCCGCACCGAGAGCGACTTTCGCCAGTTCTACACGGCGCTCTATCACCTGCTGCTGATGCCGACGCTGATGTCGGACGTCGACGGCAGCTATCGCGGCATGGACCGCGCGGTGCACGTCGCGACAGGCTTTGACTACTACAGTGACTTCTCGCTGTGGGACACGTTCCGCACGCTGCATCCGCTGCTCGCGCTGCTCTATCCCGAGCAGCAGACGAGCTTTCTCAAGTCGCTCGCGCAGATGGCCATCGACGGCACGTACATCGACAGCTGGCCGCTCGCCGATGGCTACACCGGCGGCATGGTCGGCGAGAGCGCTGCGATCGTCTTCGCCGACTCGCTCGCGAAGGGCCTCACCGACTTCGATCTGCGCGCCGGCTACGACGCCCTCCGGGCGACCGCGATGGCGCCGACACCCGCGGGCGCACGCTACGGTGGGCGCGGCGGCCTCACCGACTATCTCGCGCTCGGCTACGTGTCCGAAGAGGACGGCGGCTCGAGCGTCTCGAGGACGCTCGAATATGCCTACGACGATTGGGCGCTCGCGCGCATGGCGGAGGCGCTCGGCGAGACTGCGGACGCCGCGATGTTCGACGCGCGCGCTGGCAACTGGCGCAATCACCTCGATCCGGTGAGCGGCTTTCTGATCGGCCGACGGCGCGACGGCACATTCCCCGTCGTCACGAATACTACTGCGTGGAACGACTGGTACGCCGAGGGCAACGTCATGCAGTACACGTATTACGTGCCGCACGATCTGCCCGGCCTGGCGGAGGCGCTCGGCGGACGCGATACGCTGCTCACCGATCTCGAGGCGCTGTTCGTGAAGACGCGCGGCTCGCGCCGCACACTCGGGCCAGACCGCTACTACTGGCATGGCAACGAGCCAGATCTGCACTACGCGTGGACCTTCGCCGCGCTCGGCCGCCCCGAGGGCACGCAGCGCTGGACGCGCTGGATCACCGAGAATCGCTACGGCGACGGGCCCGATGGCCTGCCCGGCAACGACGACGCCGGCACGATGAGCGCCTGGCTGATCTACGCGATGAGCGGCTTTTACACGCTCGCCGGCGCGGCTGACTATATCGTCGGCAGCCCAGTGCTCACCAAGGTCGTGATGCACCTGCCGGGCGGCGACTTCATCATCGAGGCGCCCGATTCGAGCCGCGGCGCGATGTACGTGCGCGCCGTGACGCTCGACGGTGCAGAGCTCACTCGCGCGCGCTTCACCCACGCAGAGGTCGCCGATGGCGCGACGCTGCGCTTCGAGATGAGCGACCTGCCGGAGACGTGGGGGAACGAGTGACGACGCGAACGTTTGCGATAGGCGATGTGCACGGCGACATCGATCATCTGTTCACGCTCATGTCGCGGCTGCCGACGCTCACGCGCGACGATCGCCTGGTGTTCCTCGGCGACTACGTCGATCGCGGCCCGCGCTCGGCGGAGGTCGTCGAATACGTGCGCAAAGTGCTGCCCGATCAGACGGAGGCAGAGATCGTCGCGCTGCGCGGCAACCACGAAGATGCGTGGCTGCGCGTGCGCGACCGCGGCTTTCCCGAGTTCGTGATGCCGCGCAGCAATGGCGCGCTCGAGACGATGCGCAGCTATCGCAGCGAGCCCGCGCCCGGTGAGGACGAGCCGCCGCGCGCCGATGAATTCGAGGCGCTCTTCGCCGGCGATTTTTTCCCGCCCGAGCACCTCGAGTGGTTCGCGCAGCTGCCGCACTGGTACGAGGACGAGCACGCGATCTACGTGCACGCCGGGCTGCCGCAGAAGGACGGCAAGTTTCTCCATCCGCGCGACGTCGAGAAGAAGGAGATCTTGCTCTGGCTGCGCACCGAGTCGTTCTTCACCGACTATCGCGGCAAGCGCGTGATCGTCGGACACACGACGACCGATTGCCTGCCCGCGGAGCTCTCGTCGTACACACCCGCTGATCCGACGGATCTGTGGGCCGGTGAGGCGGTCTGCGCGCTCGACACCGGCTGCGGCAAGGGCGGCTTTCTCACCGCGCTCGAGCTGCCGGCGCTGCGCGTCTACGAGTCGCGCTGAGCGCGCGCATGTCGGTGCGCGCAATTTCTCGGCGGACGCGGCTCTTTGCAGCGGTGATCGTCGGCTGTGGTGTGCTCGCCGTCGCCGGTCGCGCTCCTGCCGACATGGTGTCGGAGCAGCGCGCGCGCCTGCCGCCGCCGGTCGATGCGTCGGTGTGCTCGGACGACGTCGAGGGCGACTGGGTCTCGCACGACTACGACACGCGCTGGTCGGAGTGGACGATGTTCTCGCTGCGCGTGCGGCGTAAGCCAGGCAGCACGCGTGAGCTGATCGTCGACCTCGCCAACCGCAGCTGGGACGGCACGCCCGCGAGCAGCGAGCCACCAACGAACTGCACGCGAGGGCTCAAGCACTGGAACGTCACGATGACCGGCCGCGGCGAGACGTTCCCCGATGGACGCATCGAAATCTGGGCGACCTCGTACCGCATCGAGCACATCTACTGCGACCGCTGGGGCAGCTACAACCTCGACCACTTCACCGGCCGCATCGACAGAGCGATCCAAGAGTTCCAGAGCGTCAACAACGACGGCGGCCGCTCCGTCAATCAGCCCACCGTTTTCCGCCGCGTGCGCTGTCTCGAGCCACCGCCTGCGCCGCATGTGGTCGTCACACCGCCGCCGTTTTATCCGTCGCGTCGCGCTGCAGGCTGCAGCGTCGGGTGGTGACGGCTCGCCCCGAGGGAGAGGTTCCCCGCGCGGGAGCGCAACCCCTATACTGCGCGCCTCATGCCTCGCCCTCTCGTGACTCGTCTCGTTCTCCTCGTAGCGTTTTCCCTACTCGTCGTCTCGTGCGGCGGGCCGACCGATGCGCAGCGTCTTCGCACGAGCGGTGTGCATGTCGCGGCGCCTCGAGATCCCGAAGATCCTGCGCCACCACCCGGTGCCGAGACGCGCTTTTTGCCGCGGCATCACGCAGCGGGGGACACGTATCGGCGGGTCGACGAGAATAGCGTCGAGGTCGGTGAACACAGCACTGTCGTGCGGGTCGAGCGCACCGTCACCATCGACGCTGTCGATCCGCGCGAGGGCATTCTCTCGATCTCCGAGAAGATCACTTCGTACGCGCGCACCGTCGACGGTCGCAATGCGTCGCTCACGCGCGAGCAGCGTGATCTCGAGGCGGCGACGATCCGCTATCGGCTCACGGAGCTCGGCGAGCCCGTCGGCGAGCTCGAGGTTGTCGACGAGGGCCGCTTCAATGGCGCGCTGCTGCGCGCGCTCGCGCAGATGTCCATCACGCAAGACGCGCTCGATCGCACCGTGAACATGGCTGTCGGCGCACAGCGCTCGGCTGACAATGTCGTCGACCAGGAGCTCGCGTCGGACGCGCGCGCGGACCTGCGCCTGCACATGAACTACACGCTCGCCGAGCGCACCGAGCGGGAGGCGCGCCTCGACATCGAGGGCACCGCGGAGCTGCCGGAGACGACCGTCGGCCGCAACAAGGTGCGCGGCACCGGCAACATCAGCGGCCGCTGGACCATCGACCCGCGCGACGGCTTCGCCGGCACGCGCAACGTCGAACTGCGCCTCTACGCCATGCGCCGCGACGCCGGCAATCGGCCCGTTGGCGAGAACACGACGTACATCGTCCGCTGGCAGACGAACATCTCGAAGCGCTGAGGGGCGGGGGGCTCCGTCAGTCGCGAATGTTCGCCGGGGCGTCGGTCAGCGGAACTCGGCCGGAGTCCTGCTCGTCAGCGGTCGGCGCGCGAGGTCGACGTTGGTGTCATGAGTCGGTGCGATGTTCGGGGTGGTCGGCGCAGCGCAGGATCGCGATCCGCGCCCCGTGAGGACGCGTGAGCTCGTCCGGGGCGACCCCGAACATCGGGGCCGCGACGTACCAGGTCGCGACGATCACGCCGTGACCGACGACCATCGGCGCATCGGTGTGTCCGCCGCGCTCGTCGCCGCTGCGGAGCTCGAGCGCATCGCCGGTGACTGCGCCGCGCGCGTCGATGCGCACGAGCGAGGCGCCCCTCCCGTCCCAGTACGAGACGACCCAGCCGGTGCCGAGCGCTGTCGCCCGCGGATACTTGCGCACGGGCGTTTCGGAGCTCGGCACCGGGATCGGCACCGCGGATGGCGCGAGCGATCCATGTCGATCGGCGAAGCGCGCCTCGAGATCGAGATAGCCAGGCCCGCTCCGAACGACCACGAACCCCTCGGGGCCCGCTGCGACGCTGACGCCGCTCGCGGTAGTCGTCTGCGACTCGGGCTCGTCCGACTCGGTGAAGAGCGGTGTGGATCGCGGCGGTCCCGATCCGAGCGCGACGAAGCTCGCCCCGGTGGCATGACGCGCCGCGAGCGCCTCGATCTCCGAGCCCGCCACGAGGATTCTCTCCGGGGGGGTTGGCCAGCTCGTCTGTGCGGGAAGCTCGACCTCACGCCCCGATCCCCAGCGCACCACGCGGTGCCCATCAGCGCTGTGCGTCGTCACGATCCCACGCGGTCCGCGCGCCGCGCCGTCGGGCGGGCCGTCGAGCGAGAGCACCCCGTCGGGCTCGCCGCCGCTCGACTGGATGGCCAGCACCTGGAACGGCGCGCCCCGGGCCCCGGCGACCACGTACGCGTGCTGCGCGTCCCCGAACACGATGCCCCACGGATTGCGCGCACCCGCGCGCACCAGGACGGGCGGCTCGAGCGTGCCGTCCACCCGTACGTGCTGCGCGAAGAGATCGGGCTCCCCACGACCGCCGTCATGACGCTCGAACGCGACCACGAACCCATCGGAGACCTCGACCGGCGCGGACACCTCGGCGCCGCCGCCGATCTCGAGCACCCGCGCCGAGAGCGCACACGACGAGAGGTCCGGCAGCGCTCGCGGGCGCGCCGGCTCGGCCGCGACTGGCGGAGACGGCGTCGAGCGCACGCTCGTCCCGCATCCGAGCAGGAACAGCGCGGCTGTCGACGCGCACGCAACCAGCAGCGCGCACCCATAGACGCTCGCACCTCGAAGCGCCGCGCCCCACGTATTCATTCTCGCGCGCTCCCCACCGCGTGAACGATGCCAGCCGAGGAAGATGTTCATCTCACGAGCGACGATGCCGGAGACGAGCGCCGGCCGCAACAAGGTGCGCGGCACTGGCAATATCAGCGGCCGCTGGTGCAAGCCACACTCAGCGCCATCAGCACGGCCCCGCTCGGCTCGCGTCTCGGCAGCCGCTGGTCCATGTACTGAGAAGAGGCCGCCATGACCAACCGATACGCCTTCATCCTCCTCTGCCCCCTCCTCGGCGCTCTCGCGGGCTGCTCCGAGACGCCCGAACCCTCGTTCGTGCCGCCGCCGGTGGACGCACGCGTCGCCGATGCGCCCTCACCAGACCAGCGCGTGTGCCACACACTGCGCAGTGACGGCGTCTGCCTCGACGACGCGCCGCCGAACGACCGCGACCTCGACGGCTACACGAACGACGTCGATTGTGATGACTACACCTCCACGTCTCACCCGGGCGGCACGGAGGTCGAGTGCAACGGCCTCGACGACGACTGCATCGACGGCGACTTCTGCCCCCCTGATGCAGACGGCGACGGGTACCGGGGCCGCGACTGCGACGACTCAAACGCCGCCATCAACCCCGACGGGTACGACATCCTCTGCAACGGAGTCGATGAGGATTGCATCGAGGGCGACCGCTGCGACGCAGATGGTGACGGCATGAATGCGGGCTGGCTCGACTGCGACGACACGGACCCGACGCGCTATCGCGGCGCCCCTGACATCAACTGCAACGGCATCGTCGAGGACTGCGATGGCACCGCGGACTGCTGCGAACAAGATGCCGATCTCGATGGCTACGCATGCCGGAACGAGTGCAACGACTCAGACGAGCGCGTGTTCCCGGGCTCCACGGTTCGGAGTTGCGAGCCCATCGACTTCGACTGTGATGGTGAGATCGTCGAAGATTATCCTGTCGAGTGCTCGTCGCCCGGTCTCTGATGATCGCGACGGGGAGCGACGCGTTGCGCACAGCGCTCGCGTCGCTCCTGTTCCTTCTCGCAGCGTGCGGTGCGCGTACTGACACAGCTGCGCTCTGCACGTCGGCGACGACTGCTGACGAGCGAATCATCCCGCTTACGTTCGAGGCGAGACGGCGCGAGCTCGACCTCGTTATCGTACTCGACGGATCGTCGAGCATGCAGGGCCGGCTACGCGCGCTCGCGGCCAACGCTGACGCGGTGGCCCGCGCAGCGTTTGCCGTCGCGGACGACACCGACGTCTACCTCTACGCGACGACGACGGGCGGCGCGAGCGAGCCGATCGCGCGGTACCAGACCCCCGCAGCGTTGGCCGCGGCTTTCGCCCCACTGCCTGCGCTCGCGACCAGCGGCGGAGAGGGCGGCTTCTGGATGACCTACTTGGGGATCCGCATCGTACTCGGCGAGATGCCCGAATATTGCGCGCTCGGTGAATGCCCGGCGGGGGACAGACCGATGCTGGTCGTGCTTCTCGCCGACTCGCCATCTGACGATGGATTCGACCCGGACGCGCGGTTCCCCGGCGCCGGACTCGAGCCCACCGCGCGGATGCTCGCGGAGCGCGGGGCGCGCGTCGTCGCAGTGTATGCGAATGGCGAGCGCGTCGCGCGTGACGTGCTGCCGCTGGTCGAGGCGTCGCGCGGCTTCGGCCTCGATGACCAGCCGATTGCCGTCGAAGCCGGCGTCGACGACCTCCCCGCGCGCACGATCGACGTGCTCCACCGCGCGGCGCGAGAGATTCGCTTCGACCTCGACGTGGCCGCGCGCCCAGAAGGCAGCGAGCCTGGCGCGGTACGCGGAGTCCGCGTCCTATCCGCGATCCCAGAGCCGCGAGATGGCCTACTCGACACGCATGTCCTCGGTGTCCTTCCCGGCGCTGTCATCACACTCGAGCTGAACGTCGACACGTCACGCTTGCCAGCGGGCCGAACGACTGACGTCATCGTCGAGTTCACCGAAGCGAGTGGCCGCGTGAACCACGGACAGATCGTGTCTCCCATCACGGTCGACGCGACGATCGAGCGCTGCATCCCGACGCGCGATGCGGGCGACTCCACCCGGCCCGCGGGCTGAGATCAACCTTTCGACTCGCAGCGGCGCCGGCAATGCGTCCTTGACCAATCCACTCCCTCCGCACCCTTCGTCGCCCCCGCCGCACACATCCCTCTTGACGCCGCGCGCCCCTTCGTTCCGAAATCCCCCCTTCGCACCCGCTGCACTCCCGTCCTCACCCACTCCCGTCCTCACCGCACTACCCACTCACGCACGGAGATCCCGCATGCCACCGAAGACGCCGAAGCCGAAATGGAAGCCCGCAGATGCGCTCAGCGCGGGGCAGCAGGCGCTTGCGCTCGCTGAGGAGCAGCGCACGGCGCTCGAGCCGCGGCTCGCGGCGGGGCTCATCGACGGCTTGCGTGCAGACCTGGTGACGCTCGACGACAAGCGCTCAGAGGCGACGCGGGCGCCGGAGCTGCTGCGCGCCGCGACCAGGACCCAAGAGCAGGCGCAGAACGAGGCGCTCGAGCTGGTCGGCGCGGTGCGCGGTGCGGTCGCGCGGATTCGCGCCACGGCGGCGGAGCGCACGGCATTTGGTCTGTCGCTCAAGCTCAACGCGAAGAAGGTCGCGTCGACGCTCGCCGCGCTCGACGCAATCGCCGCGGGCGCCACCAAGCACCCGACGGTGGCGCGTGCCGCAGGCATCCTGCCCGAAGATCTCGCGCGTGCGAGCACGCTGCGTACCGCGCTCGCTGCGGCCGACGGCGCGCAGGAGCAGACGAAGAAGACGCGCACCGCGCCAAAGGGTGAGCGCGTCACTGTGCAGCTGGAAGTCGAGGCCGCCGTGGACGCCATCCTCGCGGCGGGCCTGCTCGCCAGCGTCGGCAACCCGGCCCTCGCCACGCGCTTCCGCGCCCTCGTGCCGACGAAGGCCAAGCGCACGCCGAAGACCGCGTAGCGACGACTGCAGCGCAGCGCGTGGCGTCTGACGTGCGTTGCGCAGCGCACGACGCGAGGCGCGACGCGTCTGGCGCGAGGCGCGTCGCGTCCGATGCGAAGGGTGCAGCGTCCGACGCGATGTGCGCAGCGCACGACGCGATGTGCGCAGCGCCCGACGCGATGTGCGCAGCGTCCGACGCGATGTGCGCAGCGCCCGACGCGATGTGCGCAGCGTCCGACGCGATGTGCGCAGCGTCCGACGCGATGTGCGCAGCGTCCGACGGGATGCGCGCGCCGCCCGCTGCATCGCCGCTGCCGCCTCCGCCGACGTCCGTCGAGCACCTCCGGCACAGTGAGCCGATTGCATCAGAGCGCCGAATCGTGCGAGGAACAGCGCCATGAAACCCGCGACGCTCTTCGCCTCGACGCCGCTCGTCGCCACGCTGAGCGCCGCCACACTGCTCGCCGCCAACCTGCTCGTCGCCACGCTGCTCGCCGCGTGCGGCGCGGCGCGGCCGTCGGGCGCGCCAGGAGTCGCTGAGCCCGTGGGACCAAGCACTGTGCCTGAAGACGCCGTGACCGAGCGCCGCGTCCCGACGGATCTGATGCTCGCGCTCGACGAGGCCGCGCGCGCGGGCGTCGTGCGCGAGAGGCTGCACGGCGTGCTCGTGCTGGATGCATATCGCTCGCTCGAAGAGGACACGCCGGCGACGCAGGCGTGGATCACCGCGCAGACCGATCGCACCGAAGCGGCGCTCGGCGCGATGGCGCGTCCCGAGCGGCACGAGCGGCTCTCTGCGCTGCTCGCGATCGGCACCATCGCGCGCGTAACTACGGCCGGACGCCGGGTCTTTTATCTGAAGCGCGAGGCCGGCGAAGAGCAGCCGTCGCTGTGGGTCGCCGAAGATCGTGGCGCGCGTGACGCCGCAGTGCCCACGCCCGCGCCGCGCAAGCTG
>Ga0209181_10010453_pt1 | contig 12051 bp, 6 predicted proteins | sample MAT05_FD_187208 | JGI IMG/M metagenome (GOLD analysis project Ga0209181, IMG submission 187208) | Freshwater microbial communities from Lake Fryxell liftoff mats and glacier meltwater in Antarctica - MAT-05 (SPAdes) (version 2) | ecosystem: Environmental > Aquatic > Freshwater > Ice > Liftoff... | reverse complement strand
GGAAGCTGCGGAAGCGGGCATCAAAGTAATTGTATGTATCACAGAAGGCATTCCTGTTAAGGACATGATCTATGTAAAAGAATATTTAAAAGGAAAAACTTGTCGTTTGATCGGACCTAATTGTCCTGGTATTATCACTGCAGGCGAAGCAAAAGTTGGGATCATGCCAGGGTTTGTATTTAAAAAAGGTAAGATCGGCATCGTTTCAAAAAGTGGAACTTTAACTTATGAAGCAGCTGACCAGATTGTGAAAGCAGGGATGGGAATTACTACTGCTATTGGAATTGGTGGCGATCCAATTATTGGAACACCAACCAAAGATGCGGTTGAATTATTAATGAATGATCCGGAAACAGAAGCGATTGTGATGATCGGTGAAATTGGCGGAAACTACGAAGCAGAAGCGGCCCGTTGGATCAAAGCCAACGGAAATAAAAAGCCGGTGGTAGGATTTATAGCAGGACAAACTGCTCCTAAAGGACGCACCATGGGACATGCCGGGGCAATTGTAGGTGGTGCTGACGATACAGCTCAAGCAAAAATGCAAATTATGCGTGAGTGTGGAATTCACGTGTGCGAAAGTCCTGCAGAGATCGGTAAAACAATGGCAGCTGTATTAAAAGGAAAAAAGGTAACGGCTTAGTAACTATAAAATTTAAAACGTTAAACCACCCGTAACACGGTGGTTTTTTTTGTGGGTAGTTCTACACCTTTAGGCTTTGTAGAACTTTGGAAATTTGTTCAGACAATCTCAGTTAACTTTTCCAAAGTTTTTGCCGTTATTGGGCTGCGTGTTTTTTGATAAACCTAAAGAATATTGGTGCAACAAAATTTTTGAAATTTTGAGACGCGACGTTTGATCATAAAAAAACCGCCTGTTTTTGCAGGCGGTTTTTATGAGTTTTATAGCGGTGTTTAATTTCGCTTGATCGGTACGGATGCCGGAGCAATTGTTTGAGGTGCGATTCCAAGCATCTGAGGCGTGATCATAGGCAGCACACGCTTAACTTCCGCATAATTTGGGTTGATCTGCAGAGATCGGTCCCAGGCGCGTTTCGCTAAAGCATATTTACCTTGATTAAAATAAGCGCCACCTAAATTGTACCAGGCTTCATGATCATAAGGACTTAATAAAGTCCAGAGATTGTAAGCTATAGCAGCCGAATCCATACGTCCGCGGTTAAACGCCACAGAACCTCTGTTTTTAAGGTCATTCGAATACACTTGGTAATAATTTCTCAGGTAAGGATTATTCGGATACAAACGCTCTGCATTTTTCCAGTAGTAGAGCGCTTCAAAATCTTTACGAAGTTTAAAGTAAGCAAGTCCTAAATTCAGGTAGCCGTTTACGTAACGTGGATGTAGGTCGGTAGCATGCTTCAAAAAGGAAATTCCTTTAAAAAGTGCAGCCTCACGTTTGTTTTTATAACCCCCTTGTTTTACTTCTTTATCAGTAATAACAAGTGTTCCGTTATAGTCATTAAAACGTGTAGAATCTTGTCCCACTACCTGCGTACCGGTTACCTCTTTTGTGTCTGCAAGATCCACCCAACGTGCCCCTGCATTCCCCAGTACCAGAACGGAGTGTGGCATTGTTTTAACGTCCTTTAAAAACAAGGTAACGTCATTTTTCCAATCCCAGTTACGTTCCCATGTTTTGCAACCGAACAGGAAAGTGATCACAAGTACCACGCAAACTAAAGCTATTCTTCTCATGCTGAATGCTACGGCCGAAAGCTTGTCGAGTCCTTTCAACATTACGTAAGCAATAAAAATACAGAAGCCAATAGAAGAGTGGAAAATTAAACGTTCACCCATGGTAGCTCCAATATCCATTAACACGTTACCGATCATTAAGGCAAATATAATGTAGGTCATTAAAGCAAAGCCTATGACGTGTTTCTTTAATGTATAATAAATAGCGGCTATTACCATAGAAATATGCACAACCATTGAAAGAAGGAAATCCCAACTTGTGAAATGGCGGTACTCAATGGTATTGTAGGAATAATCGGAAGACAAGGTTGCCGGGAAAAGCTGCAACCATAAGTATTTCAAAAGCACGAAGCCTTTGGTTGCGATGCGTTCCTGACCATCTGCCAATAAATACGGATTGTTGAGGATCTCCGTGTCTGGCACACCTGGTTTTAGCTTCACAGCTACTAAACGCATGGCGAGATAAAACAACATAACGAAATAGAACCAACTTAATAATTTATGGAAGTTGTTCTTCTTATTAGAGCCCATCATAAAAACGCCGACAATTGCGTATAAGAATGGGAAGATCCAGAAGAGACGAATAGGTTTGGCGCCGGGTTGCGCGTGCATGTCAAAATCACGTTTCAGATACAACATCATTACCGCGCAGAATACAAAAGCAAGTCCTACATAAAGTGTTTGTTTAAATTCTTTTGTATCGAAGAACGTTTTTACATCGAAATCATTTTCTGTAAACGTATAAACAGCTAATGGCACAAGGATGAGGAGCGTTACGGCGTATTCCTTTGATAACAAGGCTAGCAGGAACATGAGCGAAGCCCAGAAAAGCTGGGTATTCTTTTTCGTCTCGAGGTATCGAAACGTATAAAAGAAGGTGAGGGAAAGAAAGATGAGGGAAAAGATTTCATCGCGGCTTTTTACATTGGCAATGGCTTCTGAATGGATCGGGTGCATTGTGAATAACAATGCCGCTAAAAAGGCAAGATCCTGATTGGTACGGAAAAAGTAACGTGAGAATACAAGGTAAAGAAACATGCAACCTAATGCAAATGTCCAGATGTTATTAAAGTGACGCACTTTGGCACCATATACCTGACAGTCGATCTCATTAAAAATTCCATCAATGTTAAGATCTTCATCCCATTCGTTCTGAAAATTTTTATTCAAATCCCAGCAGTTGTAACACTCGTTGCCATCTGCCATTCCATTGTTATTACGATCTACATAATCATTGTATTCGTAATTTGTTTCCGGCCTTCCGCAAGGTGAGGTAAAGTTTACCTGCTCTTTGTCGAGCACCCCGTTTTTATTCGAGTCTTCTACTTTCATGTAAAGACCTGTGCGGTAACTTCCGATCAACTCCTGCTCAAGGGCGAAACTTACTACGGAAAGCGGACGGTAACGACCCCCGGCTAACTGATCGGTAGCACACATACGGCGATAAAAACTTTCGTAGGCATCGCGGGTCATGATATCTTTAATCCCTCGCACCCCTTTAATTACGTGGTCATTTTGGTGAATAATGATCCCATCATCCAATGCATACTCTCCATTGATGGAGGTGATATAAAATGTAAAACCAACAATGCCTATGAGGATCATTGCTATTTTGCGATTCAAAAATGTAAAATACTTGAAGGTTTCACTCAGAGGCGAAAACGTAGGTGCTTTTAAGGACGCGGATGTCTTTGAAGGTGAGTTTGATTTTAACGGTGTCTTGTTTACCTGTGCCATAAATATTATTAAATTGTCTTACTTTTAAGCTGTATCTGCACAAAAAAATTCCTTTTAAACTTAACGAAAAAAAGGAATTTTCGGGCCAGACACTAAATATCTGCAAATTACAAATATAAACCCAAAATAATAATGCTCCCCCGTTTTTTTTTACGGTTTCACCAGAATTATCCTTATTTTGCTGATGAATAGCAAATTTTATGCGATTTATTTCGTAATTGTTTACCGGATATAAATGAAACACAAGCGAACTCATCTTATTTTATTAGTTATCAGCATTTTTCTTGTTACAGGGTCTTTTTTTATGGATCGTTATGCTGTTTTTCCCCCGGAGGAAATAGCTTTAAAAGCTACCGCCGCCATAAAAGAAAAATCAATGGCCTGTAAGGAGGAACTGGGTTCGCTTTTTGAAAACGACACGGTAGGTTTATGGGAACAGCTTCACACTTATTACGACAAGGAAAGGGTTGGGCTTTATCTGTGGGAAAACGACAGCATTATTTTTTGGAATAATTCACAAATACCGCTTAACCAGGATGTTTCCGTTTACAAGAAAAATCAGGGAATGATAAAATTCCCGCAGGGCTTTTATGTATATTTCAAAGAGAAAAAGGGAAATCAAACAGCGCTTGCTTTATGCCTTGTTAAACCTACTTACGAGCTGCAAAATAATTATCTGAAAAATGATTTCAGACAATGGACCGTTATTCCAAAAGGGATTAAAATGGATAAGCCTACTGCTTCGCCTTATAGAATAGTTCTTGATGGCGAGTTGCTCTTTTCAATCAGGGGCGAGGACGCGGATTATTATGCGAGCTGGTCTGACCATGTTGGATTTACAGGCTTTTTTCTCGTATTTTTAATTTTACTGGTTGTGATTTTATCTTCTGTAAAACAAACAGCAAACCCAACAGGAATTATTTTTTGGATAATGTTCGTTCTTACCTTGCGTTTTTTTATGATCTGGCTAAAATGGCCTGCTTTTTTTTACAGAACCTCGCTCTACGATCTGCAGTTGTTTGGAAACGCGCAGTCTTTTAGCAACGGCTATCTGGGAGATATTCTGCTCAATTCGGTTACTTTTTTATTCATAGCTTCCGTAGTTCATTTTCATGCGGGAAATTTTGCTGCGAAACCCGCAAGATTCTTGTATTGTCTTTTGGTAATAGTACTCGTTTTTCTGGCGTCTAACCAATTCAATCAGGTGTCTGTGAGTCTTATAAATAACTCCACACTGAGCTTTGATTTTTTAAGCATCTTTACCTTAAAATGGGAAATTTTTGTTGGCTTGCTTGCGCTTAGTAGCTATTCTCTGTGCGTATTTGCGCTCGTTAACCGATCACTTTCTTTTTTCGATGCAGGCAAGAAGCGGGACGTTTTTATTTTCTTTGTTTTGTATTTTTTTCTTTGCGTTTTGCTGCAGATTATTTCGCTGAAAACAGGCATTCTTGAAAATTATTGGCTTTTCGTTTTTGCTTCAGTGCTTTTTATTTTATTAAAGTTTTATAAATTTAGAATGGCACTTGCCCTGGGTTTTCAGATCGTTATTATGTCACTTGTAACTTCGCGTATTTTTAATGCTTACATCGCCGAAAATCAGAAACAGGATCTCGATATTTTGTCTATAAAACTAAGCGAAAAACAAGATGCCATTCTTGAAAATGAGTTTGCAGGTATTCCTGAAAAAATGGTCGGAGACGAGTCTTTAAATACGCTACTCACTTTCCTGGAGGACATTCCCACAGCGGAAAAGGAGGCGGTTGTACTCTTAAAACAAAAATATTTCAGCGGGTACTTCGACCGCTACAACGTTCAGTTTTCGTTATTTGATAAAAACTGTATGCCTTTGCTGGAAGTTAAAAATCCTGTGTGGTTGAACGAAGGTTTTTTTGACGATCAACTGCAATACAATTCTGATTCTACTTATGTGGACGGACTTTTTTTCGTGAAGAACTACAAAAGAAATTCGCAGTACATTGGCAAGATAAAACTAAAGGACAAAAAATTATTTGTGCTCATGGAGCCAAAACAGTTCGAAGAATTAGGCAGCTTCCCGGATCTTTTATTAGATCGATCACAACAAAAACCCGAAAAACTCAAAAATTTTAGTCACGCGGTATACCGCTCCAAACAAGTCACAAGCAGATATGGTGATTTTGCTTACCCCTTTTCGTTGCAGGATTCTTCTCTGCTTGCAAAATCAGATCCCGAGTTTATTCATCACTATTATCAACCCGATGAAAATACGGAAGTTGTCATCAGTCAGAAGTCCAGGAAATGGAATTATTTTTTTACTTTTAATTCATACCTGCTTTTGTTTTTTTCATTGGTCACCTACCTTACTTATTTGGTATACTCGTCCTTATTTACAAACCATTTTTCGAGTCCCACGTTAACACGAAGAATCCAAACCATCATAGTGGTACTTTTGTTGTTGGCCATGTCGGCAGTGGGCGTTACCTCGGGAAGCCTTGTGCAAAAACAGTTTGTGAAGAATAATAAAAAGCAGCTGGAAGAAAAAACACAGATCATTATAAATGAGTTAGCCGGGCAATTTGCCCCGGAGCAATTTTTTGATGTGTCGCAGAGAGAGCTTATTAATTTAAAATTAAAAGAATACAGCCGGCTTTTTAATACACCCATAAGTCTTTTTTACAAAGATGGTAAGCTGTTTAATACCAGTGAACCAAAATTATACGACCTTGGATTGGCCGCCTCACTGGTAAATCCCAAAGCATATTGGAAATTGAAACAAGATCAATCTTCCTCAGAAAATGTAACAGAGAAGTCAGGAACACTAGAATACCTGTCTTTATACACGCCTTTATTCGATGGAAAAAAACAAGTAATGGGCTTTATTAATCTTCCTTATTTTGCAAAACAAAGTGACCTCATCAACGAACTTTCGGGAATTATCAGCGCGTTGATAAACGTTTACGTAATTTTATTTGTGATCAGCATTTTAACGGGGTTGATCTTGTCGGGTTTCATTACACAGCCTTTGCGACTGATCAAACAACAATTGAGTAATGTTGCCCTTGGGAAACAAAACGAGAAGATTAGCTGGCACAGTGATGATGAGATTGGCAAACTTGTTTCGGAGTATAACCAGATGCTTGTAAAATTGGAAGACAGCGCTAACATGCTTGCCAGGAGCGAGCGCGAAGGGGCCTGGCGGGAAATGGCCAAACAGGTGGCACATGAAATTAAAAATCCCCTTACGCCCATGAAGCTGAATCTGCAATATTTGCAGCACCTTATGAAAAACAACCCCGAGGATTTTAAGGAGAAATTTGAGCGCGCAAGTGCTGGTATTATTGAGCAGATAGATTCCCTTGCCAACATTGCCAATGAATTCAGCAATTTTGCAAGATTGCCGGGTGCCCAGCTTGCGGTTATAAATCTAACAGAAGTAATAAATACTGCCGTGCTGGTGTTTGAAAACCAAGAAAATCTTCAGATCAAAAATTCTATTTCTGAAGCGGAGATTTTCATCAAAGGCGATCGGGATCAATGTTTGCGGGTATTTAACAATATCCTTAAAAATGCGGTTCAGGCACTGGAAGGCTTTAACAATCCTGTTATTGAGATAGCGAGAGAGTTTAGGGAAGAAGGAGTTGTCATTTCAATTGAGGATAACGGCTGTGGGATTGACGAGGAATTGAAATCAAAAATATTCACACCTAACTTTACTACTAAAAATACCGGTTCAGGCTTGGGTTTAGCTATGGTAAAGAACATCATGGTAGGATTTGGTGGAAGTATTGGTTTTGTTTCCGAAAAAAATAAGGGCACTACTTTTATTCTTGAATTTAAAATTGCAGCTACCGACTCTTAATTTTAGAGGTGAGATGCAATAAGTTTCATTTTACGCTGTGAGACAGGAATCTCACCGCCATTGCTCAGTACAAGGTTTCCGTTCCGTTTTTGGTTAAAACTCACAATGTGTTTTAGGTTCACTATAAAAGATTGATGACATCTTACAAAGGCTTTTTCATTGAGTTTTTTTTCAATCTCGCCTATATTTTTTGAGATAAGAATTTTTTCACCTGCGGTCACGCAAAACACATAGGCACCCGACCCTTCAAAATATAAAATTTCATCAGCGGAGATCGTTTTCTTTTCTTCATTGGTGGAATAAGTGAAGAAACTTTGTGCAGCAGGCTTTTCCGAATCGGCGTTTTCTGCTAATTTTTTCCTGCAACTTTCAAGCGCTAAAAGTAACTCGTCTTCTTGAATAGGTTTTAGAATGTAATCGGAAGCTTGATTTTTAATGGCTTGCAGCGCATATTTTTCGTAAGCCGTTGTGAATATAAATAAGGGAAGGTAGTTGAGGCCTTTAATAATGTCGAATCCCGTTCCGTTTTTCATTTCTACATCCAAAAGAACCACATCTGGCTTTTGTTCGTTTATTTTTGTTATGGAAGTTTCTATATAGCCATCTTCTACTACGATTGCGGCAAAGCTACAATGCCGATCTATAATCTTCTTTAAGACCAGCCTGTTGTTTGTTTCATCATCGATGATTGCTATTTTCATACTACAGGAATTTTAATAAGGACTTCTGTACCTACTGCTGCTCCATCTTCCGAGTATAAATCGGTAATAACAGTAGTGATCTCAATGTTGTGAATTTTTTTTAAAATTTCGCTTTTTGCTAGTGTGAGCTTGGTGCCGAAGGAAGTATGCGAAGCAAATTTGCCGATTTTTGCAGAAGCTTCCCTGCCTATTCCGTTGTCTGTTATCCTACATTCTATAAATGAATTTACTTGCGCAAAGCTAATCGTTAAAATTCCCGTTTTGGATTCCAGATTCGCTATGCCGTGCTTGATAGCGTTTTCCACGTGCGGCTGGATGAGCATGGCTGGTAGAAAAACTTCTGTGTTCTCAACGGTGTTTATGATAGTAAACTGAAGTTGTTCGCCCAGTCGCATTTTTTCCAGCTCGAGGTAATCGGTGATAAATTTCAGTTTCTCTTTTAGCGTCGTAGTAAATCTATCGGCATTGTCGAGCACGTCTCTCAATAATTTTGAAAAGTGGTTGAGACCCTTATTCGCTTTTTCAAAGTCTTGATCAAGAATAAAATACTTTATGGTGTTTAAGCAATTAAAGATAAAATGAGGATTTAATTGAGCCTGCACAGCTTTCAATTCTATCTCGGCAATGGTGCGTGCATAAAACTCTTTTTCTTCCGCTTCTTTCTTGTGCTGACGCATCCGGAATCTACTGATGAGCAAAACAAGTACAAGAAAAATAGTAGTGACGAGGATTTTGAACCAGATGGTTTCATAAAAATAATAATCTATGCTAAAATCAAAAGCGACTTCTGACGGCCGTTTATCGTTGGAAGCATCAATGGCTCTGACAGTGAGTTTATAGCTTCCCGGATCGAGCAAGTGAAAAATGAGAATATTCTCTTTTTGCGGCCGGCTCCATTCGCTGAAACGATCCCCAATTAATTTGTATTGAAAATAAACATTGTTACGCTGCGAAAAATTAACGCAACTCATTTTAAATTTAAGCAAAGAAGTGCCGCGTGGAAAAACAGTCGCATTTGTTTCCATAGTATTGTCATTCACCATAACCGATTCTATAACGGGAGATAATTTCTTAAACAAGAGCGGCGTTGCCCTAAAAGTTGCGAGGCCTTCTATGGTAGGGAAATAGAATTGATCGTCATCCGTTTTTAAAAAGTTGTTTTGGAACCCTCCGTTAAATTCTGAATTCAGGAGGCCACTTTCTTCCGTGTAATGGGCCGGAACGAGAAAATCTGTTTTATCTTTATAAAAATCGTCTAATGCTTTTTCGGCAACGCTCCACAACCCGAAGTTCGAAGTCATATACAAATTGCCGTGCGCATCGGGAGCAACGCAAAAAGCGTCTTCAAAAAGCAGGCAGCCTTTTTTTAAATTAATTGAGGTTAATTTATTTTTTTCATAACAATAAACCCCACCACCATAGGTTCCGATCCAGAGTTTACCTTCTTTATCTTCGTAAAACCCACGCACCGCCTTCGAGGTCAGGCCGTCTTCTTTTCCGATCCGCGTAATAACATGCGTGTTGTTTACAATAAAAAACCCTTCTTGTCCACCCAGGCAAATGTCTCCGTTTTTTAATTCATAAATAGTATTAATACGTGATGTAATAGAATTTGAGAAGCAAGGCCGGATGGTTTCTAAAGACGGGCCTTTTGCAATACCCTTCATGCCGCCAATCCAGATAGTTCCTTTTTTATCTTTATAAACGGACTGGGGCACATTATCAGTGAGCGCCGGAGCTTTGAGGTTTTTCACAAACACCGAGTTCGAGAAAATGTCGAGGCCATTTCCCCAGGTTCCGCATAATAAAAAATCATCTACCTCCGCCAGCACTGAATAATAGGCTCGGATGTTTGGATGATAATCCACAATAGTATCCTCACGCAGCTCATGAAGCTTGCAACAATGCTCGGCGAATATTATTTTTCCTGCGCGGGTCTTTATAACAGATGCTAGCGAAGATTCGGACAAGCCCTGGTTTTTGTAAAGAGTAAAAAAAGATTTGAACTGGAGGCGGGTGAGGCCTTTATCCTCAGTGCCAATAAACAGACAGTTTTCCTCTTTATTAAAAATTATGCAGTTAAGGGCGTTGGAGGAAAGAGCATCATCACTTGTAAAAACACCGGTTTTGTTTCCTGATGAATAATAAAGTCCCTTGCCACCGACCACATAAAAAGTAGTGCTATTTGTGAACTCAATATCCTGGCATATTTCCTTATTTTCAATACTTGCGACAGAAAGTACCTCTTGCATTTCAGAACCAATGGTGAAAACTTTTGAATGCGTAACTCCATAAAGAACTCCTGAGTAGGGATTGAGCTTAAGTCTAACAAACAAGTCATCACTCAGTTTTTCTTTCTTTTCTGAAAGTGTATGATAAGCATACAAGCCTTGTTCTGTGCCGGCGTAAATGATTGAGCCGTGTTTCGCAAGACTGTAGATGGAAGCACCAAAGTTTATATTTAATTTTTTTAAGTGCAGTTCGGGAATCTGGATTTCGTAAACATCTCCCGAGGTTGTCCCTGAAAGCGTGGTATCGCTGGAGGTTGCAAAGCAGTGAAAGGATTGTTTTCCCTGGAAGATCATTTTAAATTCAGGAAGCAACTGAAATAATTTTCCATCGTTATTCCAGCCAAACAATTTTTTATAAGTCTCGTTCCAGGCGAGGCGGCGAAAGAAATGCTGCCTGTATTCCGTATCTATATCCAACTCTTCAAGGTCGTAACCGTTAAACGTATAAATCCCGTTTCCAGCGGATAAAAAAAGGAGTCCGTCTTTGTTTGTCTGTAGATCGACAATCTGATTTTTACTCAGGCCGTTTTTTGTAGAGAATTGCGTTGTTGTAAAAGGAATTTGATACTCCAGGCTTTTCTCCATGAAATTGCCTTCTTTCTGCGCCCAAAAAGCAGCAAACAGAAGAAGAAAAAAAACCGTGTATAACCTGTTTTTCAAGAGAGAATCCTATTTATGATTAACTTGTCAAATATAAGAAACCAACTCGGAAAGGACGAAAGCTGAAATAATTGTGACGCGTATGGGCTTTTTTTGGCCAAATTTAAACTCATTCCACTCGAATTTAAACTCGATAAAGTCTATAATTATCTTATTTATATTTTCGCCCAAAATTATGCCACACTCACTCATGAAAAAATTAATGTTTTCGAAGTTATTTCTCCTGTCTTTCATTTTATCACTATCGTATAGCCGTGCCCAGGTTATAACGCCATTTGCGAATATTTATCAAGTTACTCAAAAAGGAGGAATTGTTTTCCTTTCAAACTCTTCTGTCGGATGTGCTGCTAATCCTCCAGCGGCGGGTGGAGCTTGTCAAACCGGAGTTAATCAGGTACCACCAACAGGCACTTATAAAGATAACGACTTTACCGGCGTATATGTGGATGTTGATGGAGACCCGTCTACCTTTACGTCAAGCAGCGACAGTTTAAATTTACCCTCGTGCAGCCAAATCACCAAAGCATTTTTATTCTGGGGCGCTTCAGGCGCAAGTACTATAGGCTTTACAAATATTAAAATGAAAATTAATGGCGGTTCTTATCAAACTGTTACAGCAATAGCATCACAAACAAATACCACAGGGTTTAGTACCTATCATTGTTATGCGGATGTTACTACACTTCTTCAAACTGGAGGAGTTAAATCACGGGTGACCGTGGCAGATATTCCATCTATTAACGCAAACAATACATTTGGAAGCTGGAATTTAGTTGTTCTCTATAGTAACGATCTTTTGACCATGCGCCAACTAACCGTTTTTAAGGGTTTGGCTAATATTTCAACTGCTTCGCCAACTGTAAATATTCCTTTCTCAGGTTTTCTAACCCCAACGAGTGGGCCGGTAACTTTCGAGGTGGGGGTTTACGTGCATGATGGTGACCGCGGTGCAACGGGAGATAATCTTTCTTTTAATGGTGGAAGTGGGTTTGTTCCGATCATTGATGCAGTTAATCCCGTGGGAGACATAATGAATAGTACGGTTTCGTATAATGGCGTGTTGACTCCATACAGGAAGCCAAACATGAATAACACAGCCGGATTGGAT
>Ga0209181_10010451_pt1 | contig 12053 bp, 11 predicted proteins | sample MAT05_FD_187208 | JGI IMG/M metagenome (GOLD analysis project Ga0209181, IMG submission 187208) | Freshwater microbial communities from Lake Fryxell liftoff mats and glacier meltwater in Antarctica - MAT-05 (SPAdes) (version 2) | ecosystem: Environmental > Aquatic > Freshwater > Ice > Liftoff... | reverse complement strand
TCGAGCTACTCGTCGTCATGGCAATTATCGCGACGCTACTCAGTATTGCGGCCCCTCGCTATTTTCATCACGTAGATCGCGCCAAAGAAGCCACCTTGCGCGAATCGCTTAACGTCATGCGTGACGCGATCGACAAATTTCATGCGGATACCAATCGTTACCCAGCCAAACTCGATGATCTTGTGACAAAGCACTACTTGCGAAAAGTCCCGATTGATCCGATTACAGATCGCGACGATGGCTGGGTAGAATTACCGCCTCCGTCATCATCCGTATCATCTGCGTCCCAGCAATCAAGAGATGAAATTGGCCCTACCAGCGGTGGTGTGTACGACGTCCGCAGCGGCGCACCTGGCAACGGTCTTGATGGCACGCCGTATGATGAATACTAAGGCGAGTACTAAGGCGAGTACTAAGGCGTGCGCCATGCCGGGTTATAGCCTCTATCAGCAAGGCTTCAGCTACTTACTATTGTTATTCGCCATCGCCGCAATGGGCCTCGCACTCGCCGCCGCAGGGCAGGTTTGGCACACCACTGCCAAGCGCGAACGCGAAGCCGAGCTACTTGCCATCGGCAACCAATATCGTGAAGCGCTTAAAAGTTATTACGGCGCATCAGCAGTCGGCACGCCGCGCTATCCACTAACGCTAGAAGAACTCGTTTTAGATCGCCGCTTCCCCGAACCCCGTCGTCACCTACGCCGCCTCTACCCCGATCCGATCACCAACCGCAACGACTGGGCGCTCATGCTCCAACAAGGCCGTATAACGGGCGTCCACAGCCAATCCACCGACGAACCGATGAAGAGCGGGGGATTCCTACCCAGAGATGAACAGTTCGCCTCTGCAAAGAGCTACGCAGATTGGATGTTTAGCTTCACGGCGCAGAGCACGCCATAAAGCTGAGTAGGAGAGAGCGTAACTCTAGCTAAGACTTCCGTTAAGTTTGACTTATTGCAAACATCAATTTTGCCAAGGAACTCTTTGCGCGGACTTTTAATGATAAACGGCGGCAGGTGTTAAATGGTCTTGAAATAGTTGTGAATGAAACCGCCAACTCTTGATGTGAGCCTTCCAAGAAATATCGAAATTTTTCACCTAAAGTAACTCCTAACCCAAAAACAAGCTAATCAAACGCCTGTCTGAAGAATTAAAACGTTTAGATCCAACATGATTTATTGGCTTCAGGATGTGAGAAACACAAAAGTGCGTGAAGGTATGGCCTGCAGTTATGCTGAGTTGAGGTATGGCTACGTGTCTCGATAACTTTATGAATAATATTAACTAAAAAAGTGTATTTGGGTCTGTAACCTGAGTCGTCGGGTTCATAGTCCGGGGATTGAGGGTTCGAGTTCCTCCGTAACCACTAAACATTTAAATAGAAGTAGCGAGTAAATCGCGAAATATAGGAGTTTTGCTCAAATGTTTTATTGTAAAAAAGAACACCGGCTATTGCCGGTGTTCTTTTTTAGCCTAAGCAACGAACAGTATTGGTGTAAAGATAAGCTGTTTAACAAACCTTAGTAGGCATGTTGTCTGAATGCCAACCAAGCTACGCCACCCCAACCTGCATCAACTACAGCAAGTTGCCCTGTGCGCAAACCATACTCTACAGCGGCATTGCTGGTGAGTGGCAGGTAGAAGTTGAGGTTGCCAATTTGAATTTCATACACCAGTGGTGCGCCAGCAATGCTGCCAGCAGGCATTGGACGTGTATGTACATTGCGCGCGGTTGCATTTGGGCCGGCAACGACCCATTTACCAAAGCCATTAAATGGCCGTGTTAAGAAGGCAGTAAACACGTCATCGTGTGCTGGAACACTGGCGACAATAACTGGTTGACCATTGACGATGACGGGCTGTCCTGTGGCTGGGTCGATTTGTGGAATATCTACTTGCGCGCCGAAGGGCATGCCATCGTTTATATTGCCTACGAGATAGGCTGTCACATTTGGATATTCTGCGACGGGAGCGTTCGGACCAGATCCACCTGCGAAGCCTGGGATTTGCGCAAAGGTAGTAACTTCAAAGCCACCAAACCAAGCTGGCTTTTTTACATCATAAGGAAGTTGTACTGTTTCAGGAATTGAAACAACACTCGATGGATTCATCCAAGATACATTAGGTTTCGGAGCATGATTACCGCCTGCAAAAACGGTGGCGGCGCTCATGCCTAAAACAGAAAACACCAGCGTGCGTAAAACATTTTTAATCATCATTGCAATTTCCTCGCAAAAGTTGAAAATTTGACCGACGGATAATTCGATGAAAGTAAAAGGTGTTCAGAAACGGTGCGACTTGTCAGCATGCAGAAGGCAAACAGTGAGCTGAATTTCGGGACAGTAATATGCTGCAATGCAGTAACATTAATGTTAAATGCGTATGCATTCCCAATAAGAAATCTATCAGAATGGTATTGCAAATACTAGGCAAATAAATTATTGGTTCGTCGTCAATGCGACTTCTAAAGCAGAATTGTCGTATTTGGCTATAATTGACGTTCATTACAGTGAGAAGGGCTATAAACTATTATGGATCCACTGACCGCGACGATTATTTCCAGCATCATTAGTGCTATCGAACCCATGTTGACAGAAAGCAAGCCTGAACCAGCACCTTTTGGGATTGTGAGACCAGTCCAGCCCGGTTCGGCAAAAGCTGTCATGGAGCCTCCTAGAGAGGGATATGCAAAATTTGGTGGAAAGCCCCTTTTGTTGTCCCCAGGTTTGCAAATTCGCAATACTCAAAATTTTATTGTCCTGTCTGGCTCAATTCAGCAGCCAGTCATCGTACGCTATCAAGTTGACCCAGCTGGGTCAGTAAATCGCGTATGGATGTTAAGCGCTGCAGAAGCATCTCTGCCAGATCCGAAATAATCGCACTATAAGTTTTTACCTTGGCATCAATTTCATTAACACCCACCCAAGTAAATTTCAGCGTGCCTAAAAAGCTTTATATCAAAACCTTTGGTTGCCAGATGAACGAGTACGATTCTGATCGTATGGCCGATGTTCTCGGTAAGACAGAAGATCTCGTAAAAACAAACACGCCAGAAGACGCCGACTACATCATCTTCAACACCTGTTCTGTGCGCGAAAAAGCTCAAGAAAAAGTGTTTCACGATCTGGGACGCATTCGGCATTTGAAAGTAGCCAATCCTAATTTAGTGATTGGTGTCGGTGGATGTGTTGCCAGCCAAGAGGGCGCTGCAATAGTGAAGCGTGCGCCATATGTGGATGTGGTCTTTGGCCCGCAGACGTTGCATCGCTTGCCTCAGCTGGTGAAAGACCGCCGTTCTTCTGGTTTGTCTCAAGTCGACATTTCGTTTCCTGAAATCGAAAAATTTGATGCTATGCCGCCTGCCAAGATGGAAGGCGCATCTGCCTTTGTCTCCATCATGGAAGGGTGCAGCAAGTTTTGTAGCTTCTGCATCGTGCCTTATACGCGTGGCGAGGAAGTGTCGCGGCCAATAGAAGACATACTCACAGAAATTGTTGGCTTGGCCGAACAAGGCGTAAAAGAAGTGACCTTGCTGGGGCAAAACGTAAACGCCTATCGCGAACCATCGGGCAGAGATAAAGCCACTGACACCGAATTTGTCGAATCCGTTAACCTCGCCGACCTCGCATTTTTATTGGAGTGCGTCCACGACATTCCGGGCATTGAGCGCATTCGCTACACCACATCGCACCCGCGTGAAATGACGCAGCGTTTGATTAATGCGTATGCAACGCTCCCCAAGTTGGTTTCGCATTTGCACTTACCCGTGCAGTCGGGTTCGGACCGAGTGCTCGCCGCCATGAAGCGGGGTTATACGGCTTTGGAGTACAAATCTATCGTGCGGCGTTTGCGCGCCGTGCGCCCAGATATTTCTTTGACATCGGATTTTATGGTTGGATTTCCTGGCGAAACGGACGCGGATTTTGATGCCACGATGAAGCTAATTGAAGACGTGGGTTTCGATGCTTCTTTCAGTTTTATTTACAGCGCCCGCCCTGGCACGCCAGCGGCAGAGTTGTTGGACGATACACCGCACGACGTGAAGGCGGTGCGCTTGCAGCGCTTGAAACAATTTAACGATAAGCAAGAGTTTAATATCAGCCAAACCATGGTCGGTAGCGTGCAGCGCGTTTTAGTTGAGAAGCCCGCTAAGCGCGATGTCGGCGAACTGGCTGGCCGCACAGACAATAATCGCGTAGTTAATTTTGTGGGTGACTTGAGCTTGATCGGCCACTTTGTCGACCTCACCATTACCGCCGCTATGCCGCACACTTTGCGCGGCGAATTACGCCAAGACGATGAAGTCAACGTTATGGCCAACCAAGTTGAGCCCACCAAAATTGCAACCACCGAAATCATATCGTGAAAGAAAAACCGCTTGATCTCGTTCTTTCCCCAGCAGATAACAAACGGCTGGCCAATTTGTGCGGCACACTCGACGAAAACTTACGCCAAATAGAATCCGCTTACGACATTACCATCTCGCGTCGTGGCCAGCGCTTCACTTTGCGTGGTGCAACTACATCCGCAGCTAATGCTGCCAAAGCCTTACAACACTTTTATAAACTATCTAGTGACCATCTTCCTGTCGATGTCATTCAACTGGGCTTGATTGAATTGCGTGCACTCGCCGAAAAGGGCGAAGCAGAGCGCAGCCCCGCGTTCCGCTCTGGCCTACAAACACGTAAGGCCGAACTTCATGGCCGGACGCCACGCCAAGTTCAATACTTAAGCCAGATTCAAGAACATGACATCACCTTCGGCATCGGTCCTGCGGGTACGGGAAAAACCTACCTCGCTGTAGCTTCTGCTGTCGATGCGTTCGAGCGCGAACATGTTAGCCGCATTGTCCTCACCCGCCCGGCCGTAGAAGCAGGAGAACGTCTTGGTTTTTTGCCTGGCGACTTGGCGCAAAAAGTCGATCCCTATTTACGCCCACTTTACGATGCACTGTATGAGTTGATGGGTTTCGACAAAGTGGTCAAGTTATTCGAGCGCCAATGCATTGAGATTGCCCCGCTGGCCTATATGCGCGGTCGCACGCTTAACAATGCGTTTGTGATTCTCGACGAAGCGCAGAACACCACGCCCGAACAAATGAAAATGTTCCTCACCCGTATTGGTATGGGTACAAAAGCCGTTGTAACTGGAGATGTTACGCAGATTGATTTGGCGCGCGGCACGAAGAGTGGCTTGATTGAAGCCGGCCGTATTTTACGTAAAGTGCGTGGCATTGCGTTTACAGATTTTCTGGCCGAAGACGTCGTGCGTCATCCGTTAGTGGCGCGCATTGTTGCGGCTTATGAAAAGCATGAGAAACAAGAAAATAAAGTCCCGCGCGAATAGAGATGCCGGAAAGTCGATTTTCACTGTCTGTGCAATACGCCGTCCACAAAGAAGGCCTACCCTTGAGACAACAAGTGCGTCGCTGGGTCAATGCGACCAAGCCAGGGGCAGCAACCGTGGCAATCCGATTTGTTGATACCGAGGAAGGTCGCGAACTTAATGCGCAATATCGCAGCAAAGATTACGCCACAAATGTACTGTCGTTTATATACAATTCGCCACCTGACTTAGCGGGTGATTTAGTGGTTTGTGCGCCGGTTGTAGCGCGCGAAGCTAAAGAACAAGGCAAGGATGATATGGCGCATTTTGCCCACTTGATCGTGCATGGTATGCTGCATTTGCAGGGATATGACCACGAAAACACCAACGATGCCGCAATAATGGAAAGCAAAGAGCGCGAAATTTTAGCGCGGCTCGGCTACCCAGACCCTTACTGATTTATGGAACCCACACCCATTCAACCTTCGCTCCTAGAGCGCCTCTCCGCGCTATTGATGCGCGAACCTGAAGATCGCGAGCAGCTTGTTTCGCTGCTTCATTCTGCATTTGATCGCAACTTATTAGATGCCGATGCCTTGTCGATTATTGAAGGTGCGTTGCAAGTCTCAGACATGCAAGTCAGCGACATCATGGTGCCGCGTTCGCAGATGGAAGTTGTCTCCATCAAAGAAACACCGGAACAATTTATCGAGCGCATTATTGATGTTGCCCACTCCCGTTTTCCGGTGATTGGCGAAAATCGCGATGACATTATTGGCATCTTGTTAGCGAAAGACATGCTGCGTTTTTACGCGGGAAAAGAATTCGATATCCGCGACATGCTGCGTCCCGCCGTGTTTATCCCTGAATCAAAACGCCTGAATGTGCTGCTGCGGGAGTTTCGCGCATCGCGTAATCACATGGCGATTGTGGTGGATGAGTATGGTGGGATTGCTGGCCTCGTGACAATCGAAGATGTGCTCGAACAAATTGTCGGCGACATCGAAGATGAATATGATTTTGATGAAGCGGCCGACAACATATTGCTCGATCATGCCGGCCACTATCGCGTAAAAGCCACCACGGAAATCGCCGATTTCAACTTGGCGTTTTCCACTGAATTCAGAGACGAAGAATTCGACACGGTGGGCGGCATGATTATTCACCACCTAGGCCGTCTACCTAAGCGAGGCGAAGTGCTGGAACTCAACAGTTTGCGCATTCAGGTTCTGCGCGCCGATAGTCGCCGCGTACACACCTTGTTGATTGATCGCGTTTCTTCGGCCCAGCTCGCTCTTGAATAAAGCTGCAATGAAACTTAAGGGTACGTGTCTTTTAGCTGCCTTTTTACTCGGTGCGGTGAGCGTCCTCGGTTTTGCCCCCTTCTTTTTATTCCCCTTACCTATTCTGGCATTGGCCGCACTTATCGCGCGCTGGCAAGTTGCTACACCGCGCGCTGCGGCCTGGTTGGGTTTCGCCTTTGGCCTAGGCTTTTTTCTCGCGGGTGTTTCTTGGATCTACGTCAGCCTGCATGATTTTGGCGGCATGCCTTTGCTCGTAGCGGGATTTTTCACCTTACTTTTTTGCGCGTGGCTGGCCCTGTTTCCGGCTTTAGCGGGATATTTATTTGCGCGACTTCAAACCCACCAATTGTGGGTCAATGTCCTCCTGGTGGCGGCATCATGGACACTGGGAGAATGGATACGAGGTTGGTTATTTACAGGGTTTCCGTGGCTAGCGTTGGGCTATTCACAAGCACCCATCAGTCCACTTGCAGGCTATGCGCCCGTGCTCGGCGTATACGGCGTGAGTTTCCTTAGTGCGCTAATTGCAGCCTTGCTCGGATTGTCTTGGAATAAGTGGCGAGCAGGGGGTCAAAACCAAGCACAGAGCCAGGCACAAAATCAAGCACAACATCAAGCACGACTCCAAGCACAACATCAAGCACAAAAAAGACAGATTTTCCTTGTGGGCACTGCCCTAACAGCCTTATTGGGAGCGGGTTTCGGGCTTACCAAGGTCGATTGGACGCACGCCATCGGCCAGCCCATCACCGTGAGTTTGTTACAGGGCAACATAAAGCAAGAAATGAAATGGAATCCGGATCGAATGCGTGAATCGCTCGATACTTATATGCGTTTAGCGAAAAAAGCCCCCGCGCAATTAATCGTGCTGCCGGAAACCGCGTTACCCATCATGCTCGACCACTTGCCTGCTGGGTATAAGGCAGACATGCAGCAACAAGGCGAAGTACTCCTCGGTATTGTGAGTGACGACGCAGCCGGACGTTTCTATAACAGCGCTGTAGTAATGAACGGAATATCTTCCGCTGGAGAGGGTCTCAAGAACTCATCCCCACTATCGCCCGCTTTGCCATCGCCACCAACCCCCATGTACAGCAAGCAGCATCTCGTTCCTTTTGGCGAATTCACTCCACCATCGCTGGCATGGACGCTGGCACTGTTGCACATACCCATGTCGAACTTTTACAAGGGCGCCGAAGTTCAGCCCCCATTTTCTATAGCGGGCCAAAAAGTTGCGGTCAATATTTGCTTCGAAGATGTCTTCGGTGAAGAAATTATTCGGCCTTTACCAGAAGCGACTTTGCTGGTTAATTTAACTAACACCGCTTGGTTTGGCGACTCCTTGGCGCAGCCGCAGCATCTACAAATTGCCCAAATGCGCGCGCTGGAAACGGGCCGAACCATGCTGCGTGCGACGAATACGGGCATGACCGCCATCATCAATCCGAAAGGCAAAGTAGAGCGCGTACTACCGGCATTTACCGAGGCAGCGCTTACTGGCACGGCGCAAGGTTTTTCGGGCGCAACCCCCTATAGTCGCTGGGGCAATGCGGCCATTCTGTTATTGGTAGCGCTGTGTTTTTGCCTTCGCCTAATCCTGACTCGAACAGCTTCTCTTACATCTCCTCTTACACCTCGATAGCGCCAGGTTGTTAAATCCCTGCTTCTAAACTCCTGCCTCTAAATTCCTGTCTCTAATACGCGAAAGCCAGTAAAATTACGGTTTTACCTTCTCGTCGCTTTTCATGCCAACGTTTCAGGAAATCATCCTCCGCTTACAAAACTTTTGGGACAAGCAAGGTTGTGTCCTCTTGCAGCCCTACGATATCGAAGTCGGTGCGGGCACTTTCCACACCGCTACTTTTTTGCGCGCCATCGGCCCGGAACCTTGGAAAGCAGCCTACGTGCAGCCCTCGCGGCGCCCCAAAGATGGGCGCTATGGCGAGAACCCCAACCGCTTGCAGCATTACTACCAATACCAGGTCGTACTCAAACCTTCTCCCGCTAACATCCAAGAACTGTATCTTGATTCGCTGCGCGCCCTTGGCATTAACACCAGCGAGCACGACATTCGTTTTGTAGAAGACGATTGGGAATCGCCCTCGCTAGGTGCGTGGGGCTTGGGTTGGGAAGTGTGGTTGAACGGCATGGAAGTGACGCAGTTCACTTACTTCCAAGAAGTTGGCTCGCTGGTTTGTCGCCCCGTGCTGGGCGAAATTACGTACGGATTAGAGCGCCTCGCCATGTATCTGCAAGGCGTGGAAAACGTGTACGACCTCGTGTGGGCACCCGGCGTTACTTACGGCGATGTGTATCACCAAAATGAAGTGGAGCAATCAACCTATAACTTTGAACATTCCGATGTCGACTGGCTCTTTGCGCAGTTTGGCAAATTCGAATCCGAAGCCAAGCGCCTGATGGGCCTGGGCTTGCCACTGCCCGGTTTTGAGATGGTGATGAAGTGTTCGCACACCTTCAACCTGCTCGATGCACGCGGCGCCATTTCCGTAACCGAACGTGCCGCCTACATCGGCCGCATTCGCGCACTCGCTCGTGAAGTGGCCCAAGCCTATTACGATTCCCGCGAAGCGCTGGGCTTCCCCATGCTGCCGAAGGAGGCCGTATGAGCACTCGCGAACAACTCCTGATTGAATTACGCACGGAAGAACTGCCACCCAAATCGCTGAAGAAATTAGGCGAAGCATTTTTGCAGCACGTTTTGCAGCCGCTTATAGAGGGCGGGTATGTGGAAAATCAAGCTGCGGGAAAGGCTGAGGGGCGGGCCGGAGAGGCCATGAGTGTAATGGCGGCGCGCTTCTTCGCCACACCACGCCGACTCGCATTACAAATTGATAACGTATTGTCGGTACAACCGGATCGTATCGTAGAACGCAAAGGCCCTGCGGTAAGCAGCGGTGTGGATGCAGAAGGTAAGCCCACCAAAGCGCTCGAAGGTTTCTTGCGTTCGGCCGGTGTGAGCTTCGAACAACTCGAGCGCGTCAATGACGGCAAAGCGGAATATTTTGTTGCGCGCATCAGCAAAGTCGGTGAGCCGCTTGAAAATCATCTCGGGCAATTTATTGAAGCGGCGCTGAAAAAATTACCTGTCGCCAAAGTCATGCGTTGGGGCAATGGTGAAGCGCAGTTTGTGCGCCCCGTGCATGGGCTCATTATGTTGCATGGCTCGCAGTTGATTCCGGGTAGCGTGTTGGGCATCCAAAGCGGAAACGCCACGCTCGGCCATCGCTTTATGAGCGAAGGTGAAATCACCATTACCAAGGCGAGTGAGTACGAGTCGGTCATGGAAAACAAAGGGCGCGTTATCGCTTCCTTTGATCGACGCCGTGAAATGATTCGTGAGCTACTCAATAAAAACGCGACGACTCAAAGCGCACAGCTCAAATATCCCGAAGCGCTGCTCGATGAGGTCACTGCCTTGGTGGAGTTTCCGGCAGTCTATGTCGGCGAGTTCGAGCAGGAATATCTTGAAGTGCCGCCTGAGTGTTTGATTCTCACCATGCAGCTCAATCAAAAATATTTCCCCTTGTTTGGTGACGACGGCAAGCTGCTCAATCGCTTTCTCATCGTCAGCAATATGGTGGTGGCGGACTCAACCAATATCGTTACTGGAAATCAGCGCGTCGTTCGACCTCGCTTGTCCGATGCCCGTTTCTTTTTCGAGACGGATAAAAAAGCCCGGCTGGATAGCCGCATGGAAAAACTGGCGAACGTGGTTTATCACAACAAGCTCGGCAGTCAGCTTGACCGCGCCGAGCGGATGAAAAAATCTGCTGGCGCAATTGCAGCGCGTATGGGCGGTGATGTTGCCGCCTCCGAACGTGCGGCCTTTCTCAGTAAGGCCGATTTAACGACCAACATGGTTGGCGAATTTCCTGAGCTGCAAGGCATCATGGGGCGTTATTACGCGCTGAATGATGGAGAGAGTGCGGTAGTCGCGGATGCAATTGAAACCCACTACCGCCCCCGTTTTGCGGGCGACGATTTGCCGCAAGGGCATGTGGCTTGTGCCGCAGCGCTGGCTGAAAAACTCGATGCGCTCGTCGGCTTTTTCGGTATCGGCCAAATCCCCACGGGTGATAAAGACCCCTTTGGTTTGCGTCGCGCAGCGCTCGGCGTTCTGCGCGTATTGCTCGAAACCCCGCTCCCACTGGACCTCTCCGGCCTGCTGGATGATGCGAAAAAGAGCTTTAATGCGGGTTTATTGAGCAATGATTTTGCTGAAGGCTTGCACGATTTCATGCTTGACCGATTGCGTGGCTACTTGCGCGAAGCCGGTCATGCGCCCGCAGCTATTGAAGCGGTATTAGCTCATCGACCAACACGTATTGATCTGGTGATTCCAAAACTGGAAGCAGTGCGTGAGTTTGTAACCCTGCCCGAAGCGACCGCGCTCGCTGCTGCTAACAAACGCATCGTGAATATCTTGAAAAAAGCGGAAGGGTCCAAAGTTGAAAGTTCCTTTGGCGAACCTTCTGCCGCTTTGCTTCAGGATAGCGCTGAAAAAAATCTTTTTGAACAAATGGGCCGCATTGCGCCGCTCGTGCACAAGCATGTGGCGAGCGACCATTACGCCGCCGCGCTTAAAGAACTTGCTGGTTTGCGCGCTGCTGTTGATACGTTCTTTGATGAAGTGATGGTCATGGCCGAGGATGCGGATGTTCGCAAGAACCGCCTGGCCTTACTCACGCAATTAGCCGCGCTGATGAATCGTGTGGCTGATATTTCAAAGCTGGCTGTAGAAAAATGAAGCTGATTATTCTCGACCGCGATGGCGTCATCAATTTTGACAGCGACCAGTTCATCAAGTCACCCGATGAGTGGCGCCCGATTCCGGGCAGTCTTGAAGCGATCTCTCAGCTTACGCAGTGGGGCTATCGCGTGGTGGTCGCCACCAATCAATCCGGTGTTGGCCGTGGCTTGTTTGAGATGGATACACTCAATGCGATTCACGACAAAATGGCGAAAGCAGTTAGTTTGGCCGGGGGACGTATTGATGCTGTTTTCTTTTGTCCTCACGCGGCGGATTCCACTTGCGATTGCCGCAAACCGAAGTCGGGCATGCTGCGTGAAATTGCCCAGCGCTATAACGTCGATCTGAAAGGCGTGCCTTTAGTGGGCGATAGTCTGCGTGATTTGCAGGCTGCGGTTGCGGTGGGTGCGCAACCCGTTTTGGTGTTGACCGGCAAAGGCGAAAAGACGCGCGTTCATCCTGATCTGCCACCGGACACATTGATTTTTGCCGACCTTGCAGCGGCAATTGAACATATCGCCCCGCTCGCCTCACGCAATGTAGAAAAAAAGCACCTTATTTAAAACGCGTTCTGAATACGCGAACCCGATAGACCCGAAACAATCTATTTAATACTCATGACTGCCTTTCAAAAAACGATTATTTTTTTACGT
>Ga0209181_10010450_pt1 | contig 12053 bp, 11 predicted proteins | sample MAT05_FD_187208 | JGI IMG/M metagenome (GOLD analysis project Ga0209181, IMG submission 187208) | Freshwater microbial communities from Lake Fryxell liftoff mats and glacier meltwater in Antarctica - MAT-05 (SPAdes) (version 2) | ecosystem: Environmental > Aquatic > Freshwater > Ice > Liftoff... | reverse complement strand
CCCTTGTCCACCAGCGCACGCAGGCAGTAGTTGACCTTGCCGACGCTCACGCCCAGGCGTGAGGCCAGGTTGCGCTGGCTCGCGGCCGGTTCTTGGCCGATTTCCCGCAACAGTTGGTAGCCCATGTCGTCTTCAGGTTGCATACGGTCGGTGCGTTCAACGGTTGAACAGTGTACCGCATAGCTGTGCGCACTTGAGTGCGAGATTGCCCGGCGCTCGAGCAGCACTCACGGCGGAATCGCCGCCCTGCGCAGAGAGATCAATCGTTCGCTGTCAAGCCCGCCCTGCTCCGTTGCCGCGCCCGCCAATGTTGCCGGCAGATCAACTGTCCGCCCAATTCTCGATGCGAAGACCGGTCACGCGCCGAAACTCACGCACATTGCGTGTCAACAGCGTCAATCCTCGGGCGCGCGCTTGGCCCGCGATCAAGACGTCGTAACCGCCGATTGGAACGTCTTGTGCAGCCAGGGTACAGCGGACGTCTCCGGCATGGCGCGAATCCTCTTGGTCAAAGGGCACGACCTCGAAGCGAAGCTTGTCTACGAGATCCAGATTCCGGTCGCGCCGCTGGTTCTTGCAGGCGCCGAAATACAACTCGTGTATCACGATGGACGACAGGCCAAAGTCGGCCGGCAGCAGCGTTCGCACTCTTTGCGAGATCTGCCCTTCGGAGTCGTTGAGCAACGCGATGACGGCGTTGGTATCGAGCAGGTAACGCATCAGCCACCGAGCACCTTGTCCAGATCCGGACGCTCCTGCGGCGTTGGCTTTTCCGAAGCTGCCTGCGCAAATTCAGCATCGACAGGACCGACGAGTGCGTCAAGCCAAGCCCAGTCCATGGGGATGGGTTCCAGGATCACGGCTGCGCCATGACGGCGAATGCGCACCTCCGAGCCCTCGACCCGAAAGTCCTTGGGCAAACGCACCGCTTGCGAGCGGCCAGACCAAAACACTTTCGCGGTTTCCATGGCTACCTCTTTGCTGTATAGCAAAAGCATATCTCGGGAGACAGCAGTGATCAAGACTGACCAAGGTGCACCCGCGCGCGAGCCCGCAGCTGTTGCGGCAGTCAACGATGTAGTCGTGTTTCGATGTCGATCCCGAAGAGGGCGGTGCGACCGTGACCATCACCACCCTATCGAGCGGCGAATTCAATCAGGGTGCCAGCGCTGCCAAGAAGGCTTGCAGGAGCAGGCCCGTTTGATTTCCGATCGCGACCCTTTGAAGCAACTTACGTTGCGCTCTTGACGCCCTGGGGCGCGTAGCGCGTCGTCGCAGGCCCAACCCCGACCGGGGCTCAGCGCCCGCGCAATGCCAGCCGCAGCTGCGCCAGCTTCTCGGCCGTTTCAGGCTGCGTCGACGCCCGCCGCCAGGCGTGGCGCACCAGGACAAAGGCGATCAGAAAAATCGCCGCGGCGAGCGTGGTGACCATCGCCATCTGCCCGCGCTTGGGCTTGCTCTTCCACTCCGGCTTGGTGGCCACGTCCACCACCTGAATCAACGCGCCTTCGCGGCTCTCGTCCAGCCGGGCCAGTTCGAACTGGCGCGAGAACAGCTCGAACAGCGTCTCCTGGTACTTGAACTCGCGGTATCTGCCCAAGTAGTCGCCGTCGCGCGGGGTGTCGATGTTGGTTTCCAGCTTCGCCATTTGGCTGCGAAGAGCGAAGACAAGCGTCTGCTGCTGCAGGAGTTCGGGCGCGTTGTCGGCCAGGCGCTGCCGCATGGTTTGAAGTCGCACCTCTGCGGCGGTGGTCTCTGCCTTTATTCGGGCATAGCCTTCCGCGGCTGCCTTGGGCTCGGCGCGCAGCGCGCCAGGGTTGAAGCCGCTGCTCTGCAGGGCTTGCTGCGCAACCGTCAGCCGGTCCCGGGTCTGCTTGAGTTGCGTCTCGAAGAACGCGCGGCGTTGCTGCGCTTCGGTCAACGCAAGTTCGCTCGTCACGCGGCGCAGTTCTTCGACATGGTGGTTGGCCATGTCGGCGGCGCGCTGCGGGTCTTTGTCGTCCACCTCTACGGTGATCAGTCCGTCTTTCTTGCCGAGTGCGATGCGCACGTTGCTGGCAAGCTCCTTGCGCGCCTCGAATCGATACTTGGCCTCGTACACATCCATCAGCTTGAACTTGTCGACCAGGCGGTCGGTCACCGAAACGCTTTGCATCAGCGCTACATACTGATCGCCGGGGCTCTTTATGCCGCCCGCCGCGCCTGCAAGTCCGGACAGAGCGCCCAGTGAAGCCAGCGCCGAAGCTGCGGCACTCTGCTGCTGCTGGGGCGGCAGAAATTTGGTCGTGGCCGTGAAGGTCGGAGCGATCAGATACGTGATGCCCAGGGCCGCCAAGCCAGCCAGCAGCGGCCCGATAACCAGCAGTTTCAGGTGCTGTGCGATGGGCATCAGCAGGTCGAGCAAGTCCAGGCCGTCGTCTTCCTCGGCCTCGACGTTCGGGGGTGTGGGTGCCGTCATGTCAGTTCCTGAGGGTCTTGATGGCCGCCGCCCCAAGCCCGAACTGCGAGAAGATCTGCGACCAGTCCTTCAAGTTGCGCACCAGCGCGCGCCCCCAGGTCTCGTAGTCGAGCTGGTTCGGAACCACCACCGCGTCGCCCGGGTAAAGCAGTTGCGATTGCAGCCCGCCCATGCCGAACAGCCCGCGCTCGCTGGTGGCATGCCGCACGGTGCCGTCGGCCCGCAGGATGAACATATTTGAAATCTCGGCCCCTTCGTCCAGCCCCGCCAGCCGCACGTAGTCACCCGCCGTGCGCCCGGTCTTCCACAGGAAGGCGTTGTTGTTGACCACCGCACCGGCCACGGTGACGAAGGCCGGCCGAGCGGGCACCCTGATGCGATCGGCATCTTCCAGGGGCACGTCGGGCAGCGTGTCGATCGATGCGGCTGTGGGCTCCAGTTCCAGTGCAATGCGGCCGTTCGGTTCGATGCGCGCCAGCCGCGCCAGCTGGGCCTGCGTGGCGGCCGTGCTGACTGCGGCATCTGCCGCCGCCGTGCTGTCGTCGCGCCGGTTGGCCGCAGCGCGCGCAGACTGCGTTGCCGACAGCGCCTGCAGCCGCGCTGTGGCTGCAGCCAGGTTTTCGACCTGCTGCCTGCGCGTGTCCTCGCGGCTGAACTCCAGGCCATAGATGTAGGCCTGCGGCGTGAAGCCACCGGCCCGGGCGATAAGCCCGCGCAGCGTCTCGCCGGGCTGCAGCTGGTAGACGCCGGGCCGATCGACCTCGCCTTCCACCCGCACAAGGCGGTTGGCGCGCGCCTGCGGGCCGCGGATGTCCTTGCTGCCGAAGATGGTGACGATGTCGCCGGCCTCCAGCACCAGGTCGTTCGCCGGGTCGCGGTCGATCACGGCTTTGCCCAGGTGGAACGGCAGCAGCCGTGTGGTGATGCGGTTGGCGTCCAGGCGCTCGACCGTCGCGTATTCCCAGTTGGGTTCGTCGACCAGGTTGCGCACTGTTTGTTCGGCCTCGACCGTGTCGATCTTGCGAGGTGCCGTGAACTGCACCAGCCGGTTCTTGCGGATGTAGTAGTCGGGTGTGATCAGCGCTTCCCGCTCGGGGATGAGCTGGCTGATGCGCATGCCCGGCGTGTAGGGGTAGCGCAGCGCCTGTGCCACGTTGCCGCGCAGGGTCACGGCGTTGGCGAATTGCGCTGCCACCGGGAATACGGTGAGGATGTCGCCATCGCGCATCGGCGTCTTCGCGGCCTCGCTCAGTTCCACCTTCACCACCTGGCGCGGTGACTTGGGCCGGGCCGGGTCGATGCGTTCGAGCTGTGCCGACGTCAGGTTGGCGTGCACGCGGCCGCCACCGCCGATGGCGACGATTTCGGCCAGCGAGCTGCCTTCGGTCTTCAGCTCGAAGATGGCCGGGGTGTCGACGGCGCCGCGCAACGCCACGCGCGGGCCGGCCGGCATGTAGACGACGACGTCGCCGGCCATCAGCTGCGCGTCCCGGGCCTTGGCGCCGCCCACGATGAAGTCGTAAAGGTCAAGCTCGGTGACGACACTGTTGCCGCGGCGCAGTTGCACCCGGCGCATGCTGCCGTTGGGGCCGGGGCCGCCGCTGGCGAATATGGCGTTCACCAGTGTCGACAGGCTGCCGACTGTGTACGTGCCGGGCTGACGCGCCTGGCCCACCACGAAGATCTGAATGCTGCGCAGCTGGCCCAGCGTGACGTTGAGTTCGAAGCCCTTGAAGACGCGGCCGATCTGGCTGCGCAGGCGGCCTTCCATTTCGGAGGCACGCAGCCCGGCCAGGGTGAACGAACCGACCCGCGGGATGCTGATTTGGCCGTTGCGGTCGATCGTGGCCCGGTAGTCGATGTCGATGTTGCCCCAGGTGCGGATGAACAACTCGTCGCCAGGGCCGAGGATGTAGTCGGCAGGCACGGGCACGCGGTCCAGCGGAGCGAAGGTCTGGGCGGTGGCGGCGAAGTAGTTCTCGCCGAAGACAGGCAGCGTCTCGCCAGTGGCGCCAGCGACGAAGCGCTGGAATTCGTTGGGCGGGTTGGGCGCGCGCTGGGTGGGCGCCGCTTCCTGGACGGTACCGTCGCCCCTTGAGCGGTCGTTCGGCGTGCGATCGTTCGGTGCACGGTCATTCGGCGCACGGTCATTGGGCGAAGTACCGGGCCGGGCCGTCACCGGCTGGCCTGCAGCGCTGGGCGGTGCATTGGTAATCGGGCGCGGCGCCATCGGCGTGCCGATTGTCGTGTTCGGGTCGTTGGGATCCGCAGTCGGCGCCGCGATCTGGGCATGGACGCCCATCGAGCAGATCAGGCCCAAGGCCATCACCGAACCCGCCAGGCGGTTGCGCAGCAAGGCCCCGGAAAGGCAGGTTGAAGAGCGTTGCAAGGCTGGAATGGGAATGCTCTGGAATGCCATTGGCGGGGAGGTGAGTGGAAGCTCTGGTGAGCCGGACAGGGGCATCAACGTCCCCCTGTCTAGAGAATCGATTGTAGCCAAGGCCTCCGTGGCCCAGGCACGTGGCCCCGGCGCGACCACGGGTCTCCGGGCCGATCGATTGGCTAAACTCATGGGCTGTGCCTTCGCTCATCCTCTCCTTCTTCATCTCTGCCTTGCTGACAGGCTGGGTGGTTCACACCCTGGGCCGCAGCGGCAGCTTGGCGCTGGACCACGACGTGTCGGGGCCGCAAAAATTCCATACCCGGGCCGTGCCGCGCGTTGGCGGCATCGGCATCTTCGCTGGCATCGCGGCGGGCCTTGCGCTGCTGTGCTGGATAGACCGTTCCGTGGCGGTCATCTCGGTGCTCCTGCTGGTGTGTGCGGTCCCTGCCTTCGCCGCGGGTCTGGTCGAGGACCTGACCAAGCGCGTCAGCCCTTTGCACCGCCTGCTGGCGACCATGATCTCCGCCGCGTTGGCGTTCTGGCTGCTCGGGGCGCAGATCACGCGCAGTGACATTCCGGGCCTCGATGTCTTGCTTTCAGTGGGTGCTGGCGCTCTGCTCGTGACGCTGGTGGCCGTGGCCGGCATCGCGAATTCGGTGAACATCATCGACGGCTTCAACGGTCTGGCATCGATGTGTGTGGTGATCATGCTGGCCGCCATCGCCTACGTGGCCTTTCAGTCTGGTGATCGCGTCGTCGGCGCCCTCGCGCTGGTGGGTATCGGTGCCGTGCTGGGCTTTTTCGTCTGGAACTTTCCGTCGGGCCTGATCTTCCTGGGCGACGGCGGCGCGTACTTCCTGGGCTTCTACGTCGCCGAGTTGTCGATACTGTTGCTTGTGCGCAACCCCGGGGTCTCGCCGCTGTTTCCGCTGTTGGTGTGTATCTACCCCGTCTTCGAGACCCTGTTTTCGATCTATCGCCGCCGTTTCATCAGGGCGGTGCCGCCCAGCATGCCCGACGGCATCCACCTGCATTCGCTGATCTACCGTCGCTTGCTGCGCTGGGCGGTGGGTGACCGTGGTGCCAGGTCGCTGACGCGCCGGAATTCGATGACCTCGCCTTTCCTGTGGGCGCTGTGCATGCTGTCGGTCGTGCCTGCCGTGCTGTTCTGGGACAACTCGGCCGTGATGGCCGCGGCCCTGGCACTCTTCGGCGTGGGCTACGTGGTGCTGTACTGGCGCATCGTGCGTTTCCGCTCGCCGCGCTGGTTGCGGCGGCTTGCCAGCGCGCCGATGCCGTTGCGGGGCGATAATTCGAAGACATGACAGAAACACACCCCGAAGCCGCTCTCGCGGACGAGCAGCCGCCCCCGCTGTTCAACACCCTCCCTCTCGACCCCAAGCTGCTGCGTGCCGTGGTCGAATCGGGCTACACGGCCATGACGCCGATCCAGGCCAAGGCCATCCCCATCGTGCTGGCTGGGCGCGACGTGATGGGAGCGGCGCAGACCGGCACCGGCAAGACGGCGGCCTTCACGCTGCCGCTGCTGCAGAAGATGATGCGCCACGAGAGTGCCAGCGTGTCGCCCGCTCGACATCCTGTGCGCGCCCTGGTTCTGGCGCCTACGCGCGAGCTGGCCGACCAGGTGGCTGAAAACGTCAAAAAGTACGCCAAGCATACGAAGCTTCGTTCCGCTGTGGTCTTCGGCGGCATCGACATGAAGCCGCAGACGCTGCAGTTGAAGGCGGGTGTGGAGGTGTTGATCGCCACGCCGGGCCGGCTGCTCGATCACATCGAGGCCAAGAACGCGATCCTGAACCAGGTCGAGTACGTGGTGCTCGACGAAGCCGATCGCATGCTCGACATCGGCTTCCTGCCCGACCTGCAGCGCATCCTGGCTTACCTGCCCAAGACGCGGCAGACGCTGCTGTTTTCGGCCACGTTCTCGCCCGAGATCAAGAAGCTCGCCAACAGCTACCTGCAAGACCCGGTGCTGGTGGAGGTGGCGCGCCCCAACGCCACGGCGTCCACCGTCGAGCAGCGCTTTTACAGTGTCGATGACGACGACAAGCGCGCCGTGGTGCGGCAAATGCTGAAAACGCGGCAGCTGTCGCAGGCCCTCATCTTCGTCAACTCCAAGCTGGGCGCGGCACGGCTGGCGCGAAGCTTTGAGCGCGACGGCCTGAAGACGCAGGCCCTGCACGGCGACAAGAGCCAGGACGAACGCTTGAAGGCGCTGGCCGCGTTCAAGGCCGGCGAGGTCGAGCTGCTGGTGGCCACCGACGTGGCGGCGCGCGGCCTGGACATTGCCGACCTGCCGGCGGTCTTCAACTTCGACGTGCCCTTCCATGCCGAGGACTACATCCACCGCATCGGCCGCACCGGGCGGGCGGGCGCCTCGGGCTTGGCGGTCACCCTGGTGGCGCGCGACGACATGCGGCTCCTGGGTGAAATCGAGAAGCTGCTGAAGCAGAAGATCGACCTCCAGGCCATCGAGATCGAAGACGACCGCCCCGTGCGCCGCCCGCGCCCGCCGCGCGACGATGACGAGGCCCCGTTGGCTGAAGTCGCCCGCGCCCCGGCTGCCGCGGTAGCCGACCGACCGCCGCAGCGAAGCAACCCCGCGCCGCGCGCCAGCCGCGACCCGTTCTTCGACAAACCCTACGAATCCAGTGCTGGCGACGCCCCTGCCGTCTGGGAAAAGGTCCCCGCCTCGCCGGCCGCCAAGCTGCTGGCCCCGAACATCCGCGCCAAGAAGAAGGTGGCGGCTTTGCTAGGCGGCGGCAGCCCCTGAAAAGGCGGGTTCTGGTCGTCGGGGCTGCGGGTGCTCAGTCGCCCCAGCCTACAGCCCTTGGAAGCAGCCCTTAGCGGCAGCCCTCAGGCCAGCAGCGCAAAAACTGCAGGCTCGCGGTCGCTCATCGCGCGGCCGCTGCGCCGCCAATCGGACACTGTGGCGCTGTGCGTCCAGGCGGCCGGGCCCGTGAGGCCGCTGCTGACGGACAGGCGCGTCTGCCCGTTCAGGCCGGCCAGCAGGGCAGCCAGCAGGGCGGCGTTGCGGTAGGGGGTCTCGATGAGGATCTGTGTCTGCTGCAGCTTGCGCGACACGGCTTCCAGTTCGCGCAGACGGGTCAAGCGCGCAGCGCTTTCCTGCGGCAGATAGCCCACGAAGGCGAAGCTCTGGCCGTTCAGCCCGCTGGCGGCCAGGGCCAGCAGCAGCGAACTGGCGCCCGCCAGCGGCCACACCGGCACTTGCGCGGCATGCGCGGCCTGCACCAGGGCGGCGCCGGGGTCGGCCACGGCAGGCAGCCCGGCTTCTGACAGCAGCCCCAGGTCGTGCCCGGCCAGCGCGGGTGCCAGCAAGGCGGCCCACTCTGCCGCCGGCACCGGTTGCCCGCTGCCCTTGCGCGCGCGCGGCAGCTCGGTCATCGCCAGCGCCTGCAGTGGCAGGGCCAAGGGCACGACGGCCTGCACGCGTTTCAGGAAGGCGCGTGCACTGCGGGCGTCTTCCACCACCCAGTGCTGCAGCGCCGCAGCCTGGCGCAGCACGCCCAGCGGCAACAGGTCTTGCAGGTCCACGGCTTCGGCACCCAGGTCCAGCGTGTTGGGTACCAGCAGCAGGCGACCGCGCGGGCTGGCGGGCGCGTTCACGGTGGCGGTCATGGGTGCAGGGGGTGCAGCGGATGCAGCGGGTGCAGCGGGTCGATGCCGGCGGCGCGCAGCAGCCGCGCGGTGCGGATCAGCGGCAGGCCGACCAGGGCCGTGGGGTCGTCGTTGTCGATCGCGTCCAGCAGGCTGATGCCCAGGGCTTCGCAGCGGCTGCTGCCGGCGCAGTCGTAAGGTTCGTCCAGGCGCAGGTAGGTCTCGATCTCGTCGTCGCTCAGAAGGCGATAGCGCACCTGCACGCTGACCATGTCCTCTGCGCTGAAGCCGGTCTCGGCGCACACCACCGCCACCGCGGTGTGGAACTGCACGCTGCGCCCGCGCAGGCGCTGCAGCTGGGCGGTTGCCCGGGCGTGGTCGCCGGGCTTGTCCAGGGCTTCGCTCTCGAGATCGCAGACCTGGTCGGACCCGATCACCACCGCCTGCGGGTGCAGCCGGGCCACCGCCTGCGCCTTGGCCAGCGCCAGGCGCACGGCCAGGGCCAGCGGGGCTTCGCCAGGCAGGGGGGTTTCATCGACATCGGGGGCCACCACCTCGAAGGGCAGGCGCAGGCGCGAGAACAGCTCGCGCCGGTAGCGCGAGGTCGAGCCCAGGATGATCGGTCGGGTCGGCATGGGCCGAATTGTCCCATCGCCGCCGGCGCTACACTGATCCGCGACATGACCGGCAAGCCCCTCCACAAACCCGCAGACCCGCGTCGGCTGGACCTGCGCAGCCTCGCCCGCCAGGGCGCTGAAGTCGATGGCCGCCTGCCCCTGGCCGGCTTGCAGCGGCTGGCGAAGTCGGTCGAGCCGGCCGCTGAGGGGGCGGCTGAGGGTGCCGCTGAGGGTGCGGATGTGGCCTGGTCCGCGCGCGGCGAGTTGCGCCCGGTGAAGGGCGCCGAGGCGCAGGTCTGGCTGCACCTGGCCGCACAGGCGCAGGTGCGGCTGGTCTGCCAGCGCTGCCTGACGCCACTGACCGAGCCCTTGGCCGTGGCGCGCAGCTTCCTGTTCGTGCCCGACGAGGAAGAAGCCACGCGGCTGGACGAGGAGATGGACGACGACGTGCTCGTGCTGCCGCGCTTTTTCGACGTGCTGGAACTGCTGGAAGACGAGCTCATCCTGGCCCTGCCCATCGTGCCGCGGCACGAGGTCTGCCCCGATGGGCTGCCCCTGCGGGCCGACGACAGCGCTGCCGATGAGGCCGAGAACGTCGCCCCCCACCCCTTTGCCGCGCTCGCGGCCTTGAAGAAGCCGCCACGGCCGAACTGACCGGCACTCAGGCCGCCGTGCTACAGTCACGGGCTTTGCGGTTGCAGCCCCGTCCGCAATCCTATCCCTCAGGAGTCAGCCATGGCTGTTCAGCAGAACAAGAAGTCGCCGTCCAAGCGCGGCATGCACCGGTCGCACAACGCCGTGGCAGCACCCGGCATCGGCATCGAGCCCACCACGGGCGAGGTGCACATGCGTCACCACATCAGCCCGACGGGTTTCTACCGGGGCCGCAAGGTCCTGAAGACCAAAGCCGACGCTTGAGTGTGAAGGGCCGCAGCGGCGCGCATACCGTGTCGCAAGCCCTGTCCATGTTCTTCGCGTGACTTCGGCGCCTGCCTGACGGCGCGCCGCGTGCTCACCACGCCTCCTGTGTCAGCACATCCCGTTCACCCGCCACTCGACACGGTGCGCATTGCGGTCGACTGCATGGGCGGTGACCACGGCGCAGCGGTCACGCTGCCCGCCTGCCGAGCCTTCCTGGCCGGCCACCCCCGCGCAGAACTGATCCTCGTCGGCACGGCCGACGCACTGAGCAGCGCCCGGGGCTGGGCGCGTTGCCAGGTCGTGATCGCCACCGAGGTGGTGGCCATGGACGACGCCGTCGAGGTGGCCTTGCGGCGCAAGCGCGACTCTTCGATGCGCGTGGCGCTGGCGCAGCTCAAGGCCAAGGGCCACCATGCGCCGGCAGCGCATGCCTGCGTGTCGGCCGGCAACACCGGCGCGCTGATGGCCGTGGCGCGCTACCTGCTGAAGACGATGGACGGCATCGACCGCCCGGCGATCGCCACGGTGATGCCGCACCGCCGCGATGGCTACACCACCGTGCTGGACCTGGGCGCCAATGTGGACTGCACGCCCGAACACCTGCTTCAGTTCGCGGTGCTGGGCAGCGCGCTGGTGTCGGCCGTCGAGGGCAAGGACGAGCCCACGGTGGGCTTGCTGAACATCGGCGAAGAGGTCATCAAGGGCAGCGAGACCATCAAGCGCGCTGGCGAACTGCTGCGTGCCGCCGGCGAGGCCGGGCAGATCAACTTCCACGGCAACGTGGAAGGCAACGACATCTTCAAGGGCACGGTCGACGTGGTGGTGTGCGACGGCTTCGTCGGCAACGTGCTGCTCAAGACCTCCGAGGGCCTGGTTTCGATGATGGGTGAATTGATCCGCCAGGAATTCACCCGCGGCCCGCTCAGCAAGCTGGCCGCATGGGTCGCCATGCCGGTGCTCAAGCGCTTCAAGGCCCGTGTCGACCCGCGCCGCTACAACGGCGCGGCCCTGCTGGGCCTGCGCGGACTCGTCTTCAAGAGCCATGGCGGGGCAGACGCCTACGCCTTCGAACAGGCTTTGGCGCGGGCCTATGATGCAGCGCGAAACCGCCTGCTCGACCGCGTTCACGACCGCATCGCCCCGACACCGGGCGCCGCTGCCATGCGTGCCGAGACGGAACCGCAACCCGCTGCATGACATCCCCCTCGGCCCCCCGCTTCTCGCGCATCACCGGCACCGGCAGCCACTTGCCACCCAGGCGGCTGAGCAATGCCGACATGGTCGACATGCTGGCCCTGCGGGGTGTGGAGACCACCGACGACTGGATCGTCGAGCGCACCGGCATCCGTGCCCGCCATTTCGCTGCCGATGACGTGGCTTGCAGCGACCTGGCCTTCCTGGCCGCCCAGCAGGCGCTGCAGGCGGCAGGGCGGAGCGCACGGGACATCGACCTGATCATCGTGGCCACGTCGACGCCGGACATGGTCTTCCCCTCCACGGCCTGCATCCTGCAGCACAAGCTGGGTGCCAATGGTTGCGCGGCGTTCGACCTGCAGGCCGTGTGTTCGGGCTTCGTCTACTCGCTGGCCGTGGCCGACGCCATGGTGCGCAGCGGCGGCGCCCGCTGCGCGCTGGTGGTGGGCTCGGAGATCTTCTCGCGCATCCTCGATTTCGACGACCGCACCACCTGCGTGCTGTTTGGCGACGGCGCTGGCGCCGTGGTGCTGGAAGCCAGCGACGTGCCCGGCATCCTGGCCACCGACCTGCATGCCGACGGTCGCCACGTGGGGCTCTTGTGCACGCCCGGCACCGTCGCGAACGGCCGGGTCGTGGGCGACCCGTTGCTCAAGATGGACGGACCGGCAGTCTTCAAGCTGGCCGTCAACGTGCTGGAAAGCGCCGCCCGCGCCGTGCTGGACAAGGCCGGGCTCAGCGAGTCCGACCTGGACTGGCTGGTGCCGCACCAGGCCAACATCCGCATCATGCAAGGCACGGCGCGCAAGCTGAAGATGCCGCTGGACAAGCTCATCGCCAC
>Ga0209181_10010446_pt1 | contig 12055 bp, 12 predicted proteins | sample MAT05_FD_187208 | JGI IMG/M metagenome (GOLD analysis project Ga0209181, IMG submission 187208) | Freshwater microbial communities from Lake Fryxell liftoff mats and glacier meltwater in Antarctica - MAT-05 (SPAdes) (version 2) | ecosystem: Environmental > Aquatic > Freshwater > Ice > Liftoff... | reverse complement strand
TTTGAAAATACTTTGTAGTGGCCTGACAGCTTTAATAGGTGTCTGGCCACTTTCGAAGTGATCAATATTTGAAAATACTTTGTAGTGGCCTGACAGCTTTAATAGTTGTCTGGCCACTTTCGAAGTGATCAATATTTGTAAATTCTTTGTAGTGGCCTGACAGCTTTAATAGGTGTCTGGCCACTTTCGAAGTGATCAAATTTGAAAATTCTTTGTAGTGGCCTGACAGCTTCAATAGGTGTCTGGCCACTTTCGAAGTGATCAATAATTTGAAAATACTTTGTAGTGGCCTGACAGCTTCAATAGGTGTCTGGCCACTTTTTGAAAAGATTATTAACTTGCTAATACTTTGTAGTGGCCTGACACCTAATTTTTAAACTGGCTGTATTTTCTCCATTTTTCAACAACCTGGTTTATATCATCAGGCATTTGGCTGGTAAACAACATTTCTTCTTTGGTAGTAGGGTGCACAAAACCCAGTTCCTTTGCATGCAGTGCCTGGCGTGGGCACAGGGCAAAACAATTATCTACAAACTGTTTGTATTTGGTATACACTGTTCCTTTTATAATCCTGTCTCCTCCATAAAAATCATCATTAAACAGGGGATGGCCAATATGCTGCATGTGAACCCTTATCTGGTGCGTACGACCGGTTTCCAGCCTGCATTCTACCAGGGTTACATAATTAAATTTTTCCAATACTTTGTAGTGTGTAATGGCATCTTTGCCATGTTCTCCCTCGGGATAAGTAGTAAATAATTTTCTAAAACGCTGGTGCCTGCCCACATGGCCCACAATAGTTCCTTCCTGTTCTTCAAAATCTCCCCAAACCAATGCTACATACCTGCGGTGTACGGTATGGTTAAAAAATTGTTTGGCCAAATCACTCATGGCTTTTTGCGTTTTAGCCATCACCAGTAAACCACTTGTATTTTTATCTATCCGGTGCACCAATCCAAAACGGGGCAAGTCTTTTTCCTCAAGGTCAGGGTTTTGCAATTTCAGGTAATACGCCACTGCATTGATTAATGTATTGTCAGGATTTCCGCTGCCGGGGTGCACCACCATGCCTACCGGTTTATTAATGATCAACAGATCATCATCTTCGTAAACAATGTTCAACGGAATGTTTTGTGGTATAATCTCCGATGACTCCGGTGAATTGGTTTCATACACTACAATTTTATCTGCGGCTCTTGTTTTGTAGTTACTTTTTACAGGCTTATCATTTACAAGTACCAATTCATTTTCTATGGCCTGTTGTATTTTGTTGCGGGTAGCACCTTCAATCCGGTTCATTAAAAACTTATCTATACGAAGCGGCTCCTGGCCTTTGTCAATGATGATAGAAAGCCTTTCATACAGTTCTTCCGACTCCGGCAGGTCTTCTTCAATTTCTGTGGGTATATTGCTCATAATTAATTAACGTAAAAAGTATTTTTACTCATAACTCATAATTCCTCTATCACACATCATAAATCCTACATCACAAATCCTCCATCTTTCTTTACTTTTGCAAATTAAAACAATGCTAACGATATGCAGCGTGTGAAGTTTACAGATTTGGGAATAATAGATTACAAAGCCGCCTGGGATTACCAGGAAGAACTGCTGCAACAAAATGTGTTGCTTAAGTCCGATGCAAGAAAAAACAATCCTGATTATATTTTAAAAGACTTGCCTACCCAACATTATTTTTTATTATGTGAGCACAACCCGGTTTATACTTTGGGCAAAAGCGGGAGTATGAATAATGTGCTGATGAGTGAAGAAGTGATGAAAGAAAATGGTATCCAGTTTTTTAAAACCAACCGTGGAGGCGATATTACATTTCACGGGCCCCAGCAAATAGTAGGTTATCCTGTACTCGATCTCGAAAAAATGTACACTGATATTGGCCGATACCTTAGAAACCTGGAAGAGACGATTATCTTAACCATTGCAGAATATGGTATCATCGGAGAAAGGAGTGTAGGAGAAACAGGTGTTTGGATTGATGCCGGTGTGAAGGGTAAAGAACGAAAAATTTGCGCCATTGGGGTCCGTTGCAGCAGGTGGGTAACCATGCATGGTTTTGCATTAAATGTAAATACAGATCTTGATTATTTTAATCATATCATACCCTGCGGCATCCAGGATAAACAGGTTACTTCTTTACAAAAGGAAATGGGGATGGCAGTAAATTATGAGGAAGTGAAAGAAAAACTCAAAAAAAATTTTGAAAAAGTTTTTGAGGTCACGCTTCAGTAAAATTATTTATTACCGTTGCTTTTTCCATCTTTAGGAATAAAGAATTTATTCTTTTCCACCAGCTTGCCATTTTCATATAATTCAAAGCGATACCAACCCGAGCGTACGAAATTCACCTTTTCAATAATCAGGTATTCCTCCTTAAGATTGTTTAGTTCAAAGAGGGGCCTTTCCAACTCATCAAAAAATTTGGCAGAATATTTTTTGTTCGCTGCATCCGGCAGGTGAAGCACTACATTATTTTCTTTGGTCGTATATGCCCATTTGCTGGGATAATTAAGTACAGGAGCATTAGGAGGAGGGGCCTGTAGTCTTGGGTCTGCGTTGGGATCCGATTGCCACGGGTATCTTATTTCTGAAGTACCAATAAACCCTGAGTCTTTTGAAGGCCTCATGGGTTCTGAAATGATGTAAGAACCGCCTTCAAATGCAATAAACACACGGTAATACATTTTATTATAAGGAGGGTTGGCATCAGCATAACCATTCTCCTTATTTTGAGGATTTAAAACAGAACCGATGGTAGTATAATTTTTTAAACTGTCGTAAGACCGCTGAATATTGATAGTAGATAATGGAACGTTGTATTCGTTTTTCCAGCTTACAATTATTTTTCCACTCAAATTCATTACGGAAATACCGGGCAGTGTTTGTTGAGCCTTCAATAAAGAGGATGAACAAATTAAAATAGACAATAAGTAGCAGATTTTCTTCATAGTCATTGATAGGCCCGGCAACAAATATAATAAAGCATAGGGTATCTATTTGTGTTTACGTTTAAGGGGTATTGTTAAATGAATTAAAAATTAAACTGTCATTGGGTAAAGAATCGTTACCCTGCAAGCCCCCTGTGTGAATGCAAATGATATTACTTCCTTCAGGAAAAAACCCTTTTTTTACCTGGTCAAAAATGCCATACATCATTTTTGCAGTATAAACGAAATCAGTAGGCAGTTCATATTGATGATATAGATCATTCATAAAATGAATAAGCCCGGTTGTTTTTTTAGCATATCCCCCAAAATGATATTCACCAACAACAATCAGATTATCGTAACGGTTTTGCCCGGTTAAAAATTGCAACCGCTCCGGGATATCTGTAAATCCTTTTAATACCGGGATACTTATAATTATTTGCGAGGGAGCTGCTTTTAACAACAGGCCTGCTAATGTGGTGGCAGTGCCGGTAGCTGTGCAGATATGGCTCACATTTTTTTCTTTTATTAAATCTATAATAAGAGCAGCTCCCCTGGCCCCGGCAGTATGATAGCCTCCCTCAGGAATTATAATACTGCCCGGTTCAATATTTTCCTGCGAAGAAATTTGAGCATATCGCTCCCTTGATACAAATTCAAGTTGCATACCCATTTCCATACAGGCTTTTAAAGTATGGGATAGTTTAGCAGCAGCTTCGCCTCTTACAATTCCCCGGCATTTTAAATGTAGGGTCTTGCAGGCAAAGGCTGTTGCTGCAAGGTGGTTGGAATAAGCACCGCCAAAAGTTATAATAGTCTTTTGCGGATCTAACAATGCTTCTTCTAAAAAATAATGTAGTTTGAATAATTTGTTTCCGGATACAATGGGATGTATCTTATCTAAACGCAAAACCTTTAGTGTTACTTTTTTTTGTTTAAGCAATGGCCCAGTTAATTCATCAATAGATATATTCTTTGTATCAAACAGCATTTGTTTATTATAAGAAAGCTTTGGTTTACATTTGTCGCAAATTTCCTATTATTTTAAACAAAATAAAGATATAAATGCAACCAACACTTTTAATTTTAGCAGCAGGTATGGCAAGCCGTTATGGCAGTATGAAACAAACAGAAGGTTTTGGCCCTTCAGGCGAAACGATCATGGATTATTCTATCTATGATGCAATAAAAGCAGGTTTTGGAAAAATTGTATTCATCATTCGCAAAGATTTTGCAGAAAATTTTAAAGCCAATTTTGATAACAGGTTTAAAGGCCAGATTAAAGTGGATTATGTTTTCCAGGAAATGACTTCGTTTGTAGATGCTGCAGATATTCCTGCCGACAGGACCAAACCGTGGGGTACGGGCCATGCCATTTTATGCGCTAAAGACGTAATTAAGGAACCTTTTGCTGTAATTAATGCAGATGATTTTTATGGATACGATGCATTTAAAAAAGCTGCCGGTTTTTTAACCAGTGATTGTAATGAAAATACTTATTCAATTATTGGATACCAGTTAGACAAAACGTTGAGCGAAAATGGTACCGTAAGCCGTGGCGTATGTTCTGTAAATGATGATAATAACCTGGTGGATATTAATGAACGCACCAAAATATACAGCAAAGATGGAAAAGTGATCTATGAAGAAAATGAAGAGATTAAAGAAGTGGATGGCAAATCAAATGTTTCAATGAATTTCTGGTGTTTTCATCCCTCTGTATTTGAATTTACTTCAAAACTTTTCAGCGTTTTTCCAAAAGAAAATTTTGATAACATTAAAGCTGAATTTTTTATACCCATCATCGGCGATCAGTTTATCAAAAACAATAAAGGCAGCATCAAGGTAATTCCTACAGATGCACAATGGTTTGGTGTTACTTATAAGGAAGATGCCCCTGGGGTAAAAGCCAGTTTGGATGCATTGATTGAAGCAGGGGAGTATCCAACTTCCTTGTGGGGGAATTGAGTGAATGGCATTATGCGGTATATAAAATTGATAAAGTAAATAGCACTGGCATTTTTGTTTTATAAACAACATTTACCTATTTAGATAAAAAGAAAGGGCTTCAAATAATGAAGCCCTTTCTTTTTATACTTTATATTTCCTTTATATTCTCATTCTTAATTCCCTTTTATCATAAACACATAATCTTCCAGCTTTTTTATCTGCGATTCTCTGTCAAGCCCTTTTAGTGAAGCATTGGAGGTAATCTTTAAGTCGGCATTTGCTTCAATTTTCTTAGCTTCCTCAATGGCTCTGTGAATATTAATAGATTTAATTGCATAAACAACGCCTTGGGCATTTCTTTCAGAACTGGTAAGAATTCCGATGAGTTCTCCTTTTTTGTTGATAACCGGCGAACCACTGCTTCCTTCATTGGCAGCAGTATTTAACTGGCAATAGATAGTATCCATCTGGTAACCGTTTTTAGCACTCACATAACCTTCTCCATAAACAATTTCCTGTTTTGGAAATCCCAGCATAAAAACCTGTTCGCCCAATCCTGCATTTGTTTTTCTGATTACAAACGGGAGCGGAGCCAGCTTTTTAAAGTTTACATCCTTAATTTTTAAAATGGCGAGGTCTTTTGCTACATCAACATACACTGCATCTGCGGCAAATTGCTCTCCTTTATTATTTTCAATAATCAGTTGATTTTTACCTTCGGTAGCTACGTGTGCATTGGTGATGATGTAATTGTTGTTCGCATCAATTAAAAAACCAGTGCCACGAAATTTACTGGCTACCCTTGGTTTTTCTACAATTACAGCGCCTGCCTGCAACTGGTTAATTTTATTTTCAATCTGCCTGGTTTTTACTACCTGCTCATTCAATTTATCTACCAGTGGTTTGATGTTGGATTCTTTATTATTATTTACTGCAGAAACAAGGCTGGCAATAAATAAAGAAACTACTCCTGCAATGGAAGCAGCTACGGCAACGATACGTTTGTATTTGCTCCAAAGTTGCACTACTTTGGCTTTACCTGCCAATGGTTTACGAAAAACAAAACCTTCATCCGCAAGTTTGTTTTCAACTTCGTAAAGACTGTGTTTAAAACTTTTGGTAGCACCGAATTTATTTAATTCGTTTAAAAAGAACATATGTTCTACCACCGCCTGGTCCAGTTCGGGATTATTTTTTCTTAAATCTTCAAAATAAATCCTTTCATGTTCGGGCATGGTTCCGTTCACAAATCTTTCTACGGCATCAATCAATAAAGAATCTTCCATTATTCAACATTTTTATACTGTGCAAAAAACAATTTTTTCAATCTCACCAAACATTTGTACTTCTGGGTTTTTGCATTATCGGCATTGGTATATCCAAAATCGGCCGCTATGGCCTGCATTTGTTTTTTTTGAATGTAATAAGCTTCCAATAAACTTTTACATGGTTCCCCAATTTTACTTAGGGCAGTTTCCATAATCGTAAATTCTTGCTGCCTCCTTTCGTGTACTTCAAGATCTTCTTCTACAGATACAACCTCATCTATATGATCATTTGAACCATTGTATCGTTGCTGCTGGCTCAACTTTTTCAGCCATAACCTGCGGCTTACTGCATAAATAAAGGTTTTAAGCTGGCAGTGCAATTCAAAACTGTCCGTTTTAGCCTTCTCAAACAGTACAATCATGAGTTCCTGGAAAATATCGGCAGCATCGTCAGGGCTTCCGTTATTATTGATTACCATGGATTGAACCATATTGTAGTGCTCTCTGTAAATCTTTTCTATAGAGGTTTTATCCTCATTGGCAAGACCTTGCAGTAAATTTTTTTCTTCTTCGATTGTATTCACCTTGCTTGTGTATTAATACTTTTTATACCTAATAGTAACCCAAAACAACGAAAAAAATATTTTTTTTAAAAATCGGGTTACCTTTTTTAACTCGCCGTATTAATAACAAATTATAATTTAAATTTAAACAAACAACAAAATGAAAAAGTTTTTAGCAATTGCCTTGATCGCAGCATCATTCGTAGCATGTAACGAAGGAGAAAAGAAAGTAGAAGAAACAACTAATACTGACACTACTACTATCGTAACTCCAGCTACAGTTGATACTTTACAAGTTGTAACTGATAGTACAGTTAAAACAACTGTAACTACTGATACTACTAAAAAGAACTAATTTAAAAAAGTAGTTTTGATTCAAGGTTTTGCCTCCTTATATCAATAAATAATTACAAAAGGCAAACAATCGTAAGGTCGCCCCGGTTCATCCGGGGCGATTCTTTTGTACCCTATATCTGCTGTTTATTAAATATAACAGGGTATGCTTTAAAATTTTTTTAATCATTTGACAATAATTATTTTTTTATTCTAATGCAACCATTTAGATTTGTAATCAACAATGAAAATAACAACTACATATACAAGCGTTACTTTCTTCTTCTATTATTTTAGAAGCAGACCGGGTGTATGTATCTAAAAGAGAAATTCTAAAATTTACATATAAGTCCCGGCTAACAAGCCGGGACTTTTTTTTTACCTGCACCTGAGGTATCATTTAACAACAGAAAATTAAAATAGTATAGTATGATCGAAAGTAAAACTGCCCCCAAAAAATCTTCTGTAATCAATGCGCCGGGAATTGCCATCCAGGGTTTTGAGGGTAGCTTTCACCAGGTGGCAGCCAGGAGCTTTTTTGGGAAAAATGTGCCGGTGGTTTGTTGCACTACTTTTAAAGAATTGATTAAAAAAACTTTGGATAAAAAAGAAACCGCCGGAGCCGTAATGGCTATTGAAAATTCGATTGCAGGGAGTATATTGCCAAATTACAATTTATTGCAAACATCTGGTTTAAAAATAGTTGGAGAAGTTTACCTGCATATTAAACAGCATCTGTTGGTAAACCCCGGAATAAAATTAGAGCATATTAGGGAAGTGCATTCTCACCCGATGGCGCTTCAGCAGTGCACTACATTTTTGGATAAATACAACTGGAAATTGGTGGAAACGGATGATACCGCCCTTAGCGCAAAACATGTGCAACAACACAAAAGCAAACATATTGCCGCCATAGCCAGCAAATTGGCGGCTGATTTATATGAATTGGAAATACTGGCACCCAATATACATACTCAAAAAAATAACTATACCCGCTTTTTGGTATTAAAAAGGCAGGCTGACGTTACAGAAATAGCCCAGGCTAATAAGGCCTCCCTCAATTTTAGTACAGATCATAAAAGAGGGAGCCTGGCTAAAGTGCTGACCAAAATTGCAGATGCAGGTATTAATCTTAGCAAATTGCAATCCTTTCCAATACCGGGCAGCGATTGGTTATATTCCTTTCATGCAGATATGGAGTTTGATAATATAGATCAATTTAATAAATTGATTGATAGTTTATTATCAGTTACAAGTCAACTAAAGCTGTATGGCATTTATCAATCAGGGAATCTAAAATAAAATCTAATATGGAGCTGGCTACAAGATTAAAAGACATTAATGAATATTATTTCTCTCAAAAGTTGAGAGAGATAGATGCAATGAATAACGCAGGTAAAAAAGTGATCAACCTTGGTATTGGTAGCCCCGATCTTCCGCCACATCCGGATGTGATTAAAACCCTGCATACAGAAAGTGCAAAGCCTACTACCCATGCCTACCAAAATTATAAGGGTAGCCCTGTTTTAAGAAATGCCATGGCAGACTGGTATCAAAAATGGTATGGAGTAAAATTGGATGCAGAAGCAGAAATTTTGCCTTTGATGGGTAGCAAGGAAGGTATCGTGCATATATGTATGACCTATTTGAATGAAGGCGACTTTGCCTTAATCCCAAACCCGGGTTATCCAACTTATCGTTCGGCAGTGAGTCTTGCAGGCGGGCAACCGATAGCCTACGATTTAAAAGAAGAAAATAACTGGTTACCGGATTTTTTTCAAATTGAAAAACTGATCCTGGAAAATAAAGCTGCTTCCAATGGATTGCCGGGTGGAAGTTTTAAACTAATGTTTGTGAACTATCCTCATATGCCTACAGGTAAGTTGCCAGACAGCAAGGTTTTTGAACAACTCGTAATTTTTGCAAAAAAACACTCTATTCTTTTGGTGCATGATAATCCTTACAGCTTTATTTTAAATGATCAGCCGGTTAGTTTAATGAAAGCAGCAGGCGCCATGGAAGTTGCCCTGGAATTAAACTCCCTCAGCAAAAGTCATAACATGGCAGGCTGGCGGGTAGGCATGCTGGTGGGGGCAAAAGAAAGAATCAATGAAGTGCTGAAGTTTAAAAGTAATATGGATAGCGGGATGTTTTTGCCTTTGCAGTTAGCTGCGGCTAAGGCATTGGAATTAGATGAGTTATGGCATATAAGTGTAAATGAAGTTTATCAAAAAAGACAGGTAAAAGTATTTGAATTATTAGAATTGCTCCATTGCAGATTTGATCTTCAACAGGCTGGCATGTTTGTTTGGGCCTCTATTCCGGAGAAATATAAAGATGGTTATGAGCTAAGCGATAAAGTATTGCAACAGTCAAATGTATTTATTACCCCCGGGGGAATATTTGGTACCAATGGCAATAAATATGTAAGGGTGAGTTTATGCAGCAGCGAAGAAAAAATATTAGAAGCAATAGAAAGAATTAAAAATAGTTAAGATGAAAGTAGCAATTATTGGTGTGGGTTTAATAGGAGGTTCCATTGCATTGGCACTAAAAGAAAAGAAAATTGCCAGTATAATTATTGGGGTTGATGCTAATGAATTACATAAGCAAAAAGCCATGGAACTTGGTTTGGTAGATAAGGTAACTGAACTCGATGTTGCTATCAATGAAGCAGATCTTATTATCCTGTCGGTGCCTGTAGATATAGCTGACAAGCTGCTACCTAAAATTTTAGATAAGGTAAATAAGCAGGTGGTAATGGATGTGGGTTCTACAAAATATGCAATATGTAAATCAGCCAAACAATATTCCAATCATAAAAGATTTGTGGCCACTCATCCCATGTGGGGCACAGAATTCAGCGGGCCAACGGCTGCCGTAACCGGGGCATTCGCCAACAAGGCGGTAATAATTTGTGATAAAGAAAACAGTGATGACGATGCATTAATGATGGTAGAAGATCTTTACAAAAACCTGGGTATGCACATAATTTATATGGATGCCGAAGCACATGATCTGCATGCTGCTTATATAAGCCATATCTCTCATATCACATCTTTTGCTTTGGCCAATACAGTTTTGGAAAAAGAAAAAGAAGATGATGCCATTTTTGAACTGGCCAGTGCAGGTTTTGAAAGTACGGTGAGGCTGGCTAAAAGTAATGCCGAAATGTGGGTACCCATTTTTATGCAGAACAAAGAAAATGTACTGGATGTTTTAAATGAACACATCAGCCAGCTAAGAAAATTTAAAAGTTGCCTGGAAAAAGAAAATTTTGAATATATGGCAGAGTTGATACAAAAAGCTAATACGATAAACAGGATTTTGAAATAGGGAAGGGGAAAAGTCAAAAGTAAAAAGTAAAAAGTCAAAAGTCAAAAGTCACTGAAAACCTATAAGGGTTTGTGCGTTGGATTGTGGGAGGGGAAACCTTATAGTGTTTTACTAATGTCTCTTCCGGAAGTTTAGGGTGAGAACCTGCTTTGATCAAAGGGACGGTGTGAAAAGTCAAATGTCAAAGGTCTGCCAAAACCTATAAGGGTTTGTTCGTTGTATTGTGGGGAGGGAAACCCTGTCTGCCGACAGGCAAGACTTATAGTGTTTAACTAATGGCTGTTCGGGGGAAGGTGAAAAGTGAAAAGTGAAAGGTCAAAGGTCAAGGACACATTACACATTTGCCAATAAAAACAAAAACATACAACTAATTTTACCATACTAAAAACAAACAATTACGATGAAGGAAAAAATTATGCAGATTTGGAACAAACGTCCGTTGATTATAAGTGGCCCATGTAGTGCCGAAACGGAGGAGCAGGTATTGCAAACTGCGCAACGGCTGGCTGATACCGGAAGAGTAGATGTGCTGCGTGCAGGCATATGGAAACCCCGAACCAAACCCGGATTGTTTGAAGGAATTGGTGTAAAAGGATTGCCATGGTTGGTGCAGGCCAAAAAGCAAACGGGATTGCCCATTGCGGTGGAAGTAGCCACAGATAAACATGTGGAAGATGCCCTGCAGTTTGATGTAGATATTCTTTGGCTTGGTGCACGCACCACAGTAAACCCCTTTAGTGTGCAGGAAGTTGCCGATGCTTTGCGTGGCACCAATGTGCCGGTGCTGATTAAAAATCCCATCAATCCCGATCTTGAATTGTGGAGTGGAGCTATTGAACGCCTGCAAAAAGCCGGGGTAAAAGAAATAGGAATGATTCACCGGGGTTTTTCAAACTATGGTAATACACAATATCGCAATGCTCCCATGTGGCACCTGCCCATAGAAATGAAAAGAAGGTATCCTGATATGTTGCTCATTTGCGATCCATCCCATATTTGTGGCAACAGGCTGATGTTGCAATCTGTTGCACAAAAAAGTATTGACCTCGATTTTGGTGGCATGATGCTGGAAAGTCATATTGATCCGGACAATGCATGGAGCGATGCCAAACAACAGGTAACGCCAGAGCGACTTAAAGAAATATTAGACAGCCTGGTATGGCGTGCAGAAAATACAACTAAAGAAGAGTTCATAACGGCATTGGCTACACTAAGAGAGCAGATCAATCATATTGATGATGAACTGATGACACTGATTGGGCAACGTATGAAAATTGCCGATAAGATTGGTACTTACAAAAGAGACAATAATATTACCATCCTGCAAACCAACCGCTGGAACGAAATTCTGGACAGAGCCATTACGCAGGGAGAAAAACTGGGCTTGAGTAAAGAGTTTGTTGTACGATATTTTGATGCCGTGCATTTGGAAAGTATCAGCCATCAAAACAAAGTGATGTATGATGAAAAATAATACTGTAGTCAATAAGTCATTAGGTTAATATGTATTTGAGTTTAATGTTCTTTTAATAGCGAAATTAAAATTTATGAGAAAGGGAGTATGGGCATTTTCTACAAAACAGGTGGAATATATTTTTGATGGAGCATTTGCGCATTTGGCAGTAATGTATCAAAGAAATAAAATGGTAATTGTTACTGA
>Ga0209181_10010442_pt1 | contig 12058 bp, 8 predicted proteins | sample MAT05_FD_187208 | JGI IMG/M metagenome (GOLD analysis project Ga0209181, IMG submission 187208) | Freshwater microbial communities from Lake Fryxell liftoff mats and glacier meltwater in Antarctica - MAT-05 (SPAdes) (version 2) | ecosystem: Environmental > Aquatic > Freshwater > Ice > Liftoff... | reverse complement strand
GACTGACCGACTGACTGACCCACAGACGTCGCCCTTGGACACGCCCGAACTGGCGGCCGACCTGGCCGCCGCGGCCAGCGCGCCGCCGCTGCCCGAAGAAGTGGACCAGGTGGCCGTGGCGCGCCTGTACGGCGAGCCGCTGTTTCGCATGCCGCACGACCTGTACATCCCACCGGATGCACTGGAAGTGTTCCTCGAGGCCTTCGAAGGCCCGCTGGACCTGCTGCTGTACCTGATCCGCCGGCAGAACTTCAACATCCTGGACATCCCGCTGGCCAGCGTGACGCGCCAGTACCTCAGTTACGTCGAGCAGATCCGCAACCACAACCTGGAACTGGCCAGCGAGTACCTGCTGATGGCCGCGATGCTGATCGAGATCAAGTCGCGCATGCTCTTGCCGCCGAAGAAGGCCGCCGACGGCGCCGAGCCCGAGGACCCACGGGCCGAGCTGGTGCGCCGCCTGATCGAGTACGAGCAGATCAAGCTCGGCGCGGCCCACATCGACGCCCTGCCCATGCTGGGGCGCGACTTCCTGCGTGCCCAGGTGACCATCGAACAAAGCCTGGAACCCTTGCTGCCCGAAGTCCACGCCGCCGACCTGCGCCAGGCCTGGGCCGACATCCTGCAGCGCGCGCGCATGAACCAGCACCACACGATCAGCCGCGAACAGCTGTCGGTGCGCGAGCACATGAGCATCGTGCTGCGCCGCCTGCAGGGCCGGCGCTTTGTCGAGTTCCACGAACTGTTCGACATCAGCAAAGGCGCACCGGTGCTGGTGGTGACCTTCATCGCCATGCTGGAACTGTCGCGCGAACAACTGCTGGAAGTCACCCAGGCCGAGGCGTTTGCGCCGATCTACGTGCGGCTGGCCTACCAGCCGAACTGAGCGCACAAGCCCCCGCGGCAAAAGTGCCCCGGCGAAGCAGCGCATTTGCGCCGATCGCGCTGCGACGCCTGGGCCCACAGTCTCGGTGCGCCCGTACCCGCCATGTCGGCGGGACTGGTCGCGTCGACACGAGGCCCGCATGGAAACCATCTTGATCGCCGTTGTTGCCTTGGCCGGGGCCGCTGTCGCTGGCTTGTGGGTGCATCGCAGCAGTCGCCAGCCCGCTGCCGAAACCAGCCGTCCGCGCAGCTCGGCCGCCAAGTCGAGCAGCCGTGGCGACGAGACCCCGTCCGCGGCCCCGGCCGCCCCGCTGCCGCCAGAAATCAGCTCCCTGCAGCTGGCCCGCGCCGATAGCCTGGACCCGGCGCGCTGGCAGACCTTGGTCGACACCTTCAGCAACGTGCCGCGTCCGCCGCGGCTGCTGACCCAGCTGGTGTCGCTGGACCTGATGAGTTCGTCCAGTTCGCAGGAGTTGATGGCCATGATCAGCGGCGAGCCGCTCATCGCGGCCAAGGTGCTGGCGGCCGTCAACTCGCCCGCCTACGGGCTGGGTCGCCCGGTGGCGGGCGTGGGCCAGGCCGTGACATTTCTGGGCCTGAACAGCGTGCGGGCCATCTGCATGCAGTACGCCTTGATGCAGGCTTTCCAGGCCGACTGCCCGGCCCGCGCCAAGCGCCTGTCGGCCCTGTGGCTGGCCAGCGCCCTGGCCGGCGAGATGAGCACACACCCCATGAACCGCGTCGGCCTGCCCGACCCCGGCGGCATGACCAGCGCCGTGGTGCTGTCGTTCCTGGGCAGTCTGGCCGTGACGATCGGTCTGCCGCAGGCGCAGCTGGCAACGATGCCGGCCCGCGACAGCCTGCAACGCACCCTGGCCGAGCAGGCCCAGTGGGGCGTGGCCGCGGCCGAGATCGGCCGCATGTTGATGACGCGATGGGAGCTGCCCGACACGCTCGTTGACGAAGCGGCCGGCATCAGCCAGGGGCTGGTGCTGGCCTTCACATCCAGCAAGGACAGCGCTGCGCTGCGCCGCGCCTTCGGCCACCTGTGCGTGTGCCTGGCCGAGCGACTGGCCTTTGGCGAGCTGGGCTCGCTGGCCGACTTCGACCTGGCGGCCGACGACAGCCACGAGCTGGCCTGCGCCCGCAGCTTCCTGCCCGACGCGCGCTTTCTCGCCCTGTTGGCCGAGTTGCGCAGCGCCCACATGGGCCAACGCGTGTCGCAGATGATGAGCGCCACGCCCCGGGTGGCCGTGACCGCCCCGCGCAAGACCCCAGCGGCGGGCGTGCCTACCGCCCGAACCACCACCCCGGCCTGAGGCCCCGGCCGCAAGGGCAACCCTTGCAAGCCGCCGTCATGGCACCATCTGCGTGCTGCGGCCCGGGGGGCCGATGGGAGATGCGAGATGCTGAAGCGAGTGGCCCTGTTGTGGACCCTGGTGCGTGGCGATGCCCGGCGGCTGTGGCGCGCCCTGCGCCACCCGCACGCCCCGTGGTGGCTGAAGCTGGGCGTGCTGGGCCTGGTGGTCTACGTCGTCTCGCCGGTCGATCTGGTGCCCGATCTCATCCCGTTCCTGGGTATCGCCGACGACCTGGTGCTCGTGCCCCTGGGCGTGCGCTACTTGTTGTCGAAGCTGCCATTGCACATTCGGCAAGACATCGCGCGGGCCTGAGGACAAACCGCGGCCGAAAGCGCGCTCAATGCGCCTCGTCCCAGTTTGCCCCGACCCCCACTTCGGCCAGCAGCGGCACTTTCAGCTGAGCCACGCCCGCCATCAGGCGCGGAATCGCCTCGCGGGCCCAGGAAAGTTCTGACTCGGGCACTTCCAGCACCAGTTCATCGTGCACCTGCATCACCATGCGGGTGGCGCGCTGCTCGTCGTCCAGCGTGCGCTGCACAGCAATCATCGCCAGTTTGATGAGGTCGGCCGCGGTGCCCTGCATGGGGGCGTTGATGGCCTGGCGTTCGGCGCCGGCCTTGCGCGGGCCGTTGCCGCTGTTGATCTCGGGCAGCCACAGGCGCCGGCCGAAGACGGTTTCCACATAGCCCTTGGCCTTGGCGCTGACGCGCGTTTCGTCCATATAGCGCTTCACGCCCGCGAAGCGGGCAAAGTACCTTTCGATGAAGTCTTTCGCCGCCTTCTGTTCGATGCCCAGGTTGCTGGCCAGGCCGAAGGCGCCCATGCCGTAGATGAGGCCGAAGTTGATCACCTTGGCGTAGCGCCGCTGTTCGCTGGAGACCTCGGCCACGGGCGTGCCGAAGACCTCGCTGGCGGTGGCCTTGTGCACGTCGATGCCGCGCTCGAAGGCGCGCAGCAGGGCCGGGTCTTCGCTGATGTGGGCCATGATGCGCAGCTCGATCTGCGAGTAGTCGGCGCTCATCAGCACATGCCCGGGCGGCGCGATGAAGGCCTCGCGCACGCGCCGACCCTCGGGCGTGCGGATGGGGATGTTCTGCAGGTTGGGGTCGTTGCTGCTCAGCCGCCCCGTCACGGCCACGGCCTGGGCGTAGTTGGTGTGCACGCGGCCGGTCGCGGGGTTGACCATCAGCGGCAGCTTGTCGGTGTAGGTGCCCTTCAACTTGGCCAGGCTGCGGTGCTCCAGGATGGTGGCTGGCAGGGGGTAGTCGGCGGCCAGTTCAGCCAGCACTTCTTCGTCGGTGGACGGTGCGCCCGTGGCCGTCTTCTTCTTCACCGGCAGGCCCAGCTTGGTGAAGAGGATGTCGCCGATCTGCTTGGGTGAACCCATGTTGAAGGGCTGGCCGGCGATCTCGTGCGCGCGGGCCTCCAGCGCCAGCATGCGCTCGGCCAGCTGGTGGCTCTGGCGGGCCAGCACGGCGGGGTCGATCAACACGCCGTGGCGTTCGATGCGCCCGAGGATCACGCTCACCGGCAGTTCGATGCGCTCGTACACGAAGCGCAGGCCGCGGGTGTCGTCGCCGTCGGCCTGCACCTCGGGCCACAGGGCCTGATGCACCTGCAACGTCATCTCGCTGTCTTCGCCGGAATAGGTGGTGGCGCGCGCCACGTCCACCTGGGCGAAGGGGATCTGGTTCACGCCCTTGCCGCACACGTCCTCGTAGCTCAGGCCGCGGCGGCCGAGGTGGCGGTCGGCCAGGCTCTCCAGGCTGTGCGGCTTGTGGGCCTCGAGCACGTAGCTCTGCAGCATCGTGTCGTGGGCATAGCCGCACACCGTGATGCCGTGGTTGGCAAAGACATGCAGGTCGTACTTGATGTTCTGGCCCACCTTGGGCTTGCCCGGGTCTTCCAGCCAGGGGCGCAGGCGGTCCAGCACCTGTTGCAGCGGCAGTTGCTCGGGCGCATCGGCGTAGCTGTGCGCCAGCGGCACGTAGGCCGCGCGGCCGGGCTCGGTGGCAAAGCTGATGCCGACGATGCGCGCGCGCATGCCGTCCAGGCTGTCGGTTTCGGTGTCGATGGCCACCAGCGGTGCTGCCGACAACCGGGTCAGCCAGGCATCGAGACGTTCCCACGTGGTGATGGTTTCGTATTCACGGGCCAGCGCGGCAGCGGGCGCGACACCGGGCGCGACGCTGGCCTGCGCCACGTCGTCAGGCGCGTGTGACGGCGCGGCCGATGGGGCGGCGCCGGCAGCGCTGTCCAGGTCGCGCAGCCAGGTGCGAAAACCAAAGCGCTGATAGAAGTCGTGCAGGGCCGGCTTGTCCACATCGCGCAGCGCCAGCGCATCCAGCCCGGGCCAGCCGTCGATGTGCGCGGCCAGGTCGCAGTCGGTCAGCACGGTGATGAGCTTGCGGCCCGTGGGCAGCCAGTCCAGCGCCTTGCGCAGGTTGTCGCCCGTGGCGCCCTTGAAGCTGTCGGCCGCCGCGACGATGCCGTCCAGGCTGCCGAATTCGTCGATCCACTTGACGGCTGTCTTCGGGCCGACCTTGTCGACGCCGGGCACGTTGTCGACCGTGTCGCCAATCAGCGTCAGGTAATCGACGATGCGTTCGGGCGGCACGCCGAACTTGGCCTTCACGCCTTCGATGTCCAGGCGCTCGGGCGGCTTGGACATGGTGTTCATCAGCGTCACGCGTTCGTTGACGAGTTGCGCCAGGTCCTTGTCGCCGGTGCTGATGAGCACCTGGTGGCCGCTCTGGGCCGCCACCCGGGCCAAGGTGCCGATGGCGTCGTCGGCCTCGATGCCCGGCACCTGCAGCACGGGCCAGCCCAGCAAGCGCACGACTTCATGGATCGGCGGGATCTGCTGCGCCAGCGGCTCGGGCATGGGCGCGCGCTGTGCCTTGTACTGCGGGTACCAGTCGTCGCGAAAGGTGGGGCCCTTGGCATCGAAGACGCACACCGCGTGTTCGGCGGGGTAGCGTTCGCGCAGCCAGTTCATCATGGCCACGAAGCCGTGGATCGCGCCGGTGGGGAAACCGTCGGGCGCGCGCAGGTCCGGCATGGCATGAAACGCGCGGTACAGGTAGCTGGAACCGTCGACCAGCAGCATGAGTTTTTCTGTCGGCAAGGGCTTCATGCGCAGATTGTGGCCCGGCAGGCCTGGGAGCCGGCTCGAAAGCGGGCCGCTGCGTAGAATCGACGCGATGAACATGCTCCTGCGCCCGGCCCTGGCACTCGCGCTCACTGCCTCGTACGGCTGGGCCTGCGCGCAGCCCGCCGCGCCCCTGCCTGCCGCCTCTGCGCCGGCCAGGGTCGCGTCGCCGGACCTGCGCGTGGTCGAAGACGACAACGTGCGCATCGAAGAGACGCGATCTCGCGGGCAGTTGCAGCGCATCGTCGTGCACACCCGGCTGGGCGGTGCGCGGTCCTACGAGATCATCGTCGGCTCGCCTGGCCGCGACCTGTCGCAGGACCGTGGTGCTGCCGGGCAGCGCGCCTGGTCGCTGCTCACCTTCTGAGCCGGCCGCGCCATGGCGGTCTACACCGAAGTCGGCTTCGACGAGGCCAGCCAGCTGTTCGCCACCCTGGGGCTGGGCACGCTCACCGAACTGCAGGGCATACGTTCAGGCATCGAGAACACCAACTACTACGCCAACACCGAACGTGGCACCTGGGTATTGACACTGTTCGAGCGCCTGTCGCGGGACGACCTGCCCTACTACCTTGAGTTGATGCAGCACCTGGCCCGGCACGGCATCCCCGTGCCTTCGCCCCAGGCCGATGAGCACGGCAGCCTGGTTCACCGCGTGGCCTGCAAGCCTGCCGCGGTGGTCACCCGCCTGCCGGGCAGCCACCGGCTGGCACCCGACGCCGAGCATTGCGCCCAGGTGGGCAGCATGCTGGCACGCATGCACCTGGCCGGCAGCGACTTTGCCGGGCGCCAGGCCCACCTGCGTGGCCTGGCCTGGTGGACCCAGACGGTGCCGCTGGTGCTGCCGCACCTGGCCGGTGAACAAGCCGTGCTGCTCTGCGAAGAGTTGTTGTTCCAGCAGCAGCTGGGGGCCTCCGCCGCCGCCGCCGCGCTGCCCACCGGACCCATCCACGCCGACCTCTTCCGCGACAACGTGATGTTCGACGACACCGCCGGCGACGACCGCCTGTGCGGCTTCTTCGACTTCTACTTCGCCGGCACCGACACGTTGCTGTTCGACGTCGCGGTGTGCCTGAACGACTGGTGCACCGACAGCGCCACCGGCCAGCTGCACTCCGGCCGCGCCGAGTCCTTCGTGGCGGCCTATCAGGGCGTGCGTCCCTTCACGCCGGGCGAAGTGCGCCTGCTGCCTGCGCTGATGCGTGCTGCGGCCTTGCGCTTCTGGATTTCCCGCTTGTGGGACTGGTATCTGCCGCGCGATGCGGCCTTGCTGCAGCCCAAGGAACCGGCGCACTTCGAACGTGTGCTTCGTCAAAGCGTCGCCAACCCCTGGCACCCCACTTTGTTGACGGCCCCGAGCCCCAGCCCCAGCCCCAGTCCCAGCCCATGACCCTGTTGCTCAAACCTGTGCCCGCGGCCCGCGGTGCACGCTGGATCGCCGACGCGCTGCGCCTCTTCGCGCGCCGTCCGCTGGCCTTCACGATGATGTTCGCGGCCTTCATGTTCTGTGCCCTGCTGTCGTCGCTGGTGCCCTTCGTCGGCGGGGTGCTGCAGATGATGGCGCTGCCGTTGCTGAGCCTGGGCTTCATGGTGGCCAGCCAGTCGGCGTTGCTGGATGGGCCCGTGCATCCCATTCAGTTCATCGAGCCACTGCGCGCCGACCCGGTGCGGCGCAAGGCGCTGCTGCAGCTGTGCCTGCTCTACGGCCTGGGCGCCGTGGCCATCCTGCTGCTGTGCGACACGCTGTCGGACAACGCCATGGGCCGGTTGCTGGCGCTCAGCGCCAAGGGCGACTCGGCGCAGGCCGAGATCGACGCCGTGCTGTCCGAACCCGGGCTGGGCGCGGTGGCGCTGCTGCTGGTGACCCTGGGCACGATGCTGTCGGTGCCCTTCTGGCATGCCCCCGCGCTGGTGCACTGGGGCGGCCAGAATGTGGGCCAGGCGCTGTTCTCAAGCACGCTGGCGGTGTGGCGCAGCAAGGGTGCGTTCCTGGCCTACGCCCTGGCCTGGGCCGGCCTGGTGCTGGCCTTTGCGGTGCTCTCGTCCTTGCTGTTCGGAGCCCTGGGGCTGCGCCAGCTGGCCAGCCTGGCCGCGGTGCCGGCCGGCTTGATGTTCTCGACCGTGTTCTACGTGTCGCTGTTGTTCACCTTCAACGACAGCTTCGCTGGCGATACGCGCCTGACCGAGCCGGAAACCGCGACGACATGAAAAAGGGCGCCCTCGCGGGCGCCCCGGCTCCATCGGAAGGGTTCCCTCAACCGTAGCCGACCATGCCGCCGTCGTTCTTGGTGATCACCACCGTGGCCGACCGCGGGCGCTTGCCGGCGCCGTAGCCTTCGATGCTGGGCCACTGGCTGGAGTACCTCGTGGGGTCGGCGATGCCGGCCACCGCAGTGCCTTCACCCGGGTGCTGGATGTTGATGAACATCGTCTTGCCATCCGGCGTTTCGCACAGGCCCGTCACTTCGCAGTCGAATGGGCCGACGTAGAAACGCTTGAGCGTCGTGGCGGTGGGCTTCTTGCCCATGCGCGTGGTGACGGTGTTGCCGCCGCCATAGTTCAGCGTGGCGGCCGCGCCATCGCCCAACACGCCGGGCACCGCCGCCAGCAGCATGCAGTTGGTGACGTCGGTGAAAGCGCCGTCGTCGGTCTGGATCCAGCACAGCCCATTGCTCTTGGTGAAGACCAGGCCGTCGGGGCTGGAGAAGTCCTGATCGGCCGTCAAGCCCGACAGGTTGATCAACATCGGGTCGGCCGCCGCTTCGGCACCGAAGAGGTAGACGTCCCAGGTGAACGCGGTGGCCTCGGGCGCAGCGTCCTTGAAGCGCACGATGTGGCCGTTGACGTTGCCGGTCTGCGTGGTCAGTGCCGAACGGATGTCGCTGTAGGCGCGTGGGTTGACGGCGTCCACAGCCGTCTGCGTGCCCGTGGGCGTCACGCGGCGCGACGAGTTGTTCGTCATCGTCACGTAGATCTCACCCGTGCTCGGGTGCACGTCCACCCACTCAGGGCGGTCCATCCTGGTGGCACCCACGGCATCGGCGGCGATGCGGGTGTGGATGAACATCTCGTCCTGGCTGGTGAAGCCGAAGGCGGCACCGAAGATGGCTGCATTGGCGATGTTCAGTTCGATCCACTGGCCCGTGCCGTCGGCGTTGAACTTGGCGACATAGAGCTTGCCGGCGTCGAGGTACTTGTCGCCCGTGGCGATGCGGTCTGCAGCCGTGGCGTCGGCCGCGGCCCACAGGGCGGTCGAGACGAACTTGTAGACGTACTCGTTCTGCGCGTCGCAGCCCATGTACACGGCCAGGGGCTTGCCGACCTGGGGCAGACCGAAGGCACCGTTCTCGTGGTTGAGACGGCCCATCGCCGTGCGCTTCTTCACCACCGAGGTGGCGCTGTAGGGGTCGAGCTCGAGCATGAAGCCCTGGGTGAACCACTCGTGGCGGTAGTCGTCGCTGCCGGTGGTGCTGGTGCCCACGACGCTGGTGTTCCAGCGTTCGTACTTGTCATCGGAACCCGAGGTCTGCCAGCCGTAGCGGCTGTTGGCAGCGGCCGTGGCGCTGACGCTGCGGCCATAGCGCGCGAAAGAGGCATTCAGCTTGGCACTGCGCGCAGCCTGGTCGCCGGCGGCACGGAAGTAGTAGCCGCTCCAGTTCTCTTCGGTGGTCAGCAGCGTGCCCCAAGGCGTCTTGCCGTTGCCGCAGTTGTTCATCGTGCCGCGGGTCTTGGTGCCGTCCGGCGAGAACTTGGTGACGAACAGGGCGTTTCCGCGTGCCGGGCCCGAGAGCTGGATCTCGGTGGTGCCGGTGACGCGGCGGTTGAGGGCGGAAGCCTGCACGTAGGCAAATTGGCCGTTGGCGCCCTTGACCACCTCGACCACGCTGAGGCCGTGGCAATCGACCTCGATGTCGGTCTGCGAAGCCGGGCGCGGCAGCGCCGAGGGGCCGTTGACGTGCAGGAAGGTGGGGTTGATGTACTCGTGGTTGCTGACCAGCAGTGCGCGGTTGTTGCTGGTGTCGTCGCGCGCGCCGGTGGCGGACAGGCCGAAGTACTGCAGGCCGTCGTGGCAGTCACCGCTGCGCTGGGCGTAGTTGGTGTCGGTGCCGTCGTTCTTGAACGCAGGCACGCCGGCCGCCATCGGGTCGCCGCAGGCAATGATCACGCCGGCGGTGTACCCGGTGGGCACGGTGCTCTTGTCGGCGTTCGTCTTGGCCACGACAGAGAAGCCCAGGGCCTGCGGACCGGGAGGCGCCGCGACAGGCGAGAGTTGCAGGTCGTCGTCGCCACCGCCGCAGGCCGTCAGAGCCAGGGGCGCGAACATCGCACCCAGAGCGCCCACCAAGCCGCCGCGCAGCAGGCCACGGCGTTGCATGCCGTTGCTCAAGACGTCCTGGAAGTGGGCGTTCGACGAAGGGTTGTGGTCCAGATCATCGGGGTCGACGAAGTCGGTGGAGATGTCAACACGTGCGTTCATGCGGTCCTCAAGCGGAAGTGAAAAATGTCACGCCATGAGCTTAGGAAGGGGATGTGAAATTCGCATGAAAACCGCGTGAAAGCCGCGTGACAACGCGCGCACGATTCGGCCCCGCGCGCCGGCGCAGGGCCAGCCAGGCCAGCAAGATCAGGCCCGGCAGCAAGGGATCGACCGCCCGCCCAGGCCAGGCCATGGAACAGCCGCCCGAAGCCCCGGCGACCGGGACCGGCGCCGGGCTGGGTGCCGGTGCGGGATCCGGCGCGGGCGCGGGCGCTGGTGCCGGCGGTGGTGGGGGCGGTGGTGCCGGCGGTGGATTCGGCGCCGGGGCTGGCGGTGCGGTGCCGTCAGCCGTCACCTGCATGACCACGGGCGCCAGATGGGCGCCGTCGCTGCGCCATTGCAACAAGGCCTGCTGCTGCCCGGCGCTCGGCGCCGTGGCGGTGATGCGGGCCGTGCACCGGGTACCGGGCAGCAATACCAGGCCCGCGCTGCAGCCACCGGCATTGAAGCCGAAGGCGGCCGCACCCGGGCCGGTGATGGCCGCTGCCCCCAAGGTCAAGGCCGTGACGCCGGCATTCACCAGGGCCACGTCAGCAGCCACGGCCTGCCTGGGCGGCGCTTGCAGCCGCAAGGCAGAACCCGGCAGGTCGGCGACCAGTGTCCCCGCAGGGGCCGCTTCGACGGTGCCTGTCACCCCAACCCATTGCGGCAGCGGGTCGGCACTTCCCTGCCACTGCAGACTGGTGCTGCGGCGCCCGATCTCGCCACTCAGCAAGGCCAGTTGCGCCGTGCAAATAGCCCCTGGCGCCAGTTGGGGCGGGCAGTCGTGGCGCAGGCTGAAGCCCGGTGCCGGCGCCAGCACGGGCTGCATCGCCACGGTCTGAAGACCGGCGTTGAGCAGGCGCAGCGACTGTTCGGGCACGGCCGCACCGCGGGCCACGCGGCCAAATTCCAGCACGCGCGGCCACGTCACCACCGACGCGCCCTCCACCGCTGTCACGCGCGCCAGATAGGCCGAGAGATCGCTGCGGTCGCGCTCGTCCAGCAGTGCGCCCAGATAGCCCATCGCCGCGGCCTTGGTGATGGCCAGCGAAATGACATTCGGTCCGCCGGCAGCCGTCAGCAGGCGGTTGCGGTTGGCCAGGGGGTCGGGGCCATGGCATTCCACGCAGCTGGCTTGGCCACCCGGCAGTTGCAGGTAGAGGACGGCACCCCGGGCGGCGTCCTGGGCAACGGCGGGGCCCGCGAGCCAGGCCCCGACGACGACCAGTGCGACACCGGAGGAAATTTTCATCGGCGCAGGCTAGGGCGCCCGCAAGACAAGCCCGTGACAAGACATCACTGCAAGCGCCCCGGCCCCGCGCCCGCCGCGCCGGCTCAGTCGATCGGGGTCAGCTTGGCGATCGCCAGGGCCAGCCACTTGGCGCCGTGGCGGCCGAAGTTCACCTGGGCCCGGGCGTCGCTGCCGCTGCCTTCCAGGGTCATGACCACGCCCTCGCCGAACTTGGTGTGGAACACCGATTGGCCCAGGCGCAAACCACCCGGCGCCGGCGAACTGCGCAGCATCGGCGGCTCGGGCGGCGCTGGCGGCGGGCCGTTGCTGCGCCCGGCGCCGACGATGCCCGACAGGCCGGAGCCGCGTTGCCAGGCCTGCTGGTATTCGCGCGCAAAACCCGATCCAAAGCCCTGCGCCCTGGGCGTGATCCACTTCAGCGCACCCTCGGGCAGTTCGTCGAAGAAACGGCTCTTCACGTTGTAGCGGGTCTGGCCGTGCAGCATGCGCGTCTGGCTGAAGCTCATGTACAGACGCTGGCGCGCGCGCGTGATGGCCACGTACATCAGGCGGCGCTCTTCTTCCACGCCGTCGGCGTCGCTGGCCGAGTTCTCGTGCGGGAACAAGCCCTCTTCGATGCCGGTGATGAACACCGCGTCGAACTCCAGTCCCTTGGCCGAATGCACCGTCATCAGCTGGATGGCGTCGGCACCCGCCTGGGCCTGGTTGTCGCCCGCCTCCAGCGACGCGTGGGTCAGGAAGGCCGCCAGCGGGCTCATGATCTCGCCGGTCTCGATGTCGGGCACGGGCGACTGACCCAGGTTGAGGCCACTGCCTTGCTCGTCGACCGGCAGCGCCACGGCGTCCTTGCCGAAGCCTTCCTGCGTCACGAAGCTCTCTGCGGCGTTCAC
>Ga0209181_10010440_pt1 | contig 12059 bp, 8 predicted proteins | sample MAT05_FD_187208 | JGI IMG/M metagenome (GOLD analysis project Ga0209181, IMG submission 187208) | Freshwater microbial communities from Lake Fryxell liftoff mats and glacier meltwater in Antarctica - MAT-05 (SPAdes) (version 2) | ecosystem: Environmental > Aquatic > Freshwater > Ice > Liftoff... | reverse complement strand
TGATCGATGCGGACAACGCATCGGCCAGCATGGTGAAGGGATTGCTTGAAGGAATTGCCAAGTACGGCACAGCCAGCATCAGCCGAGCCCATGCGGCCAGCTCCATGCTCCTCGCCTGGCCATGTGGACTGGTTTACCCATTCACCTACTCCACGAAGAATTTAACGCGAGGTGGCGCAGTCACCGCACAAGGGCATGCCCACTGGATACGCCCTTCGCCAAGCCGTCGGCATCGTGGACTTGACATTGTCAGATCGTAAGACCATCATGCCTGACATTGGAGGTCTCCATGAGCGATGGTCCGTACAAAAGTCTTCCCATGTCGCGGGGTTGGAAGCTGTTAGCTCGATACGCTGAGAACGAGAACTTCAACAGCCTGGACACGTGTGCCGCAGCCAATAACGCGCTCGAAGGTACGTGGCGAAGAGAAGTTCCGACGGTTGTAGTCAACGAGCTCCGAGAGGTTTTCTTTGAGCGCGCGCCGGACCTCTTCAACGACGAACGCCTCAAACGCATTGAGGAGGCAGCTGGCGATGCGGCGGGCTACGGCCTTGCTCGGCAGCTGACCGCGCATGCGTCTTCCGTTCTCAGCGAGGGCCTCGCTGGTGAGGTGGGCTTCCTTGAAGCCATCAGGCGCGCCGTTTGGGACTACGCGGCGCGTGCGCGGAGACAAATGGAGGAGCATTACTGTCGTACTGCCTCGTCTCGCCTCACGCAGCAAGTACGTCAGCGCATCTCTGAGGCCATCGGCGCCGCTGACTTTGAGGGCCTCGCGCGTCGATGGGCCGGTCTCGACAAGCGCGCCAGCAAGCGCAACGTGATCCCCAAACACGTTGGCATAGACGATGGAGTGGCACTTTGATGAAGCGCGACGACGAAAAGCTTGCTTCGCGCGTCCTGCGCGTCGATGTAATTGAGCAAGGCGGCCAAGCTCGGCCTGGATGCATCGCGTGCGAAATCGGCGCAGATTTGGAGTTCTCGACCAGTCAACTAGAGAGCTACTGCCTTGTGCAGTGGGAACCGGTCATCTTCGATTCGTTGGTGGTTGCTGCAGCAGTGGAGTTCTGCGACCGAATCCAGCGACGGCAAACTCACCACTGGGGACGAACGTTTGAACTGACCGTGCCCGTCCACGACCCAGACCGTTGGAGTGCCGTCTCCGTCAGCGCCGCACTCAAGGCGGCGCTGGACTTCTTGACTGGAGACTGCTGGCAGATTACGTTCGCCGCTCGCAAAGCGCCCGCCTACGTTCCACAGCAGTTTTCGTTTGAGGTTCCTGGCGAAACGCGAGCCGTCATTGCGTTCAGCGAGGGTCTGGACTCGCGCGCGGTCGCGGGACTGATGCATCGTGAGTACGGCGATGGCCTGATCCGCGTGCGGCTCGGCACTAAGCAGTTTCAGCCACCTATCACGCAGTCCGGCAAGAAGCAGCCCTTCACTTCCATTCCGTACGAGGTGAAACCGAAGACGGGGGAGTTCATCGAATCGAGCGCCCGCTCCAGAGGTTTCAAATTCGCCACGATGAGCGGCATCGCCGCCTACCTCGTGAAAGCAGAGAAAGTCATCATGACGGAGAGCGGACAGGGCTCAATCGGCCCGGTACTGGTGCCCGTTGGCCAAGGCTACGAGGACTATCGCTCTTACCCGTTGTTTACCGACCGGATGGAGAAGTTCCTATATGCGCTGCTTGGCCACAGCGTCCGCTTCGACTTCCCTCGACTGTGGAGTACCAAGGGGGAAACGCTCGCGGCCTTCGTCAAGGAGTGCAGCGACGGCTCTACTTGGAAAATGACGAGGTCTTGCTGGCAACAGACTCGCCACTCATCGGTGGGTGGAAAGTTGCGTCAGTGCGGCATCTGCGCAGCCTGCATGCTGCGCAGGCTGAGCGTGCATGCAGCCGGGTTGAACGAGGACCGTGAAACCTACATATGGGAGGATTTGGCGTCTCCCACTTTTGAAGATGGCGCTGGCTCGGCTGTCGAGCACATCACCAAGAGCAAGCGTGAGTACGCCATCGCAGGCGTACTGCACCTTGAGCATCTTGCGGGCCTGCAGAAGTCTGCAATGGACAAGGTGGCGATTGACCTGGCTGTCACCATGCTGAGTCGCTCCCGCGGGATGGCGGTAGACGCGACCCGAAGCGCGATGACTCGCCTACTGAATCAACATGAGAGTGAGTGGATGAGTTTTCTTGATGCCTTGGGGCCCAAATCGTTCGTTATGGCATGGGTGGGACGGCCATGAGCGATTCTTCGCTTAGCAGCATCTCAGCTGCAGATGTCGGCGAGCGGCTGCGGCTTGCCCGCGAGTCAAAGGGCATCACTCAAAAGGACGCAGCGGACGACATCGCGGTGGCACGGACTACGCTGGTCGCTATCGAGCAAGGCCAGCGGCGCGTTCGGATGGACGAGCTGCAGCAGCTCGCCAGGCTCTACGGCCAGTCTGTGAACGGCCTCCTTCGCCGTGAAGCAGTCCACGTAGACCTGATTCCGCGTTTTCGCAAACTGGTCGGCGTGCAAGACGTCGCGGCTATTCAAGCTACAGAGTTACTCTCGAACTTGGCGCGTGCCGAGGTCGAGCTGGAAAACCTGCTTGGGGTCGAGAGAGCCAGGAGCTACCCTCCAGAACGCCCCATCCTTCCAGGCGACGTCCGCATGCAGGCTGAGCAGGACGCCCAGGAACTGCGGCAGCGTCTCGGCCTGGGCTTTGCGCCGATCGCGGACATAGTGACCTTACTCGAGATGGAGTTGGGCATACGGGTCTACGTGCGGCGCTTTGATGGGTCAGTGTCAGGCGTCTTTGTGCATGACAAGACTCTTGGCGCATGCATCCTTCTCAATGCAAACCACCCGCGCGAACGACGCAACCAGACCGGCGGCCACGAGCTGGGCCACTTCATCTCCGTTCGACATGACGCCGAGGTGTTACATGCCGACGAGCCGGAAAACTCGCGGGAAGAGCGCTACGCGAATGCTTTCGGTAGAGCATTCTTGACGCCTGGTGGCGCCGTTAGGCAACAGTTCCAGGAGGTGACTGCGGGCTCCACCCACCTGACCCGGCGGCACATCATCGTGATGGCGCATTTCTTCGGGGTCTCGCGCGAGGCAATGGTTCGCCGCCTGGAGGAGCTCGGTCTGACCAGAAAGGGTACTTGGGATTGGTTCGACGCCAACGGAGGCATTTCCGACGAACAGGCCGCTCAGGTGTTGGGAGACCTGCGCACGCCCGACAGGCACAAGCTTGAGGCCAATAAACCTACGAGTATCCGGCTCAACCTGCTGGCGGCTGAGGCGTACGGACGCGAATTGATGAGCGAGGGACAGCTGGCCAGACTGCTTCATCTTGACCGCATCGAGTTGCGTGAAATGCTCGAAGAAGTTGGCCTGCAGGAGGTAGAGGCCGATGGCGCTCCCACCCTCCTTATCTGAACAACCATCTCTGCTAGTCGTTGATGCCAGCGTCATCATCAGTCTGAACGCTACCGGCTGTGCCGAGATCATTCTCGGCGCGCTGCCACACAGCGCCGCGGTTGTAGACATCGTTGTCGACGAAATCAGAGGGGGACTGCGCCGCGGTCGCCAGGATGCTGCCAAGCTTGACAAGCTGATCGAGTCCAAACTTCTCCACGTCGTGGAACTCGGGCCAAGAGGGCTGCTCCGCTTCGAATCCCTGGTCGTCGGCGATGCTGGCGACACGCTCGACGACGGTGAAGCTGCGACCGTTGCCTATGCCGAAGAAGCCGGTGCTCGAGCCCTTATCGACGAGCGAAAAGCTCGGCGCCTAGCCACGGTACGCTATCCAGCCATACCAATCGGTTGCACACTCGATCTCTTAGCTTGTGACAGCGTTGGCAAAGTACTCGGCCCAGCTGACATTGCTGACGCGATACATAACGCCTTGGTCGGGGCGCGCATGCGCGTGCTCCACGAGCATCTGGACTGGGTTGTCAAGCTGATAGGCGACCAACGAGCCGCCGGCTGCCCATCCTTATCGGCGTTCATACGAGAGCAGGCGCGAACGCGCCTGCAGCGAACGTCGGCCGAGTACGAGGGCTCATGACTTCCTAGTCTGCTTCTCTGGGTTCGTTCGCTGCGCCTCTCGCATAGCGCCGAGCGCCGCTGAGCCGAGTCACCAGACTGAGGAACCGGCGTCAAGGTGTTATGGCAGGACGCATACGCTCGACCTGGGCTGCGGTGAACCTGGCGACGAGTACCAGTCGACGCCTGCGGCGGCTATGGCAAGACTGAAGGGATACGGTGCCTCGACCCTGCCTGCGGCACCAGACTGACCGCTGGCCGGTGATCACCATTCGTCTCAAACGCCGAGAAGGGCCGCCTCGCGCAATGCGACGTTCGCTTTTCGAATCCAGATGATCGGGACCATGAGCAGAACGAATGGATATGCCGCGAAGCCGATGACGTGAAGCAGGGTGAGCTCATGCATGTGGGTCTCCTGGCGTCGAAGGGCATACTTTGCTTGAGAGCTTTCGCTGGTGCAGTGCCCAGAGGCTATACGTCGGCTTGCGGTGATCCATGCAGCAGCACTCTTCCCAACGCCGCAGCCAGCGCATACACGCTCGCGCAGCTTTCTTTCGAGCTGGTGATCGGCATGATGCCCACCCACTTCGCATAGCTCGTAGCTTTCGCGGCAGAGCGCACACCGATCGGCCTGCGGTCGCACTTGCTGAATGGACCCAGTGCCTTCGCCGTTGCGAACGCTGGCAGAGCTGCCTGCTCCGGATGTAGAGCCCGAACAACCACCTGTGTGGCCGACGGCTTCACGCCCATGCCGACCAGCAAGGTGGTAAGTCTGTGCAGCGAGTCGGCTTCCCGCACATGGAAGTCGCGGTCGCGGCGGTCGTAGCAGCCGATCAGAAACTGCAGATCGGCTGCCAGCGCCGTCGGGTCGTGCCCAGCCCTGGAGCGCATCCACGCCTCTGCCCTTGTCATCATCGTCGTGGTCTCGGTGGTCAGGGTCAGGCCAACCTGGCCCGACTGCGCTTCCCGACTGGCCCGGTCCCCCGGCTGTGCAACCTGCGGCAACCAGTGCCGCAGTCCATTCATCACAGTGTCGACGCGTTTTTCGGCCAGGCCGAACATGGCAGCCATCTGTTCTGGCGTGCGTTGGCCCTTGGCAATCGCAGTCGACAAGTCGACGAGCTTGGAGAAAGCGATCCAGTCCTCGGCGGCAGCCAAGCCGACAGGGGAGGTCGCCGACACTGGCAAGGCAGGACCGGGAAGCGCGGGAACGCCGGGCTGTCCTTCAGGGCGTGCAGGGCCGGGAGTGTCATCGTCCACTTCCAGTGCCTTGCCACCGGCCACGCTGACTGGATTCGTCCTCCAGCCGCTTTGCCTGCGGGCGTGGTCCATCAGGCGTGTGAAGCCCCGGTCGCCTGCCAGGCATGCAGAGATCTGACGCAACGAAACGCCGAGCAGGTCGGCCCAGGCTTGTCGGGACGTTGTGCCAGCCTCTCGCTCGACCACGGCCGCGCGCACCAGATCGTCGCCGTGGATGTAATGCATGTGAGTGATTGCCGGGCCAACGTGCCCCACCAAGCGGGCCAGGCCGAACGAGCCTTTGCCCAGCGCGGCCTCCTTGCATCCGAACAGACCAATGGCCAGAGCTTCGCCTTGCCTGAGGAAGGCCGAAGTCAAAGGCATGTGGGCAAAGAAGCGGAGCACCTGCGGGTGCTCAATGGAACGCAAGGCCAGATCGCACCACGTGCTCAAAGAGTGACGGGCGTGGTACAGGCGCACCCGCGGATCCATCGTCACGCTGCGCAACACGCGGTGCACCCATCGGTCTAGTCGCTGGCGACTTGCGGGTCCCGTCGTGGGCTGTGCCAGCAGCAGATCGTCGCGCGCAGCACCGCGGTCCAGCCTGTGTTGGACAAACTGCGACAGCCTCTGCAGCTCGTCCGCAGGCATCAGGGCGTCCAACGGAACGCGTCGCCGCGCATTGGTGGATTTGAGCGTGTGCGCCTCATATGGGAGAACGTAGAGATCGGTAGGTGTCACATCGCGCAACCGCAATCCATACACCTCTCCTGGCCGAAGGCCCGGCCTGAAACACAGCATCAAAAGCAGCTTCGCTAAGGCCCTGTCACCCTGGGTGAAACCGGGATACATCCCCTTGTCCAGCAGGTCCATCGCCTCCGTGTATTCCTCAAAGCTCAGGATGCACGCGTCGGCATGGGATCCCTCGTTTTCTGGATCTTCCAGATCCTCGCGGTCCTCGGCATCGAGCAACGCCAGCACCTGATCAATCAGACCACGCGATTTGGCCATTCGCAGGATGGCCTGGCGGATGCTGCGCATGCTGGAGCCTGCGCGCATTGGAAGATCGTCGGACTCGCGGATGATGCGGGCGAACGTGTCCGCATCGAGCGCTGGAGCTTCTGGCGCGTCACCGATGGACAGCAGCAACGCCTGGGCAGCCGCGGAGAAGCTGCGAACCAACGGTGGTCCTGTGAGTTTGCCTTTGTCAGGGGCGGCCAACCACTGTGCAAAGTCAATCAGCGCGGCGGACACTGGACCATGCCCGTGCGGCAGCAGTGCCCGCATCGCGTCGATGTCCAATGTTGACGGCGATGAGGCTACGGCCTGAAGCGCATCAGTGGCCTGCTGAACCCACGGATAGACCGCTGCCAGTGATGCCAGCAATTCGACGTCGGCCGCTGTTGGGTCCCCTGTTTCCGTGGTGGACTCGACCGACCGGTCCTGGTCGAAATCCACTAGAGCCAGCGCCTCGAAGTCAGAGAGCTTGTCGGCCCGGGGTCCACGACGGCGCGCGCGCCGGGGGGACTGCGCATCGGCTGCTACTTGCACGGCCGATTCGATGCCTTCCGACGCCGTCGGCGCCACAAGGCGTCTGGCGCCGACCAGTCGTCCCCATCGTTCCGACAGCACAGAGCTGGCGTCGATCTGCCGGCGCTGGCTGGCCACCGCAGTCCGGCTCGCGCGCGCGAGCCACCACACCTCTGCGCAGCGGACCAGGTCGCTGAAGCTGCGAGGTTCGAACGGCATCCTGACCGATCCGGGGAATGCCTGCAGCGCGACACGCCGCAGCCAGGGAAAGATGTCTCCCAGGCGCATTTCCCTTGGCATCGCGGGTGCGGCGAGCCAGATCAGTTCGGTGGTCGGATCAAACCACCACCGATGCGTCTGTCGATCCATGGAACCCGACGCTGGCACCCGGAAGTCCAGGTGCGCGCGCGACTCAGGGCCAGACAGCGGAAGGTCGCGCGGGCCGCGCGCGCTGAATCGCCGCAAGAGCATGGACAACTGCGCCACATCCAGCAGCATGCCGTTGACGACAGCGCTGATGACGAGCGCTGCAGCCCATCCTTCGGCCGCAAACACCGATGGTGCGTCGGGCAGGGCAGTCGCGAACTGGGGAGACCGCCCCGTTGCAGTGGTGGTCTGTTGCTCGGCACCCTCATCGGACGGGCCCGGGGCGGCGACTGTCCGCCAGCGCCGGGCTTCTGCCAGCGCTTGTACGGCCCACAAATGGACTGCGTGCCGCCAGCCATCCACGATGGGAAGGACCAGAACCGAGCTTTCCACGAAGGGGCTGGTGGGAGGGCGAAGCACATCCACCAGGGGAAGTTCCGGGCAGCGGATGTTCCACTGCTGCAGTACGTTACGTGCGTGTTGCAGCAGGCGAAACCAACTGGCTGCAAGGTGGAAGCGGGCACGGGTTGTTCGTTCTGCCAGCTTCTTGAAGCTGGCGACAAGATCTTCCGCGCTGGCGCGCAGGTCCTCTTCATGCACTGGTTGAAGGCCGCCTGGCCCGTCAACCACGCCCCCGTTCGTTGTTGGGGATGGCTGCACGAGCTGTCGCGCGATTGGGGCAGGGCCGCACAGCAGGGCTGGCACCCGTGGATCGTCCGCACACAGGATTTGTGCGAATGTGTTCTTCCGCGCCGCCAACCAGGACAACAGCTCAAGGAGCAGGACGACCTGAGCGCGGTCGTCGTCGGTTGCCCGCTGGTGGACGATTTGCCAGAGCGCGGGCAGCCCTGCGACCCCGCCCTGTTGGCGGTGGCGCCCAGAGCGTCCACGTCCGACCGGGCCGGCGGCGTGCATGGGAGCGAGCAGCACGTTTTTGTCAGTCCGCCTGACAGGGTGAGGCGCAATCGCGCTCGCAACGACCTTGATTCCCAGCTCGGCGTGCACCTGCGTGAGCACCGCATGGAGACGATCCTGACTCGTGCGCGCGTCAAAGGTAGAGTGCAGACCGATCGCACCCCCTCCGGCGTCACGGTGTCCCAGCAATGCGTCCAGGTCTGCTGCCGGGCATCCGCGCGAGAGCAGCTCGGTGCGCAGGAAACCGCGCGCAAAGTTCGCTGGCCAGGGGAAACCCAGCTCAGCCAGCCGTTGCTCCATCCATGCGACGGTCACCTCCGTCAGGTTGTCGTCCTTATCGAGACAGAACATCGCGCGCGTGCGCGCAGGGGCGGCGTGCCAGGCTTCGACGCGGTTCAGACGCTCCACCAGGGTCCGCTGGTGCGCCTGAAAAACGTGCAGCTGCTGAATCAGCACGGGCTGGAGCCTGACAAGCCGGGCCCTCTGGTTGTAATGGGACTCCTTGTCGGCGAGTCCGACCATGACTCCCTCAGTGAGAGGAAGGCCCGCCGCTGCGTGCACGCGGTCCGCCTGCTCTACGGCTCGGATGAGGGCCACGGGCGAACGTACGGCCCGTATCCCTGTGAACAGCCCCTGATAGACCAGCGTCAGCATCAGCATGCTGTCATGGTGTGCCCGTAGCGCTGATCGACGATCCAACGCGACGGGGGCTGCCAGCTGGGACTGAAGCAGGAGGATCAGCCTCTTGATCTCCTCCAGTCGGGCAACGAACGGCGCACCGACCCGGAAGGCCGCCATGGCTGACGTTGTCCATGGCCACGCCACTGGCAGCCTCGGGACGATTGTTGTACCGGGCCCGCGGGCCGGCGCAGCTGGCGCCGACCAAGGGCTGGAGTCGGTCTGCGGGTCCGCGGTCGCGGACCTGTGGCCATCCCGTTCTGGCATGAGGAAGGTCAGACCGGCTCCCTGGATGCCAGCGATCCAGGCATTGGCCAAGCGCTTGAGGCTGTACTGGGTGTAGTACAGCCTGGCCTGGCCGGCCTGGTGCGCCTGGGCGGTGACCATCCAGGCCAGGCTTCTGTCGCCGCTTGTCGTCTCCACAGCGGCAGCCATGTGGCCCTGAAGCAGCGCTACTGACCAGCCATCGTGGCCGTTTGGCTTAGGGCAATCAGGATGGTTGTCCAGGTAATGCGTGATTCGCAAGCCAGCGTCCGGACTTGGCGGCTGTTGCTGCCCCGCTGTTGCGGGCAGTGCAGCACTTGCGGCAATGGTTCGGAAAACATACGCCTCATCCCGGCCGCCTTCCAGTAGCTCTGGAGTCCGGGTTGCGGATGTCCGCTGGCGTTGCTTCAGCCAGTACTGCAGCAGCAGTTGTCCCGTCCGACCTGCTGGGAGCAGCAGGTTCCTGACGGTCTGCCGGGGCGGGGCGGAATCTTTGGCTGAATCAGCCAACTCCTCGCTGCTGAGCCGTGGCGTCACCGCAGGGATGAGAAAAGCCACCGGCTCCATCCAGCCTGGCATCGGATCCGCTCCGGAGATGGCATACGCCATGAGATCGCTGGAAGACCTGGCAACCGAGCGGTCCGGCTCGAGTGAGCCTTGACGATGCGATCCCCAGATCAAAAGCACTGGACCGTCGATCGGCAGGTCCAGTACCCCCTTTAGATCCTTGTCGTGTTTCCCGGGCGTGCCCCCGGGGCTTGTTGAGGGCGTCAGTGGCTCGGCTGTCGGCCAGAAGACGAGCCGGGTCTGGGCAATTTGGTCTGGCGCCAGCCCGAGCGACAAGGTCAACAGGGTCAGCAGTGCGTTCTCGATACGCTCCACGTTTTGAGCAGAGTCGACAGCGATGGTGCTGGCGTCGCGTGCTGCCAGCAGCGCCAGTTGCGCCGCTTCCGCCCGGCTGAGGTAGCGCAGGTCCGCACAAGTCATGGTGTCAGCCATGGCGGCGTACATCGAGCCCCATTTTCGGCGCGACGATGCCCGAAGGGCCTTGGCGACAGGGACCAGCGGCAGGCCCGGCACCGGGATGTCGTCACCGGGCGCAATCCCGCCGCCTTCACCTGGTGGATCGCCCGGTAACCCTCCCCCTGATGGTCCTGGGGTACGGGGAGGTCCTTTTTGACCCGTCGGTCCAGGGCCAACAAGCGGGCTTGGCGGCTTCTCGATCTCATGGGGCGGCGTGCCGCCGGGTTTGTGACGAATTCCTTGGGCTGGCCCTCGCGACCTGGGAGCGACGCGCTCAAGCACTCCCTTCCAATGAAGAAAGTACGCCTCGAGCGCGCGCGGATAGTCGCGGCGGCGGCGCTCGTTGTCTGTCCTGGGCGAGGGCGCGTCCAGTGGCCGCAGCTTTGGCGTGACCTGCCTGGTCCAGGAGGCCAGCTGCGCGACAAACTTCCGAGGATCCGTTGCAACCGGCAGGATGCTGACCATGTCGGCTTGAGACGGTTCCGCCAACCAGCGGATGGCAAGGGATGCCTTGTCGGACTCGATAGGCCAAGGCGCGAACTCGTGTCGGCCGTCTGGCTTCCAGACAAGATAGTCCTGCAGGGTCAGATTGGTGGCCCATTTGCAGTGCATGTAAGCCGCCACCATCATGGCGCGCAGGTGATCAAAGCGGTCGTTCAGCGGTTCGCGGTCCGAATCCTCGTGCGCCGAGTGCTCCGGACGCGCCAACAGTGTGCTGATCAGCGGCGCCACCTCAATGCCGCGCAACTCAAGCGGATTGCGCCACTTTTGGTTCTCCTCCGATGATCTCGCCGTCGGTTCTAGCGTGTTTTTCTGGTTTTGTTGTCTGGCGCGCACCGTTGGCCAGGCGTCAAGCATCTGCCGCCACGCAGGGATCCATCGCGCCCAGTCGCTACCTGACCAGTCGGCAGCGTCATCGAACACCGGGTTTCGCAGCAGCTTTGATGCTGTCGCCAGCGCCGGCCCGTGCACTCGCAAGTCGGGCAGCATGCCCAGGGAGAACGCTAGCGAGTCCCAGCATGCGGCTTCATGGCCGAGCTCTTCGAAGTCGCGGCGAACCTTTTCATAGACCGTCGATTCGGCGGCGGTCATCCAAAGCCGCTTGGTCTTCTTTTTCCCGGACTTTGTATTCATCTGTTCCAGCACCTAAACCGGCAATCTTCAGGTGCGGTTGGAGGGTGCGGTGTGGCCAAGCGCAGCCAGTAACTGCGAAGGGTCGGATTTCGTGACCGGCGCGCCGGCGGCCGCGGCATCCTTCAGGATGTCGAGTAGCGCGCCAGAGCTGAGGGCGGAAGCTGCCACTGCGACGGCCGCTGCGTGGGCGGCAGCCAGTTGAAGCAGCCTGGAATCCGAAAACTTGCTGTGCACCACCAGAGCCGGCACCAGAGTCTTCGGGGGTGATCGGAGCCGGAGGGCGGGAAGTAAGTAACCGCCCGCTATCAGGACGTAATGAAGCTCCGTCTGTCCGCCGCGCGGAAGAACCAGTGGAGGTGCGGTGCACAGCAACAGGTCAAGGGTCTCCGGCAATAGGTCGTCGATGTCGACGGGCGTCGCTGTCGCCAAGTCCAGGCGCGCGTCTCGGGCGCGGATTGGAGGGCTGATGGAGTTGATGGAGCCGAGCGGAATGAAGGCCAGTTCAAGGCGGGCGTCGCGGCCGAGCTGGACGATTCCTGACGCTCGCGGGCGCGTTTTCGTTGAGGCAGTGGTACCATCCTCAGCTGGTAGCTGCGTCCCAACTGTCGCTGGAAGCGACTTCGGCGTTTCTTGCATGAGAGGAGCTGCTCGGTGTCAATTGACGATGATTGGAGTGTGCCACCGCTGGACATCCTAATCATCAGCACCTATCAAAAACGATCAAAAGCAGCCTGCATACGACCGTCACCGGTAGCTACGTTCGGGCTCATAACCAAGGTCGCAAGTTCAAATCTTGCCCCCGCAACCACGAAAATAGCAGCTAGATCAACGAGTTAGCTGCAAAGCGAAAGCCACCCACCAGGGTGGCTTTTT
>Ga0209181_10010437_pt1 | contig 12062 bp, 12 predicted proteins | sample MAT05_FD_187208 | JGI IMG/M metagenome (GOLD analysis project Ga0209181, IMG submission 187208) | Freshwater microbial communities from Lake Fryxell liftoff mats and glacier meltwater in Antarctica - MAT-05 (SPAdes) (version 2) | ecosystem: Environmental > Aquatic > Freshwater > Ice > Liftoff... | reverse complement strand
TCAAGACCTACGACTCCGAGACCGACGGCCGCGCCCGCTTCATGGGCCACAGTGCTTTCGAGGACCCGCTCACCCCACCCGACGCATTGCGGCGCGAAAGCATCGAAGTGCGCACGATGGCCTTCTTTTGAAGACCGCCCCTCGAGGCGCCAGGCGTTAACCCCAAGGAGACAGAACAAGGACAACTTCCATCACCACCGCGACGCTGCAGACGTCCCTGATTCGGGATTCTGAGCGTCGTCATGTTCGCCGCAGTCACCGTTGTCGCTCCTGTGAGCGACCTACTTACAAAGGAGAGTCTCATGGGACGAGTTGAAGGCAAAATTGCATTGATCACGGGGGGATCAAGGGGTCTCGGTGAAGCAACCAGCCGCCTCATGGCGAAAGAAGGTGCCACCGTCATCCTCACCGACTTGCTCGATGAGGAGGGCAAGGCATTGGCCGCTTCGATCAACGCCGAGGGTGGCACAGCCGAGTACATCCACCAGGACGTGACCGATGAAGCGTTGTGGGACACGATCGTATCCGGCATCGTGGATCGGCATGGCCGGCTCGATGTGGTCGTCAACAACGCCGGCATCGTTCTCGACGCGAACGTCGAAGACACCACCCTCGAAGGCTGGCGTCATGTCAACGCGATCAACAGTGAAGCGGTATTCCTGGGGACCCGTGCTGCGATCAAGGTGATGAAGGATCAGGACCCAAAAGGCGGATCGATCGTGAACATCTCTTCGATCGCCGGCCTCGTCGGCATCGAAAATCTCGCGGCTTACAACGCGTCGAAGGGTGCGGTGCGCTTGTTCAGCAAGTCGGCTGCGCTCCATGTCGCCAAGGCCGGTTACAAGATCCGGGTGAACTCGGTTCATCCGAGCTACACGTGGACGCCGATGGTGCAGCTCCTCGGCGACAACACCGGAGACCGTGACGCGTTCTTCAAGGCGCTCGGCGCGGCCCACCCGCTGGGTCGCCCCGGTGTGCCGATGGACATCGCGTGGGGTGTTCTGTACCTCGCGTCCGACGAGTCCACGTGGGTGACGGGCTCTGAGCTCGTGATCGACGGCGGCATCACGGCCCAATGATCCGCTCTGAACCGGGAGGCTCGTTTCGTGAAGTCGCTCTGTACCTGCCCAGCCTCCGCGATGAGGATGCCCGTGACTGACCTGCTGAGGGTAGGGAAGTCAAACGCTGCTTTTTTTGCCCACGGTGGGGCTGCGCAGGGCACCGGAGGCTTGCAGGGTAACGCTCGCAGTGGAGGGTCGCCCGCTCGAGCGCTGTAGAAGTCGCTGCGACGATCCATCGGCGGCATCGTTTGCACGTGAACCCGCAGATCCAGAGCGCGCTCGGCTGCTTCTGAAAGTCCCGGTCGCAGCCCGCCTCGTCGTCCCGGGATGCTCGGACGATGGGACGGTGCCCGTCGAGCCGCGAAAGGGCGGCTTGTGCCACCTGGCGCTCGCGCGACGTAGTCTGCAGCGGCGGCCGGGCCCGCAGCCCCGGGTGCGTCAGGATCCGCTCGATCACCGCCGATTCGACAGTGGCCGTGATGATCTTCAGCTCGCCGCCGCAATTCGGGCAGTGCACGTGGACCGTCAGATAGCCGTCCGCCGCCAACGCCAGCAGATGGGCGTTATGCCGACTTTCCCCGCCCCGGTCAGGATTCGTTCGCGGCCTGATCTTCCGTGCCGTCGGCCGCGGCGGGCTCGCCGTCCGTCATCCACGCGTCCAGCAGCGTGTAGGCCACTGCCAGAACGACCGGGCCGACGAAGATCCCGACCAGGCCGAAGGCGAACAGGCCGCCGATGACGCCGGCGAAAATCAGCAGCAGCGGCAGGTCGGCGCCCATGCGTATCAGCACCGGACGCAGGAAGTTGTCCAGCGTGCCGACGACGGCCGACCACACCAGCAGGAAGATGCCCCAGCCGGTGTCGCCGGTCCACAGCACCCACAGCGCGGCTGGCAACAGCACCAGGATCGGCCCGACCTGCGCGATGCACAACATGAACATGAGCGCGGTCAGCAGGCCGGAAAAGGGCACGCCCGCCACGGCCAGCCCGAGGCCACCGAGCACCGACTGCACGACGGCGGTGACGCCCACGCCGAGCGCCACGCCGCGGATCGCGCCGCCGGCCAGGTGAACCGCGCCTTCGCCGCGCGGGCCGGCCAGGCGTCGCGCAAAGCGTCGCACGCCTTCGGCGAACTCTTCACCGCCGGCATACAGCACGGCGGCGATCACCACCGTCAGCAGGAACTGGACCAGCAGGTAGCCGACGCTGCCGACCTCGGTCACGAACCACTTCGTCACGTTGCCGGCAAAAGGCGCCAGCTTGGCCATCAGCCCCGCCAGGCCGGCGGCGGCGGCGTGTTCCCAGGCGGTCCCGATGGCGCTGCCGGCGAACGGCAGGTTGGCAAGCCAGGCCGGCGGTTTGTCGGGCGGCTGCCAGGTGGAGACACGCTGCGCCCAGTCGACGATGAGGTCGACATTGCCGACGATCGTGCCGATGGCCACGGTCAGCGGCACCACGAAGAGCAGCACCAGCGCCAGCGTCATCACCAGCACCGCCAGCGAGCGCAGGCCCCACAGGTGGCGTTGCACTCGGCGCATCAGCGGCCAGGTCGACACCACCACCATCGTGGCCCAGATCAGCGAGCCGATGAACGGCCGCAAGATCCAGAACGAGGCGCCGATCAGCACGCCGATGAAGAGCACCGCCAGCGTGGTGCGCGTCAGGTCGCTCTGCCTGAAGTCGCGCATCAACGGGCTTTCTCGACGTAGGGCTCCACGCTGACGGCCTCGATGCGGTAGCTCGCCGCGCCCATGAACGAATCGGTGCGGGTCGTCGCGAGCGTGCCGCTGATCCACACCGCGTCCATCGAGCGCACGCCCTTGGCGGGTGATGACGCCAGCACGTGGATGATCTGGTTGGAGGGCGGCGGCGGTGAATGGATGCAGGCGCCGAAGTAGGGCACGAGCAGGAACTCCTTCAGCCCGTCCTTGGTTTCTTCGAGCGGCACCACGAAGCCCGGGATGCGCACGGCCTGGCCCTCCAGCGCCGGGTTGGTGGGCGCGTTGTCCCAGACTTCGCGCATTTTCTTCAATTGCTGCGCGGCGCGCGGATCGGCGTCGGAGAGGGCGCTGAAGTCCATGCCCTTCAGGTCTTTCATCGGGTCCCAGCCGGCCGGCACGAGTTCGTCCCACTTGATGAGGCGCGGCTCGCCTGGTTTGGCGGGCACCGCTTTCGCCGCGGTCTTGCCCTGCGTGCCGCCGAGGGACGGCGCCGGTGTCGGCACGCCGGTGGTCTGCGCTGCCGCAAGGGTCACCGTCAGGGTCACCGTCAGGGTGGCCGCGGTGGCCAGCAGGCCGCGCAGGAATGTTCGGAAGTTCATCGACGCTCAGCTTCGAGGTGAAAGCCCGTCGGCCAGCGACAGGCGGTAAGCCCGGAACCCGGGCACCAGGCTGGCAAGCATACCCGCGGCCAGCACGGCGCCGAGCAGTGCCCATTGCATGGCCGTGGGCGCGGACAGGCGCAGCGCGATACCGAACTGCTGCTGCACCCACGGCGCACCGAGCACCACCAGCAGCACGCTGCCCAGCGCACCGAGCGCGGCGCCGAACAGGGTGACGAGCGCGCCTTCGGCGGCGAGCAGCAGCAGCACATGGCGCGGGCCGGCGCCCACCGCGCGCAGCACGGCCAGTTCACGCCGGCGTTCGTTCAGACCGGCCAGCACCACGGCCACCAGCCCGGCCAGGCTGACGATGGCGACCATCACGGACATGCCGAGCAGCGCCCGCTCGCCCACGCCCACGACGTCCCAGAGTTCATCCAGCGCCACGCCGGGCAGCACGGCCATCAGCGCCTCGCCTTCGTACCCGGCCACGAACCGCTGCACTGTGAACACAGCGGCACGGCTCTTCAGGCCGAGCAGCGCGGCCGTCACCTGTTTGGGCTCGAGGTCGAACTTGCGCGCCATCTCAGGTGCGATGGTCATGCCGGGCAGCGGCGCGCCGCCCACCCAGTCGACGTGGATGGCCTCGATGGCCTGCAGGCTGATGTGCACCGTGCGGTCGACCGGCGTGCCGGTGCGCGCCAGGATGCCGACCACCGTGAAAGGCTTGTCGGCATGTTCGGCAGCCATGGCGCCGCCCAGGCCATGCGTCAGCGTGATGCGCTGGCCGAGCCGGTAGCCCAGCGCTTCGGCCACCTCGGCGCCGAGCACGGCTTCATACAGGCCGTCGAGCGTGCCGGCGAAGGCGCGGCCCGCGCTGAAGGCCAGCGGCTGCCGGTCGCCATAGAGAAAGTGTGCGAAGTAAGCCGGTGTGGTGCCCAGCACCGGCCGGCCGCGGTGGCTGTCGCCCAGCGCCAGCGGAACCATCCAGGCCACGGCGCGGTGCTCGGCGACGGCGCGCAGGCTGTCCATGCGCACGGTGTTGGTGGCGCTGCCGATGCGGAAGACGGCAAACAGCATCAGCTGCACAGGGCCGGTGCGCGCGCCGACGATCAGGTCGGTGCCGCTGACGGCCTGCGTGAAGCTGGCGCGGATGTCGGTGCGCATGCGCTCCAGCGTCAGCAGCAGCAGCGTGGCGAGGGCGATCGACAGCGCCACCAGCAGCAGCGTGCCGCGCCGGTGCCAGGCGCTGCGCGCGGCGATGGCCAGCAATGCCTTCATTGGAGCGGCTTCCGGCTCACTGCAATGCCTTCGTGCTGCGCACTCCGGAATTCGCCATTCGGGCGGCCGGGCAGGCTCATGCCGCGGCCCGGTTCAGTTCGGCCAGCGAGAGCTGGCGGTCGAAACGGCCGGCCAGTCGCTCGTCGTGGCTGACGAAGACCAGCGTGCTGCCGGCGGCGCGGCAGGCGCCGAGCAGCAGGTCCATGAAGCTGTCACGCAGCGCGGCGTCGAGTGCGCTGGTCGGCTCGTCGGCGATCACGAGTTCGGGCTTGCCGATCAGCGCCCGCGCCGCCGCCACACGCTGCTGCTGGCCGACCGACAGTTCGGCGGCCGGCGCGGCCCACAGCCGGCCGGGCAGTTCGACCTGCGTCAGCAGCAACTCGGCGGCCTGGCGCGGCGTGCCGGCGCGCCGCGCCCGCGCGGCCGAGAAGCGGCAGGGCAGCAGCACGTTGTCGAGCACGCTCAGGTAGGGCAGCAGATTGAACTGCTGGAAGATGAAGCCGACATGGTCGGCGCGCACGGCGTCGCGCCGGCCGGCGGGCAGGCGCGCCCAGTCGCTGCCGAAAACGGCCACCGAACCCTGGCTGGCCAGCAGCACGCCGGCCAGCAGGCCGAGCAGCGTGCTCTTGCCGCAGCCGCTGGGGCCGAACAGGAACACCGCCTCACCGCCGGCGACCTGCAGGTCGTCGATGACGAGGGTGTCGTGCATGGCGCGCGGCCAGCGGAACCGCAATTCGCGGATGTCGATCACGTGGGCAGGGCCGGCGGTGTCAGCGCGCCAGCGTCACCCGGCTGGCAGGGCGCTTCAGCGTGGCCTTCAGCTGACCCTTGCGCGTGACGGCCTGCACCTCGATGCGCTGCAGTCGGGGGAAAGCCTCGAACAGGCCCAGCTCGACGAAGCCGGCCTTGAAGCCGTCTGCACAGCGGAACTCGAAACTGCCGTCCAGATCGGCGTGTTCCTCTTTCGTGCTGGTCGGGGCAGGCGCGGTGCCGGGACCGAGTTGCAGCGCCGGCGCGGTCAGATCCACCTTGCCCAGCGTGCAGCCGGCGGCAGGGTCGATGGCGAACAGCGCGGCGGCGTTGCGCAGTCGGGCGACCGCGGCGTCGGCGCGCTGGCGCTCGGCGTCGTCGCGCGGGGCGCGCTCGAAACCCAGCAGCGTGTCCAGCGGCATCTCGACAATCACCATCACGCGCGCCGGTTCGACGGCGATGTCGACCCGCGCCACGCCGTGTTCGTGGGCCTTGCCGGCCAGCGCCGGGAGGGCTGACAGGGCGGACAGCGTGATCAGCGCGCAGCGGCCGGCCGAGTGCGCCGCCAAGGCCGGGTACGTCCATCGCGTGATGTGCATGCCTGGAACTCCCTTTATTGATCCACACCCATTGTGCAGTGTGCAACACCGCACGACGCTGGGCCGGGAAGGGTGCGCGGGATCGTGCGCGGGATCGTACGCGGGATCGGCGTCGAACGACGAGCAACCCGCCTGGCGAACGCGGTTACGGGGCGCCCAGCGGCCTTGCCAGCCAGCCTGCACCCAGCGCGATGGGCCAGCGCAGCGCCCGCTGGCCCAGGCACAACCGGCCCGCCAACACGGCGATCGGTGCAGGCACGACCGGCGCCGGTTCGTCGAGGTCTTCGGCGAACCCTTCACTGCGGTACAGCCACGATTCCATCGACGGATCGGTGACGGCATCTTCGGCGGAGCGGTCTGAGGCAAAGGCATTCATGGCGGCTTCCTGCGTAGGGCTGGTGTATTCCGTCAATCTGACGGGCAGTGTGCCGACATTAGGTGTCGGTACCGTGTCAGCTGAGTTGCGCAATGCGTCTTTTGTTGCGAATTGCATCGATATCATCGGCCGCATGCCGGTGTTGCTTGAGGGCCAACTTGTCGTCGCGATCTCTTCGCGTGCGCTCTTCGACTTCGAAGAGGAAAACCGCCTCTTCGAGGCCGCCGACGACGCCGCCTACATGCAACTTCAGCTGCAGCGCATTGACCAGCCGGCGCCTGCCGGCGTGGCCTTTTCACTGGTGAAAAAACTGCTGGCCTTCAACCATGTCGCTGCGGCGCCGCGCGTCGAGGTGGTGATCCTGTCGCGCAATGATCCCGTCTCGGGCATGCGCGTGTTCCGCTCGGCGCAACATTACGGGCTGCCGGTGCAGCGCGGCGTGTTCACGCGCGGGCAGCCGCCGTGGCGCTACCTGCGGCCGCTGGCGGCCAATCTCTTCCTGTCGACGAATGAAGCCGATGTGCGCTCGGCGCTCGCCGCCGGCGTACCGGCCGCGCGTGTCTACCCGCACAGCGCGCATGCCTCGGTGGCGCACCCGGACGAAGTGCGCATCGCCTTCGACGGCGACGCCGTGCTGTTTTCCGACGAAGCCGAGCGCGTCTACCAGCGCGACGGGCTCGACGCTTTCCAGCACCATGAACGTTCGCAGGCCGCCACGCCGCTGGCGCCCGGGCCGTTCAAGCCGCTGCTGGAGGCGCTGCACCGGTTGCAGCGCTCGCCGGCCGGCAGCATGCGGGTGCGCACCGCGCTCGTCACTGCACGCAGCGCGCCGGCGCACGAACGCGCGATCCGCACCCTGATGGCCTGGAACATCCAGGTCGACGAGGCGATGTTCCTGGGCGGCCTGCCCAAGGGCGTGTTCCTGCGCGAGTTCGAGCCCGACTTCTTCTTCGACGACCAGACCGGCCACATCGACAACGCCGCCCTGCACGTGCCCGCCGGCCATGTGGCCGCAGGCGTGTCGAACGCCTGATCGGCCGGCGTCAGCGCCCCGGTGATGGTGTGCAGAGCGCGCTCAACGCCTCGCGCACTCGCTCGATCACCTCGCCCCACTGGTTGACGCGGCGCTGCCTGAAGAGCCGCGCCGTCGGGTACCAGGGCGAGTCTTCCCGGTCCATCAGCCAGCGGAAATCGGGGCCGGCGTGCAGCAGCACCCAGACGGGCCGCGCCATCGCGCCGGCCAGGTGGCAGACCGAGGTGTCGACCGAGATCACCAGGTCGAGGTTGGCGATCAGCGCGGCCATGTCGGCCATGTCCGTGAGTTCCGCGCTGAGGTCGATCAGTCGCCCGCCCATCGGCCCGGCAGGCTCGTCCGGCCGGTCGCGTTGCAGGCTGATGAAGTGCACACCATTGACGTCGGCCAGCGCACCCAGCGCCGCCAGCGGCAGCGAGCGGTAGCGGTCGGCACCGTGCGTCTGGCTGCCCTGCCAGGCCAGGCCGACGCGCGGCTTGTCCTGCAGCCCGTTCAACCGGCGCCGCCACGTCAGCACGTCGGCCAGTTCGGGCTGCAGGTAGGGCACCGCCGCTGGAATGCTGTCCGGCCGGGTCTGAAAACGATGCGGCAGGCTCATCATGGCGACGGCCAGGTCGGTGCTCGGCGGCGCCGTCTGGCTGTCGACCCGTTCATCGACACCGGCCAGGCTGCCCATCAGGCGGCGCAGCGCCGGCTGGCATTGCAGCAGAACCCTGGCGCCGCGCGCCTTCAGCAAGGGGGCGTAGCGGGCGAAGTGGATGACGTCTCCCAGGCCCTGCTCTGCCATCACGAGGATGCTGCGGCCTTGCAGTGGCTCGCCCTGCCAGATCGGGCAGCGCGGCGGCGGCGCCAGCGGCGCATACGCGGGGTGGTCGAAGCGGCATTCGTAGGCCTGCCAGCCGGCGTCCCACTCGCCTGCCAGCAGCAGGCAGAGCGCGAAGTTGGCCTCGTGCGTGGGTGAATCGCCGGCCAGTGCATGCGCCTTCCTGAAAGCCGTCATGGCCTCGGCCAGCGCGCCGCTGTGCTGCAGCGCCGAGCCGAGGTGGCTCCAGCCCTGCGCCAGTTGCGGGTCCGACGCCACCGCGTGGCGGGCGGTCGCCACGGCTTCATCGGCCGCGCCCTCGCGCGTCAGGTTGAGCGCCAGGTTGCTCAACGCGACGGCAAAGTCCGGGCGCAGCGCCACCGCCCGGCGGTAGCTCTCTATGGCCTCTGGCCGACGGCCGAGAGCGGCCAGCGCGAGACCCAGGTTGTTGTGGTGATCGGCGATGTCGGGCCGCAGTCGCAGCGCGTTCTCGAAGCTGGCGAGCGCCAGCGCATGGCGAGCCAGCGCCACCAGCGCGATGCCCAGGTTGTTGTGCGCCTCGGCGAAGTCGGGGTGCAGTGCCGTGGCACGCTCGAAACACCGGGCGGCATCTTCATTCCGGCCGCCATCGGCATGCACCACGCCCAGGTTGTTGCAGGTCTCGGCCGAGCCGGGCTCCAGGCGCTGCGCCTGCATGAAGGACGCCAGCGCGGCGTCGCCCTGGCCCAGCGCGCGCTGCACCAGGCCCAGGTTGGAGTGATAGAAGGCCACGCCGGGGCTGAGGGCGATGGCCTGCTGGATGAACGGCAGCGCCTGCTCGCTCTGCCCGCGCTGGTGCAGCAGGAAACCCAGCAGTTGCAGCGCATCGGCCAGCGCCGGCTCGGCTTCGAGCAACTGGCGGTAGATGGCCTCGGCCTGCGCCAGTTCACCGCGCCGGTGATGGGCCAGCGCGCGGTTCAGAGCCTCCTGCGGATGACTCACCGGCCTGCCCGTCGCGCCTTGACCCGGTGCCACAGCGTATGACCACGCATGGCCTCAGATGAACGACTTCAGAGGCACGGTACCGTCGCAGGCGGCCGCCGGCTCGGGGCTGCGGCCGGCTTCCAGCAGCTTGCGGCCGGCCATGTGGTCCATCGGTGCGTTGGCGCTTTCCACGCACACCAGTTGCGCCCCCAGGTAGTGCAGCAACGAGAAGCTGGCCGGCGTGGCGCCGGGGCGCCGGTGGCTGCTGGTGCCGGCCGGCAGCAGGCCGGCCATCTGCAGGCGCAGGCCGCCTTGCTCCGACCAGAAGCTGGGCAGCGCGCGGTGCGGCTCCAGCCGACCGGCCAACGTGGCCGCCGCCGTGCGCGCCTGGTCGTTGGCATTCGGCACCGACTCCAGCCGCAACCGCTGACCTTCCGGCGCAGGGAAACTGGCGCAGTCGCCGATGGCCAGAATGGCCGGGTCGGAACTGCGCATGAATTCGTCGACGAGCGCGCCGCCACCAGCGTCGACGGCCAGCCCGGCGGCCAGCGCCAGCGCCGTCTCGGGCTCGGCGCCCACACCCAGCACCAGCAGTTCGACGGGCTCGGATCGGCCGTCGACGGTGAGCGTTGCCAAGCGCTTGCCTACGCCGTCGCCTACGCCTTCATCCTCGATTTCGAAACCCGTCACCGCCGCGCTCAGTCGCATGTCGATGCCGCTGGCGCGGTGCGTCGCCAGCACGAAGCCGGCCAGCTCGGCCGACACCGATCGCGCCAGCAGCCGGGGCGCCGACTCCAGCACCATCACGTCCTTGCCGAGCGCGCGCGCCGCAGCGGCGATCTCCAGGCCGATGAAGCCGCCGCCCAGCACGGTCAGCCGCGTCGCGCCCGCCAGCAGGTTGCGCAGGCGCTCAGCGTCGGCGGCGCTGCGCAGTGCTGCCACGTTGGCCAGCCCTGACGGCAACTGCGCCAGCCTGCGCGCCCGCGCGCCGGTGGCGAGCACGAGCTGGCCGTAGTGCAATGCCAGGCCCGAGCGCAGCTGCAGCCTGTGCTGCGCTCGGTCGATCTCCAGCACGGGGTCACCGCGGTGCAGCGTGATGCCGGACTGCGCGTACCAGGCCTCGGCGCGAAGTGGCTGCGGCTGCTCGGCCGGGTTCTTCAGGAATGACTTCGACAGCGGCGGCCGCTGGTAGGGAAGTTCGTCTTCCGCGCACACCAGGTGCACCCTGGCACCCATGCCGGCCGTGGCGAGCAGGCCGCACAACTGGGCAGCGGCGTGGCCGCCACCGACGATCACGATCCTGTCAGCTTCATTCATCCGGTTCACCTGTGCTGATCGTGCTCACGATCAAGAGCCGCCATTCTCCAACGGCGGCCAGCTTGCGCGCTGCCAGGCAGCCGGATGTCAATCGCCCTGCGGTCGCTGCTGAATGCGCCGCTGCAGCGCCAGCAACAACGCGCCGCCGCCGGTGGCCAGCGCCAGCGGGCTGTTGCCCAGCACGGCCGCCATCTGCGAGAACACCTCCGGACACGACTGTTCCAGGTACGCGGCCAGCTCGAAGACCGGCTGACCGGTGACGCGCGCGGCTTCCTCGATAGACAGCGACACCGGCGTCCAGGTGCGGCGCGCCAGAAACGTTCCGAAGGCGCCCGAAGCGATCACCGCCAGCGCCAGCGGCCCGACGGGCCGCAGCAGGCACTCGAGCAGCTTGGCGCGCAGCGGTGCGGGGGCCGCCCGGTAGACCTCGCTTACCAGCGTGGGCAGGGTATCTGTCGCGACCGCAGCCCGCAGCGCGAGCGTGTCTTGTGCGTTCTGCATGCCGAACTCCTTCTGATGTGGGATGGGCGACCGCCGTCGGCCTGAACAACCGCCAGCCAAGCTTGAGCCCTTGACGTTTCAGTTTGGTGAATCAATCGTAACCAGACATGGCGGGCCGGCAGCCGGCGGCAGGTCCCAGGAAGAGCACGTCTTGTTACGGAGAGCTACGGCGCTGCCTGACGAGGGGCGGGTGTCAATTGACAGCGGTCAATCGACACGCAGCCGTCGCCACACAGACTCATTAATTGTGGAAAATGCACGATTCAGCATGGCCAGCTCCCCAATTCCGCCCTCGAACGCGCCTTCTCAACGCCGCATTCTGGTGGTTTGTTATTCTTTGAATGGCCACACCCGGCGCGTGGCAGTTGAACTGGCGCGAACTTGCAATGCCGATCTCGAGACGATTTCCGACTCTATCGACCGTACCGGCATGTTCGGCCAGTTGCGTTCTTCACTGGGCGCCCTGATGCATCTGCGGCCGGCCATCCGGACCAGTCGGTTTACGCCGCGTGACTATGAACTGGTGATCGTCTGCACACCGGTCTGGGCCTGGAACATGGCCAGCCCGGTGCGCACCTGGCTGCACCGCCACCGCGCTGAACTGCGCCGCGTGGCCGGCGCCTGCACCCACGGCGGCAGCGGGCAGGTGAAGACGCTGGACGACATGGCCCGGTTGTGCGGCAGGCCGTTGCTGGCCCGGCTCGCGATCAGCGCCCAGCGCATCGAGCAGAAAACCCATTCCAGACGGCTGCAGGAATTCGCCGGCCGCATTGCCGCGGTTGTGCCGGCGGCCTGGCCGGAGCGCCAGGAAGCGGCCTGAGGTTCCAGCGGTTCCAGCGGAACGCCGCGTCCGGTCACCGGCGCCGCGCTTCGGGGTGGCGCACCAGCAGCACCGGCACGTCGCTGGCGCGTGCCACGGCGTCGGCGTCGCTGCCCATCATCAGGTGACTGAAACCCCGGCGGCCGTGGGTGCCCATCACGATGAGGTCGCAGCCCAGGTCACGCGCCTGCGCGACGATGACATCGGCGGCCCGCCCGGTGCTGGCTTCCACCAGTCGC
>Ga0209181_10010436_pt1 | contig 12062 bp, 8 predicted proteins | sample MAT05_FD_187208 | JGI IMG/M metagenome (GOLD analysis project Ga0209181, IMG submission 187208) | Freshwater microbial communities from Lake Fryxell liftoff mats and glacier meltwater in Antarctica - MAT-05 (SPAdes) (version 2) | ecosystem: Environmental > Aquatic > Freshwater > Ice > Liftoff... | reverse complement strand
CCTGCGCAACGATTGCGTCTAAGTCACCCTTTAATGCGGCGCTTGGATAACTCAGGCTAGAATTTGTCTGCGCTGCTGGACGCGGTGCTATATGAAAATCTTGTTCTGCTAGCGCGCTTTGAGCTGGTTGAGCACCTGCCGCGCGGCGTGCGGCCAGGGCTGTATTAGTCATTAACTTCGTTTCGTTTCGCAGCTTTTCGCCAGTCGTTGTGCCGCTGCGCAGTTTAAGAATTTCCTGCAAGCGCTCGCTTGGGCGCTCGTTTTCTTCCAGATGCACGCGCATTAGGATCGCTGGGATATTTTCAATGCTGCGCGTCTTTGGCAAAGCGCCCGCTAATAGGCGAAATAGCAACAAACCCAGCGCGTAAACATCGGTTGCGGTCGAAACTTCCTCCGCGCGCAGCTGTTCGGGCGCCGCGTAAGCGGGCGTCATGGCGTTGACGGTGAATTCGCCGCTAACGCCATCAAGTAGCTTGGCGATGCCGAAATCCAGTAATTTGGGCTGACCATCGCGATCAACCAGCACGTTATTAGGCTTGATATCGCGGTGCACAATCAGATGCCGATGCGCGTGCGCAACTGCGGCACAGACTTTGCGAAACAGCTCCAGACGGTCTTGCAAGCTCAAGTTTCGCTCGCTACACCATTGCGTGATGGTCACACCGTCAACATATTCCATCGCCAGCCACGGCGCGTCTGCGGCGTCCACGCCCGCATCAATAAAGCGTGCAATACCCGGATGGGACAGACGTGCCAGCAATTTTCTTTCGCTCAGCAAGCGATCCATCAGGCGCGTGGCGTGCCCATGCACACGCTTAATGGCAACTTGGTGCTCAACTAAGCCATCGGTGCGCTCCGCCAGCCATACTTCCCCCATGCCGCCCGCGCCCAGCAAACGCAAAAGTCGATAGGCACCAAAGTTGTCGCCAGAAAAATTATCTACACGCGCACGATGCTTAGTCGTGTCGGTTGGATTGTCTGCTTGCTGATTCTCGCCCAATTGCTGCATTACGCGGCTTAACTGCAGCAAGCGCTGTATCGCTGGCTGCGCCAGTAGTTCTGCCGGTAGTTCAGCGGCATCGATCTGTTCACCAGCGGCAATACGCTCGGAAATGGCAAGGCGCTGCACTTGTGAATTGACGGCTTTGGAACCTGTCGCTTCGGGATCGCTCACTCAAGCGCCTCAGCCATCAACACTAGGGCGCGCGTTACGCGCATGCGAACGCGATCGGGTGGCTGGTTTAACTCAAAGCCGATTTCGACAAAACTCATACCAAATTCAAAGCGCATGACGACTGCTTGCCGGGATTGTTCCGGCAATTTTTGCAGCGCCTGCTCATAGGCGCCTGCTCATAGGCGCCTGCTCATAGGCCAGCCAGTCTTGAGGGTTAATATTTTCGGCACTGACCACCGATTGCAGGGTGTTTTCCCCGACTTCAGACGCAATTTTTGGTGTACGCGCCTGTGCGCGCATGGCATCGCGTAGGGCATTGAGCAAAACCTGTCGAAGGTAGGCAAAAAATGCCCCGCGCTCTTGCACTTGGATATGCACAAGTTTCTCCAACACCTTTAACCACGTGACTTGCATCATGTCAGCGGTTTCTTGCTCATGCCGCAGCATTTGCGGCACGCGACCGTGCGCAAAGTTGCGCAGCAGCGGTTCAATACCTGCAATAAGCCGATCACGCGCTGCCGAGTCGCCATCACGAATGTGGCTTAACAATTGGCCGTGGTGTGCGAATCAGTAGTGCTCAAGTTGCGCTTTGACTTAAATGGGTGTGCGCTAAGGCTAACCGATTCTTAAATCTCAAACCCGCCTTTGCGAACCTATATTTTCGGCTACTGGCATCAAGTCGGGTCTACGCCATGCAGACTATTACGCCTGTTGATTTTGGCCGCTGCTTACAAATAAATCCAGTTGAGTTCGCTTTTGCTAAAAAGCGTCGTTCTAAGCCGTATTGGACTGCTATTTAGAGAATTACCGTGATTGTTCAGACTTTTGCCCCTGTACCGGCAGCAGATCGACGCTTGTTGTTAAACAATCAGCGCGAGGGAACCGGATCAATAAAATACTTTTGCGTCTTGCTCGCGGCCTCGACATTGAGCGCAAACGCGCGCACCGAAACTATCGCACCATGGCTGCCCTTGTCCTCAGCGTCCATGCAACATCCCGAACCCGTCCACACGACATTGCCGATCCAGACACACATTGCCCCCGACGGCGCAATCTTCGCCGAAGTCGATGTAACGCATCACAATTTAGCTCATGCTGCGCTGGCACGTTTCAACGCGGACGGCAGCTTTGCGTGGATGCACGAGGTTGCAGGTTCCACGCCAGCCGGTTTTGCCTTTCTGGACGGCGGGCACGTTGTGACCGCTGCCACTTCGTTGCTTACCCTAAATGCAATCAATGTGCGTGTATACGACACTGCGACCGGCGCGCTTACGTGGGTACGCGAAGCCACCGGCGGGCGTTTTGCTTTTGATGAGCGTAATGACACCAAGCAAGTCGCGGTTGATGCAAACGGCAACGTCATGGTGCTTAGCAACGACGGCGGCGACTATGTCGTGATTCGCCACACCGCCGACGGCACCGCGCTACCCAGCTGGCGTGCGAGGATCGATAACGCCAACAACGTGCGTGCAAGCGGCATTGTCGCGATGCCCGACGGTGGCGCAATCGTTACTGGCGGTGGCGCAATTTGGGGTGGCGGCTTTGTCACTGTGCGCTTTGACGCACAGGGCGACGTTGTTTTTACTGATGTTGAACTCGGTGGCAAAAATAGCCTCGGCAATCCACTAGGGCCCGATTATATTGCGGTAAATGCGGACGGCAACGTTATGCTCGCCGGCACGCTCGAAACCCAGGGTGGCACGGGGCATGCACAGGTATGGAAACTTGACCCCAGCGGCGCGCGCTTGTGGACGCAGCTACTGCCTAATCCCGGCGGCACCCTTAGCACGCCCCCGAGTGTCGGTGCCTTTCTGCTTGCGCCGAACGGCGATGCGCTGGTGTTATCGAAATTTGTCGGTTCGTATCGTCTGGTTCGCTTGGCAGCCGCGAACGGTGCTGTGATCTGGGATGCGGCGGCGTCAGGTGGCAGTCCCAGCACACTCGCGCAAGCAGAAAACGGACGCATATTGGCGGGTGGCTATGTCCTGATTGGTGGCGGACAAGTCCGCGCCCGAGCTGTCGAATTCGACGCGACCGGTGCCAAGTGTCGCATCATGGAAGACATCAAACCCTACTTGAAACTGAAAGCAAACGGCAGCGCCGCCGGGTGGAGTGTGCTTACGTCAAATCCACTTGTGGCGGGCGTCGGCAGTGACGCGCTCATGCGCCGTTACAATGCCGATGGCCCCTGCACCGAGAAGTTGTTTGGGGATGGCTTTGAAGCTTTTGGGTCATTACAGCCTGCTGATCAAACTCAGCCAATCATGCCGGTTGCGCATGATCAACAATGATTGGCAAGTTCAGCCATCAAACAAACCCTAACTTACCCCTAAATTGACGAGATTTACAAATATGCGCCGAAAAAATTTGAGAGTTGCCATTGTTGGCATTGTGTTGTTTTTCATTGCTGTTGTATTTTATTTTTTTATGCTTTCTTTTGCGTCAAAATCGAATAATCCCGCTGCACTCATGAGCACTGTCGGGACTGTTTCAGGCGTTGTCTGCGGTTTGGCATTCGTGATGACGTTAGTCGGTCTAATCGGAAAAAAGGTCTGATGTCAGTCAAATATGTTCCGGTTCGCCGCGCCATCGGCGAGTTAGGCACCCGTTTTGCAAACTGAGCTGAAAAAACCTCAATGACTAGAACTAGAAGTTTTCCTGAACCCTCTGAAACAAGCACATACGCTTGAACGTCTGGTTTCGCATCGGTTTCACGACCGCGACAAAATTTTCCGCTTCACCTTGACCGCTAACCCCCACGAAGCTCTGGCCCGCAAATGCGAATGGCGATAGGCTCAAATATCTGGCGCGAAAGTAAACTGTTTCAGGTTTACTTTTCGTTCCCATCCAAAATCCTGCTTCATCAGTTTTTGGGGAACCCGGTGGGCACTCATCAATTGTGTAACGCGTTGCACTCATCTGGCATGGAAGTAGCCAAGCGCCATTTTCCGTTCTATCCAAGGGCTGATGCAAGTTTTTTGAAGTACTTCCCGGGTCTACAAGCAATTCTGACCCATCCATGTAATGACTTGAATTATTAATGCGCCTAACTCGATCAAGTTTGCCATCGTTGTCAAAATCGAAAATGCTTTGCTCGCGCCCTTCTACATCACTCCAATTCGGCAGAGTGAGTCTGATCATCGACCGCTTTGAGTAATGTTCAAAGGTATCGAAATCAGCATCTAACTCTTCAAGCACCGCCTTGCAAACTTTATCTTGGCCTGTCAGCAACACAACTGCACCTACAGTTACCACTTTTTGGCCCAGGCGCGGGTACTCTATTTCATCGCGTTGGACGCTTGAAAAATCGGGATAGTCCACGCAAACGCTTAACGGTTCCGCCGCACTGGAGTTTGCTTCCGGATTCGCAGCGGATGCTTCCTTAGGCCGCAGGGAATGACATTTTTCTAGCGAAACATGCTGATTGTTGGAATAGTTAAGGCTCACGTCCGGATAACCATCTTCGTGTCGACAGTATCCAGCAAACCAAACTTGCGAGGCGATCTTTCTTTCGTTTACCCAAACCGACGCAAACACTTCGGGATCCCCACCACAAAAGCCAAAGGCACTGCTGCTTGCAACACCGACTTTCGCGCGAACTTTATTGCCCGATGGGAATGCACATTCCGCAGTTTCACCTACTTTGACCAGATAAGTGGCGGCTTGTGATTGCTGGCCTCGATGAAATATTGTGGGAAATATTGTGGTAACTGTTTTAACAACTGCTTTAGTCGAGGCTGCATCGGCAGGACTTTGGCGCGTCGCTGCCATTGAAACGGCCTCGAATTGACTTGAAGGGTTATCTGAGTAGCTGCATTCGACAGTCAGCGAATGCGTGGATTCGTCTTCATCTTGCGCAAACGAACTCGCCGGGGTGACCAGCGCCGCCAGAATAAATGCTGCTGCTGCCGAGTAAGTCATCGAAGTCATGTTGAGTCGCCTAACCACGAGTAAGTTTGCCAGCGCCATCGCGCAACGTCGAAAAACTTTGTGCGTCATCTGCACCGGCCTTTTTGTGTCTGATGCTAGTTGGAACGACTACTTTGCGGCAAAGCGAAAAAGGGGGCGATGCCAATACTTACTCAATTGATTTCGCGTGTTTTCGCTTTTGCCCAAAACCGGCGTTCCTTATAGAAGCATTCTACTGACGTGAATTACTAAACAGCTATTTCAGAAGTTTTCCATGCAACCAAGCGCGATATTATTAGCAAGTTTACTAACAGCCCTGGGCGCAGCACCAGCCTTAACTGTGGCTGGCGCACCCGCCGCGACCAGCGCCAGCGTTCCCACCGGCCCGCCCAGCGCCACCTTGCCCACCAACAGCCCGCATATTTATCGCTGCCCGCTGCCTTTGGAGCTTTGGATCACGCTAGAAAATTCGCATGAGCGACGTAGTTTTCCAGGTCATGTGTGCGGTGACGCGCAGGGTTTGGTATCCATAACAAGCGAAGTGGATACGCCGGGGCATGACGTAATGATCGACGGTAGCTACCGCATGACACCGAACGGGCTAAGCCTTAGTCTGCACGTCGAACGTGAGTTGCCGGATGATAAGGTTGCTCAGTGGACGTTTAGTGGCGCTGATCTTGCCACCGATGGCATGCCCAAGGCGCTCAGTGGCGCGCCGGCAGGCTCTGACTTAAAGGTGATGCTCGCGATCAGCGCGGCGAAAACCAACAGCCCAATTTGGCTGAGCGTGTATTTCCGCAACGTGCCCGTGGCGGAAATCTTACGCCATTTTGTTGCCGTTCCTGGCTTGAGCATCGTTGGTTTGAAGCATGCGTACCTGGTTCCCACGCCAGTGACTATGGATTTTCCGATCATTGAGGCAGAACTGGTCGATGCGTTGCAGGATCTTTGCGATTGCGACTTCCAGCGTTTAAGTGAGCGCGCTTACCGTGCCCGTGTGCCGCGCGATGGTGAAAAGCTTGCGGAACTCATGACTGCCGCCGCACGCGCGACCAAAGCGAGCGACGCGTCCACTGCTGCGGATGATCCCGCTTGGGCCAAGTTAATCACGCAGCTTGAAGCCATACGCACGCTTACGCGCCCACGCAACGCTGCTGATCTCCGGCCGTCGGCGAATGACGCACTGCGCCAGCTTGCCCGTTTGTACCAGGATCGGGGCGCAAACGATCTGAGCGTCGCGGTGCTGCGCGATATGCTCCGCGATACGCAGAACCAAGACTTACGGCCGAACTCCAGCAGCGTTGCGAATGCGCGTGCCCTGCTGGGTGCGGCGCTGCTGCGCGCTGGGAAAGGGCGTGAAGGCAAGCAGCAACTTGCGCAAGCCGCCGCTAATCTTGAGCTTAAAACAGTGGACGTAGGCTGGGGAGGGGCGTACTGGGACAATCCGGACGCGCGCGAGCTGCTGGGCGTGTATGCCAAACTGGGTATGACCAACGTGACCAGTGCTCAGTTGCACGCGCTACTGCTGCAGCTTGAAGCCTACCCGGAAATTGACAACGCGAAAACGGCGCGGCAACTGACGTTAGCAGCATGCAGCGGCACCAATACGCCGAACTACGATGCCCAAACTGATCCAGTGATCGCGGTTTTCACGCAGTGGGTTGCGGATGGTGTGGGTAACGAGCGACTAGACTGGGAACTTAATGAATTAGGTAGGCGTGCCTTTGACCAACACCGCCTCGAATCGGCAGCTTCCTATTTGACTATCGACTCGCTGGCGCGCGCCAATGCGCGCTTGGCGCCTGAATGGTCCGAAGTGGCTACGCACCGTTACGCAGCGGTAAGCCACTTGATGCTCGGCGACTACGCCCAAGCTGCGCTTGCGCTGGAGCGTTTGATCGGGCTTGAGCTTACATGGCACAAGCCACAAGCGATCGTTAATGCCGCTGCCTTGCGTGATTTGCGCTTGCTCTACACCGCCGCCAACCAGCCCGAAAAAGCGTCACAGTCACCGGCGCAGTTACTCGCACGGATTCAGCAGCAGTCACAGCCGCGCCGCTCCATGCCCATGCTTGATAGCGATCTGAGCGATATGCTGAGTTTCTCCGTCTTCTGGGAAGTGCCCGAAGCGCAGAAAGGCGCGCGGGCTGTTACTCAAACAACGCAAGCGCGCAGCGCCATCGAACGTGCATGGATACTGGCGCAGCTCGCAGCGCGGGACTACGCTGGTGCGCAAGCGGCATTTGCAGCGACGCAGGCTGGGCAAGTAAAGGCCATTGAATCCGGCGAAGCGTGGTTTGCGCGCGTCAAGCAGTTTGCTATGGCGCCGTCTGAGTAAAGCCCACCGGCGCTGGCGTATGCGCACCGGCCCTTAAAACCGGAATCATCACGTACAAATTAATTGTATCGCTTCTCATTTTCGTGATTTGCATGATTTGCACTGTCGCGCAAGACTAGATACTAGTTCGCGTATAGGATGCTACTCAATGATCGTGCTGACACGCCGCAGCACTTCAACGCTGTCGGCGTGAATTTTGTATTCGTTGTACTCGTTCCAGCTATTTGCATAGATGCCGACCTTATCGTTGCGGTTAATCGAAACGATCACGCCATCGACTGTGACGCGATCAGCGTGTGTGCGTAAGCGCAAAAATCTCCAACTTGTTTGCGCAGATGCCGTGTTGCCCGTTGCTTCGCAAACCCATTTCAGGTCATCGTTTTCCATTGCGTACTTCAACGATGCGTTGTTATCAAACAACGCACCTAGGTTTTTGCCGAACCACTGCTTGACGATCCCGGTATGCGTCGGCGAGCACTGATACCCAAGACCCAGCGCATCAGTCAGATCGCAATGCAGCTGGCCGTCATCGGCAGTGTGGTCGTTTTCGTCACGAAAGACTGGACATCCCGCGCCAGCGGCGCGCATGGCGGTGTAGGCAAGAATTGCACGCAGCTGCGGCGATAGCGGCGTAATCCCTTCGAGGTTGATTCCCGTTTTGGCACCATAGCCAATCACTTGCACGTCGGCGGCGAAACCCTGGGAGGCTAGAAAGAGCAAACCTAGAAGGCCAGGAAGACTCACTTGGGATAGCTCATTTGGGATAGCTCATTTGGGATAGCTCATTTGGGATAGCTCACTTGGGATAGCTCACTTGGGATAGCTCACTTGGGATAGCTCATTTGGGATAGCTCACTTGGGATAGCTGACGGTCTTACCAAATCTGTATTCAAATTTCCCGTCAGCATTTCGCTCTAGCAATATCGGCCCGCGATCAATCCAGCCATTTTCGGCTGTGCCCTCAGTATCAAGCACCACGTCATCGCCAAGTTGATAGCCACCTAAAACTTTAATGCTCACCAGCATCCTCACCGACTCTAGGCGCAGCTGCAATGCCCGCAAACTTTCTGCAACGGGCGCGCCGTCGAAGTCTTTTTCTCCAAATACTTTTTGCACAAATTCGTTGCCGTCGCTAAGCACTGCACCTACGTCACCGGTGCTGTAGCGCAGATAATCACGCGCCACCTCAGCCGCATAGGCTGCACCGACCTCTCCACCGCCAGCGGGCAGCACCGTTACAGCGGTTTTCCAGTCGGTGCGAAATATTTTTCCCGGATATTGGTGCTCGATGCCCTGCGCAAACATCGCGTCGAGCAATTGCGCATTGGTTTGTGCGCGCATCTCCGCCAACTTTTTCGCACTGTAGCGTCCAGTGAGAATAAGATATTGCCCGTCGATCTTACCAAACGGCATTTCGATCTTGCCTTTAAAGGCTCCAGGTTTTCTAGATTCCATCGTCAGCACTAATAGTCCCGACGGTTCCTGTTCGTACTCAAACCCCTGTTTGAGCTGTTGCGCAGCACGCTTGGCAATAGCGGTCGCATCATCAGCTTTGACACTGACGCGACAAACTGAATCGTAAACACAATTGGTTACGCCTTTTAGATAAGCCCATTTTAAGGTGGGAATGGTATTTTTAAAATCGCCCAGCGCCAACGCGGCGTCGATGTCGCCTTTGCTGAGTGCTGAGCGAAAATCTGTTGCTAGTTTTTCTGGGGTGCTAGATGCACACGCCTGCAGCGCAATCCCAAGACTCAAGGCCAAGATCAGATGTGTATTCGATGACGATAATCGGTTTTGCATAGTGGTTGCTCTTTGTTGATGTGATTAGTGTGCGCTGAGCGCCTGAAATTTCTACCCATTCGCAGCTGTCCTTAGCTAGAACGCCGCTTTGCGGCAAAAGCGAAATTTTTGATTTGGGCGCGGAGAACGCACTTGCGGATCTAACCACTGAAAAGCCCGGCAGTCCCTATCACTGGATAACCGAGGATGCGCAAGGTGGAGAAACCCTAGAACGAGTGCTCATGGGAACATCGGGCGCTACAGTTGCGGACGAAACCACCAAAATGGACGTCCTGAAAAATATAGGGAAACTCGAAGAAAAATTTGGTGGTGCGAAAATGCCAGTCTTGGTTGAGGTTCGGTTACTACCCAAAGACAAAGAGGCATTCCGGGAGATATGGGTTGTCTCGCGATCCGATGATAATATTCCATACACTGTTTCACTGTACATTGGACGGTCAGCGAACCCAACATTTCGTCGTCGAATTATGCGGACGAAAGCGCCGGGGCGGCGCTGAGCGCGGCGGTTGTGGCGCTTGGTGCCAACCTCAACAGGGTGTGTTGCATGATCAGATCCCTAAATTAGTTGGTGTTTTGCTTGCATACCTGCGGTTTGTAAAGCCATTTTTAAGAATATCGTCAGCCGCTGGCCCGCTGTCAGCGGCCGTAGTGTTTGAGGGGCTAAGTTGATACACAACGGTTCCAGCAAGCGCCGAATGGCGCGATGTCAATCAATAGGAACGACGAATCGGTGCTTGAGCGAACGCAACGCGCAAAGCAATTTGGCGGCACCCAGATTTTTGGGTGTGGGGTTACGGGCGACGTCTCAAATGCGGTTTTGGGACGCGATTTTAGGCCTGCTCAGCATTCGTAATCAGCAGCGATTTCGGGCGGTTAGGTGGCCCGAGCTCAGCAATGAGCTTTCAAATTTTGGCGCCGCAGAATGGACAAGTGACGTACAAAGGCACAAACGTGCAGCTAAAACCGACTGAGCGGAATGTGGCCTGTGTTAGCCTAACGCAATGAACGCCCTACACTTCAACACCGTCGGCCCGAACGAACGCGATCTGCACTACATGCTGGAGCCGCTTTCGCGCATCGACTTGGACGCGATTGAAAGCTATATCCAACAGCGGCGCTATTTCGTCCTGCACGCCCCGCGTCAAACCGGCAAAACCACCTGCATGATGGCGCTGCGCACGCACTTAAACGCGAGCGGTCAATATCTGGCGCTATTGGTAAATGTCGAACCTGCGCAAGCGATGCGTGGGAATGTTGAGGCCGCGATGGCGGCGATTTGCTATTTGATTAGCACCGAATTCACGCATCTAACAGGAAAAGCCCTACCCAATGAGCTATCGCTCGCGCCATTAGTCGTGCGCTTGACTGGGTTGCTGCGCGCCATTTGTGAAGCCTCCGAATGCCCAGTGGTGCTGTTTTTGGACGAGGTCGACAGCTTAGTCGGCGATTCCTTGATTTCCTTGCTGCGCCAAATTCGCGCGGGCTATCCAGATCGGCCGCAGCGTTTTCCGCAATCGGTAATTTTGTTCGGCGTACGCGATGTGCGCGACTACCGCATGACGTTGCCTAGCGGTGAAGTAATCACCGGCGGCAGCGCCTTCAATATCAAAGCCGAAAGCCTGCGCTTAGGCGATTTTTCGCGTGCGGAAATGGACGCTTTATACGATCAACACACCGCTGCCACCGGGCAAGTATTTACGCCGCAAGCACGTGAGGTCGCTTGGGAATCCACGCAAGGCCAGCCGTGGCTGGTGAATGCACTGGCTGAGCAAGCGGTGTGGAAGACGCCCGCGAATCTAGACCGCACACGAATGATTGATTTTGAACGCATGCGCGAGGCCCGCGAAGCGTTGATTTTGCGCAATGACACGCACTTAGATCAGCTGTACGACAAACTGCGCGAGCCGCGCGTGCGGCGCGTAATTGAGCCGATGTTGATGGGCGAAAACGTCGACTCGAACCCAGAAGACTTCCAATACGTCTTGGATCTAGGCCTAGTAAAGCAGATTTCTAAGCAGATCGTGCCCGCGAATAATATCTATGCCGAAGTGCTGCCGCGTGCGCTGGGCGCGATGGCGCAGCGCAATATTCACGACGACTACGTCCGCCCCGACTGGCAAGACGCACAGGGCCGCATGGTTCCTAAGACTTTTCTGCGCAATTTCCAAGACTGGTGGCGCCAACACGGCGAAGTCATGCGCGGCTCGGTCAGCTATCACGAGGCTGCGCCGCATTTAATTTTAATGGCGTATTTGCAGCGTGTGGTCAACGGCGATGGCTACATCAGCCGCGAATACGCCGCCGGTTCCGGGCGCTTAGATTTGATGGTCGAACACGGCGGCGTAAAGATGGCGATCGAGGTCAAAGTCTGGCGCGATAAGCAGGCCGACCCGCTGATCGAAGGTTTAGAACAAATCGAACGCTATCTGGATCGCTTGCAGCTTGAAACCGGGTTTCTGGTGCTGTTTGATCGCCGCAGCAGTGCCCCAGAATGGGCCGCGCGCATGAGCTGGCTGGAAACTGCAACTGCCAGCGGCAAGGCGGTTTCGGTGTTGCGGGCTTGAGTGACGCTGTAGTCTAGTGTGTTAGCCTAAACCCATGAGCGCTCTACACTTCAACACCGCCGGCCCGAACAAAGACTATTTGCACTACGGCATCGCGCCGTTGAGCCGCATCAATTTGCCTGAGCTGCTGCGTTTGATTGCCGATGAGCGCTATTTCGTCCTGCACGCCCCGCGTCAAACCGGCAAAACCACCTGCATGATGGCGCTGCGCACGCACTTAAACGCGAGCGGTCAATATCTGGCGCTATTGGTAAATGTCGAACCTGCGCAAGCG
>Ga0209181_10010435_pt1 | contig 12063 bp, 8 predicted proteins | sample MAT05_FD_187208 | JGI IMG/M metagenome (GOLD analysis project Ga0209181, IMG submission 187208) | Freshwater microbial communities from Lake Fryxell liftoff mats and glacier meltwater in Antarctica - MAT-05 (SPAdes) (version 2) | ecosystem: Environmental > Aquatic > Freshwater > Ice > Liftoff... | reverse complement strand
AGAGCGGATCCGCCGTTCGTTTGAAGAGGCGGCGGCGGACGAGGAGCATTTTCCTTCGACGATCGACCCGCGGATTTTACACGTGCGGGTTTTGGTGGAGACGTTTGGCGATTTGAACGGGAAGCGGGTGTTGGACGCTGGCTGCGGGAAAGGTCGCTTTGCGCGGGCGTTGCTGACGGAGTATCCGGCGGCGAAGTTCTGCGGCATGGATTTGGCCGTGGCGATGCTGCGGCACGTGCAAGAGCCGCTGTGGCCGACCGCGGGGAGCTTGACGCAATTGCCGTTTCAGACGGCGGCCTTTGATGCCGCTTACGCGACCGAGTCACTGGAGCACGCCGTGGACATTGAAGCGGCCGTGGCGGAGCTATGCCGGGTCGTGAAGCCGGGTGGCGCGATTGTGGTGATCGATAAAAATAAAGACCACTGGGGCCGGTTTCAGACGCCCGAGTGGGAGCGTTGGTTCGGCCAACAGGAGCTCGAAAAAATGCTGCGCCGGCACTGCCGCGAAGTGACGAGCCGGCCGATTTCGTATTGGGAAGACGTCGACCCGGACGGGCTATTCCTGGTTTGGATTGCGCGCAAGTAGAATGGGTCGTGCGTTGGTTTTTCTTCCTCCTTGCGGCTGGCGCTCTCGCGCAGCCAACGGCTAAGCTCTGGTGGAGCTTGGTGCCGTTGCGTCCGGTGACCGGGTCGATCGACGAGCATGTGCGGAACGGTTTAGAAAAGAAACAGTTGGCGCAGAATCCGCGGGCCGATGGCCGGACTCTGTTACGGCGACTGCATTTTGACCTGACCGGGTTGCCGCCGACCGAAGCCGAGGCCCGGACGTTCTTGGCCGATCCGAACGTAGAAAAACTAGTGGACCGGTTGCTGGCCTCGCGTCAGTTTGGCGAACGCTGGGCCCGGCATTGGCTTGATGTAGCCCGTTACGGCGAGGACGATTTTCATGGCACCGCGCCGCACCCGTATGCTAACGCGTGGCGCTATCGGGACTGGGTCGTCGACGCGTTTAACGACGATATGCCGTACGACGTTTTTGTGAAGGCGCAGATTGCCGGGGATCTGCTGCCGAACCGGGAGCGGTATTTGGGCGGACTGGGGTTGTTTGGCTTGGGACCGTGGTACTACGGGATTTCGCAGCCTCCCCAGGCACGGGCGGACGAACGGCATGACCGGGTGGATATGGTGACGCGGGGGTTTCTGGGGATTACGGCGGCCTGCGCCCGGTGCCACGATCACAAGTACGACCCGATTTCGCAGCGCGACTACTACGCGTTGGCTGGGGTGTTTGCGAGCACGGCCTATAAAGAATATCCCTTGGCGGCGGCGACTGACGTAGACCGCTACACGGCGCACCAGAAGAAGATTGCGGCGCAGGAGAAAGCCGTCGCCGCGTTCGTCGAAAAGCAGCGGGAGCAGTTGGCCGAGATCCTGTCGTTTCGGATCGCCGACCTGATGACGGGGACGGGTGCGCCCGTGGACGCGGACTTGGCCCAGCGGTGGCGCAAGTATCTGGAGAAGCCGGACGAGGATCAGCCGTTTAGGGCCACGTGGGACAAGACCCGCGACCGCGCGGCGGCCGAAGCGTTTGGCGCGTTGGTGCGTCAGGTGGCCGAGGAGAAGCGGGCGCTGGATGCCGAGAACGCGAAGCTGGTGGCCAAGGCGGCGCCTCCGCCTGCGAAACGTCGGAAGGAGATTCTGCCCGGCAACTACGACTCCGAGGCCGACTTCAATCCTGGGGCCGATATTCCAACCGAGTCGCTGGAGCGAGACCGCTATACGCTGTGGCGGAAGATGTTCAGCGGGGACAACGCGCTGCTGCGCGTGAGCAAGATTGATGACCACTTGAGTGGGGAATGGAAGCGGCATCTGGAGGCGTTGCGGGCGGAGTTGGCGATGCTGAAAAAGACGAGCCCGGCACCGTTCCCGTTCCTGCATGGGGTGGCCGAGCATGACGAGCCGATCGATCTTGAACTGAACCTGCGGGGCAATCCCGAGCGGTTGGGGCCGAAGATTCCGCGGCAGTTTTTGACCGCGTTAGGCGGCGAGGCGCTGGGGCAGGGAAGCGGGAGGCTGCAGTTGGCCGAGGCCGTCGTGGCGCATCCGTTGGCCGCGCGGGTGATGGGGAACCGGATTTGGGAACACCTGCTGGGCCATGGCGTAGTGCGGACGCCGTCGAACTATGGCTTGATGGGGGAGCGGCCGGCAAACCCGGAGTTGCTCGAATATCTGGCGGCGCGGTTGGTGGCCTTACGATGGTCGCCGAAGGCGCTCATTCGCGAGATCGTGCTGAGTGAAACGTATCAGGCTTCGAGCGCGAATACAGGGGCGGGGGAAAAGGCGGACCCGTCGAATCGTTTGTTCTGGCGGGCGGAGCGGCGGCGCATGGATGCCGAGTCGATGCGCGATGCGATTCTGGCCGTGAGCGGGGAACTCGATTGCACGGTGGGGGGCGAGTCGGCGGAATTGGATGATCGCAACTTGCGGCGGACAGTGTATGCGCGGGTGGGACGGTACCAGCAGAACGAGACGCTGGCGCTGTTTGACTTCCCGAGTTCGAGCGCCAGCGCCGAGCATCGGGCGGCGACGAATGTGCCGCTGCAGCGGCTTTACTTTTTGAATAGCGATTTCATTAAGCGACGAGCCAAGGCGTTCGGCGGGCGAATTACGAGTGTCGAACGGGCCTACGAGTTGTTGTTCCAACGGGCTCCGTCGGCGCGCGAGAAAGAGCGCGGTAAGCAGTTTTTGCGCGAGTCGTCCAAGGCCGAGTATGCGCAGGTTTTGTTGAGTGCGAACGAGTTTCTTTATGTGGACTAGACGAGAGCTATTGGCCCGGGCGGGATGTGGATTCGGCGGTGTGGCGCTGTCGGAGTTGATGGCGGCGGACGCGTTCGCGCCCAAGCCGCCGCACTTTCAGGCCAAGGCGAAACACGTGATTTACTTGGTGCTGAACGGGGGCATGTCGCAGGTGGATACGTTTGACCCGAAGCCCTCGCTGGCTAAGTATCACGGGCAGCCGATGCCGGGCGGGAATCCAAAAACGGAGCGCGTAACCGGCAGCCTGATGCGGTCTCCATTCGCGTTCAAGAAGTACGGGCAGAGCGGGATCGAGGTCAGCGAGATCTTCCCGAAGATCGGTTCGATGATCGATAAGTTTACGGTGGTGCGGTCGATGTACAACGATGTGCCGAACCATGAGCCGTCGCTGTTTATGACCAATTGCGGGGCAATTCAGCCAGGTCGGCCGTCGTTGGGCAGTTGGCTGACCTACGGCCTGGGAACGGAGAATCGGAACCTGCCGGGCTTTGTGGTGCTGTGTCCGGGGACGCCGGTGGTGGGGCCGCCCCTGTGGGAGAGCGCATTCCTGCCGGCGGTTTATCAAGGGACGTTCATTGGGATCAACGAGACCGACCCGAAGAAGCTAATCAAGTACGTTGATCGGGGGAGCACGACGCCGGCGGCGCAACGGAAGCAGTTAGATTTGTTGAAGGCGTTGAACGAAGAGCATCTAGCCGCGCGGCCAGGCGACGGGCAGTTGGAGGCGACGATCGAATCGATGGAGGTCGCTTATCGCATGCAGACGGAGGGGCCGGAGGTGTTCGACTTGGCCAAGGAGTCACCGGCGGTACGGGCTCGGTATGGCGATTCGGCGTTTGGCCGGGGCTGTTTGATGGCGCGTCGAATGGTGGAGAAAGGCGTGCGGATGGTGCAGATTTATTTCGGGAATTCGCAGCCGTGGGATTCGCATGAGGACATTCAAGCGCACGGGCGTTTGGCACGGCAGGCCGATCCCGCGATTGCGGCTTTAGTCCAGGATTTGGACGAACGAGGACTCTTGCACGAGACGTTGGTGGTTGTGGGGACCGAGTTCGGACGGACGCCGGCGGTGGAGACGGGGTCGACGACGAAGCTGCACAACGGGCGGGATCATAATTCGTTGGGGTACTCGATTTTGCTGGCCGGCGGCGGGGTGAAGGGCGGGCACGTTCATGGGGCAACCGATGAGTTTGGGTACAAGGCCGTGGATCAGCCGGTGCATCCGCATGACTTGAATGCAACGTTGCTGCACCTCATGGGGCTGGATCATACGAAGTTGACGTACTTCTACAGCGGCCGTCATTTCCGGCTAACTGACGTGCACGGAGAGCTACTGCGGGACATCCTGGCCTAGGCCAGTATGAAGCGGTCCGGCGCAGGAACTGGCGTAGCCGCAGGCGGTGGGCAGGAGGTTGGGGCGCGGCTTCGACAGGGAGCGTCCGGCTGGTTCGGTGATGTTGTGCAGGAGTACGGCGGGCGCGCCGAGACGGGTGAGCACTGCATCGAGTCGGCCGTCGTTGTCGAAGTCGGCGACGACCGCTCCGCGCCAGGCGCCCTTGGGCGTGATGGGGAGGGCATGGAGGAAGACGCCGCGGGATTGAACAAAGACGGTGGACGTCTCTTCGTAGACCTCGTTCGAGACGGCGGCGATGTTGTCAGTGACGTGGCTGTTGGCGGTGAGCAGGTCGGGCCAGCCGTCGTTGTTGAAATCACCGAAGACGGCGCCCCAGCCGGAGCGGGTGAGGGTTAGGGGTCCGAGCTTGGCAGGAAAGGAGACGTCTTGAAAGCGGCCGGAGCCGAGGTTGCGGAGAAGCGGGAACGTCTCCCGGACGAGGGCGGTGAACAAGAGATCGGGGCGGCCATCGCGATCGAAGTCGGTTGTGGCGGCACCCATTGAGGAGACCGGTTGGCCGCTTTCGCTGAGGGCGACGCCGGACTCGAGGCCGACTTCGGCAAACGTTCCGTCGCCGCGGTTGCGGAACAGAAAGTTAGGCAGGCCGTCGTTTGTGACAAACAGGTCGAGCCAGCCGTCGGCGTCGAAGTCGGCGGCGGCGACGCTCATCCCTTTGCCGAGGTGTTTGCTGATGCCGCTGCGGGCGGAGACGTCTTCAAACGTTCCGTCGTGACGATTGCGATAGAGGCGGTTGGCCTGCGGGGCAAATTCGCGGGGGTTGCAGTAGACGCGGAGGCTGTTGGCTTGGTCGCCGCAGAATTTGTTGTTGGCGGGGGACCAGGCGAGGTAGTTGACGACGAACAGATCGAGCCAGCCGTCGCGATCATAATCGAACCAGACTGCGGCGACAGAAAAGGGCTCGTCGACGATGGCGGAGGGGACCAGGGTCAGCTTGCCGTGATCGTTGCGGTAGAGGAGGTTGCGGCCCGCTCCTGCGATGAACAGGTCCGGGTCGCCGTCGTTGTCGAAGTCGCCGACGGCGGTGCCGATGGAGAAGCCGTCTCCGGCGACCGGGATGGGCTTCCAGCCGGCTGGGCCGCGGTTTAGCAGGAGGGTGTTGGCGTGCTGCGGACCGACTTTTTTAAGGGTCCGCGGGTCGGCGCCGTTGGGGAAGAAGAGGTCGACGAGCCCGTCGCCGTCGAAGTCAGCGGCGGCGATGCCGCCGGCCATGGTGGCGACGAGATGCTTGGCGGCGGTCGGAGAGTGAGCGAGAGTAAAAGGCAGGTCTTGGACGCTGAAGCGAGGGAGAACGACCGGATCCGGCACGATCGGAGAGGGTGCTTGGGCTATTTTCTTCAGAATCTGCTGCCCTTCGCCGTTTTCAGCGGAGAGGGCCGCGACGCGGGCCTCGGGGTAGCGGCCAAGTTTATAGAGGACGCTGGCGAGGCCTGAACGGCCCTCTGAGGACGTGGCGCGACGGTAGTGGGTGGCGGCGAGTTCGAGGTTCCCGCGTTCCTCTTCGATGCGGCCGCGGAGTTGCCAGACGCGATCGGACGGCTCGCCGGCGGCGAGGGCCTCGTCGGCGCTGGCGAGCGCTTCGGTGAACCGGCCGCGGAGAAATTGCACGCGGGCGAGAAAGTAAGGGGCCTTGATGCGTGTGAATTGGGCTTCCGCTTGGGGGAGTTGACCGGATTGTTGCCACGCAAGCCCAAGGAGGAGGGCGGAGGAGCGATCATCGGGATGGGCGGCTAAATACTGTTCGTACAGCATTGCCGCCTCTTTGAAGCGTTGTTGCTGGTAAAATTGGAATGCCTGCTCTTTGGCGGTCTGCGCGAATAGGACGACGGCCAGGAACGCGGCTCCGATACGCATAATTCCATTCTACGGCGGCGCGGCAATTGGTGTCGCCTAGCCATATCTGTTATACTCGATCGGGATAAGGGAGATTCGTCTTGGCTGATTTGAAACACCCCACACGTGAAGCTGCGGAAGCGGCATACGACCAGACTGTCCGCGAAGATATCGAGCGATTTCGGTCCGTGGCGGCCGACTTTACGGCGGGGAGTCTAACGGCAGATCAGTTTCGGGCGGAGCGGCTGCGGCGCGGGGTGTATTCCCAGCGTCAGGAAGGTGTCCACATGATCCGGACGAAGGTTCCGGGGGGCATCATGACGGCCCATCAGATGGATTGCATGGCCGACGTGGCGGATCAGTTTGCAGCGGGCAAGGGTCATTTGACGACGCGGCAGAATATGCAGTACCACTTCATTCCGCTGCCGGAAGTGGCGGATTTGTTGCAAAAGCTGGCGTCTGTGCGGTTGACGACGCGGGAAGCCTGTTACAACACGGTGCGGAACATCACAGCGTCGCCTTTAGCGGGACTGTTGGCGAATGAAGTGTTCGACGTGCAGCCCTACGTCCGCAAAGTGGCTTTGGCGTTCTTGCATAACCCTTTGACCGACGCGATGCCGCGGAAGTTTAAAATTGCGTTTTTCGGCGGTGGCGAACGCGATGATATGGCGCTGGCGATCCATGACCTCGGTCTGACGGCGGTCATTCGCGATGGGCAACGGGGCTTCCGTACGGTGGTAGGGGGAGGTCTTGGACCACTCCCGAACGAAGCGGTTTTGCTCGATGAGTTTCTGCCGGAGGACAAGCTGATCCCGCGGACGGAGGCGGTGCTGCGGTTGTTCAACCAGCATGGCAATCGAGGGAATAAGAATAAGGCCCGTTTGAAGTTTGTGCTGCGCGAGCGCGGCATCGAGTGGGTCAAGCAGACGATCGAGGCCAATTTTGCCGACATCCTGGCTAACGGTGGGACGCCGGAGCCGGAGTATGTGCCCGAGAATTTTGGCGGTTTCCGGTTGCAACCGTTCGTGCTGGGCGAAGGGGGCCAGTTGCCGGTGTTGGGTTCCACCCCGGCCGACCCGACGTTTGATCGGTGGCTGGAAACGAACGTCCAAGAACAGAAGCACCCCGGCTACGCGATTGTGACGGTTCGCTGTGCGCAGGGCAACATGGTTAGCGCGCAGATGCGCGCCGTAGCCCAGATCGCGCGGGATGCCGGCGACAGCTATGTGCGGGTGGGGATCGACCAGAATCTGATGATTGCGTGGATTCCGGTTCACAACTTACGCCGAGTGCACGCGGCGTTGCAGGCAGTTGATTTAGCGGATGCAGGGGCTTACGAGATTACCGATACGGTGTCTTGCCCGGGCGGGTATTCGTGCAACTTGGCGTTGACGAAGTCGATGAACTTGGCGGCGGCGATTTCGGCTGCCGTGTCCGACTACCGGGACCCGCAGGTTCGGAAGATGAGTGTGAAGATCAGCGGTTGCCCGAACTCCTGCGGCCAGCATTGGATCGCCGACATTGGCTTCTACGGAAACTCGCGCAAGATTAACGGTCGCGAGGTGCCCTACTATCTGATGCTACTGGGCGGCGGGCACGACCGGGAAGGGATGTTGCGCTTCGGCTTGGCCATCCAGAGTCTCCCGGCGCGGTTGGCGACGGTGGCAGTTCGACGCGTTATCGATCATTTTCAAGTTGATCGGCAGGCGGGGGAGTCGTTCCGCGAGTATGTGTTGCGGCACAAGGTAGCCTTCTTTAAAGAGATGACGGCCGACCTTGCGAAGCCAACCGAGTTTACGCCTGAGATGTACATGGACTGGGGCGATGAAGTTGCCTTCTCGTTGCAGTTGGGTCGAGGGGAGTGTGCCTCCTAGGCACTGGTTGCGATAGAGTGTTTGGCGAGGAGAGATCGCCAGATGAACATTGAAGATATCGAAGGCATCGGATCGGTGTACGCCGTCCGATTGAAGGCGGCGGGAATTGCCACGGTTGAAGCACTGCTTGAGCAGGGTGGCGCAGCGAAGGGTCGAGGTGCAATTGCGAGCTCGACCGGGATCAGCGAGAAACTGATTCTGACTTGGGTGAACCATGCCGACTTGATCCGGCTGAACGGCGTGGGACCGCAGTTTGCGGAGCTGCTGGAGGCGGCTGGCGTAGATACGGTAAAGGAGCTCCGCAATAGGAACGCGGCTAATCTGACTTCGAAGTTGATTGAGATCAACGAAGCGAAGAATATTTCAGGCACAACGCCCAGCGAGAAGCAGGTGACGGGGTGGATCGAAGAAGCAAAGACGCTAGACCCGATGGTTTCGCACTAGCGCCTTGTAAAGCGGGCGGAGGCCGTCCGCCCGCTCTCGGCGTCAATGGCGGAGTGGGCTGCCGCTAACTGTTGGCTAAAGGTGAGCTCCGTGATCTGTGCCATGGTCACCGGGCTCATTCCTTCGGCCTCCCGCAAGAAGGTCAGCTGGCATACCTCGGCGTCAAAGCCAATCCGGATAGAATCCCCTAGCCGAATCTGGTCGGTGGCGATCAGATTCGAAAGCGGTTGTACGAGGGAACGTTCGATAGCGCGTTTCAGATGCCGAGCGCCGTACTTAGCGTCGATGCCCTGGCTAAGCAGAAACTCCTTAGCTTCCTCCGAGCACTGGAACACAAAGGCCCGTTCCGGGGAAGATTGGAACACCCGGTGCTGTACCTGTTTCAGTTCGATTTCCAGGATCTGCCGAATCTGCTTCTCGCCGAGAGGGTGAAATACGACCACTTTGTCCAAGCGATTCATGAACTCGGGTGTGAATTTTTTCCGCGCCGCTTCTATCCCAGAGCGCGAGATCTTTTCCGTCGTCTTCGCATCGAGCTCATCGGGGTTGACCGTTTCGAGCCGTTTGAGCCCGAAGCCGAGCCGCGGTTGCAGCAGCGTCGACATTTCGCTGGCACCGAGATTCGAAGTCATAAAGATCATCGCCTTGGTGAAATCGACCTTTCGGTTGTCGCCCAAAGTCAGAGTCGCTTTGTCCAGGATGCCGAGCAAGAGATTCCAAAGCGAGTCCGAAGCCTTTTCGATCTCGTCGAAAAGGATGAAGCTGATCTTGGTTCGCTCTGTCTGGTGCTGGTTGATGGTCTCCTGACTCAGGAGCGGGTGGGTTTCCCGGTGCCCCAGGTATCCAGGCGGCGAGCCGATTAGTTTGGCAATCTCGTGGCTATGCTGGAATTCGGCGCAATCGATCTTGATGACCGCCCGCGGGTTGCCGACCAAGCTCTCGGCCATCGCCTCGACGATGCGGGTTTTGCCGGTGCCCGTTGGACCTAGAAATAAGAAATTCCCGATCGGACGCCCGGGTGGGTTCAACCCCGTGAGATGCATTTGATACATGTTGACGATCTGGTCGACGGCTTCGTCCTGGCCGATTACCAGTCGGCGGAGGTTAGCGTCGAGCGCCTCAGCATCCCTCCCGGTGCGGGAGGGATCGAGGCGTACGTTCGTCGGGACATTCCGTGCAGAGGATCCGGATCCCGATAGTCCCAAGCTTGCTAGTCGCGTCATTCCACTACTCCTTTGCCAGTTCATAAGATGCCAACGTGGGGGTCGTGAAGTGGCTTGCGCGTCTGTCGGAATCAGCTTCGGAGTGTCTCGAAATTTTCTGCTCAGTCCTTGGATCACCGAATACCTCATGCAGGGTACAAGCAATTCAGTAGCCGATTGAACTTACAGAATCTTCCGGGCCTATTTTCCGGGTTTTGCTGGCCGGATTTCCACCCGACTCACCAATGTCCGCGCAGGCATTTTCAATACCGCAAGAACCATATCGGCAACATCTTGCGGATCAATCTTCCAATCTGCACCTTTTCCAGCGCTCCGCGGCGAAAAATCGGTGTCCACGCTGCCGGGCATAACGTAGGTAACGCGAATATCGTCCTGCCGGTGGTCCAGCATCATCGCCTCGCTGAACCCGTTCATCCCGAATTTTGAGGCATTATAGGCTGCCCCACCCGCAAACGGGTTCTTTCCCGCAAGGCTCGAAAGGTTTACGATGTAGCCACCCCCGTTGCCGCGCATCCGGGTCAAAGCCTCGCGGGAACAGTAAAAGGTTCCGCTCAGATTGACGTCGAGAGTATGGCGCCAATCCTCAATCGTCAATTCGGCCGTTGGTTTGAAAATGCCGATCCCCGCATTATTAATCAGGATGTCCAGGCCTCCCAATTTGGCATCGGCGAACTGGAACAATCCCGCGACGTGTTCCGGAATGGAAACGTCGCAGCCGGTGGCGTAGACGTTTTGGAACCCCGCGGCCCGAAGTTCCACTTCGGCCCAGTCTGAATCACCCCGCCCGCACAGCACAACGTGCGCACCGGCCTCCAGCAACTGTTCCACAATGGCGCGGCCGATCCCGCGGGTGCCCCCGGTTACCAGGGCTCTCTTTCCTACTAATGAAGTCGACATATGCTTAGTCGATATACTGAAGAGGCAAACGGATGCAGGAGATCAGCATATTTTGGTTACGGGCGGCCACCGCGCTTTATGCGGTTGGCTTGGTCCACGTCTTGTTTTTCGTCTGGCTTCGATCAAATCGGCTCTTCCCGCTGGCTCTCCACGCGTTTGCGGCCGGTACCCTCCTCCATACCGTCTCCATCGTCGAGCAATCGATTCAGGGCGGCAATTTGGCCCTGCAAACCTTTCATCAAACGATTAGCGGTTGTGCGTTGCTGATCGCGATCGCCTTCCTGATCGTTCAAAAGCTCTACGATTTCTCGAGTTTGGCGATCTTCATCTTCCCCATCACCTCCGTGATGACTTTTATTGGAACGACCGCCGTGCCGGTGGAGAGTTGGTCGCTGGCCGGTCTACGCGACGCCTGGCTGCTGGCTCATGTACTGCTCATTCTGGCCGGCTATGTGGCCATGCTGTTGATGGCGGTGAGTTCCGTTTTTTATCTCGTCCAGGAACGCCATCTGAAGCGAAAGTCGACCGGTAGCCTATTCGACCGCCTACCGCCGCTGGGTACTTTGGATTCGCTCAGCTCCCGGTCCATGGCGATTGGTTTTGTTTGTACGACCGCCGGAGTGATCACCGGAGGTACCTGGGCCTATATTGAATCCGGCACTCGGTGGATCAGCGAAGGAAAAGTGCACATCGCCCTTTTCACGTGGGTCTTCTACCTCGTTCTGGTCTACCTTCGTTCGAGCGCTGGATGGCGCGGGCGGCGGGCGGCCTTCTTGTCCATCTACATGCTGCTCTTCAGCGCTTTAACCTGGGTTTCGCATACCGATTTGCGTCCGATTCTGGCACGATGAAGCTGCATGTCACAGGCCTGAACCATCGGACCGCTCCGGTTGAAGTGCGCGAGCGCATCGCGTTTTCGGACGCCGCTCTGCCGGCTGCCTTGCGCGAACTGCGGGACCGCGAGGGCTTCCACGAAGGTCTCATCCTCTCCACCTGTAACCGGGTCGAGATTGCCGTAACCGCTGACGATCAGGTTGACGTCCAGCGATCGCTCGAAGAGTTTCTGGGCCAGGCGAGAAATCTCGAACGGCGCAAACTCTCCGGTCACTTGTATGGCTACGACGACCGGGACGCCATCCGGCATCTGTTCCGCGTGGCGTCTTCCCTTGACTCGATGGTGCTGGGCGAACCACAGATATTGGGCCAGTTGAAGCAGGCTTACGCCGTCGCCAAGCATGAAGGCGCAGTGGGCGGTTATCTCGATACGGTGCTGACCCGGGCCTTTTCGGTGGCCAAACGGGTGCGGACCGAGACGATGATCGGCCAAAATGCCGTGTCGGTGAGTTTCGCGGCCGTCGAATTGGCGCGGGAGATCTTTGGCAATTTAAAGGATTGCCGCGTCCTGTTGTTAGGTGCCGGAAAGATGAGTGAGCTTGCGGCGCGGCATTTGCATCGCGGCGGCGTCGGTAAGATCCTGGTGACCAATCGAACCCGTTCCCGAGCCCAGGAAATGGCTTCGATCTTCGACGGTACGATCATCGATTACGACGCCTATCTGCAAAGC
>Ga0209181_10010434_pt1 | contig 12063 bp, 13 predicted proteins | sample MAT05_FD_187208 | JGI IMG/M metagenome (GOLD analysis project Ga0209181, IMG submission 187208) | Freshwater microbial communities from Lake Fryxell liftoff mats and glacier meltwater in Antarctica - MAT-05 (SPAdes) (version 2) | ecosystem: Environmental > Aquatic > Freshwater > Ice > Liftoff... | reverse complement strand
CAGCAGCGGCGTCGACAACCGGGGCGCGCGCGAAGCGGTCACGAGCGGTGGCCGACCGAGAAGCGCAGCGTGGTGCCGGGCCGGGCCTGCGCGGCGGCCGGGAGGGCGTCCTCGTCGACGACCGCGAGGACCGGGTAGCCGCCGGTCGTCGGGTGGTCGGCCAGGAACAGCACCGGCTGCCCGTCGGCGGGCACCTGCACGCTGCCGGTCACCACCCCCTCCGGGGGCAGCTGCTCGTGGCGCCGGCGCGCGAGCGGCGGCCCCGCGAGCCGGACGCCGATGCGGTTGCTGTCGGCGGTCACCGTCCACCGGGCGGCCGTCAGCAGCACGACTGCGTCCGGCGCGAACCAGTCGTCGCGGGGACCGAGCACGACGGGCAGCAGTGGCTCCGCGTCGAGGTCGGGGGGCGGCACGACGTCCGCCGCCGGGACCGTCCCGCAGGCCGGCCCCACGGGTAGCCGCTGCCCCGCCGCGAGCGGCGCGGGGCCGAGTCCGCTGAGGACGTCGTACGACCGGCTGCCGAGCACCGGCTCCACCTGCAGCCCGCCGCGCACGGCGATGTAGCTGCGCAGGCCGGCGGTGGCGGGGCCCACCCGCAGGACTTCACCGGCCGGGACCCACAGGGCGACGCCGACGTCGCAGGCGCGCCCGGCTACGTGCACCGGCGCGGGTGCCCCCGTCACGGCGACGAGTGCACCCCCCGGGCCCGCCCGCAGCGTGGGGCCGGACACGGTGCACTCCAGCAACGCGGCCTGCACCTCGTTGCCCACCAGGCGGTTGGCCAGCCGGGCACTGGGCCGGTCGAGCGCCCCGGAGGCCGGGACGCCCAGGTGCGCGAGACCCGGCCGGCCCGCGTCCTGCACCGTGGTGAGCGGACCGGGGTCCAGCACCTCGAGCCAGCGGGTCACGAGGTCGGCACGAAGCGCACGCGCCGACCCGGCCCCAACAGCGCCGGGGGGTCCACGCCCAGGTCGAACACGGGGACGTCCACCGTCCCCAGCAGGTGCCAGCCGCCCGGCGTCCTGCGCGGGTAGACGGCGGTCCAGCCGTCCGCGACAGCCAGCGAGCCGGCCGGGACGGCGGTGCGGGGCGTGTCCCGGCGCGGGAGCCGGAGCACGGGGTCCAGACCGCTGAGGTAGGCAAAGCCTGGGGCGAAGCCACTGAAGGCCGAGCGGTAGACGACCGCGCTGTGGCGGTGCACGACCTGCTCCACGGAGAGCCCCGTCGTGCGGGCCACGTGGTCGAGGTCCGCTCCGTCGTAGCGGGCCGGCAGCTCGACCACCACGCCGGTGGTCTCCGCCGCCGTCGGCGCGGACGGCAGCCGGGGCAGAGCCGCGAGCAGCTGCTGCAACCCGGCGGGACCGGTCGCCACCACCAGGACGGTCTGCGCGCCCGGCACGACCTCCAGGAGGGCGACCCCGAGCTGCTTCGCGAGCGACCGCACGGCCGCGGCGGTCTGTGCGGGCTCGGCGTCCTCGTCGAGGTCCAGGACCACGGCGCGACCGCCGGCCGGGCGCGGACCGATCATGCGAAGGCGGCCAGGGTGGCGCCGGCCCGGAGCAGCTCCTCGCGGGTGCGCCGGGCGGTGGCGACGGCCCCGGGGCTGTCGCCGTGCACGCACAGCGACCGCACCCGCAGCGGGACCACCTCGCCCGTGCAGCTGACGACCTCACCCCTCACGGCCATCCGGACCGCCCGCTGGGCCACGACCTCCGCGTCGTGCAGGACGCTGTCGGGCTCGCGTCGCGGGACGAGCCGGCCGTGGGTGTCGTACGCCCGGTCGGGGAAGGCCTCGTGCACCACCGGTGATCCGGCGTCCTCGGCCAGCGTCAGCAGCACCGAGCCGGGCAGTCCCAGCAGCGGCAGGCGCGGGTCCAGCTCGCGGACCCCGTCGAGCAGCGCCTGCGCGTGGGCCTCGTCGTGCACCGCACGGTTGTAGAGCGCCCCGTGGGCCTTGACGTAGTGGACCCTCGTGCCCGCAGCCCGGGCCACCCCGTCCAGCGCCGCGAGCTGGTAGGTCACCTCGTCGCGCAGCACGACCCTCTCGATGTCGACGTCGCGCCGACCGAAGCCGGCCCGGTCGCGGTAGCTGACGTGGGCGCCGAGCCGGATGCCGAGCTCAGCGGCCCTCTCGCAGACCTCCCGCATCGTCCGGGGGTCACCGGCGTGGAAGCCGCAGGCCACGTTGGCGCTGGTGACGAGCCGCAGCAGCGCCTGGTCGTCCACCGGGTGGCCGTCGACGACCCCCTCGCCGAGGTCGGCGTTGAGGTCCACCACAGGACCGGACGGGCGGGCGGGTTGCGTCATCGGGCCTCCTCGAGGCCATCCTGCCCGATCGGTCGTGCCTGACTGCTAGCCGACGGCGGCCTTGCCGAGGTGGCTGACGAACCAGTCCCGCTGCGCCGCGCTCGAGACCCGGAAGGCCTCCCCCACGTAGGCGTCGAAGTGCCCTCCGGGCAGGACCAGGAGGTGCTTGGGCTCATGCGCGCTCGCGAAGGCGCGGGTGCTGAGGTCGACGACGGTGAGGTGGTCCTCGGCGGCGACGACCATGAGCAGCGGGGTGGGCATGATCCGCTGCAGCGCGTCACCCGGCTCGCACTCGGTGAACATCTCCACCGAGCGCAGCGTCACCTCGGCGGTCGGCAGCGCGCAGGCCTCGGCCGGGTCCTGGTCGTAGACGACGGGGATCATCGCGGGCGGTTGGCCGGCATAGAGCTACGCCCGGTCGGCGTCGAACGCCGCGCGCAGCGGAGCGAGCGGGTCGGACCGGATCAGGCGCCGGGCGTTCTCGTAGCCGCTGATCAGCGGCACCTGCGAGACGACGCACGTCACCCGACGGTCCTGGGCAGCGACGACCAGGACGTGACCGCCGCTGTAGCTCGAGCCCCAGACACCGACCCGGGAGGCGTCGACGTCGTCACGCGCCGAAGCCCAGGTGATGGCGGTCCGGTAGTCACGGACCTGCTGCCACGGGTCGAGCTCCCCGCGCGGCTCGCCGTCGCTGGCGCCGAGGTTGCGGTTGTCGTACACGAGCACGAGGAAGCCGGCGTCGCTGAAGACCTGGGCGAAGTCGTCGAGGTACAACTCCTTCGTCGCCGAGAAGCCGTGCCCAGCGCGGGCGTGGCCGTTGCCGTGCCTCGTCAGGTGCGGCAGGGTCCGGGGACCCGCGTGCCCCGACGTCGACAGGAGAGTCCCGTGCACCTCGACCCCCTCGCCCTCGGCAGGACCGCCCGATGAGCCGGGAGCTGGCCCGGGTCGCCGACGGCTTCTCCTTCCTCGAGTGCCCCAGGTGGCACGACGGTCGGCTGTGGCTGTCCGACTTCTACACGCACCGCGTCCTCACAGTGGACGAGCAGGGGGCGGTCGAGACGGTCGTCGAGGTGCCGCAGCAGCCGTCCGGGCTGGGTTGGCTGCCCGACGGGCGACTGCTTGTGGTCTCGATGCGCGACCGGACGGTGCTGCGACGCGAGGAGTCCGGCGAGCTCGTGGTGCACGCCGACCTCAGCGCGCTGGCGACCGGGCACCTCAACGACATGGTGGTCGACGGCGCGGGCCGGGCCTACGTCGGGAACTTCGGCTTCGACCTGATGGCCGGCGAGGGGGTGCGCGACGCCGCGCTGATCCGCGTCGACCCCGACGGCTCGGTGGCGGTGGCCGCCGACGGCCTGCTGTTCCCCAACGGCGCCGCCGTCCTGCCTGACGGGACCTTCGTGGTTGCCGAGACCTTCGGCCGCCGGATCACCGCGTTCACCGTGGGCGCCGGTGGAGCCCTGCTCGACCGTCGTACGTGGGCGTCGTTCGGGCCGCCGGCCGAGGGTCCCGAGATCACCGACTTCCTCGCCGGCGGCCCCGGCGGGCCCGACGGCCTGTGCGCCGACGCGGAGGGCGCCGTGTGGGTGGCGGATGCGCTCGGCAACCGGGTGCTGCGCGTCCGCGAGGGCGCAGAGGTGGTGGAGGAGGTCAGCACCGGGGATCTCGGCGTGTTCGCCTGCATGCTCGGCGGTGAGGACCGCCGCACGCTCTACCTCTGCACGGCGCCGTCCTTCGCCGAGCACGAGCGGCGCGACACCCGTGAGGCGGTGCTGCTGTCCTGCCGGGTGGACGTCCCGGGCGCGGGCCTGCCATAGGAGCGGTCAGCCGCCGACCGGCTGGAAGCCTGCGGCGTCGGCGACGTCAGCCCTGCGGGTCGGGACAACCAGCGAGTGGCCCGGTGCCGTCCACCACGAACACGGCCCTCAGGGGGTGTGGTCCTCGACGTACTGCTCCGGGTCCTTCTCCTTCCCGGACAGTCCCTTGGCGCCCTCGTGGTCCTCGAGGAACTTCATCCACCGCATACCCAGCTCGGAGCGCCGCTGCTCGTCGACCTCCTGCTTGAAGGGAGGCAGCACGTCGTTCTCCTCCTCGCCCAGGTGGTCGACGGTCGCCTCGCGCGCCGCCCGGAACGCCTCCCACCACCCGTCCGTCCCGACCTCGTGGTCGTCGACGGCGTGGGTGGTCTCGCGGATCTCGTTGTGGTCCTTCACCGCGTGCTCGGTGTCGCCCTCGCTGTCGTCGACCCCGTGCAGCAGCTCGGGGTAGAACACGGCCTCCTCCCCAGCGGCGTGCACCTCGAGCTGGTCAGCCAGCTCCCGCCACCGGGAGGCGAGCTGCTCGACGTCCTCGAGCTGCTCGATCTCGGTGAAGGCGCGCCGGAACGCGTCGTGCTCGGACAGGATCAAGACGGTGATGTCGAAGTCGGCCACGGCGGCCACCTGCCCCGCCGGGGGGAGGGTCACCCCTGGTGCTGCGGATCCATCGGTGTGGCGGTCTCCTCCGGCTTGGCCTCCAGGCTCTCGGGCGCACCGCGGACCTGGCCGTACGCGAACAATGCGACGATCACCACGCCCCCCACGGCGTTGCCCAGCACGGCGGCCGCGAGCCAGCGCAGGTAGTCCAGCACGGTCAGGTCGCCGGCCATGACGGCGCTGAGCAGCTCGGCGCTGCCGGCGATGCTGTGCGCGAAGTGCCCGACGCCCACCGCATAGGTCAGCAGGAAGATCACCGCCAGCTGCCCGGTCGTCGTCGTGCTGGCCGTGACCAGCCAGGCCACCATCGCGATCAGCCAGCCCCCGATGACCCCGGTCCAGAAGATGGTCGCGACGCCGTGGTCAGCCGCCTCCACGCCGAGCTTCGCGAGCTCGGCCTGCGCCTCGGGCGACACGGCCGAGGTCAGGATCGCCAGGGCCGCGAACAGGCCGGTGCCGATGACGTTCGCGAGCAGCACGGTGCCCCACAGCTTGCCGAGCGGGCGCAGGTGGCTGCGCTCCTCGAGCACCAGCGCCACGGGGAACAGCGTGTTCTCCGTGAACAGCTGCTGACGACCCAGGATCACGGCGATGAAGCCGAGCGGGTAGAGCAGGTAGGCCAGCGCCTCGGCCCCGTCGCTGTCCCCCAGCTGGGCCAGCACCAGAGCCACTCCGAGGGCCGAGATGCCCATCGACAGCCCGGCCGCGACGCCGGAGAACGCGAGGTTGAAGAAGGGCCGCTCGAGCTCCTCCTGGCCCCCGGAGGTGACACGGTCGAAGATCTCGGCGGCGGAGAGCCGCCCTGTCTCGGTCGCCACGCGGCAGCCTCCGGTCTGCGGACGGCGCCGCCTGGGTCGACCTGACCCTTCCCCACACCGATGGCCGTACGCAGGGTTCAGCGATCGGCCGCCGCTTTGAGCTCGTCCAGCGATGCGGTCACGTAGCCGAGCAGGTCCCACAGGTCGGGCACGACCTCACGGCAGGCGATCAGCCCGATGTCGAGCCGGTCGAGGTAGCTCTGCACGGTGATGTTGAGCCCCAGACCGTCGGCGACCATCGAGACCGGGAAGTAGTCCAGCATCCGGGCGCCGGCGAGGTAGAGCGGCGTGCGCGGTCCCGGCACGTTCGAGATCACCACGTTGTACGCCGGGTTCACCCAGTCGGCCGTGCGGAGCTGCGCGGCGACCCGGGCCGCGCGGGTAGCCACCGCCGGCATCGTGAACTGGGTCAGCTCCAGCAGGGCCTCGGCGTCGATCGCGCCGTGCCGCTCCTTGGCCACCCGCATGGCCTCGTGCACCGATCGCAGCCGGTCGACCGGGTCCGCCAGGTGCGTCGGCAGCGCCGCGACCATGGCCGACACGCGGTTGCCGTACGTGCCCTGCTGGTCAGGGGTACGTACGGAGATCGGGACCATGGCCAGCAGCGGCTGCCCCGGCAGCTCGCCGTGGACCTGGAGCCACCGGCGCAGCCCGCCGGCGCACGCCGCCATCACGACGTCGTTGACGGTCACGCCGAACGCGGCCCGGACCGCCTTGACGTCGTCGAGGGAGGCGGTCCCGATCGCGTACCGGCGGTGCGCGGTGATCGGCCGGTTCAGGGAGGTGCGGGGGGCCACGAGCGCCGGGGGGACACCGAGCAGCTGCCCGTCCGCCGGCGCTGCCGCCTGCGCCATCCGCAGCCCCGTGCGCGGGAGGCCGGTCAGCACCCGTCGCTGCAGGTCAAGCGCCCGCAGCGGCTGCAGGGACAGGCCGACGACGCCCCGCAGCCACATCTCCGGCTGCCCGGGGACGCGTCCGGCGCGCGGTGCCCGCCCACGCGGCGGGGGCGCCGCGAGCGGCTCCTGGTCCAGCAGCGTCGTCACGAGCTCTGCGCCGGCGACCCCGTCCAGGGCGGCGTGGTGGAACTTCACCAGCAGCGCCCGGCGGTCATCCTGGAGCCCGGACAGGAAGTACGCCTCCCACAGCGGCCGGCGCCGGTCCAGGGGCCGCGCGGCGATCCGGGCGACCTGCTCGGCGAGCTGCTCGTCGGTGCCGGGGGCCGGCACTGCCAGCTCACGGAGGTGGAACTCGAGGTCGAAGTCGGGGTCCTCCACCCAGTACGGGCGGTTCAGGCCGAACGGTACCTCCGCCAGGCGGCGGCGCAGCGGCGGCAGCAGGTGCAGTCGCTGCTCGACGACGGACCGCACCGCGTCGAAGGTCAGCGGACCGCCCGGGGTTGTGGCCTCGAGCACGACCAGGGACCCGACGTGACCGAACGTGCTGCCCGTCTCCAGGCTCAGGAACGCGGCGTCGACACCGCTCAGCTGCTGCACGACTGCTCCTCAGGCGCCGGATCAGCGGCGCAGTGTCCGGACGACGAACTCCTCGATGCCGGTCAGGACCGGGTCGCTGGCCCACAGATCGGCGACCTGAGGGTCCCACTGCCCCCGGCGCGCGTCGATGCGCTCCCGGACGCCGGCCTGCAGCTGCGCCTTGGTCAACGCGAAGGTCGCCGGCGGTACCGCGGCCAGCGACCGGGCGATCTCGAGCGCGCGGTCGAGCAGCGCGTCGGCGGCGCGCGTCTCGTCGGCCAGCCAGGCGGCGACGGACTCGGACGCCGGCACGGTGTCCGCCATGAGGACCCGGTGGCCGAGCAGCGCGTCGCCCAGCCGCCACCGCATGATCTCGACCGCGCTGGTCGGGAACGGCACGCCGACCGCCAGCTCGGTGAGGCCCATGCGCGCCGCGGGGTCGTCGGCGACCACCCGGTGGTCGGCGGCGCACGCGAGCACGCAGCCGCCCGCGATCGCGTGGCCGTCCACCGCGGCGACGACCGGCAGCGGGCAGCGCAGGACGGACTCGAAGCAGTCGCTCAGCGCGCCGACGAACGAGCGGGCGTGCTCCGGTCCTCCCTCGACGATCGCTCGAAGGTCCACGCCGGCGCAGAAGGCCCGACCGTTGCCGGTGAGCACGACCGCCCGGACACCGTGCTGCGGCAGGTCGGTGAAGACCGCGGACAGGTCCTGGCACAGCGCCAGGTCCATCGCGTTGACCTTGCCGGCGTCCATCCGGACGACCGCGCACCCGTCCCGGTGCTCCACGTGCACGCTCATGGCTGCCTCCTCGTCGCTGCCGACGAGCGTGCCACGACCCTGCGACGCGGGGTCAGGCGCGCAGGACGGCCCGGCCCCGAGCGTCCTGCACGGTGGCGGCGCCGAGCAGCTGCAGCGTCCGGACGACCTCTGCCCCGAGGATGTCCAGGCTGCGGGTGACCCCCCGCTCCCCGCCGGCCATCAGGCCGTACAGGTAGGCCCGTCCGACCATGCAGGCCGTGGCGCCCATCGCCACCGCGGCGACGACATCGGCGCCGCTGGTGACGCCGGTGTCCAGGAGGACCTCGGCCCGGTCGCCCACGGCGTCGACCACGAGGGGCAGCAGCTCCAGCGGCGTCGGCGCCCGGTCGAGCTGGCGCCCCCCGTGGTTGGACACGACCACGGCGTCCGCGCCGGCGTTGACGACGGTGCGGGCGTCCTCGACGCTCTGGACGCCCTTCACAACCAGGTGGCCCGGCCACTGCTCGCGCAGCCAGGCCAGGTCCCCGACCCCGGCGCTCGGGTCGAACATGTGCCCGACCAGCTCGGCCACCGTGCCCTCCCACGCCGTCAGGGACGCGAACTCGAGCGGTGCGGTGGTCAGCAGGTTCGCCCACCAGGCGGGGTGGCGCGCCATGTCGGCGACCGTGCGCAGGGTCAGGGTCGGCGGGATGGTGAGGCCGTTGCGCACATCGCGCCGACGCGCGCCGGCGACCGGCGTGTCCACCGTCAGCACCAGGGTGTCGCAGCCGGAGCGCCGGGCCCGTTCGACCAGGTCGGCGCTGGCGCCGCGGTCCTTCCACAGGTAGAGCTGGAACCAGTTGCGGCCGCCCGGGGCCGCGGCCGCGACGTCCTCCACCGAGGTGGTCCCCATCGTGGACAGCGTGTACGGGACGCCGGCCGCCCGCGCCGCGCGCGCCACGGCGACCTCGCCCTCGTGCTGCATCATCCGCGTGAAGCCGGTCGGCGCAAGGACGATCGGCAGCGCTGCCCGCCGGCCGAGCACCGTGGTCGAGGTGTCGACGCCGGAGACGTCGACAAGCACGCGAGGGTCGAACTCGACCCGGGCGAAGGCCGCCCGCGCCCGGCCCAGGCTGATCTCGTCCTCGGCAGCACCGTCGACGTAGTCGAAGACGGCGCGCGGTGACCGTCGCCGGGCCAGCTCACGCAGATCGCCGATGTCCTGAGCTCGGGCGAGCCGCCGGTCGACGGCGTCGCGGACGAACGGGCGGGGCCGCACCAGCGGCTGCAGCTCGCTCCAGCGCGGCAGCCGCCGGGGAGTCCGAGCAGGCCGGGTCACGTCCCGGCCGCCTGCCGCGGCACCGCGTCGGCGGCGGCCGCCACCTGCTCGCTGCGCTCGAGCGCGTGCAGCACGCCGGCCCGACCAGCGAGCTCCAGGTCGTCGGCGAGCGCCTGGACCGCCGCCTCCCCACCGCGGTGCACACGGTCCACGAGCCGCCGGTGCAGACGGCCGAGGTCGCGCACCGAGAAGTCGGGCCGCAGCACCGCGAACAGCTGCAGCAGCTCGTCCTCGCACGCGAGATAGGCGTCGAGCAGCCGCTCGTTGTCGGCCGCGCGGACGATCTCGTGGTGGACGCGGCCGTGCACCTCGATGGCCCGCCGCCAGGGCGTCGCCTCGGGCAGGGCCTCCAGCTCGCGCACCGCCGCCTCCACCGGTGAGAGGTCGGCCCCGTGAGCCAGGGCCAACCGCAGGCTCCCGAGCTCCAGAACGGCGCGGAAGCTGAGCGTGTGCTCGACCCGTGCCCGCGTCAGCGGCCGGACCGACGCGCCGCGGTGGCGCTCGTGCACGGCGAGCCCGGTCAAGACCAGCAGCCGAAGCGCTGCGCGGACGCTGTGCCGACCGGCCCCGAAACGCGCGCACAGCCCCTCCTCGCGCAACCGGTGACCCGGCGCGAGCACCCCGTTGAGGACCTCGTCGCGCAGGACAGCAGCGATCCGCTCCGGTGCGCTGGCCGGGCCCTGTCCCGCGGGAAGGGCGGGACGGGAACGCCGACCGACCCCCGCCTCGGACGAGACGACAGTGGGCATCGGCCGTCGAACCCCCCAAGGTCGGTGATGCGCCTCACGTGCGGGGCTATCTTGTGACACAACCCGTCCTCCTGCAACCGCTCTGGAGATCCCCCTCATGCGCCTCCGCACCCTTCCCGTGGCCTCCGCCGCGACCCTCGCGCTCCTGCTCACCGGGTGCGCCGCCGAGGACACGACGGACACCGCCGCGCCGCCGCAGACCGGCGAGGGGTCCGGCGACTCCTGCGTCCTCGAGGATCCCGTGCCCGTCGGCGCCGCCCTCAGCCTGACCGGCGCGGCCGCGAGCTACGGCCAGTCACAGCAGAAGGGCCTCGAGGTCGCGCTCGACGATCTGGCTGAGAAGGAGGGTGTCACCTACGACCTCACGGTCGAGGACGACGCGACGGACCCGAAGCAGGGCATCGCGGTGTTCGAGCAGTTCATCTCCCGCGACCCGGTGAGCATCATCCTCGGCCCGACGCTCTCCAACGCCGCCAAGACCACCAACCCCATTGCGCAAGAAGAGAGCGTGCCGGTCCTCGGCATCTCCAACACCGCCTCGGGCATCACCGAGATCGGCGACTGGATCTTCCGCGACTCGCTGCCGGAGACCGCCGTCATCCCGCAGACCATCGCCAAGGCCAAGGAGTCCCTGGGCTTGGAGAAGGTGGTCGTGATGTACAGCAACGACGACGCCTTCACCGAGTCCGGCTACCAGGCCTTCGAGGCGGCCCTGGCCGACGAGGGCATCGAGACCGCCGCGACGCTGACCTTCTCCAAGGCCGACACCGACTTCCGGGCGCTGCTCACGCAGGCGAAGGCGGCCCAGCCCGACGCTCTCGTCGTGTCCGGTCTCATCGAGGCCGCGATCCCGCTGGTGACGCAGGCCCGCGAGCTCGGCCTCGAGATGCCGATCATCGGCGGCAACGGCTTCAACTCCCCGCAGCTGATGGCCGACGCCGGCGAGGCCGCGGAGGGCGTCGTCGTCGGCGCGGCGTGGAACTCCTCGTCCGAGAGCGCCGAGAACGCCGCGTTCCTGGAGGCCTTCCGGGCCAAGCACGGCGGCGACCCGGACCAGTTCGCCGCCCAGGCCTACACCGGCATGATCCTGGTCGACGCCGCGGTGCGCGAGGGCTGCTCCGCTGACCGCGCGGCCATCCAGGAGAGCCTCGGTGGGCTGAGCGACATCCCGACCCCGCTCGGCAGCTTCTCCTTCGCCGAGCGCGAGCCGCAGCACCCCGCCGTCGTGCAGGTCGTCGAGGGCGGCGCCTTCACCGTCCTGGACTGACCCGCTGACCAGGGAGGGGGCCCAGACGTGCAGCAGGTCCTGAACGGCATCTTCGCGGGCTCGATCTACGCGCTGTTCGCGATCGGCTTCACGCTGGTCTTCGGCGTCCTCGACCGGCTGAACCTCGCCCATGCCGCCACCTTCACCGTCTCGGCGTTCCTGGGCATCGAGCTGGTCGCCGACCTGGGGCTGTCGATCTGGGCGGCGATCCCGGCCGTGCTGGTGTTCGGCGCGGTGCTGGGGTTGATCATCGAGCGGTTGGCGTTCCGTCCGCTGAAGGGGCGCAACGACGCCCACTTCGCCGGGCTCATCTCCTCGATCGCGGTCGGCGGGATGTTCATGGCGCTGCTGCTGGCGAGGTACGGACCGGACACGCGGCGCTTCCCCGCCGACGCGTTCCCGTCGACCGACTTCCAGCTCGGCGGGGTGCGGATCACGCTGCTTCAGATGGTGATCCTCGGTGTGTCCCTCGGGCTGATGCTGGGCCTGGCCTTCCTGGTCAACAACACCGGGCTCGGCCGGGGGATGCGTGCGGTCGCCGAGAACCCGCACGCCGCGAGGGTGCTCGGCGTCAACGTCGACCGGGTCACGGCGACGACCTTCGCGATCTCCTCCGCCCTCGGGGCGGTCGCCGGCGTGCTGCTGGCGTTCTACGTGAACAGCGCGCAGATGACCATGGGCTTCAACATCGAGCTCAAGGGCCTGGCGGTGATCATCGTCGGGGGCATGGGATCGCTCAAGGGCGCGATGGTCGGCGGGATCGCCCTCGGCCTGGCCGAGGTGTTCGCGGTGCAGTACGTCGGCTCGTCCTGGCGTGACGTCGTGGCCTTCGGGATGCTGTTCGGGATCTTGCTGGTCCGGCCGCAAGGCCTGTTCGGTGCACGTCAGGTCCG
>Ga0209181_10010431_pt1 | contig 12066 bp, 13 predicted proteins | sample MAT05_FD_187208 | JGI IMG/M metagenome (GOLD analysis project Ga0209181, IMG submission 187208) | Freshwater microbial communities from Lake Fryxell liftoff mats and glacier meltwater in Antarctica - MAT-05 (SPAdes) (version 2) | ecosystem: Environmental > Aquatic > Freshwater > Ice > Liftoff... | reverse complement strand
CGCGCGTCCCGACCGGTAGCCGCCACCTCGGCGGACAACACCTGGAGGGGACCCATGACCCGCGCCACCACCTCGGACCTGCTGGACACCGGCACCGCCGACGGCTCGCTCAGCGATGACAACACCCTTGCTCGACGCGCACGCGGCATCGCCCTGATCGTCGGCGCGGTGCTCATCGTCGCGCTGATCGAGACCGAGCTCATCCCGTTCTACTGGTTCCCGGCGTTGACCGGCCTGACCTACCTGGCCGCTGCCGCCGCCGGTCGCAGCCGCGGCACGCTCTGGGGGCCCGGCTTCGTCATCACGAGCGTTGGCCTCGCTGCGGCGCTGTGGCTGCGTGACGGCCGGATGCCCGACAGCTTCCAGTTCCTCGCGCTCGCCGTCATGGCGCTCGGCCTCGGCGGCGTTCTCGCCGCCCTGCTCACGCAGCTGAAGGGCTTCTCGATCAGCGCGATGAGCATCGCCATGCCGGTGCTGCTGTTCGGCGTGTTCGCGCTGCTCGAGCAGCAGATGGTCAGCCCGTTCGCCGGCCAGTCCTGGGCCTACGCCGTGCTGCTCGCGGTCTGGGGCGCCTACGAGCTCCGTCCGGCCAGCAAGGGCTGATCTGCCGGCACGCACTCGACGACCGGCCCCTGACCCCGCCCGGTCGTCGAACGCTGCCCGCTCAGCCGGAGCCGACGTCGCAGCGCCCCTCGTACAGGTGCACGCGCCTCCTACCCACAAGCACCGGGCCTTGCTGTCGAGATCAGCGCGCGCTGAGCTGGGCCACCGTCGCCTCCAGGTCGCCGCGGCTGACGGCGCCGGTGGAGCGGCCGACCTCGCTGCCGTCCGGGCCGAACACGACCAGCGTCGGGATGCTCCGGATGCCGAGCAGCTGCGCGACCCCGGGATTGGCGTCCACGTCGCACGCGCCGAAGCGGACCGGACCGGAGTGTGCGGTGGCCACCGCCGCGAACACCGGCGCGAACGACCGGCACGGCCCGCACCAGGCCGCCCAGAAGTCGACGACGGTGTAGCCGCCCTCGGTCAGCTCGAGGAAGTTGGCGTCCTCGATCACCTGCACTGCCGACGACGACGGCGGTGCCTCCGGGACCGGAGCGGGCACGGCCTCCGCGGTCTCGACGGATCGGCGCTTGCGGAACATCGTGCTGCTCGGGGTCAGACGCCGCGGTCGGCTTCGAGCAGGCGCAGCCAGACCTCGCTGACGGTCGGGAAGGCTGGGACCGCGTGCCACAGCGTGTCGATCGGCACCTTCCCCACCACGGCGATGGTCGCGGCGTGCAGCATCTCGCCGACGTTCGGCCCGACGAAGGTCGCGCCGACGACGATGCGCTCCGACTGGTCGATGACCAGCTGCGCGCGTCCCTTGGCGCCGAGCAGCGCTCCGCCGGCCACCGAGCCGATCTCGTACGACACCGTCTTGACGTCGATGCCGGCGTCGCGGGCCTGCTGCTCGCTCAGGCCGACCGCCGCGAGCTCGGGGTCGGTGAACATGACCTGCGGCACGGCGGTGTGGTCGGCCCAGGCCGAGCGCTCCTTGCCGGCGATGATGTCGCCGACCAGGCGGGCCTGGTACTTGCCCTGATGGGTCAGCAGGACGCGGCCGTTGACGTCGCCGGCGGCGTAGAGCCAGCCGCCGTCCACGCCGGTCGCCCTGAGCTGGTCGTCGACCTCGACCGGGCCGCCCGGCTCGAGCCCCACCGTGTCCAGGCCGATGTCGTCGGTGTTGAAGGACCGTCCGGCGGCGACGAGCAGCTCGTCCCCGACCAGCTCGGTGCCGTCGTCGAGCCGCAGCGTGACCGGGCCGTCCGCACCGTCCCGGGACGCGTGCTCACCGGAGCGGCCGGTCAGGACCGTGATGCCGTCGGCGGTCAGCGCGTCGGCGAGCAGCTCGCCTGCCCACGGCTCGAAGTTCGCCACCAGCACGTCCGACCGCTCGATGACGGTGACCTCGCGCGCGCCCAGCCGGCGGTAGGCCTGCGCCATCTCGCAGCCGACTACCCCGCCGCCCAGGATCAGCAGCCGCTCCGGAATGTCCTTGGCGGTGGTGACGTCGCGGTTGTCCCACGTGCGGATGTCGGAGAGTCCGTCGACCGGCGGGAGAGAGGCGCGCGAGCCGGTGGCGAGGACGACGGCGCGGCGGGCGGTCAGCCGTCGGGAGGAGCCGTCGGCCACCGTCACGGTCACCTCGCGCTCCCCGCTCAGCCGCCCCTCACCGCGAACCAGGTCGGCGTCGATGCCCTCCATCCACGAGACCTGCGACGCGTCGTCCAGGTGCGAGATGAAGTCGTCACGCCGCGCCAGCACCGCCTCGACGTCGACCTCGCCCACAGCCTGCTTGGCACCCGGCAGGCGGCGCGCAGCTGCCAGCGCGTGCGTGGGCCCGAGCAGCGCCTTGCTGGGCATGCACGCCCAGTAGGAGCACTCACCACCCACGAGTTCGCGCTCGACGACCGCCACCGTCAGGTCGTTGTCGCGGGCGTACCAGGCGACGTTCGTGCCGGTCGAGCCGGCTCCCAGGACGATGACGTCGTAGCTGTCGGTCATAGGTTCCTCCGTCGAGTGCAGGCCGGCGGTGCCGCCGGTGCGGTCACCACCACCCTGCGCTGTGGCTGCCGCGGCCACACCCGGACGGAAACGCGTGTTGCCTTGTCGGGGCGGTCAGCGTTCGCGCCAATGCGCCTCGAGCTCCACGCCGAGGCCCTCGGCCACCCGGTTCACGTAGTTGAAGTAGGCCACGACCTGGTTGGCGTCGATGACGTCGCGCTCCGACAGGCCGGCCTCCAGCAGGGTGCGAACGTCGTCCTCCTGGACGGCGGACGGGTCCGCGGTCAGCGCAAGGGCGTACGCGTGCAGCGCGCGCAGCCGCGGCGGCAGCGCGTCGAGGTCCCCGGAGACGACCGCCTCCTGCAGCGCCGCGCCGCCGGGCTCTCGCCGCAACGCCTCGCTGTGATGGACCGTTCAGTAGTAGCAGTCGTTCGCGTTCGACACGGTCACCGCCAGGGCCTCGCGCTCGGCGCGGGTGAGCCCGCTCTCGCCGAACATGATGGCGCGGTACAGCGCCAGGTGACCCTGCAGCACGGCCCGGTTGGCGCTGTGCGACTTCAGGATGTTCGGGAGGTTCTTCTGCTCGTCGCCGGTCGTCACCCATGCCATCGGCCGACCGTAGCGGTGGGTGGACGCCCTGGGTAGGGCGAGGACGGGCCTTCTCCCGGCTTCCGACGCGATCGCACGGGCGCGACCGGCCCCGGAGGCCGGATGGCGACGGAGTCCGGCGTCGACGTGGAGCTGCGCGTCGCCGCCTCGAGCAGGGGACCGGGAGGCTCCGCCTGCGGTGACTCGGTCACCGTGGTGACCGTTGCGTCTGCGGCCTCGGATCCCGGGGCAGATTTGCTCAGAGTACTGCCCGCCGAGGACAGGAGACGCACGTGGAGTTCGGAATCGTGGGACTGGGTCGCATGGGGCTGAGCCTCGGCGAGCTGTACGGCGGTCACCCGATCCACCGTGCCGACGACGACGAGGCGCGTCGATGAGCCGCTATGACCTCCTCGTCCTCGGCGCCGGAGCGACGGGACTGGCCGCAGCCCGCGCCGCGCGAAAGGCCGGCCGCACCGTCGCGATCGTCGACAAGGCCGAGCCGGGCGGTGACTGCACGCACTTCGGCTGCGTCCCGAGCAAGACGCTGCTCGACGTGGCGCACCGGGTCGCAGGAGCCCGAGCGGCGCAGGAGTGGGGCCTGAGCCCGGTCGGCGAGGTCGACTTCGGCAAGGTGATGCGTCACGTGCATGACGTCATCGACTCCATCTCCGCGGACGAGTCGCCAGAGCAGTTGCGTTCGGAGGGGATCGACCTCGTCCGCGGCTCGGCAAAGCTCACGGCGCCGGACGAGCTCGACGTCGAGGGGCACGTCCTGCTGGGGTCGAGGCTCGTCCTGGCCACCGGCGCCAGCGCCAGCATCCCGCCCATTGACGGGCTGGACAGCGTCCCCTACCTGGACAACCGCACCCTGTTCTCCCTGACCGAGCAGCCGCAGCACCTGCTGGTGATGGGCGGCGGCGCGATCGGCGTCGAGCTGGCTCAGGCGTTCTCGCAGCTCGGCAGCCGCGTCACGCTCGTCGAGGCGATGGACCGGATCCTCACCAAGGAGGAGCCCGAGGCCGCCGCGGTGCTCACGACGGTCCTGGAGCGCTCCGCCGTCGACGTCCGCACCGGTTCCGGGGTCGAGCGGGTCAATGCCGGCCCGACGCTGCACCTGGCCGACGGCAGCTCCGTCTCCGGCTCGCACCTGCTGGTGGCGGTCGGTCGCAAGCCGGCGACGAAGGGGATGGACCTCGACCGCATCGGGGTCGAGGTCGGCAAGCAGGGGCAGATCGTCACCGACGAGTACCTCCGCACCAGCGTCGACGGGATCTTCGCCGCCGGCGACTGCACGACGCCGCTGCAGTTCACCCATGTCGGGGACGAGCAGGGCCGGCTGGCGGCGGCCAACGCCTTCGCGCGCGGCGCGGCGCTGCCCGGCGCGCTCGGCGGGATGACCGCCTTCGACGACAGCGTCGTCCCGTGGGTCACCTTCACCGACCCCGAGGTGGGCCGGGTCGGCGTGACCGAGCAGGAGGCGTACGACGCCTACGGCGACCGCGCCCGTGTCGCCGTCGTCGCGCTCGACGAGATGGACCGGCCGCGCACCGCCTCGCACACCGACGGCTACCTGAAGCTGATCGCCGGCCCGCGCCCGATCGCCAAGCACCAGCTGCTGGACCGGGTCATCGGCGTGACGGCGGTGATGCCGTCCGGTGGAGAGATCGCGGCGATGGGTGCCGTGGCCATGCACACAGGCATGCTCGCCGGCCGGCTGGCCCAGACCATCGCGCCCTACCCGACCTATGCGCTCGGGCTCCGGGTGGCCGCCGCGCGGCTGTTCGGCGAGTTCGGCGGGCAGTCGTGGCGCCCCGCCCAGCCGAACGGCTGAGCATGCCGGTCGAGCTGCTTTACTTCGACGGCTGCCCGAACTGGCAAGGAGACCGAGCAGCGGCTGCGGGAGGCGATGGTGACGGCTGTCGTTCCGCGGATCGCTCACCGTGCTGGTCGACGGGGCCGACCCCTTCGCCGACCCGGACGACGCGGTGGGGCTGTCCTGCCGGGTGTTCCGTACGCCGGAGGGCTGCGCGGCGCCCCGACCGTGCAGCAGCTGGTCGAGGCGCTGCGCCCTACGCGTCGGTGACGTGACCGCTGCTACCCCGGGCCTGCGGACCGTCTTCGCCCTGCCGCAGTACCGCCGGCTGTGGTCAGCGCGCACCGTGTCGCAGTGGGGCGACGTCGTCCAGACGGTGACGCTCGCGCTGCTGGTCTACGAGCTCACCGGCTCCGGGCTCGGTGTCGCGGCTGTGGTCGCGGCCGAGATCCTGCCGGTGCTCCTGCTGGCACCGCTGGCGGGCGCGCTGATCGACCGGCTCCCGCGGGTGCGCGTCATGGTGCTCGCGGACCTGGGTCGCGCTGCGCTGGTGGGGCTGCTCGTCATCACCCAGGACAGCCTGTGGCTGGTGTTCGTCGTGGCATTCGGGACCTCCGTGGGGACCGTCTTCTTCAACCCGTCCGCGCAGTCCGTCCTGCCGGCCCTGGTTCGGCAGGACGCGCTCGTCGCTGCGAACAGCGGCATCTGGAGTGCCGCCGTGCTGTCGCAGGTCCTCCTGGCGCCGCTGGCCGGACTGGTCGTGGTCACTGCCGGCTTCCAGGTCGGGTTCGCGCTCAACGCGCTGTCGTACGTCGTGAGCGCACTGGTGCTGCGCGGGCTGACAGTGCCGCGTCCACCTGCGCCGCTGGAGCGCCGACGGCTGCTGCGCGACGCCGCCGACGGCGTGCAGCACCTGGTGGCGGACCGGCTGCTGCGCGCGCTCGGCTTCGCCCAGCTGCTCGCGGCGCTGTCCGCCGGGGCGACGAGCGCTCTGCTGGTCGTCTACGCGCGCGAGGCGCTGGAGGTGACCGGCTCCGGGTACGGGCTGCTGCTGTCGGCGATCGGCGTGGGCGCCGCGCTGGGCCCGCTCGTGCTGCTGCGCTTCATCCGCTCGCCGCGGCGGCCGGCGTTCGTGTTCGGGCCGTTCGCCGTGCGGGGGGTGGTCGACCTGGTGCTGGCCGCGACGTCGCGGCTGCCGGTCGCCGCCACCGCGCTCGTCGGCTACGGCGTCGCCACCTCGACCGGCGCCGTCACGTTCGCCTCGATGCTGCAGGCCGAGACGCCGGACCACCTGCGCGGTCGCGTGTTCGCGTCGATGGACGTGCTGTGGCAGACCGGCCGTCTGGTCAGCCTCGGCCTGGGCGCGGTGCTCGCTGACACCGTCGGCGTCTCCGCCGTCTACCTGCTCGGCGGCGTCCTGCTGCTCCTGGCCGCCGGCTTCGGCTTCGGCAGCGTCAGCGGCTCAGGACGCGCTCGCTGACTGCACGAGCGTCGCGGTCGACGCAGTCGATGATCGAGCTGTTCAGGCGCGTCTGCCACGGCAGGCCCATCCAGTGCAGACCCGGGACAGGTGAGGCCCCGGCCGTCTGCACGGGCGAGCCGTCGTCGTCGACGGCACCCGGAACGTCGATCCACGACGTGTCGGGACGAAAGCCGGTGCACCACAGCACGCGCAGCCGGCGGCCGACGATGGTGTCGCCGCGCCGCCGCACGTAGCGCGAGGCCCGGCTGTCGCGGTCGGCGTTGAGCACACCGGTCAGGTAGGACCACCAGTAGAGGTCGATGCCCAGCAGCGACACCGGCAGGTACCAGGGCTCCCGGTGAGCGGCCACCGTCACGCGGTGCGTGTCGGACAGCTCGACGGCGAGCTGCGCCGCCGAGTTGCCACCGCCCACGACCAGCACGTCGCCCGGTGGCACGTCGACGGGCGACCGGTAGTCGTAGGAGTGCAGCTGGAAGACCTCCGGCGCCAGGTGCGCGGCAGCAGCAGGGACGTGCCTGCAGTGGAACGGCCCGGTCGCGACCACGACCTGCGACGCCACCATGCTCCCGGCGGACGTCTCCACGATGAAGCCGTCCCCGGCGGCGGTCAGCCGCTGCACGTCGACCCCGGTGCGCACGGGGAGGCCGTGGTGCTCGACGTACGTGCGCAGATAGTCGGCCATCTCGGTGCGCGTGGGGCAGCGCGTCGGCCCGCCCGGGAAGCGCAGCCCGGGCAGGCTGCTGAACCGGCGAGGGGTGAACAGCATCAGGCTGTCCCACCGGTCCAGCCAGCTCTGCCCGACCGACGCCCGGTCCAGCACGAGGACGCGCAGGCCGGGCTGTTGGGTCAGCCAGTACGCCGCGCCGAGCCCGGCCTGCCCGGCGCCGACCACGAGCACGTCCACCTCGATCGGCAGCGGCTCACTCATCCCGGCCGGACCGCTCCCGCACGGCCAGCAGCGCCCCGGTGCTTGAGGTGAGGAAGGGGATCGCGTAGTTCGCCAGCACCTTCAACAGCACGACCCCGCCCGCCATCCCCTGCGCGACCACGTCGCCCTGGTTCACCAGGCTCAGAACCGTGCCCACCACCAGCGCGACCGGCAGGCAGGCGCGCGCCGTCGCGCCGGACAGCAGCAGCCGGACCGCGTCTCGCGGGTCAGACCACGACGCGATGCGCGGCAGGGGAGGGGTCGACATGGCGCACCTGTCAGAGTGCCGGAGCCGGCGGCAGGTCCAGGTCGGTCTGGACCAGGTGGTTGAAGTAGTTCGTGAACAGGTTCAGCGCCACCACGGCGGACGTCTCGGTGAGCTCGCTGTCGCTCCAGCCGGCGTCGCGGGCCGCCTGCCAGGTGGCGTCCTGCACGTGGCCGAGGTTCGCGGCCTGCTCGCGGACCAGGGTCACGAGCGCGCCGAGCTTGGGGTCGTCGACCTGCCCTCGGCGGATGTCCATGGTCTCCTGCTCCGTCAGCCCGGCCGCCTTGCCGCCCGCGGTGTGCGCGGCCTGGCCGTACGAGCACTCGTCGACGTTCGCCACCGCCAGCGCGACCACCTCGTGCAGCTTCTTGTCCAGCGTGCCCTTGTCCTGCAGCGCGCTCTGGATCGCGACGTAGGTCTCCAGAACGGCCGGCGAGTGCACCATCGCGCCGTGGATGCTCAGGACCATGCCGAACTGGGCCTCGAGCGCCTTGAGCGCGTCGCGGCTGCCCTCGGGGGCGGAGTCGACGGTGTGGACGGGGATGCGGGTCATGGTGCACCTCTCGTGGTTCGTAGTCAGGGGCGGCCCGTGCGCCGTCGCCCAGTCCAGCGCCCGGACCACGTCGGCTGTGCTGCACGGTCACCCCGGTGACCGTGTTCCTTGTTCCGCTACGGCAGCGGCTCGCTGCCCATGACTCGGCGCAGCCCGTCGGCGTCCAGGATCACCGTGTGGCCGTAGTGCGCCTCGATGAGCCCGCGCCGCTTCAGCTCGGCCACGACCCGCGTCACCGACTGCCGACGCGCTCCGAGCAGGTGCGCGATCGTGGTGTGGCTCAGCTTGACGACGGCGCCCCCCGGTCCGTCCTCGGCCAGGTCAAGCAGCAGGTAGGCGACCTGCCCGACCAGCGGCTTCGACGTGACGACGACGAGCCGCCGGCGGTCGTCGTCGAGCCGTCGCGCGATGGACGCCATCCAGCGCAGGGCCAGGTCCGGGGAGCTGGTCAGCAGCTCGGTCCAGCGCGGGCGGGACAGCGTGATGCACTCGGTGTCCCGGCTGGCGATCGCGTCGAACGGCATGGGGGCGTTCAGCAGCAGCGGGATGTCTCCGACGACGCCGCCGGTGCGGACGACGGCCATCGTCGCGCGGCCTTCGTCCAGTCGGGCCCGGAGCTCGAGCTCGCCGTCGCTGACGACCAGCACGTGCGTCACCGCCGACCCGGAGGCGGCGACGCACGTGCCCGCGTCGGCGTAGCGCACGCTGCCGAACTCGCGCAGCTGCGTGAGCTCCTTGCGGCGCAGCAGGCCGAGGTTGCGCTCCGCCGACGCGGCGCTGATCCAGCGTCCGCGCACCTGGCGGTCCCTCAGCTCCTCGACGGCCACGCGCGACATCGTGCCGCACGAGCCCGGCAAGCCTCGAGGTGGGCACCGACGACGAGACAACGGTGCTGGTCTCGCTGATGCGCAGACGTCCGGCGGCCGCCGCGCGGGCCGTCGCCGACCTTCGTGCTTCCGGGCGCGACGCGGCCGCGTTCGGGACGCTGAGCCGGGGAGCGGCACGATCGGCTCTGCTGACCGAGCCGGCTCGTGCTTCTCGAACGCCGGCCGGACGAGCAGGACCCCGAACAGCCATCCCGGGAACCCGCCGCGCATCGAGAAGCGGCCCGTGTGGACGAGCCGGCATCCATGAGCAGTCGGCTGCACCTCGATGGTCTCCGTGCAGGCGAGGAATGGTCCCCTCAGGTGCTCGAAGGTGACGCTCCCGACGCCGACGTCGACGAGTTCGACCGTGGTGTAGCGAAAGCTCCCTGCGCGACCCTGGAAGCGCCGGATGACGCCTGACTCGCTGCGCGCGAGAACGTCCTCGCCACAGATCAGATTCGTCCGCAGGTGGGCGAGCACGGTGTCGCGGTCGACCGCGACGGCGACCGCGCTCCTCCGTAGCGTCAGGCGGGGTCGGCAGCGGGATGCGCCCGCGGCTGCCGCGAGTCCCAGCGAGAACCAGGCCGCCCGCGAGGCGTGCCCGAGGAGATGGTGGTGGTGCTGGCGGTCATGCCGCCTGACGTACGCGCGCCGGCTTCTCATGCTCGATCCCTTCTGGAGCGGTCCATTCGCTGTTGGCGCCGGTCCTCGCCGGTCGACGGCATGCTGGAGCCACCAGCGCGCAGGGTTCTGACCACAGACCACGAGCGACCGTGCGGGCTGCGGGGCGCGGCGACCGGCGGGCGCGAGGGCACCGCCTGGCCCAGCCGCATCCCGGCTGCCACGAGGACCGCTGCCACCGCGAGACGCACGGTCAGCGGCTCCCCCAGCAGCACCACAGCGCCCACGGCCGTCAGCACAGGAATCGCCAACTGGATCAGGCCGGACTGGGAGGAGGACAGCCTGCGCTGGCACGCGTACCAGGCCACGTAGGCGAAGGCCGTCGTGCCGGCGCCCATGACCACGGCCCAGGCCAGCCCGGCTGCGGTCACGGTCAGGTCGGCTGCTGCCCCGACCGCTGCGGGCAACAGCAGCACGAGCCCGAGCAGGGCGAAGTTGCCGGTGGTGAAGACCCGCGGATCGCTGGCGCTGCGACCGGCTGCGGTGTAGAGACCCCACGCGATACCGGTGACGGCGAGCAGCAGGACGCCGAGGGGGGTCACCGTGCCGGCCGAGGAGGAGGCCAGGACCGCGATACCGGCCAGCGCCAAGAGCGCGCCCCCGACGCGGCGCCTGGGCACTGGTCCGCCGCGGCGGACGTCGTCGACGACGAGTGTGAGCAGGACGAAGGTGTAGAAGACGAACGTCCCCGCAGCAGCGCCGATATAGAGGTAACCGTAGGAGATGCAGACCGCGTAGACCCCGAGCCAGAGCCCCGGCAAGGCGTTGCGCCGGCCCACCTCCACACGCTCGCGCAGTGCCGCCGCCAGCACCAGCAGCGTCACCGCTCCGGCGAGGAAGCGGACCGCAGTCAGCAGGCCGGCGTCGAGCAGGTCGTCGCCGACCACGTGCCGCGTGATCAGGGAGTTCGCGGTGAACGAGACCAGGACGAAGGGCAGCAGCCCGGCTGTGGCAGCGTTTCCGCCGGCGCTCACAGGAACGGCCGAAGGGCGTCGACGGCGCGCACGGCGAGGCGGGCAACTGCTCCTCGGTCACCACGAGCGACCTGGCCAGAATCGGGCCCCACGACGCCCGCGCTGAGCAGGGAACCTCCTGGTCGTGACAGGCGAGGGCGCTCCCACTGTCTCGCCCGGACTGTCATGGCCGCGGCGTACCCGTGAGCGGGCGAGGGTGTACTGCACCAGCAGCTTGCCGCCCTCACCCAACGTGCTCCTCAACCCGGGGCGGCTCCCGGCCTGGCGGCTGCTGCGGAGCCGGCAGCAGCGGCTCGCGCTTGCGCAGCGGACGGCGCAGCGGTGCCTCGGGCGTCACCTCGACCGTCTCCCCGTCCACCACCAGCTGCACCGCTGCGTCGAATGCCTCCAGGACCAGCTCGTCATGGTCGACGTGCACGCACAGGCGCTGCCCCTGCCAGCGCAGCCGGAACGAGAGCCGGCTGATGCCAGCCGGTAGCGCCGGGTGGATCCGCAGCTGACCGCCCTGGACACGAAGGCCGCCGAAGCCGGCCACAAGCGCGCTCCATGCGCCGGCCAGGGAAGCGATGTGCACGCCGTCGCCGCTGTTGTGGTGCAGGTCCCGCAGGTCGACCAGCGCAGCCTCACGGGCGTAGCGGTGCGCCAGCTCCAGGTGACCGACTTCGGCGCACATGACCGCCTGCGTGCAGGCAGACAGGCTCGAGTCCCGCACCGTGCGCTGCTCGTAGTAGTCCACGTTGCGGGCTTTCTGCTCGGCGGTGAACGCCTCGCCGCACCAGTGCATCGCCAGGACGAGGTCGGCCTGCTTGACGACCTGCCGGCTGTACAGCTGCACGTACGGCGCGTGCAGCAGCAACGGGTACCGGTCCTGGTGTTCCTCGAACGGCCACTCCGCCAGGTTCGTGAAGTCCCGCGCCTGCTGGTGCACCCCTAGGTCCTCGTCGTACGGCAGGCAGACGGCAGCGCAGGCGTGCCGCCACGACTCGACCTCCTCGGTGGTCAGGCTCTGCTGAGCCGCCGCTTCCGGGTGCCGATCGCACGCCTCTGCGGCTGCGGCCAGGTTCCGTGCCGCCATCAGGTTGGTGAACACGTTGTCGTTCTGCACGGCGGAGTACTCGTCAGGCCCGGTGACCCCGTTGACGTGCCACCGTCCGCGCCCGTCGAGGTTCCCCAGTGCCATCCACAGCCGGGCGGTCTCGACCAGCAGGGGCAGACCGACCTCCCGCTCGAAGTCCATATCACCGGTGATGGACACGTGTTGTGCCACGGCGTAGGCGATGTCGGCGTTCACGTGGAACCCGGCCGTTCCTGCGGGCCAGTACGCAGAGCACTCCTTGCCCGAGACCGTCCGCCATGGGAACGCCG
>Ga0209181_10010428_pt1 | contig 12071 bp, 13 predicted proteins | sample MAT05_FD_187208 | JGI IMG/M metagenome (GOLD analysis project Ga0209181, IMG submission 187208) | Freshwater microbial communities from Lake Fryxell liftoff mats and glacier meltwater in Antarctica - MAT-05 (SPAdes) (version 2) | ecosystem: Environmental > Aquatic > Freshwater > Ice > Liftoff... | reverse complement strand
TTGGCAGGACTTTGTTACTTCGGCTTCACCTGCAATTTGGCTTTGGTTGGGGGCTGGACTCGTTCTAAAGAACTTTTTCGGTAATTTCATCATCCTATTTCTAATCGGCATTACCACCGGGCGGACGGAATTCTAATTCCAAACCTTCGCAAAGCCGCGGTCGTTGGCAGAAATAGTACTGCCGACACAACCTACACAAAAATCTCTAAACATTTTGTCGGGATAAAATAATTTGTATCTTTGTATGGAAACATATAAAGAATATGAATGAAAAAATTTGAAGTAATCTTTTTGACAGAAGCAAGGGAGTTTCTTCTCAAATTAGACATGAAAAGTCAGGAAAAAGTAATCTTTAATATTGACAAAGCAAAAGTAAAAACAGACAATGAACTTTTTAAAAAGCTGAAAGGTGAAATATGGGAATTTCGGACGTTGTTTAACAAAACACATTATCGAATTTTTGCCTTTTGGGACAAAGAAGATAAAGAGCAAACGCTGGTTTTAACTACTCATGGAATTATTAAGAAAACAGATAAAACACCTGAGAAGGAAATTGAAAAAGCAGAGCAAATCAGGTTGAAGTATTTTGAACTGAAAAACAAAAATAAAAATGGCAACAAAAAATAAAGAATTAAAAATGTTCAGTTTCGACCAAATAAAAGATGAATTTATTGGCGAAATTGGAACCGAAAAGAGAACACAATACGAGCAAGAATTGCAGCTTGAAGTAATGGGTGAAATGATTCGTAAAGTCCGACTTCAAAGAAATTTGACACAAGATGAATTAGGGAAATTAGTTGGTGTTCAGCGAGCTCAGATTTCAAAACTTGAAAATAACACAACTAATGTAACAATGGAAACTATTTTGAAAGTTTTCGGCGCATTGAAAGCAAAAGTAAATTTCAATGTAGAGCTTATGAACAATAAAATTCAAATTGCACGATAATAAACTACTTCTGCCAGTCGAGTAAGCAAGGGGGATCGCACCCCCTGCTCCTCACAGAACCGTACGTGAACCTCTCGATTCATACGGCTCTTCAAGACAACGTTGTCAATTAATAAGCCGGGCATACACTCCAATGGGCAAACAGGCTCGGTTGCATCTTGTACAATTTATGGAGCCATTGACGGCTCTTTCGTAAAGACAATCGTTTATTCCATCCGATAGCTATCGGATTGCACCATTTTTCAAGTCGCTTGTTCACAAAGCGCCACAGGTCGTTCAGGTTTCTTTTTTATAAAATGGCAGTAGTAGTTTTGCCAGCCCCGGATCAGTGGATTTAATAGATTTGCCACTCACTAAATACTACCCGTTCGGGTGTGTAAACGAAGACTGTTGAAATATCTTGGTCTACTCAATCCAGGAATGAATCCACTTTTTACATAAATATTCTAACCTAAGTGGCAAGCTAAAAATGAAGATTACGGAATACTTATTAACGATAATTAATTAACTTGTGCTACTAAATAAGTGAACATGTCAACACAAGAATTGCAAGAAAAACTAATTGTAAAAATCAAAAATACAAAAGAGAATTATATTCTTGAGCAGGTATCAAGGTTACTGGAATTTGAAGAAAATTCAGGCCACGTTTACAATCTCAATGCAGAACAACAACAACTGATTGATTGTTCCCTCAAGGAAATTGAAAGTGGCGAATATTTTAAAGATGAAGAAGTACAAAAAGAAACGGATGAATGGCTAAAAAATAGTTTGGTCTAAGACTGCAAAAATATCCAAGCGAACTATTCTCTCTTATTGGAATGAACGAAATAAATCTACACGCTTTAGCCAAAAACTTAACACACTTATCCACGATGCAGTAAAATCTATAAAAGATTTCCCTACATCTGGTAAACTAACAAGTAATAAGAACATCCGGATTAAAATCGTTCTAGACTACCTGATATTCTATGCTATCAGTGCTGATAAAATAATGATATTACTAATTTGGGATGGTCGTAGAAATCCAAAAGATCTACCATGGTCCTACTAATAGCCTGGCACAAAGACAAGTAAACAAACGGATTCCTCCGGCTCTTCACAGAACCTTACATCAATGGCTTGATCCGATACATCAGATTACACCATTTTTAAAATCGTTTGTTCACAAAGCGCCAAAGGTTGTTCAGGTCTCGTTTTATAAAAATGCAGTAGTAGTTTTGCCACCCTCGTATCAACGCATTTAATAGATTTGCAACCATGAAGACACACCCCATTCGGGTGTGTAAACGAAAGCTGCGGATTTTATCCATTATTGATTTCTTTGACGAGGAAGATGGAGGTGTCATCAGTTTCCATCCGACCCCCTTTGAACCACGCAGCAGGTAACCGGTTTGATGATTAAGGTTGCTGACTTCTCCCATCAAGCTGCCTGATCTCATCGCCCAGGCAGCTTGGTTGGACAGACGCACGAGGCGTCATTATAAGGGGTGCCATTTGAAAATTGAAATCATTATATTTGAAGCGACAAAACTAGTGTATCAATGGATTTGGCAGAAATTAAGATTTACCGAATGACCCATATTGACAATATACCACATCTATTGCAAAATGGTATCACTCATAGAAATTCACCCAACCACAATCCAAATTATATTACTATTGGCGATACCAGCCTTATAAATAAAAGGGATACCAAACCAGTTTCTGTGGACAATGGTAATTTTCTGGATTTTGATGCTCCTACAATTAATCTTTGTGATTATATTCCATTTTATTTCGGTGTAAAAATGCCGATGTTATACGTGATACAGAATGGGGGTAATTTTGTAATTAACGCTACCCCACCGTCAAAATAGTTTACATTGTATGTTCTGTTAGCCAAATAATAAAAAAAGATGGAAATTATTATTTTTCAGATGGTCATGCGACAGATAATCTAACAACATTTTATGACAAAACCAGCATTAATGATTTATCTAAAATCATAGACTGGAATGCTATTAAGGCTTCCTATTGGGGTGGGCAAGACAACCTAAATATAAAGCGAAAAAAACAAGCCGAATTTTTGGTTTCTGAAAATGTGGCATCAACCCTCGTTGTAGGCTTTGGTTGTTATAATATTGTTGCCAAAAATAATTTAATAGACATAGGGATTCAAGAAGATAAAATTAAGGTAATACCCAACGCATACTATTAATAAATAAACATGATACAATATATTACAGGCAACATTTTAGATAGTAGTGCTCAAGCATTAGTTAATACAGTAAATACAATGGGTGTAATGGGGAAAGGTATTGCGTTGCAATTTAAAAAAGCTTATCCTAATAATTATAAAGCTTACGAAAAAGCATGCAAGACGAACGAATTAGAAGTTGGAAAAATGTATGTTACATTGGATAGCAATACAACTTCAGGAGAAAGGATCATCATTAATTTCCCTACAAAAAAAAGTTGGAAAAAACCCTCGGAGTATAAATACATTGAAGATGGGCTGGAAAATCTTATTGAAGTAATAAATAACAGGAATATAAAAAGTATTGCGATACCACCTTTAGGAGCAGGAAATGGAGGATTGAATTGGGAGAAAGTAAAGAAAATAATTGAACAAAAACTTATGGATTTGAATGCAGATATTTACGTTTACGAACCAACTTTGCAAATTCAGGAACAGTTGATTAAGGAAAGGGTGAAACTCACAGATGCTCGGGCTTTATTATTATACGTCATTTATGATTTAGTGAAAAATGGAGAATATGTGTCCGAGTTTTCCAGCGAGAAGGTTTGTTACTTTTTGCAAAGGTTTGGAGCAAAGAAATATTTTAAGCTAGCGTTTGAACCCAATTTTTATGGTCCCTATTCAGGTAAAGTCCGATTTGTATTAAATGACATAAATGGCAGCTATTTAATGGGATATAGTGATATGAATAAAAAACCTTTTGAGCCGTTAACTTTAATTCCCGATGCGTACGAAACAGTAAAAAATCATGTCGAAAGCAATAGCGAATTATTTGTAATAGCAATTAAAACCATTGTTTTCTTAAGAGGTTTCTATTCTGACTTTGCTCTGGAGCTGTTATCGTCCATAGACTATATTGCAACGACGGAAAATACTTTGGACAGACAAACAATTTCAAAAGGGCTGGAAAAATGGAGCGACCGTAAACGTACTTTGTTTTCTAATCCAAAATATTTAGAAGTTTCTCTTAAGCACCTTCAATCGACAAGTTTCGGTTAAAAGTCCTTACTGTAAACAACATACGCTCAGTCGAATAAGCAAAAGGAGCCTCACCCCTGCTCCTCACACTACTCCCGAATAACGGGACAGGTTGTACGTGAGCAGTTCGACCCGATCGCTATCGGGCCATACAGTTTATCCCGTTATTCTGGAGCTCTTCAAGATAACGTTGGCAATTAATAAGCCGGGCATACACTCCATTGGGCAAACAAGCCCGGTTGCATCTTAATACCAACTCAACCCGCCTGACTAATATCTATCAACATGTTAATATGCAAGCTGTTTTAGTAATCGCAACCTTCTTTGATGGTTGAGGCTTCGGCTGTTGGTCGGCAACAGAACAGCGGCTTGCTGGAACAGGTGATTTTTTTAAGTGCATAATAATAACAACAGTAAAACAGTAACTCATAATGCAAATCGTATTCGTAAACGCAACCTTCTTTGATGATTGACGCTTCGGCTGTTGGTCGGAGACACAACAGCGGCGTGCCGGGATAGGTGATTTTTATTAAGGCATAATAACAACGGTAAAACAGCAAATCAGTATTCAAGTTGTGTTGGTTAACGCAACCTTCTTTTATGATTGACGCTTCGTCCGTTGGTCGCAGACGCAACAGCGGCTTGCTGGGATAGGTGTTTTTTTTTAAGGGCATGGGATCGAAGGCGAAGCCTATAAAATAATATCTGATAGAACACCTACATTACCTCCAAGTTTTTCAAATTCAGGGGTATATTTATCCAGTAATTTACTAATTGAATTATTTATCAACTCCTTGCTATTTCCGGATGATTTACGAAATTTTATTTCACGCCACACAGCCTGTTGTAAAGCAAATAATGCCTTTTCTATATCCTTATAAAAAAGATACTTTTGCCATTCGTCAAACCAATATTTTGCCCTCTTTTCTGTTGTTGACTTGAGAATGTCACTGACGTTATTACAAAGGACAAAAAAGAAAATAAGCACAAAAAATACAAATGATGCCCGCTATAAGATAAATAATGTCGTTCTCCATTATCGTAATTTGTTTTATTATTTAAATTAAATTTTCCCTGCTTTTTAAATCTGACGTTTTTGCTTTTACTTGGCATTGGCGCAATCTCATCTAGCATAAGCAAAGCCGAGGAAGTTGCATGTTTCAGGATTACTTTTGGCTTTTATTGATTTTTTTTTAAAATATGGTTTGAGCATTCCAGCTAAATTTTTCTGTGCGTTAAGTAAGGACGTTTTGGCTATATAATAACATTCGCTCCTTGGTACGAAACGTCTCTGGTTGGCCCACAAGGCTTGGGAGAAGACGTTGGTGTGAAGAGCCTTTTTTTGGGGGTGTACAAACAACGGTAAAACAGTAACTCATAATGCAAATCGTATTCGTAAACGCAACCTTCTTTGATGATTGACGCTTCGGCTGTTGGTCGCAGACGCAACAGCGGCCTGCTGGAATAGGTAATTTTTTTAAGTGCTTATCAACAACGGCAAAGCAGTATGCCTGGATAAGTGATTTTTTGAATGATATAACAGCACCAGCAAAAAAGAGTATGTGTTATCGATACCCCCCGCCTATTTATAGTTAGCAATCCCAATCAATTGGTTCACCTCTTTGATGATGATTTTTCTGCCCTTTGTTTCCAAAATTCCCGACTCTTTAAATTCCGAAAGCATTCTTACTACGTTTTCACGGCCGGTGCCCACCAGGCTGGCTAAATCCTCCCGGCTCATATTTATTTCTACCGGCATACCGGGTTGAAAATTCACTTTGTATTTTTCCCTTAGCACTACCAGTTGCAAGGCGAGCCTTTCCCGTACCGATTTCTGGGCAAACATTGAGAGGCTGTTGGCCAAAACAGCAAACTCATGACTCAAGGTTTTTAAGAGGCGCTTATTTAAAACGGGAGATTGATCGAGTACTACTAAGAAATCTTCTTTGGGGATAAATGCGATGCTACTTTCCTCCAATGCTGCTGCAGAATCGGGATACCGATCGTCGGAAAGAATGGCATGGTATCCTAAAAGCTCTTCTGTATTGGCAACATAAATGATGTGTTCTTTGCCATCGCTATCCAACATGTATTTTTTTACCTTGCCTGAAAGAATGTAAAAGATACCGGCGGGATACGCCCCTTCCCTAAAAATAATCTCTCCCTTCTTGTACACCTGCATCGTTTGATGCGCATTGAGTAATTCAAAATCTGCTGAAGGTAAATCCGCTAAAATCGATTCGCTTTTGAAATCCCATTTTTCTATCGGAAAAATACCTTTGATACTCATAGTGGTTACAAAATTATGCCATTAAAAATTGATAAACTGCACATTTTAAGGTGATAAAGTTTACCGCAGGGCACTGGCAGGTGAAATAACTTTGCAGTACAAATGAATAGGACAAAATCAATCAGCGCAGCAACGTTCTACACCAAAGATCATGAATGGATTAATTTTAGGGAATCACTGGCCTACACCGGTATTTGCAGCTTTAAACTGTTGGGGTTTAAAGAAATTCATGAGATATCTTTTGACCGGTCGATTGGACTAAAAAAAAGAGGTGAAGTATTTGCCACAATAAAGTACAAAGATTACCACATTGAAGCACACATGCCAATTGACGGACAAATCATTGAACTGAACAGCGGATTATTGAGTGACGATAAAAGTATATTGCTTCGAAGCCCGGAAAACAGCGGTTGGATTGCGTTGATTTTACCAACAGAACCATCGCAACGCATGGGTCTGCTGGCACTTAAAGAGTATGAATTACGGAATAAAAATAAATTTATAATGTGAAGTCTTTGTAAACGGAAAGGCATCAATACCGATCTTTCCGTGCTATAATTTGTAAATAAAAAACAGTTATTCAATAATCATACTGAACATCTTTAAAGTAAACAAACTACAGAACGAAATACATCATGCCTTTGCTCGAAAAAGAAAATACGGAAAAAATATGGATCAGTTCTGATGAAAGATTGAACGAGCTTTACCCCACTCACATACAGGCATTGGCGGGCAGGCACTGGACTCCCCTGATAATAGCAAGAAAAGCGGCGGAATTTTTAGCCGCAGAAAAAAATACAAGAATATTGGATATCGGTAGCGGTGTAGGCAAGTTTTGCCTCGCTGCGGCTTACAGCAAACCGCTGTCTTTTTATTACGGAGTGGAGCAAAGGAAAAGCCTCATCATTGAAGCCGAGCTGGTGAAAAAAAAGCTGCACCTCGAAAATGTATCTTTTATTCATGGCAACTTTACTCAGTTGAATTTTAAAAATTTCGATCACTTTTATTTTTTCAATTCTTTTTATGAAAACCTGAATGGTACCAATAAAATTGATAACACCATTGAGTACTCGCCTGAATTGTATAATTATTACAACCGTTATCTTTTTAATCAATTAAAACAAAAGCCTGCTGGTACAAAACTGGTTACTTATCATAGTCTGGAAGACGAAGCACCAAAGGGCTACCAGCTTGTAGCGGCTGAAATTGGAGACCTCTTAAAATATTGGATAAAGATTTAAAAAGAAATATATGACGAACGATTTTGATAGGGAAGCGAAAGAAATTACAAATGAACTTAAACAAGCAACATGCTATTTAGATTGCGAAAAGGTATTAATGCATCATTTAAAAAAGCAGGCTAAAAAAGGTGCTACAGATTCAACTGTTGAAACATTTATGAAAAAATTGTACAGCTTTTTTGAAGCAAGAATCGAAGCAACCCAAAACAGGGCTGATTGTGTGAATGACCGATACGCATCCGGATTCTTACATACGCTGATATCCTCACGTTACTGGCATACCTGGCTTAAGTTGGGCAACGTATCATAAAGAAGAAAAGATCAAACAAAAAAATTAAGGTATGAATGAAAAACAGATAAAGACTCCGGTGAAAAATTATTTATGGACAGTACTAAACAATAAATGTCCGCATTGCCGGGTGGGGAATTTGTTTCACGACAAGGGTGCGTATCATCTTAAAACCTTTATGAAAATGAATAAAGAGTGCCCTGTATGTGGACAAAAAACGGAAATAGAAGAAGGGTTTTATATAGGAACCGGGTATGTAAGTTATGCATTGACGGTAGCCTTTTCTGTTTCAACATTTGTGGCCTGGTGGGTATTAATAGGTTTGTCTGTTGATGACAATCGTGTTTTTTGGTGGTTAGGCACCAATGCCATTTTAATGCTTTTGATTCAACCCTATTTGATGCGGTTGAGCAGATCCATCTGGCTTTCATTTTTTGTAAGTTACCAGGCAAATTGGGAAACAGAAAAAAATAAGGTAGTTTATTCGAAGGCCATTCATTAAAAAAAGGTAGAAATCCGCATCATTGTTTGCCTGCTGTGGCTTTACTATTTTTTCTGAAACAATATTATGGCATCAAACCATTAAAACATCTGTCATTCTTTCTTGTAAAAGATGCATTAAAATAAATTACTGAGAATTGACGGCAGGCATATTTTAATAATAAACGAAACATTAATTTATTTATAATCAGCGTAGTTATGTCAGCAACAATCAATGAATACTCAGCAAAATTGATCAATAAAATTTTACCGGCTGCTTCGCAGGAAGAAGTAAAAAAAATGATTGATGAATCGATGAATGGTTTGGAGCAGAAAAAAATAATCGGTGAAATGGCAATCAATTTCGTAGATCACATGGTAACTGAATTGGAGTTGCTTAGTCCGATGAACAAAGACGCCCAACAGTGGAGTAATATACAGTTGTCGAAAATTATATTTCATCGCATCAGGCACCAGTTTACAGCAATCGTTTAATAAACGGGCAGCAAGTTTTAGTGGCATCTATTAAAACAGCAAACTACCCGTGACACTTGCAGGACTCCAACGGTTATTTTTCAATGCGTTGCAATAATGCATGGGACACTGACTAGTGGTATATTCACTTTAAATTGGCGTACTATTTATTCTACTATACGAATTATAAAACTCGCATTGATACAGTAGTTAATTCTTATTTCGTGTAATTAGTGCCTAAAATTCGTGTTATCATTTTGAGTGACTTTAGGCTTAACAGAACACTAGAAACAACCATTCGTTTTTACAATGCTAAAACACCAGGGACTAAGGCGTACGCATATCCATAATGTAAGATTGGCTATTTTGTTAAGCCTTGCGGCGGGATTGGTGAATGCAGAAGGGTTCCCCGGGTTTTCAGTTTTAACCACCAACGTAACCGGCCATGCGGCCATATTTGCCGAAAATATTTCCATCAAAGCCTGGACAACTTCCTGGGTGATTGCGTTATGGATGTTGCTTTTTTTAGCCGGTGCGTTTACTTCAAGCCTCATAATTGACCTCATCGGTAAAAATCAACGGTACTCAAACCTGCTGCCACTTTCCCTTGAATTTTTGATACTCATTGCCATTGCTACAATTGGAGATCATTATAAAAATAGTACAGCAGCCCATCAACTATTTGCCGGCAGTTTGCTGTTTGCCATGGGGATGCAAAATGCCCTGGTATCAATCATCTCAAAAAAGGTTGTTCGCACCACTCACCTCACCGGAACGTTTACTGACTTGGGTATTTAACTGGCGCAATTAAAATTTACCAAACCTGAAAAGAAATCTGATTTAAGATCCCGTATAGGACTAAAATTATTTATCATCAGCTCTTTTATAACGGGTGCTTTATTGGGCGCTTATGCATTTAGAAGTTTTCAGTACTACTCCTTTTTTGCACCGGCTGCTTTTTTAATTTATGCGTTATTATATGATGTATTCCGGGTAAATGCAAAACGCTACTACCGGAAAATTGGCAATAAAATCAAAGGCAATAAATTGATTGCTCATGAAATTCCGGTACCGGAGGTAAAAAAGATCATCATTAAACGGATTATTGAAAAAGAGGTATGGTTGCCCGGAATCAATGAAATACTTTGATAGGGAAGGTTCATTCAAAGATTAGGCAATTAAAAGCGTACATTGAGAGAATCCATGGTAACCTATTCAACAGCGTGCTTTCGCCCGGCTAACGAATCTACAGGGCAATTATAAACGGATGTCAAATTATAATTACAAATGGAGTTGTTTTATTTAATCATCGGATCATTGGGTATTGTTTTTTTTAGCATCCTGGCAATACCACTATTACCGCCTAAATACAAATCTACCGGTGCATTTTGCATGGTACTGTTAACTGCTGTTCTTTCCTCCATTCCCATGGTAAAAGTTTTGTACCTGCAGCATCCTCTTGAGTTTAGCTTTGTTGCCGGGTATTCATTGGGTACTGTTTCGTTTCGGATGGATGCGCTTGCTGCCTGGTTTATGCTGATCGTAAATGTAATTTGTATCAATGGTGCATTGTATGGAAAAGGCTATCTCAAAGCTTACCTGTCGCAAGTAAAAAATACGAGCATTCACTGGGTGCTTTTTGTAGTACTACAGGTTGCGATGCTTTGGGTATGCATGGTACAACAGGCGTTGCTGTTTTTGATAGTCTGGGAGTTGATGTCTTTATCAGCGCTGCTGCTGATTATGTTTGAACATGAAAAACCCGAAACCTTAAAAGCCGGGCTGAACTATTTGATACAGGCACATCTCGGGGTGATTTTATTAACCATCGGATTTATCTGGCTCTATACCTCAGAAGGGTCGTTTGATTTCAATGCGATCAAAAGTTTTTTCAGCCACCATTCACCATTGGGATTATTCTTAATTTTCTTTTTGGGATTTAGCTTCAAAGCTGGTTTTATTCCTATGCATACCTGGCTGCCAAAAGCACATCCCGCTGCGCCCTCACATATATCTGGTGTAATGTCGGGAGTCGTTGTAAAAATGGGCATCTACGGCATCCTAAGAATGACCACCTATCTTACCAGCGATTATCTAAATATTGGTATCAGTATTCTGGTGCTATCATTGGTCACTGCATTTTATGGTATTTTAAATGCAGCCGTTCACCGGGATTTTAAACGAATGCTGGCCTATTGCACTATTGAAAATATTGGTATCATCGGGATGGCCCTGGGCGTTGGTTTAATTGGGAAAGCAACCGGTAACACACTGATGGCGTTGCTGGGATTTTCGGCCCTGCTGCTGCACACTTTCAACCATGCGCTTTACAAGGCATTGCTGTTTTTTACCGCAGGAAATATTTATCAGCAAACGCATACCCGTGATATGGAAAAGTTGGGCGGATTGATAAAGACCATGCCGCAAACCGGCCTGTTTTTTCTCATTGGCGGAATGGCAATTGGTGGTCTGCCTCCCTTCAACGGTTTCGTGTCTGAGTTTATACTTTATGTTGGAATGTTGATCGGCATCAAATCGCTGGCCGTAGCCTACGCAACCCTTATTATATTTTCAATTGCAGGCCTGGCATTGATTGGCGGCATTTCAATGGTAACTTTTACAAAGGTTTTTGGAACCATTTTTTTAGGTAATCCACGAACACAATTGCACCACCAGCCTCGGGAGGTTTCCTGGGCCATGCGGCTGCCACAGTATTTCATTTTAGCCGTCATGCTTTCTGTAGGATTGTTTCCAGGATTTTATTTATCGGCAGCAAGCCATGTTGCCACTGTTTTTTTACCGGGTACTTCTTCCCTTGATTCGGTGATACCGCTTACGTTGATGAACAGCATTGCAGCAACCGGAAAATTTGCCCTGCTTTTCTTGTTGCTGATCATTACAATACTGTTGATAAGAAAAAAAATTTCTACCAAATATGCGGCGGCTGCCGGGGCCACCTGGGTTTGTGGTTATCCTGCGCCCACTGCAAGGATGCAATATACCGGCAAGTCGTTTTCAAAATCGCTTGGCAAGCTGTTTAATTTTATCGTGCTGGAAAAGAAAAAATACAAAGAGATTCCTACCAATGAGATTTTCCCGAAGAAAAGAAAGCACGCTTCGCACTACAAAGATTT
>Ga0209181_10010427_pt1 | contig 12071 bp, 13 predicted proteins | sample MAT05_FD_187208 | JGI IMG/M metagenome (GOLD analysis project Ga0209181, IMG submission 187208) | Freshwater microbial communities from Lake Fryxell liftoff mats and glacier meltwater in Antarctica - MAT-05 (SPAdes) (version 2) | ecosystem: Environmental > Aquatic > Freshwater > Ice > Liftoff... | reverse complement strand
GCCGCATCTTCGCAAAGCTTCGCCTCCATCAAACCTTCACGCAAGCCAGGAATGGCGTGCCCCGCATCAAGCTCTGCTGCCCGGGTAATTTTCTCGATGTCAATGTTCTTGATGTCCATGTCACGCCTTTCTGATGTCATTTGCCTTGATATTCGCCTGATTGGACTTGGCATATACCGTGACCAACAGCACTATTTCCTTGTCGTTCAGGTTGAAGTAAATCACCCGAGCGCCGCCGCGCTTGCCTTTGCCTGCGACAGCCCACCGAACCTTGCGTGCACCGTCTGCGCCTGGAATTACCGCGCCTGCCTGTGGATTCTCGGCAATCCAGTCAATGAATTCATAACGCTCATCCTGCGACCAGATTTCCTTTGCTTGTTTTTGGAAAGCCGGAGTTTCGATGACGGTGTGCATGTATTTATTGTAACAACAAACAAATTATTTGATGCTTATTTGTTATTCCACGGACTTCCAAAAACCGATTTTTGCAGCTCGATGGGAGTATCGCAATACTCGCAGGGTCTGTTACGCAGGTGACGTCTGCCGCCTGACCCTCACCGACCTCGACAAACAGGGCCGATGAGGTGAAAGCCTTCGCCGCCAAGCTGGGCTAAAGCAACATGCCGGTGGTCAGCGGTGCCGGGCACGACGCGGTCTACATGGCCAAGCTGGCGCCCACCGCAATGATCTTTATCCCGTGCCTGAACGGCATCAGCCACAACGAGATCGAGAGCGCCACGCCGGAGCACATCACCGCAGGCTGCAATGTGCTGCTGCATGCGATGCTGGAGCGCGCTGGGGTGGTTTAAGGTACGACCCGCTCAATGTCTGTGAAGTTGCCAAACTGGGGGTCTGTTTGGTTCTCTAACTTGACCCCATAGGGACCCATGCGCTTGATGGACGAGTGAATCGATATTTTTTGTTCCTAAGAGATCAAGTATCTGCATTTGTCGTGGTTTTCTGTTGAAATTGACCTCATAAGGTCAAAATCATGCAACTCCACCCCCAAACCCTCGCCGAACTCGCGCAGCACCTGCAGCAGGAGCGCCAGCGCCAGGGTTTGTCGCGCGAGCAGTTAGCGGCGGTGTGCAATGTGAGTCAGTCGTTCATTCGGGACGTTGAGAGCAAGCCCGGGCGCTGTTCGCTGGAGAAGTTGTTGCAGCTCACCCAAGGGCTGGGGCTGGTGGTCACTATGCGCGACCCAGCCCCATGATCCGCCTGCGCGTGTGGGCCAGCCTGCGCCCGATGGGCTGGTTTGGTCATTCGGCGGGGGACTATTTTTTCGAATACGACGCGCAGTGGCTGCAGCAGCCTGTCGGCCACCCGCTCGACGTCGGCTTGCCCGGTTTTTACCCACTGGCCCCGCATTTCCCGCTGCAAACCGAGCCATTCGCCGGCCATCTGGTGCGCAGTTTTTTTGAAAACCTGCTGCCCGAAGGCACGGCGCTTGACGATGTGATGAGCGCACTGGCGCTGCGCAGTCCATCCACGCTGGAACTGTTGGGCAGACTGGGGCAAGACTTGCCGGGCATCCTGTCGCTGCTGCCAGAAAGTGCAGCACCCGAACCAGCGCAGCAGTATCGTTCGCTGTCGTTTGAAGTGTTAAGCCAGCGCCTGCGCAACCAGCAGCCGCTGCTGGTGTCCAACGATCAGGCCGCCATGTCGCTGGCCGGTGCGCAAGACAAGATGGGCTTGCGCTTGGATGCCAAGACCGGAAAGCTGTCCGAGAGCGTGGGCCTGTCGCCCAGCACCCACATCCTCAAACCCGACACACGCCAGCAACGCTATCAGCCCAGCGCCATCAACGAATATGCCTGCATGAAGCTGGCCCGTGCGCTCAAGCTGCCGGTACCTGATGTGTGGTTGCTGCGCGTACCCAAGGCGGCTTATGTGGTGCAGCGGTATGACCGCCTCAACGTGGACGGCCGCGTGGTGGGGCTGCACCAGTTGGATGGCTGCCAATTGCTGGGTCATGGTTCGGGCTGGAAGTACCAGCGCCAAGGTGGCCTGGCCAGCATCCCCAAGCTGGTGGAGGTACTGCGCGGCTTGCCGGTGCGCGGCGCTGACCTGCTGCAACTGCAACGCTGGGTGATGTTCAACTACCTCATTGGCAATGCCGATGCCCATGCCAAAAACATCTCGGTGCTGGTGGACCACAAGGGCTACCGGCTGGCCCCGTTTTACGACCTGTTGTGCGTCAAGGCCTATGGCGATGAGAGCCTGGCGCTTTCCATTGGCGACGAAGACACGTTTGACGCCGTGGGTGCACATTCATGGGAGGCGTTGTGCAAAGATTGCGGCTTTCGGCTGCCAGAAACACTCAAGGGCTTTCGCAAGCTGGCACTGGCCTTGTTGCCCGCGTGGCACAAAGTGCTGGAGCGCGCGTTGCAAGGCACCCAGCCCACTGAGGCTGAACGCGCGCTGCTGGAACGCATGACCCGGATTTTTGAAGCCCACACCCAAAATGCACTGTCGATGACGAAAAGTGGCGGGTGATGGCGCGTGGCCGCTTGATATTGGCACAAAAAGTGCGTCATTCGCAGTGCTACATGCCGTCTTATTCCATTTTCAGATCGATAGGAGCTTAGGCGCGAAGCCGCAGACAGTGCAGACGCACGGCAAGGCGAAGCAACAACAGATCCTATTGATATGGAAACTTAATTTTGGGTGCAACAATCACGAACAGAGTTCAGGTGACTTGTGCATATTTATTGATGAAATCAGCCTCTAGCCCTTATAGGTAAAGGGCTGGCAGCTATTGTTTTATTAACTTTAACCGGAGAAGCCCATGTCGTTAAAACCGTTCACCCGCCGTCAAACCCTGGTTCTGGCCGCCGCCCTGGTCGCCTTGACCCCTGGCCTGAGCTTGGCCCAGGCCAAACTCAAGGTGGCCGCCGTCTACACCGTGCCATTTGAGCAGCAATGGGTGAGCCGCCTGCACATCGCACTCAAAGCGGCTGAGGCGCGCGGCGAGATTGAGTACAAGGCGTCCGAGAACGTCAGCAACGCCGATTACGAACGTGTCATGCGCGAATACGCTACAGGCGGCAACCAGCTGATTCTTGGCGAAGCCTTTGCGGTGGAAGCGGCGGCCCGCAAGGTGGCCAAAGACTTTCCCAAGGTGTCGTTTCTGCTGGGCTCCAGCGGCAAACCGCAGGCACCCAACTTCAGCGTGTTTGACAACTTCATCCAGGAGCCCGCTTATTTGAGCGGCATGGTGGCCGGTGGCATGACCAAGTCCAACATGATTGGCATGGTCGGTGGTTTCCCGATTCCTGAAGTCAACCGCCTGATGAACGCCTTCATGATGGGCGCCAAAGAGGTCAACCCCAAGGTCGAGTTCAGCGTGAGCTTCATCAACAGCTGGTTTGACCCACCGAAAGCCAAGGAAGCCGCTTTCGCCATGATCGACAAGGGCACTGACGTGATGTATGCCGAGCGTTTTGGTGTGAGCGACGCGGCCAAGGAAAAAGGCAAACTGGCGATTGGCAATGTGATCAACACCCAGGCGCAATACCCCGACACGGTGGTGGCCTCGGCGTTGTGGCACTTTGAGCCGGCTGCTGAGCGCGCCATCAAACTCGTCAAAGAAGGCAAGTTTGTGGCCGAAGACTACGGTCAATACGCCATGATGAAGTACAAGGGCTCGTCACTGGCACCGCTGGGCACGTTTGAGAAAAAGGTGCCTGCCAGCTTGGTGGCCAAAGTCAAGGCGCGAGAGGCAGAGATTGTGGCGGGCAAGTTCAGCGTCAAGGTGGACGACAGTCAGCCCAAGTCAACGGCCAAATAAGGCTGCCGCTTGTCCGCACTTGTTCTTACCCTTTCCAACATCACCAAACGCTTCGGCGACTTGGTGGCTAACGACAACATCTCGCTAGAGCTTCAGGCTGGCGAGGTGCTCGCGCTGCTGGGTGAAAACGGTGCGGGCAAGTCGACGCTGGTGTCGATTCTGTTTGGCCACTACACCGCTGACGAGGGCGAGATCCGCGTGCATGGCCAGCCCTTGCCGCCGGGCGACCCGAAAGCCGCGCTGGCCGCAGGCATTGGCATGGTGCACCAGCATTTCACCCTGGCCGACAACCTGAGCGTGCTTGACAACATCATGATGGGCAGCGAGCCACTGTGGCAGCCCTTTAGCCGCCACCGCGAGGCCGTCGACAAGCTCAAGGCCGTGGCGCTGGAATTTGGCCTGAACGTGGACCCCAAGGCCAAGGTTGGCAACCTGTCGGTGGGCGAGCGCCAGCGCGTCGAGATTCTGAAAGCGCTCTACCGGGGTGCCCGCATCCTGATCCTGGACGAACCCACTGCCGTGCTGACACCGCAGGAATCTGAAGACCTTTTTGAGGTGCTAGCCCAGATGGTGGCTCAGGGTCTAGCTATTATTTTTATCAGCCACAAGCTCGGCGAAGTGCTGCGCGTGTCGGACCGGGTGGCCGTGCTGCGCGGCGGCAAACTGGTGGCCGAAGCGCCCGCCAAAGGCTGCACGCAGGCGCAACTGGCGCAGTGGATGGTCGGGCATGCGGTGGACGCGCCGGTGCGTCGCCCGGCCCAGAGCGTGGGTGACGCGGTCTGCACATTGGACGCGGTCAGCACCGAAGCCGCGCGCGAGCGGCTGCAGGCGGTGTCGTTGACGCTCAAGGCCGGTGAAATCGTGGCCATTGCCGGGGTCTCGGGCAATGGCCAGGTGGCGCTGGCCGAACTTTTGTGCGGCACCCGCGCGGCAATCGCCGGCACAGTCACGTTTCTGGGACACCCCTTGCCGCAAAACCCGGCCGAACTGGTCGCGTTGGGCGTGGCCCGTATCCCGGAAGCCCGCCACGCCGTGGGGGTGGTGGGCGATTTGCCGGTGTGGGAAAACGCCGTGTCCGAGCGCCTTCGCAGCCCGGCCTTTTCACGCTGGGGTTGGGTGCGCCGCGCCCGCGCCCGGGCCTACGCCAAACAGGTCATGGAAGCGTTTGACGTGCGCGGCGGCGGCCCGCTGGTGGCAGCGCGTGCCTTGTCTGGCGGCAATATGCAAAAGCTTATTCTGGGCCGAGCCCTTATGTACCCTGCGTCTTTAGCTACTACTTTGGAAGCATCCAATGACGCAAGCTCTGCCCGCCTGATCATCGCCCACCAACCCACCTGGGGCTTGGACATTGGTGCCGTGGCCTATGTGCAGTCGCAACTGATTGCCGCGCGTGATGCAGGTGCTGCGGTGCTGGTGATCTCGGACGACCTGGACGAGGTACTGACCCTGGGCGACCGGGTAGCGGTGATGCACGCGGGTCAACTGACCGAAGCACGGCCCGCGCTGGATTGGACCCGCGAGGCCATTGGCCTGGCGATGGCGGGTGTCGACCACCACAAGGCGCAGGCATGAGACTGGAAAAGCGCACCCACGCCTCCAGCGCCGCGCTGGCGCTGGCCCCGCTGGGCGCAGTGATCTTCACCTTGGCGATCAGCGCGCTGCTGGTGTTGTGGGCCGGTGCGCCGGTGGGGCAAACCTATGGCTTGCTGTTTCAGGGTGGGTTTGGCTCGGTGTTTGCCTTGTCCGAGACGCTGACCCGCGCCATTCCGCTGATGCTCACCGGGTTGGCGGCGGCGGTGGCGTTCAAGGCGCGGCTGTTCAATATTGGTGCCGAGGGCCAGTTGTATGTGGGTGCGCTGGCGGCGGTGGCCGTGGGTGGCCTGCATGGCGGTACCGGGTTCGAGGTGCCACCCGCTGTGTTGTTTGTACTGATGATGGTTGCCGCAGCACTGGCTGGGGCCACACTCTTACTGGGCCCAGCGCTATTGAAAGCGAAACTGGGCGTGGACGAGGTAGTGACCACGCTGCTGCTGAATTTCATCGTGCTGCTGTTTGTCTCCATGATGCTGGACGGCCCGATGAAAGACCCGACCGCCATGGGCTGGCCGCAGAGTGTGACACTGGTGAGTGACCTGGAATTGTCCAAGCTCATCCCGCAAACCCGCGTGCACACCGGTCTGCTGTGGGGCTTGGCGCTGGCAGTGGGTTTATGGGCGCTGATGAAATACACGGTGCTGGGTTTTGACATCCGCGCCGTGGGGGCCAACGCCCGCGCCGCCGCCTTTGCCGGTGTCCCGGTGACGCGCACCGTGGTGCTGGTGGCGCTGCTCTCAGGCGGGCTGGCGGGGCTGGCCGGTGCGATTGAGGTGGCGGGTCGCACCAGCTACCTGACGCTGGACATGTCACCCGGCTACGGCTACAGCGGCATCGTGATCGCCATGTTGGCCGGCCTGCACCCGCTGGGCGTGGTGGCGGGCAGCGTGTTTGTGGCCGGGGTGCTGGTGGGGGCCGACAGCATGAGCCGGGTGATGGGCGTGCCAACCTACATTGCCGACGTGATCGTGGCCACCTCGCTGATTGCGGTGCTGGTGGCGACGCTGCTGACGCAGTACCGGGTGAGGTGGAAATGAGCACATTGCCGGGCACGGGGGTGCGGTTGGCGAACAGAAGCCTTTGCTTGGGAAGACAAAGCCATGCTGGGCGTTTCAGCGCGCTTTCGGTGATGGCTTGGGTTAAACCCGCAAGGCAGACCCTCTGGGCGGGCTCCTCATACTGGGGTACCAGAAATCGTCACCCGCCCAGAGGGTCTACCTCGCTAGTCGCCTCAGCGCAACGGGATCAACAGCCAGCTTCAACCAGCAGCGCGGTCCGCCAGGCATCCTGCCTTGGTTTTTCAAATACTGGCCGCCCATCCATACACCTCGCGTGGCAGCCAGAGGGGGTGACCGCCGATTTCTGGTACCCCAGTATGAGGCGGGCATCCCCTCTGGCTGCCGCGCAGCGCGTACCAACAACACCGCGCAAGTCGGTTTTCTCTAGGAACGTCAGCAATAAACTGCGGCCACTTTCGCCTCTGTCGCCACTTTCGCCACTTTCGCGGCATAGCCTGACCGCAAGTTCTGTGCAAGACAAGGCCTTGTCATGACCGACTTCCTCGACATCCTCGCCAATCTCTCTTTCTGGGTCGCCGTGCTGCGCATTGCCACACCGCTGATTCTGGGCACGCTCGGCGTGCTGCTGTGCGAACGCGCCGGGGTGTTGAACCTGGGCATCGAAGGCATCATGGTGGCAGGCGCCTTCACTGGCTGGCTGGCGGTCTACAGCGGCAAACCCTTGTGGGCAGGCGTGGCAGTAGCGGCGGGCACTGGCGCGGTGTTGGGCTTGTTACACGCTTTTCTGACCGTCGGGCTGGCGCTATCGCAACACGTCTCGGGGCTGGGCATCACCCTGCTGGCCACCGCCTTGAGCGCTTACGGTTACCGGGTGAGCTTTCCCAAAGTGGCCACACCGCCCACCATCACGCCGTTTGCCGAGATGGCTTGGCTGCCCATTCCGATCCTGTCGCAGCAAACCGAACTCACCTTGCTGGCGCTGCTGGCCGTGCCGCTGATCGGCTATGTACTCCTCAAAACCCCGGTTGGGCTGGCGGTGCGCATGGTGGGTGAAAACCCGCAGGCGGCCGAAGGCCAGGGCCTGTCGGTGGCGCGGGTGCGCACCGGAGCCATCGTGGCGGGCTCGGCGTTGATGGGCGTTGCGGGCTCGTTTTTGACGCTGTCGGCCTTCAACGCCTTCTTTTTCAACATGGTCAACGGGCGCGGCTGGGTCTGCGTGGCCTTGGTGGTGTTTGCTTCCTGGCGGCCCGGCAAGGCGCTGTTGGGTGCCCTTCTGTTTGCCTTTTTTGATGCGCTGCAACTGCGCCTGCAGCAATCCGGCGGAGCCACACTGCCTTACCAGTTGTACCTGATGCTGCCGTATGTGCTGTCGATCGTGGCGCTGATTCTGGTGGCCCGCAAGGCCAGCTACCCGCAGGCGCTGATGAAACCCTACCGCAAAGGCGAGCGCTAGCCCCCTTGGGAGAGAGCCGGGGGTAAGGGCACCCGCCACCATGCGACATTTTTGGTGGCGCCGACCAAACGGTAAGCCGTGATAGCTGCGGGCGTACAAATGTTGAAAACGATGCAGAGTATCAAATAACTGTTATTTGATACGCCAATAATTATTAAACTAGCATCATCTAACAGTAGAAAGCATCACCATGCACACCCTGAACTTTGAGCAACTCAAGGCAGCCGCACTCTGCGGTGGTGTGACCGACGTGACCCTGCGCGGCGACGGTGCAGCGTTTGTGATCAGCATTCAAACCCGCAGCGGGGAGGCGATCATGGTCACCGCCCGCAAGCAGCCGCGCCGCTTTGCCGATCCGCGCAAAGCTTTGCAATTGCTGCGCGGCATCGGCCTGCACGAGTGCCGCATCAACGCCGCCGACTGGCACCCCGAAGCCCATGCGCTGGAGAAAGTTGCCCGCCCGGACCGCAGCGCAGCGCTCAAAGCCGCCCACGAAGCTGCGCAGGCCGATGCCGACTACGACCGCTGGTTTCATGCCAAGGTGCAGGCGGCTCTGGAAGACCCCCGGCCCGCCATTGAGCCCGAAGATTGGCCGCAGATTCGCGCCCAGCGGCTGGCCGGACTCAAACAACGGTTGGGCCTGTGAGCAAGGTGCTACGCGTGCGGCGCTTGCCCCGCTATGTCGACGACCTCGACAGCATTGCCGAGCACATCGCCCCATCAGACCCGCAGGCCGCGTTTGACCTGTGGCAACTCATTGACGAACAAGTTGAAAGGCTGGCCGATCCCAACTTTGCCCGCCGCCGGGGCCGCAAAGCAGGCACGTGGGAATTGGTTGCGCATCCGAACTACATCGTTTTGCTACAGCAAAATGAAACAACGGTCACCGCGCTGGCCGTGCTCCACGTAGCCCGTCAATACCCATGAAAAAACACACAAATCAGCCTCTAGCCCTCGTTCAATAAGCGCCACCAGCTATTTAAAGAGGAGCATTCAGTAGCGCCATGCGCAACTCTCACCCCGATTGGGGTTTAATGCACCCTTTCGGCAATCCCGCCGTCGCCTGTCACTCGACGTTCCGAGACTATTCATCATGCCAATGCCCCAAGGGCTGAGCACAGCCCTGTTCAAACATCTGCCCGATGCGGTGTTTTTGATCGACCCTGACACTGCCAACATCCTGGATTGCAACGACGCTGCGCTGGCGCAACTCGGTCTGGAGCGCGCGGAGGTGCTGGAGCAATCGATGCGCGGCCTGCAAACCACCGTGTCGGACCCGGACCAGTGGCGCAGCCTAAGCCAGGCGATTCGCGCCACCGACAACCATGTTTTCATCGGCGAGCATCGCCACGCGTCAGGCGCCAGCGTGCCGGTAGAGGTCCACACCAGCCACTTCATACACGCCGGGCGCGAGTATTTCCTCTCCACTGCCCGCGACATCAGCCAGCGCCTGGCTTTGGAGCGCGACCTGCACAGCCGCGACGCCCAGCTGCGCTACGCCCTGACCGACGCCTCGGACGGCCTGTGGGACTGGAACCTGCTGACCAACGAGGTGTTTTTCAGCCCGCAGCTGGCGCGTATGCTGGGTTATGGTCCGTACGAGATGAAACCCACGCTGGACACCTGGCTCAGCAATATTCACCCGGAAGATGCCCAGTGGGTCAACCGTGTGATGCAGGAGCACATTGACGGCCAGCGCAGCCGCTACAACGCCGAATACCGGCTGCGCAACCGCAACGGTCATTACCTGTGGATGCACGACCGTGGACGTATTTGCGAGCATGATGCCAGCGGCAAACCCACCCGTATGGTCGGCATGGTGCAAAACATCACCGACAAGAAAACCATCGAACTCACGCTACAGGCCATGGCCTCGCACGACGCGCTGACCGGCCTGCACAACCGCCGCGAGTGCGACCTCATGCTAAGCCGCCAGGTGGACTTGTGCCACCGGCTGGAAATCCCATTAGGCCTGTGCTTTTTAGACCTGGACAACTTCAAGTCCGTCAACGACGAATTTGGCCATGCCGTCGGCGACAAAGTGTTGCGGCGCGTGGCGCAGGCCCTTGCTGGCGAGATCCGCAGCACCGACAGCCTGTTTCGCTGGGGTGGTGAAGAGTTCCTGTTGCTCTGCACCGACACCCCCGAACCAGACCTGCTGAACCTGGCAGAAAAGCTGCGCAGCAAGATTGCTGCCATCAACTGGGACGACATCGCCGGCCTGCCCGCCATGACCTGCAGCTTTGGCGTGGCGGTTTTTCCAGACCACGCCGACACGGCCGAGAGCCTGTTTATTGCCGCCGACGCGGCGTTGTACCGCGCCAAAGGCCTGGGCCGCAACCGCGTCGAATCTGCCACACCGCTGATGTCAGCTGCCAGCGGGTTTTAGAAATTTAAGGAAAATCGGCCTGCAGCCCTTGAATAGTAAGGGTTAGAAGCTCTTATAAAGAGAGCGATTTATTGCACACCATGCTCGACTTGCTGATTCACAACGCCACCCTGCCCGACGGACGCACATCCATGTCTGTGGCGGTGCAAGGCGGCCAGATCGTAGCCGTGGCCGCTGGCCTGCAAGCGCGCGCGCAGCGAACGCTGGACGCGCAGGGCTACCTGCTGAGCCCGCCGTTTGTCGATGCGCACTTTCACATGGACGCCACGCTTTCTTACGGGTTGCCGCGCGTCAACCAGTCAGGCACGCTGCTAGAGGGCATCGCGCTGTGGGGCGAGCTCAAACCGCTGCTTACGCAAGAGGCACTGATAGAGCGTGCGCTGGCCTACTGCGATTGGGCGGTGGCCAAAGGGCTGCTGGCGATTCGCACCCATGTGGATGTGTGTGACGACCGGTTGCTGGCGGTGGACGCGCTGCTGGAGGTCAAGCGGCAGGTGGCACCTTACATCGACCTGCAACTGGTGGCTTTTCCCCAAGACGGCGTGCTGCGCTCCCGCAGCGCTCTGGCCAACCTGAAGCGCGCGCTCGACAAGGGCGTGGACGTGGTCGGCGGCATTCCGCACTTTGAGCGCACCATGGCCGACGGGGCTGCCAGCGTGAAGCTGCTGTGTGAGATCGCCGCCGAGCGCGGCCTGCGGGTGGACATGCACTGCGACGAGTCGGATGACCCGCTCTCGCGCCACGTCGAAACCCTGGCGTTCGAGACGCAGCGCCTGGGTCTGCACGGCCGCGTCACCGGATCGCATTTGACCAGCATGCACAGCATGGACAACTATTACGTCAGCAAGCTCATCGCGCTGATGGCTGAAGCGCAGTTGCACGCTGTGGCCAACCCGCTGATCAACATCACCTTGCAAGGCCGCCATGACAGCTACCCCAAGCGCCGCGGCATGACGCGTGTGCCCGAGCTGCTGGCCGCCGGCATCAACGTCGCCTTTGGCCACGACTGCGTGATGGACCCGTGGTACAGCTTGGGCTCAGGTGACATGCTCGAAGTCGCTCATATGGGCCTGCACGTGGCGCAAATGACCAGCCAGGTGGCCATGCGCCAGTGTTTTGATGCGGTCACTGCGAACGCCGCGCGCGTCATGGGGCTGGAAAACTATGGCCTGGAGGTCGGCTGCCACGCTGACTTTTGTCTGCTGCAAGCGCGCAGCCCGGTGGAGGCGCTGCGCCTGCGCGCCAACCGGCTCAAAGTCTTCAGGCGCGGCCAACTGCTGGCCGAGTCAGCGCCAGCGGCAGCGCAGTTGCACCTGCCCGGCAGACCGGGGCAGACTCATTGGGCGACGACGTAAGCTGCTGACAGTTGAGGCATCCAATAGGCCGCCAGTCCTTATAGTCGAGTGTCGAGTGTTGGTTGCCGTTGTCCGATGTATTTTTTAGAAAGCCAAGTGATGACTATCCTGCACTTTTTGCTGCCTATATTTCTCAGCATCGGCTTGCTGGGCTGCGGCCAGTCGTCCGGCCCCAGCGTCAATACGCCGCCACAGCCCGCTGCGCCCGCAGGCGAGCCGGTAGTCAAAATAGAGGTGGGGCTGGTCCACGGTGAATTTGTTCTAGCCTGGAACGAGTGCAGAGATTCGAGTTGAGTTCTTGGTCATGCGCAGATAGTCGAAGACCAGACGAGTGCTTCGGTGCAACTGGCGCATTTTTTCTGCGACGCTGGTCTTGGCGCAGATGAAGCTTTTGATCACACCCACAGCAAAACGACGCAGCCTTGTGACGTTTTCTGGCCCATGCCCAGCGCGAATGCGAGAGCGATCTTCG
>Ga0209181_10010423_pt1 | contig 12075 bp, 8 predicted proteins | sample MAT05_FD_187208 | JGI IMG/M metagenome (GOLD analysis project Ga0209181, IMG submission 187208) | Freshwater microbial communities from Lake Fryxell liftoff mats and glacier meltwater in Antarctica - MAT-05 (SPAdes) (version 2) | ecosystem: Environmental > Aquatic > Freshwater > Ice > Liftoff... | reverse complement strand
GGGGCAATTGTTCCGCGAACGCCTTGACCTGCGCGCCGTGGCGTCCGGCCTGGTCGAAGTGATGCGCTATCTGGCCGAGGCCAAGGGCCTGGGCCTGGCCGTCGCGGGCGATGACCTGCCCCTGCCGGTGGACGGCGATCCGGCGCGCCTTGAGAAGGTGGTGCTGAACCTGTTGACCAACGCCATTAAGTTCACCCCGGCCGGCGGGCGCATCACCGTGAGCCTGGCGCACGTTGGTGACCAGGCGGAGATGACCGTGACCGATACCGGCATTGGCATTCCCGCCGAGGCCATGCCGCGGCTCTTCCAGCGCTTCCAGCAGGTGGACGGTTCTTCGACGCGGCGCTGGCAGGGCATGGGCCTGGGCCTGGCCTTGATCAAGGATCTGGTCGAGGAACACGGCGGCACCATCACCGTGACCAGCACGGTCGGCAGCGGCTCCTCGTTCTGCGTGCGCCTGCCCCTGGCCAGTGGCGTGGCCCCCGCGCCGGCCGCCGTCGCTGCCAGCGATCCGTTGGAACGCATCCACCGCCTGGCCGAGAGTCGCGGCGGGCTGGTGCTTGAGGATGCCCCGGCGCCCCTGGGTGCGGTGCTGGGCGAAGGCGCGGGCCGCGTACTGGTGGTAGACGACGAGCCGGACATGCGCCGTTACCTGGTCGGGCTGCTGGGTCGCGACCATGCGGTGCGCGAGGCGGTGGATGGTCCGTCGGCCCTGGTCGTGATGCGCACTGCGCCGCCGGATCTGGTGGTGCTGGACATGATGCTGCCTGGCCTGGATGGACTGGGCGTGCTGCGGGCGATGCGGGCCGAGACGGCCCTGGCCGGGGTGCGCGTGGTGATGGTCACGGCGCGGGTCGACGATGCCGTGCGGCTGGAGGCCCTGGGCATGGGGGCAGACGATTTCCTGACCAAGCCGTTCATCTCCCGCGAGGTCCAGGCGCGGGTCGGCAACCACCTGCGGTTGCGCCAGCTTGAACGCCAACTGGCGGCCCGGGTGGCCGCCCTTGAAGAGGCCCTGACCCGCTTGCGCAGCGCCGAAGAGCAGCTGGTGCAGACCGCCAAGATGAATGCCCTGGGCAGCATGGCCGCAGGGTTGCTGCATGAGATCAACAATCCCCTCAACTACACCCTGACCGCCGCCCAGTTCGCCAGCGAGTCCTTCGCCGGCAAGGATGCGCTGCTGAAGGAAGTGCTCGACGACATCACCGGCGGCATGCGCCGCATCAGCGAGATCATCACCGGCTTGCGAGCCTTTGCCCACCCCGAGGCGGCGGGTCTGCACCACACCTTTGCCGTGGCCGAGGTCTTGGCCACCGCCCTGCGCTTCACCAGCCATGGCCTGCAGGGCGTGACCGTGGTGCAGGACCTGCCGCCTGGGTTAAAAGCTGCCGGCTCGGCCAGCCAGATATCGATGGTCTTGGTCAATCTGCTCAGCAATGCCGGCAAGGCGATCCGCGTCGCCGGCCGGCCCGGCCGGGTCACCTTCACCGGCCGACAAGCCGCCGATGACATCGTGCTGACGGTCGAAGACGATGGCGTGGGCATGAGTCCGCAGCACCTGCAACGCGCCTGTGAGCCCTTCTGGACCACCGCCGAACCCGGCCAGGGCTTGGGCCTGGGCCTGGCCCTTTGCCACACCATCATGCGCAATCACGGCGGACGGCTGCACCTCGCCAGTCAGCAGGGCATCGGCACCACCATCACCATCACGCTGCCGGCCTTGCCCCGGGCCGCGCCCACTGTCCCCGACGGAGCCATCCCATGACCACTGCCCGCGATCTGATCCTGTATGTCGACGATGAAGAGCAGGCGCTCAAATACTTCCGCATGGCGTTCACTAAAGACTATGAGGTGATGACCGCCGCCAGCGCTGAAGAGGGCCTGGCGCTGATCCGCCAGCAGTCCGACCGCCTGGCCCTGGTGATCAGCGACCAGCGCATGCCGGGAATGACCGGGGCCGAGCTGTTGGCGGTGGCCCGCGAGCTCGCGCCGCGGGCGATGCGCGTGCTGACCACCGCCTATAGCGATCTGGACGCGGCGGTGGCGGCCGTGAATCAGGGCTGGGTCTATGCCTATGTGCACAAGCCCTGGCGCCTGGATGAACTCCGCCTGCTGATCATCCGCGTCCTGGGCGTGCACCATTTGCTGCGCGAGCGCGACGAGCTGCTGGCCGAGAAGCTGGCGACGGTGCAGGACCTGCTGCTGGTCGACCGCCTGCGCGGTCTGGCCCTGACCGCGGGCGGCGCGGCGGCCGGTGGGGCCCGTCCCTTCGCCGCGGCGCTGAGCTGGTGGCGTGAGCGCATCCGGCTGGGCGCACCGGCACCCCTGGCCGGCCGGGATGGCTGGCTGTCGGCCCTGTCCAGTACCCGCGAACTGGCGGGGCTGGGCCGCACGGTGGGCCAGTGGACCAACGCCCATCGCCGCGGCCCGGTGGTGGCCGGCGACTTGGCCACCACCGCCGCCCTGGTGGCGGCGGAGGCGGGCGCGACCTGCACCGCCGGGGGCGCGCCCCTGCCGCTGACCGCCGACCATGGCTACCTGGCGGCGGGCTTGGGTGCATTATGCGCGTGCCTGCGCACCGCCGCCGGGCTGAGCGGAGACGCAGTGCACGTGGCGGTGACCTGCGAAGCGGTGCGCGCCCTCACCATCACCGTCAGTCGCAGCGGTAGTACCGCGCCGACCAGCGCGCTGGACCTGGATTGCCAGGGCATGCAGGCCTGGCTCGCACTTTTCGATCAGGGCGCAGTCATTTCCGGCACCTGGGCGCAGCACACCGGCACCTGGCGGGTGGCCTTCCCGGAGGTCACGACCAGCGACACCGGCCTGGAGGTCCTGATCGACGCCCTTGCCTCCCAGGAGCGCTGAACAAGCGGACTCGCGCCGTGGGCAGATCCATGGTATGCTGAGGGCATGTCGCACACCGATCGGATCGTCAAGCCCACGGAAGAACCCGCCCTTTCACAAGACGAGGTCGATCGCCTGCTGAAATTCAGCGGCATGCTGACCGAGGGCAACGACCACGTCTCGCTGGTCGACGAGATCAAGACGGCCATCCTTGATTCGGGTAAGTTGTCCCTGACCGAATGGATGGCGATGCGCAATCGCCTGAAAGAGATCGAACAGCTCATCCCCATCATCGATGTCATCATCCGCATCAAGCAGGAGATGAGACCTCGCCGGTAATTGAGGATGTAAGTCTCCGAACGCGTGTATCAGCCGATAGCAGCGGTACCAAGGGCGTATGCGCTCGGTGGCCCTGGAGTGCCTGATCATGGCGCCCACAGTGCCGCCCCGAGGCCCCCATGACCCGCGTGCACAATCCCCTCCCCCAGCTCGTGCCCCATCGTCTGATGGGCACCCTGCGGCAGGTGGCCGAACTCATCTGGACCCGCGGCAAGCCCCTGACTGTCCTGGCCGGCCCGGTGAATGCGGTGGCGGTGGAGCTGGCCAAGGCGTCCAAACAACGCCTCGTCGTGATCAAGCCGGGCACCTTCTACGGTCCGCCAAAGGGCGACTGGGTGCAGCGCTGGTTCAAGGTCGAGATCCCGCCCGCAGTGGCGACGGAACGTGGCCGCCGCTACCTGAACTGGAACTGCCAGGGTGAAAGCACCATTTTCATCGATGGCCAGCCCTGGGCTGGCATCGATGCGGGCCATCCCCATGCACCGTTGCCGGACCGCGCCTGCACGTTGTGGATTGACAATGGTTGCTACGCGACCGGCATCTGTGCGCCGGGCTTCCAGGCCATCGGCGAGCATGGCCTGCGCTTCGATTCCGCCTGCATCGCCTGGCGCGACGAGGCCCACTGGGCGGCCTGGCATGACCTGGATGCGGTCCAGCAGGTGGTGGCGCAGCTGTTGAAGCAGGTCGGCCTGCTTGGTCCCGACTTCGTCGGCTTTCAGCCGGCCTTGGAAAAGGCCCCGCCCCTGGTGCGGCGCCTGCTGCATGCCGCCGATCTGGCCTGCGATGCCTGGGTGGCGGAGGGCGCCACCGGCCTGCGCACCAGCCTGGCCGCCCTCTACAAGAATTTCCCGGCCGAAGGCTACCAACCCGAGGCCGCCCTGGTCGGCCATGCCCATCTGGATCTGGTGTGGCTGTGGCCCGAATGGGCCACCGAACGCAAAGGCGTGCACACCGCGGCGACGCAGCTGCGCCTGATGGAGCGCTATCCCGAGTTCCGTTTCAGCCAGAGCCAGCCCGCCCTGTACCGGGCGATGGAGCGGCAGGCGCCGGAGCAGATGCGCGCAATCCGCAAGCGCATCGACGAGGGCCGCTGGGAGATCATGGGCGGTTTCGAGGTCGAACCCGACACCCATCTGCCCTGCGGTGAGGCCCTGGCCCGGTCGCTAGTGATGGGTCAGGCGAAAATCGCCGAACTGACCGGCAAGCCCAGCCCGGTATGCTGGATCCCCGACGTCTTCGGCTACAGCGCGATCCTGCCGCAGGTGCTGCGACTTGCCGGCGTGACCGGTTTCTATACCACCAAGATGACCTGGTCGACGGTCACCCGTTTCCCCTACAGCAGCTTCATCTGGCGTGGTGCCGATGGCAGTGAGATCACCACCCACCTATGCGCCGATGGCTATAATGGCGAGGCCAAGGTCGAGAATGCGATGAATGCCCTGGCGCATCATCGCCAGGTGGCTGAACATCCCGCCATGCTGCTGTGCCAGGGCTATGGCGACGGCGGCGGCGGGGTCAGCGACACCATCATCGAGCGCGCCCGCCGCCTGCGCAGCCTGGCCGGCGTGCCCACCCATCGCTGGACCTCGGCGGTGGAATTCATGGCCACGCTCGAAAAGCGCCGGGCCACCCTGCCGGTGTATCAAGGCGAGTTGTACCTTGAATACCACCGCGGCACCTACACCACGCAAAGCGACTTCAAGCTTGCCTATCGCCAGGCCGAGCGGGCCTTGCAGGTGCACGAGGCCGTGCGGGTCGCCCTCGGCGGCAAACCTATCGATCAGACCGGGTGGCAACGGGTGGCCTTCGCCCAGTTCCACGACGCCATCCCCGGCTCGTCGATCGGCATCGTCTATCAACAACTGGGCGGTGAACTGTCCACCCAGGCCGCGGCGGTCGCCGCCAGCGCCGCCAAGGAACTGGCCGCCGGGGGCCGTACCCGAGGCCAGCTGGTGTTCAATCCCCTGCCCCTGCCGCGCATCGCCGTCGTGACCTTGCCGCCGGGCGCAACCACCGTGGCCACCCCTGACGGCCTGACCGTGCCGGTGCAAGTCACGCGCGCCGGGACCCTCGCGGTGGTGCGTCTGCCGGCTCTGGGCGCCGAACGCCTGAACCCAGGCGACGGCTCGCGCAGCGAGGACTGCGGCCTAGTGCAGACCGCCACCACCAGCGTGCTGGACAACGGCTTGCTGTGCGCCGAATTCGATCGCCAGGGCCAATTGGCTGCCTTGACCATTGATGGTGTGGCGCAGCGCCTGGTGGCCGGCAGTGGACTGCGCCTGTACCATGATCGCGCCGCCAATTTCGACGCCTGGGACATTGACCACTACGTATTGAAGCACGGCGTGACGGTTGCCGACCAGTTGCGCCTGACCGTGCTCGAATCCGGGCCGGTGCGGGCCGTGCTGCGCGGCGAGGCCACCATCGGCAGCGGCAGCACCGTCACCATCGACTACATCCTGGAAGCCGGTTCACGCTGGCTGCGCATCGAGGTCGGCGTCGCCTGGCGCGAACGGCACCGCCTGCTGAAGTGGCACCTGGCGACCGGCCACCGCGGCCGCCATGCCCGCTTTGGTACCGCCTTCGGCTCGATCCTTCGCCCACAGCAACCGGGCGACCAGAGCGCCGAGGCGATGTGGGAGGTCCCCGCCAGCCGCTGGGCCGCCGCCACCGACGAGGACGGCCAGGGCCTGGCCATCGTCAGCGAGGCCAAGTTCGGCTACTCGTGCAAGGATGGCGACCTGGGCCTGAGCCTGCTGCGCGCTCCGACCGATCCGGATCCCGAAGCGGACCAGGGCGAGCACCGCCTGCGCTTTGCCGTGGGCCGCTACGATGCCACCACCCGCGGCGACATGGCCGCCACCGCCGCCATGGCCGACCTGCTGTTCACCGATCCACTGGTGGTGAATGGCGGCAGCTTGACGCCGCCGCCATTTTCGTGGGAGGAACTCGGCTCACTGGTGCCCGCCTGGGTCCTGCCCGAGGCCGACGGGGGCTTCACCATCCGCCTGCACGAGGTCGCCGGCGGCAGCGGCATCGCAGTGCTCGCCCTGGCCGCCGCACCGGACGCGGTGGACCTCACCGACTTCCTTGGCAAGTCCCTAGGCAAGCCCCGCCGGCGCAGCCCGCGGACTTATGAGCTGGCCTATCAGCCGTATCAGATTGTGAGCGTGCGGGTGAGGTAAGGGATCGGGTTATGGTGGATGGGTTATGGGGTATGGTGGACAGCCAGCCGCGTGCGCGTGTCTTTGGGCTGTTACCATAACCCATAACCCATAACCCATCCACCATAACCCGATGGTGGATAGGTTATGGGGTATGGTGGACAGCCATCCGCGTGCGCGTGCCTTTGGGCTGTTACCATAACCCATAACCCATCCACCATAACCCGATGGTGGATAGGTTATGGGGTATGGTGGACAGCCAGCCGCGTGCGCGTGCCTTTGGGCTGTTACCATAACCCATAACCAAAACCCCATAACCCATCCTCGTAGGTATGCCTTTTGGCTGTTACCATACCCCATAACCTAAATACCATAACCCGGTCCCCCTCATGCCCCCCGACCTGCCCATCCGCTTTGATGCGCTGTTCTATCGGGAAGCCGATCGGGCCTGGGAGGTGGTGCCCCATGTCCATCCGGTGCACCAATGGTTTTTCTGCCTGCATGGGCGCATGACCGTGTCGACCGGGGCGGGCGATTATCCGCTGACGCCAGAGCAGTCAGTACTTGTCCCGCCGCGTGCCGAGCGCTGGTTGCATGGTGGCACGCGCGCGCCGGGATATTTCGTCGCCATCTTCACCTGTCCGGTGCTGCCGGTGGATGCCTGCTGCTCGCGCGTGCTGACCATGCCTGGCAATCTGCGCGAGGACGTGCATGCCTTGGTGGCCGAGCTGCGCTCGCCGCGCGGTGAGGAGAGCCGACTGCTGCAAGGCGCGCTGGTCCTGCGCCTGCTGGTTGGCCATCTGCGGGCGGCGCAGGACGAGACGTCGATCAGTGCCCCGGTCTCGGCCCTGAACAATGTCCGTCACGAGGAGGTGGTCGAGCAAGTCGAGCGCTTTCTGACCGCCAACCTGCATCGCACCCTGACCCGCGACGAGATTGCTGCCGCCGTGCACATCTCGGTGCCCCACCTCGCCCGCCTGTTCCGCGCCGCCACGGGCAAAACCATGATGGACCGCCTGACCGAGCTGCGCTTGGCCCGCGCCAAAGAGCTGCTGTTGGAGCCAGATGCTGCCGTGACCCAGGTGGCGGGCCGGGTCGGCTTCGCCTCGTTCAGCCATTTTGCCCGGCTCTTCCGCCAGCATGTCGGCGTGCCCCCGTCGGACTTCCGGCGGGGGCGGGGGACGATGTGGCAATAAGGTCGGAATTTTCACGTGGATTTCATTGAACAGAACCTAGTGGAACGGTCTGCCAACAGGTGCGCAGGTGCGGTGATCCTCCATCGCACAAACCCGATCGTTCCCGACTAGAGCTGGGCGGTTTCCGCGGTAACGTCAGTGTCTGCGAGGCAGCGCATGGCCCAGGCGATCATCCGAACGGCGCTCATCGGCTGCGGTGTCATCGGCCCGACCCATGTGCGGGCCCTGGCCCTGGATGGCCGCGCTCAGCTGGTGTGGGCCTGCGACGCCGAGCTCGACCAGGCCAAGGCGGTGGCCCCCGCGGCGGCCCGCCACGGCAGCGATTGGCGGGCGGTCATCAAGGACCCGGCGGTGGACCTGGTCTGCATCGCCACGCCGCATCACCTGCACGTTGAGATGGCGCTGGCCGCTCTGGCGGCGGGCAAGCATGTGATCTGCGAGAAGCCGCTGGCGACCACGCCGGGCGATGTGGATCGCCTGGTGGCAGCCTCGGCATCGCGCCCCCAGCAGGTGGCCAGCGGCATCTTCCAGCATCGCTTTTCGCCTCTCAATCGGCGCTTGCAGGCCTTGGTGAGCGCAGGCGATTTCGGACCGGTGCGGTCGATAGACCTGGACTTCGCCTGCACCCGCGAGCCGTCCTATTATGCCAGTGGGCCCTGGCGCGGGCGCTGGGGCGGCGAGGGGGGTGGCCTGATGATCAACCAGGCCATCCATGGCGTCGACCTGGCGTTGTGGTTCGCCGGCCAGACCCGCACCGTGGCTGGACGCGTGCAACGGCGCCGGCTTACCGACATCGAGGTCGAAGATGCGGCCGAGGCGCGCATCGCCTGTGTCGGCGGCGTGACCGTCGCCCTGCGGGCGGTCAATGATCCCGGGGACCTGTGGCGGCAGCGCATCGTGGTCACCTGCGGGCACGGTTCCTTCACCGTCGACGAAGGTGATCGACTGCTGGCATGTGAGCATCCCAGCGCCGCCCTGGCCGCCGAGCTGCAGGCCCTCAGTCAGGTCCGCGTCGATGGCGTGAAGCTGCCGGGCAAGGACTGCTACGGCGACTTCCATGCCCTGCAGATCCAAGACTGCCTCAGCGCCATCCAGGCCGGTCGGCCGGCCCTGGTCGGTTTTGGCGAGGCCGCGCCGGCGATCCACGCCGTCCTTGGCCTCTACCACAGCAGCGCGCTGGGCGGTGCCACCGTCGACCTGCCGGTCGCGGCCGCGTTTCAACGTCCCTTCTTCACCCTCTGAACCCTGGAATCATCCATGTCCTCACCCGTCCGCGTCGGTGTCATCGGTATCGGCAATATGGGTACGCCCCACGCCCATTCCATCCGCGACGGCAAGATCCCGCGCCTGCAGTTGGCTGCGGTCTGCGACCTTGATCCGGCCAAGCTCGCCCGCGTGCCCGAGGTGCGTCATTTCACCGATAGTGCGGCAATGATCCGTTCAGGCCTAGTCGATGCGGTGATCATCGCCACGCCTCACTATGCCCACACCACCATCGGCATCGACGCCCTGGAACAGGGCCTGCATGTCATGACTGAAAAGCCCTTGTCGGTGCACAAGGCCGACTGCGAGCGCCTGATCGCCGCCTATGAACGGCGGCCACGATCCGAGCAGGTCTTTGCCGCGATGTTCAACGAACGCACCGATCCGCACAACACCAAGCTGCGGCACCTCATCACCAGCGGCGAACTGGGCGAGATCCGACGCATCAACTACATCACCACCGACTGGTTCCGGACCGAGGCCTACTACGCGTCCGGCGGCTGGCGCGCCACCTGGGGCGGCGAAGGCGGCGGCGTGCTGACCAACCAGTGTCCGCACCGTTTGGATTTGATGCAGTGGTTCTTCGGCATGCCCAGCAAGGTCCGGGCCTTTTGCGGCTTCGGCCGCTGGCATGACATCGAGGTCGAGGATCAGGTCACCGCGTACCTCGAATTCCCCAATGGTGCCACCGGCGTCTTCGTCACCACCACCGGCGAGGCCCCCGGCACCAACCGCATGGAGATCGCTGGCGAGAACGGCCGCGTCGTACTTGAACATGGCCGCATCCAGTTCATCCGCAACCTGACCCCGATGAGCGAGTTCAGCCGTACCACCACCCAGTGCTTTGCCGCTCCCGAGACTTGGAACATCGACATTCCGGTGCACGGCAACGGCGGGCAGCACAACGAAGTGCTCGCCAATTTCGCCGACGCCATCCTGGATGGCAAGCCGCTCATCGCTCCGGCGCCCGAAGGCATCCGCTCGGTCGAACTGGCCAATGCCATCATCTATTCGGCCCTGACCGAGCGCACTGTCGACCTGCCTCTGGACGGCGCCGTCTATGAAGCGGAGTTGAAAAAGCTGATCGCCAACTCGCGCTTCACCAAGAAGGCCGCCGCCGGTGTCGCCAGCGCCGCAGACTTTGCCGCCTCACTGAAACGCTGAAGGTATCGGCATGCGCTCCTCCCAGATCGCCGCCCAGCTCTATACCGTCCGCGATACCTGTCAGGACGCCGCCGGCCTGGCGGCCACCCTGCGCCGGATCCGGGCCATCGGCTATGGCGCGGTGCAGGTCAGCGGCGTCGGGCCGATCCCCGCCGTCGAGATTCGTCGCATCTGCGATGACGCGGGGGTGGTGATCTGCGCCACCCATGAAAGTGGCGCCAGCATTTGCGACACGCCCGAACAGGTGGTGGACCGGCTGCGCATCCTTGGCTGCACTGCCACCGCCTATCCCTATCCCCACCTTCCCATCACCACTCTGGAGCAGGTGAAGGTTTTGGCGGAACGCCTTGACCACGCTGGAGCCGTGCTGCGCCGAGCGGGACAAACCCTGTGCTATCATAATCACGATCACGAGTTCACCCGCGTGGCGGGTAAGACAGTCCTCGACTGGCTCTTCGATTTGACCGATCCCGCACACCTGGCGGGCGAGCCGGATGTCTATTGGGTGCAGAAGGGCGGCGGTGATCCAGTGCGCTGGTGCGAACGCCTGAGCGGCCGGCTGCCGCTGCTGCATCTCAAAGAGTACGCCTGCCGATTCACGGCCGAAGGCGCGTTGCAGAGCGGTCAGATCGCCGAAGTCGGCAGTGGCAACCTTGATTGGCCGCGCATTGTCCATGCCGCCGAGGTTGCTGGCTGTCGCTGGTTCATCGTCGAGCAGGACACCTGCCCTGCTGATCCGGTGGACTCGTTGAAGCGCAGCTGGGATTATCTGCTCACCCTCATCCAACCATAAGGAAACAACCATGTATCTCACCGGATTCGCCGACGAAGCGGCCAGCGATCTGCCCGGCCAGATCCGCGCCACCCAGGAATTGGGCTGGCGTTGGATCGAATGCCGTGCGGTGGACGGCACCAACCTGCACAATCTCTCAGATGAGGCGTTTGCCGTGGTCTGCGACCAGCTGCACGCCGCAGGCGTCGGGGTGAACTGCTTTGGCTCGGCCCTGGCGAACTGGTCGAAGGACATCACCAAACCCTTCGCCGACGACTGGGCCGAGGCGCAGCGCGCCGCTGAGCGCATGCGCCGCCTGAGCTGCACCCAGATCCGGGTGATGAGCTGGCCGGTGATCGCCGGCCACGGCCCGGACGATCAGTTGGTGGACGAACGGGTCCGTCGCCTGCGCGAGTTCGTCGCCCTCTTCGCCGCCCAGGGCGCCACCGTCCTGCACGAAAATTGCCATAACTACGGCGGCATGGGCGCCGACTTCACCCTGCGTCTGCTCGACCAGGTCCCCGGACTGAAGCTGGTCTTCGACACCGGCAATCCGGTCTTCACCGATGACTACCGCCTAGTCGAACCGCGCGCGAAGCAGTCCTCGTGGGATTTCTACCGGCAGGTGCGTGAGCACGTCGCCTACATCCACATCAAGGATGGGGTGTGGGATCCGGTGCCAGCTGCGGCGGGCGTCAATGGCCACACCTGGCCAGGCGAGGGCCAGGGCGATGTGCGTGCAGTGGTGAAGGACCTGTTGGCCCGCGGCTACGATGGTGGATTTTCCATGGAGCCCCACTTGGCGGTGGTGGCCCATGACCCGCGCTTCACTGCCCCTGAACAGATCAAGTTCGCCAACTACGTCGAATATGGCCAACGCTTCATGCGCCTGCTTGCCGACCTGGGTCGCGTGGTGAAAAGTTGAGCATGCAGCCTGGTGTCTATTTTTCAGCCAGTGACCAGGCGCAGGCGCTCGCCGCCTCAACCGTGGCGTAAATAAAGGAACAAGTCCAGCCGCTGTAGGGTCCAGGCGATTATCCCACCTACAGCGTGCTTTACACGGTGATTCACCAGCAGACATGTCCCCTCCGGCGAGAGTGGCCCAGCTGCAAGGCGGGAGAAGGGAGTGTGGCAGCGCCACTCGACCGCCGACCAACGCCGCAGATGGGCCGTTTCGATTCTGCGCGGTGCAAGCTAAGGTGTGATTTATATCGTGATTCACCAGAAAATCTGTTCCCTCCGGCGAGAGTGGCCCAGCTGCAAGGCGGGAGAAGGGAGTGTGGCAGCGCCACTCGACCGCCGACCAACGCCGCAGATGGGCCGCTTCGATTCT
>Ga0209181_10010421_pt1 | contig 12077 bp, 11 predicted proteins | sample MAT05_FD_187208 | JGI IMG/M metagenome (GOLD analysis project Ga0209181, IMG submission 187208) | Freshwater microbial communities from Lake Fryxell liftoff mats and glacier meltwater in Antarctica - MAT-05 (SPAdes) (version 2) | ecosystem: Environmental > Aquatic > Freshwater > Ice > Liftoff... | reverse complement strand
CCAGCTATTACGCAAGTTGATGACTTGCTCGGTGAAATTAAACTACGCACGGTAAAGAATGAGCGCGTATTAGTCACCACGCTGACTAAGCGCATGTCCGAAGACCTCACCGATTATTTAAGAGAACACGGTATCAAGGTTCGGTATTTGCACTCGGATATTGAGACGGTTGAGCGTGTAGAGATTTTGCGTGACCTGCGCTTAGGCATATTCGATGTATTGATCGGGATTAACCTCTTGCGCGAAGGCATCGACTTACCAGAAGTCTCTTTGGTGGCGATTTTAGATGCGGACAAGGAAGGTTTTTTGCGTTCGGAACGATCGTTGATTCAAACCATAGGCCGTGCTGCGCGTCACCTGAATGGCACCGCCATTTTGTATGCAGACAAAATCACCAACTCCATGCGGCGCGCTATGGACGAGACCGAGCGTCGGCGTACCAAGCAAGTCGCTCACAACGAAAAACATGGCATCACGCCGAAGAGCGTTTCCAAGCGCATCAAAGACATTATTGATGGAATGTACGACTTGGAAACATCGCGAGATGCCTTGGCAGTGGAGCAGTCTCGCGCACGCTACGAAGCGATGGACGAGAAAACGCTCGCCAAAGAAATTCGTCGCCTGGAAAAGAAAATGCAAGAACATGCCCGTAACCTTGAGTTTGAAGAGGCTGGCGCGGCGCGCGATGAGCTGGCGCGGCTCAAGCAACAGCTTTTCGGTGTGGTGGAACATGATTTACCGAAGTTGAAAAATGACGTTTAAGGTAAGACTTGAAACTAAGACTTGAAGCAGTCTTGAATTAAGGGAATTTAAGGGAATAACTTTTAAGCATGACCCCGAAGAAAATTCTTTTTGTGTGCATGGGCAATATCTGTCGGTCACCGACTGCAGAAGGGGTGATGCGGCGTTTGTTGCAGGCCCAAAAACTAGATGACGTTATCGAAATCGATTCTGCCGGTACGCACGATTACCACCTCGGTGATGCGCCGGATAAACGTAGCCAACAGGCCGCGTTGAAACGGGGCGTAGATCTGTCCGGGTTGAGAGGTCGCCAAGTGGAGCCAGAAGACTTTGAGTGCTTTGACCTTATCCTAGCTATGGACAAAGCGAATTTAGCGCGCCTGAAGCGCGATAGTGCTTCTCAGCATCAGGCCAAGCTGGGCTTGTTTATGGATTACGCGTTTAACTTTGAAGCAGACGAAGTGCCCGACCCGTATTACGGTGCTGGGCAGGGGTTTGATTTGGTGCTAGACATGGTGGAGGACGCAGCGCAGGGCTTGATTGACTCTTTAAAAAAGCAGTCGCTTTAATCAAAAAAGTGACCACATCACGTCAAAAGCAAACAAGACACGCTTAACCACTTAACCAACTTAACCCACCCGATTACCAAAGCACAAGGCCCACCAAGATAACTTGGTGGGCCTTGTTTATTTCTCACTGACTTTCTATTTATTTGTTTTGCGTTTCCACTTGTTTCAGCGGCTCTTCAGGAATGATTACAGCTGGCTTGGGTTTGCGCCCGAGCTGAACTTCCGCTTGTGGCATAACAACTGTACGAGCGGCCTTATCTTGACTGGTTTCAATCATCACTAGCCCCGTTTGTTGTAAGGCCACAGCAACATCTATTTTCGGTGCAATGGGTTTAGCAACAACCGGTGCGGCCATCGGTACAGGTGCTGGTGCGGCTTCCACAGCAGCAGCTTGGGTCATAACCTGTTCTACGGGTGCGTGATTAGGTGCAATCACAGGAGCAGGGGCCGGAGCAGATGCCGGTGGATTGTCAGCATGGTCAGTTGAGGTAGGCACTGCAACTGGCGAGCTTGCTTCGTAAGCCTGCGATGCGCGTTGGTAAACAGGAGCTGGGGAAGCAGGTGCTGGCGAAACAGGCTCTTGGGAAACAGGGGCTTGAGTCACAGAGGCTTGAATCGTCGGCGCCATTTGAATGGGAGCCGCATCAGCAGACAGGGACTCAACGCCGTTTGGATGGTCGTCTTGGCTTTCTGTTCCACGCTCGCTACGGTTAGCACCGCGACCACGACCGCGACGGCCACGACGGCGACTACGTTCTTCTTGAGCCTCGCCAGATTCGTTGAGTAGTTGGCTGGAGATGCCCGTATCTAGGCCGTCTTCGAGGAGTGCTTGCTCATCAGGTGCTGGCTGTGCTTGACGTGGAGTACGTGGTGGGCGGGGCTGACGAGGTTGTGGAGCGGCAGCGGCTTGGCCTTCTTTTTCAGGACGGTCGGTGCGTTCGGTGCGCTCGGGACGCTCAGCACGCTCACTGCGCTCATTGCGCTCCGGGCGATCACCACGCGGACGGCGTGGTTCACGACCTTCTTGCTCAGGATTGGCGGATGAATTGACTGAAGTGCCTGAAGTGCCTGAATTGACTGAAGTGCCTTCTGCGCGTGGGGTTGATTGACGCGGTGGACGATCACGCGATTCTTGACGATTTCCGTCAGGGCGACGCCCTCTGCTACGGTCATTACGATCGCCACGATTATTTTCGCGACGCGCAGGACGTTCGGTTTTCTGGGCTGGCGCTACTGATTCTTGTGCGGAAGAGCCTTGGAAGAAGGCAAGGATTTTGGCAAAGAAGCCGGTAGGTTTATCCAATGCATTGATCGACGCTGCCTTAGGTTCAACAATCGGCGCAGGCTGTGGCGGTGTGATGCCTTTCACAGCGGCGGCAACACGCACTGGACGAGCTTCCGTTTGGGCTGATGGTGGCTGATAGTCTTCGGTAGGCGGGGCCACAACCATCTTATAGCTAGCTGTAGCACCTTCTTCCAGATTGAGTTGGTCGTGACGTAGACGAACAATCTCATGGGCTGGCGTTTCCATATGTGTGTTGGGGATCAACACAATACTCACTTTATGCCGCGTCTCAACGGCGCGAATATCGTCGCGTTTTTCATTGAGTAGGAAGGTGGCCACATCAACTGGAATTTGCACATGCAAGGCGCCGGTATTTTCCTTCATCGATTCTTCTTGAAGAATACGAAGGATGTGTAAGGCTGCCGATTCCGTGCTGCGAATATGGCCGGTTCCTGTGCAACGTGGGCACGGGATGTAGCTCATTTCCGCTAGGGCAGGGCGTAGGCGCTGGCGCGAGAGTTCTAGTAGGCCAAAACGTGAGATTTTGCCGGTTTGAACGCGAGCACGGTCAAAGTGCAAAGCATCTCGCAGCCGGTTTTCCACTTCACGCTGGGCGCGAGGGTTTTCCATATCGATGAAGTCAATAACGATGAGACCACCTAAGTCGCGTAGGCGAAGTTGGCGAGCAACTTCGTCAGCCGCTTCTAGATTGGTTCTTAGGGCCGTTTCTTCGATGTCCGCACCCCGTGTGGCACGGCCGGAGTTGACGTCAACCGCCACTAAAGCTTCGGTGTGATCGACCACAATAGCGCCGCCGGAAGGCAGGTTTACTTGGCGACCGAACGCGGTCTCGATCTGGTGTTCAATTTGAAAGCGGGAGAAGAGTGGTACGTCGTCGCTGTAGCGCTTTACACGGGACAAGTTGCCCGGCATCACGTGGCTCATGAACTGTTGCGCTTGTTCAAATACGTCGTCCGTATCGATGAGAATTTCGCCGATATCGGGTTGGAAATAATCGCGAATAGCGCGAATAACCAGACTGCTTTCTTGGTAAATCAGGAACGGACCTTTTTGGCTGTCGGATGCGCCTTCAATGGCGCGCCATAGTTGAAGCAGGTAATCCATATCCCATTGCAGCTCTTCAGCGCCACGGCCTATACCGGCGGTGCGGGCAATGAGGCTCATGCCGTTAGGGACTTGCAGTTGGTCCATGGCATCGCGCAACTCGGCACGATCTTCGCCTTCCACGCGACGTGAAACACCGCCGCCGCGAGGGTTGTTCGGCATCAATACAAGGTAGCGACCGGCGAGAGAGATAAAGGTGGTGAGGGCGGCGCCTTTATTACCGCGCTCGTCTTTATCAACTTGAACGATGAGTTCTTGGCCTTCATGCAACGCATCTTGAATGCGAGCACGACCTGGTTCTAAATCAGACTTGAAATAGACACGTGAGACTTCCTTGAATGGCAGGAAGCCGTGACGATCTGCACCATAATCAATAAACGCCGCTTCGAGACTGGGCTCTATACGGGTGATAATTGCTTTGTAAATGTTGCTCTTACGTTGTTCTTTTGAAGCCGATTCGATGTCAAGGTCTATGAGCTTCTGACCATCAACGATCGCGACACGGAGTTCCTCGGCCTGTGTCGCATTGAATAGCATGCGTTTCATTTTTGTTCTCCCGCGCGCTAACACGAGAAAGACAAACCGCATCCGGTTCAAACGGACCTGATTAGTTTGGGTGGTTTAAATTCATCAAATTGTGAAATGCCAACTAAAGCAAACTAATAAAGGGGTTTGTCATCGTCCTGAAAATACCATCAAGACGGAGTGCTCTCGTGTATCTGACTGCGCGCAATTCTAGTAGTATCGCTGCTTTTGGTGAGCGAATTAACCGCTTATTTTTGGTTCGCTGGCCACATTCAGCTGAATTATGTTCGCTGAGGGACTTCAAAGTCGCATCAAAGATGGTTTCAAAATGGTCTCAAAGGGGGTGTCAAACTGTATCCTGGCGCACCGTTCATGCCACTTCGGGCATTCGGCGCACACATTACTAATCTCGGGATAGAGCTTAAAACGAGCTTGAAACGAGTTTTAAAACAAGCTTGAAACAAATTCGTCACAAGTCCTTAATAGGACGGGCGAACCAGCGGGCAGTATATTCAAAATGAAAGACAAATGAAAGGCTTAAGCAAACCAGCCGTTGTTCGGCACAAGATTGGCGATGACAGTGATGGCCAGCGTGTCGACAATTATCTCTTGCGTATTTGCAAAGGGGTGCCAAAAAGTCACATCTACCGAATTTTGCGGAGCGGGGAAGTGCGGGTGAATAGCAAGCGCATCGGCCCGGATTATCGGCTGCAGTTGGACGATGAAGTGCGCGTTCCGCCCATTCAGATGAGTGCTGAGAAATCAGGTCCCGCCATTCCGCATGGTCAAGATTTTGATATTGTTTTTGAAGATGAAGCTTTGCTCGTGATCGACAAACCGGCCGGAATGGCCGTTCATGGCGGCAGTGGCGTGAGTTTCGGCGTAATTGAGCAACTACGCCGACAACGGCCAGAGGCGCGCTTCTTGGAGCTAGTGCATCGGCTGGATAGGGAAACGTCAGGCTTACTCATCATCGCTAAAAAGCGTTCTGCCTTAACGGCGCTGCACGATATGTTCCGCGAGGGCCGCATTGAAAAACGCTATTTGGCCATGGTTAAAGGCCGTTGGACGGATATTCTCAGGCACGTAAAGTCGCCCTTGCTCAAGTATTTGACGGCGGAAGGTGAGCGCCGAGTGAGCGTTTCCCCAGAAGGTAAGGTGGCGCATAGCATCGTGCGGTTATGGATCCGCTGGCAAAACTTTAGTTTGGTCGAGGTTGAATTGAAAACGGGCCGCACCCATCAAATTCGCGTTCACCTCACCCATTTAGGCTTCCCGCTTTGTGGCGACGATAAATATGGCGACTTTCCACTCAACAAGGTTTTGCAGAAGCAAGGATTGGGGCGCATGTTTTTGCATGCGGCCAAATTGATTTTCCAACATCCATTGACCGGCGAGCGTATTGAGTTGGCGGCCGCCTTACCTCCCGAGTTAATCAATTTTGTATTGCGATTAGAGAAGAATGAAAGCAGAGAATATGGAACAGAAGTATCCGTTGATCGTCTTTGATTGGGACGGCACTTTAATGGATTCGGCGGGGACGATAGCCGCCTGTATTCAAGCAGCCTGTGTGGATTTAGGTATTGATCCTCCAGATGAGAGAACTGCTCGGCATGTGATTGGATTAGGCTTGCACGATGCTTTATCGGCGGCTGTTCCCGGTGTGCCGGAGAGCCAGTATCAACTCATAGCCGAGCGTTATCGGTATCACTATTTGGCGCAGGATAATGGTTTGCTGTTGTTTCCCGGCGCCTATGAAATGGTGGTTGAATTGTCTGAGGCGCGCCATTTTCTCGGTGTTGCGACGGGCAAAAGCCGACATGGGTTAAAGCGCTCGCTGGGCGTCTCTGGCCTTGAGTCATTTTTTCACGCTACGCGATGTGCCGACGAGTGCCCCTCAAAACCAGCGCCCAACATGTTGTTGGAGCTGATGGATGAGTTGGGTGTTACGCCTGAACAAACATTGATGATTGGCGATACCACCCATGATTTGTTGATGGCGAAAAATGCCGGCGTGGCTTCTTTAGGCGTGAGCTATGGGGCGCACCCCCGAGATGTGCTCGAAGAAGCCCAGCCACTGGCCTTGTTCGAGGAACTTCATCAGTTGAAAGCATGGCTAAAGCAGAACGGTTAATTTGCCAAAGTGCAGATTTGCTCGATGCGCGCGCGGGTGTGCGTTTTGAGATTGAGCGTGACGGTAAAACCTTGCCTGCTTTTGTTGTACGCCATGAAGGAAAAGTTTATGCGTACCACAATCGTTGTGGCCACATTCCTGTTGAGCTTGATTGGATGCCAGGGGCGTTTTTCGATCATTACGGGCTATACTTAATTTGTGCCACGCATGGCGCAAGTTATGAGGCGAGTACGGGTCGATGCGTTGATGGCCCATGTCGAGGTACCGGTTTAATCCCCATCGCCGTTGTCGAAAAAGAGGACGGCGTTTACCTAAAACAGTGTGAAAAGAGCGAGTAAAACATGTTAGAAACACCCAGTAATGCCAGCAAAAATGACCCAAATTGGGAGCGTAAAGTAATCGAAAAGCTGGCGATGGAGACGTTGACTGAACAACGTCGTAAACGTCGCTGGGGCATCTTTTTTAAACTACTCGGGTTTGCTTATTTCACGTTGGTGCTGCTTATGCTTATCGGCTGGGGAAACACAGGGAATAAGTTTTCTGACGGTAAAAAGCATACGGCGCTGGTAGAGCTATCGGGGGTTATCAAGTCTGAGGGCGAGGCTAGCTCGGACAAAATCAATCAGGCATTACAAGCGGCTTTTGACGACAAGGGAACGCAAGGGGTCATTTTGCGTATCAACAGCCCTGGCGGTAGCCCCGTTCAATCGGGCATTATCAATGATGAAATTGTGCGTTTAAGGGCAAAACATCCCAACATCCCACTCTATGTCGTCGTGGAAGATGTCTGTGCGTCAGGTGGTTATTACGTGGCTGCCGCGGCTGACAAAATTTTCGTGGATAAAGCCAGTATCGTCGGTTCTATCGGCGTTTTAATGGACGGTTTTGGTTTTACAGGCACGATGGACAAGCTGGGCATTGAGCGCCGATTATTAACCGCAGGGCAAAACAAGGGCTTGCTCGATCCATTCTCGCCGCAAGACCCCAATCACAAACAATTTGCACAAGTTATGTTGGATGAAATTCATCAACAGTTTATCGACGTGGTACGCAAGGGGCGGGGTAATCGCCTGAAGGAAACGCCAGAACTGTTTAGTGGCTTGATGTGGACAGGCTCAAAAAGTATTGAGCTTGGTTTGGCGGATGGTTATGGCAACGTAGAATCCGTTGCTCGCGATGTGATCAAAGCAGAAGAAATTCGTGATTACACAATGAAAACAAGTTTTTCTGATCGTTTTGCTAAGCAGTTAGGTGTTCAAGTTACAGATGGCTTGATGAGTATGTTCAGCAAAGTTTCAATCAAGTAAGCCATTAAGTAACCTATTTGTCCGTTTTAACGCGTTCTTGAATTAAGGAATTTGGATGCCCTCTTCGCGCAGCATGGCGCAGAGGGCAATCAGCGGTAGCCCGATTAGCGCTGTGGGATCATCGCTCCGCATGCGATCTAGTAGTGAAACCCCTAAACCCTCCGATTTCGCGCTCCCCGCGCAGTGATAAGGCTCTTCCTTGTCGACATAGCGCTCAATTTCAGCATCTGACAACGACCTAAAAACGACTTCTGTTGATACTCCTGTGATCTGAGAGCGGTTTGTGGCGCTGTTGTACAGACATAAGCCAGTGTGGAAAAGCACCGTTTTTCCTCGCATTGTTTGTAATTGCTCTATGGCTCGCGTTCGGACACCTGGCTTTCCAAAGCGCAACTCACCGAGATATGCGACTTGATCACTACCAATAATAAGTGCATTGGGGAACTGGTCGGCCACGGCCTTGGCCTTGGCCAGCGATAGTCGTTCAGCTGTTGCAACCGGTGATTCATTGGGTAGGGGAGATTCGTCTAGGTTTGGGCTGGCGGTTTCAAAGGGAATTTGTAGCCTGCCTAGCAATTCGCGACGAAAAACGGATGTAGATGCAAGGATTAGACGAGGTAGGGTGGAGACGTTTGATGAGAGCATGTGGACAGGCTTCTTAGCTAGGCAGGTTATTCTTTTGACAGGGAAAGTCGTCAAATGATACCATTCGCCTCTTATGTGGCAACATGGCAAGTTGATAGATAGTCTCGAATTCGCACGGTTGCAAGGTGAGCTTTCTGGCCATCTTAAACCGAGTGAGTTGCCTAGGTTGGCGGATGTTCTGTTTGATTCCGATTGCAAACTCGACTATCAAATTTCTGGCGAGTCGGTTAGCAAAGTCTTAGGCGGCGAACACGCGTTGGTTGTGTCGATTAACGGCAAATTGCGTTTAGTTTGTCAGCGTTGCTTAGGTGCTTTGGACTATACGTTGAAGATTCGCCGGCGTTTAGTGTTGGTAAGAGGCGGACGCTGGCCTGATGAGTCGCTGGAAGATGATGACAGCGATGCAATCGAAGCCTCAGGTGAAATGAATGTTGTGCAGTTGCTGGAAGAAGAGATTTTGCTGGCGTTGCCCCTCGCACCCATGCATAAAGATTGCGCAATACCCAGTAACTCAGCCGCATCGAATAAAGAGTCGCCATTTGCTAAGTTGGCGCAACTAAAGAACAAGTAGCAAAAGAATAAGTAGCGTTTAATTAATGAGTTTATTAGATTTGTATAGGAGTTCGAAATGGCAGTTCAGCAAAATAAGAAATCACCATCCAAGCGCAACATGCGTCGTGCCCACGATTTTTTAACCAGCCCAGCGCTGGCTATCGAGCCAACCACTGGCGAAAATCATCTTCGTCACCACGTTAGCCCAAGCGGTTTTTACCGTGGCAAGAAAGTAGCCTCGGCCAAAGGCGAGTAATTTACTCGCTTAGTTTTTAGCTTCTTTGAACGGATGTGATTCAAATTTAGTGGTGCATTTAATCGCACCGCTAGATTTGATCCATCGACTCTGTAACTCACTACGATCCCGACTGCGTTGATGGATGTCACAATCGCGATCGACAGCATGGGCGGCGACTTCGGCTTATCCGTAACGCTTCCTGCTGCGTTCAGCATTCTCCAAAACGATCCTAACGTCTCGATAATCCTCGTTGGGTTGCCCGAGGTTGAGACTGCTATTGCCAAAGAAAAGTCACGTGCTGCCCAGTTTGGTGCGCGGCTGCGTTTTCAATTGGCGAGCGAAGTTGTCGGCATGGACGAGGCTGTTGCCTCTGCGCTCCGTGGGAAAAAAGACTCTTCCATGCGTGTGGCAATCAACTTGGTGAAGGATGGCCAAGCTCAAGCTGCGGTGTCCGCCGGTAATACTGGTGCACTCATGGCAATCTCCCGCTTTGTACTTAAAACACTTCCCGGAATTGATCGCCCAGCGATTGCCACTATTTTGCCGAGTCTGACGGGCCGCACCTATGTGTTGGACTTAGGCGCAAACGTAGACTGTGAGCCGCAACACCTTCTTCAGTTTGGCATCATGGGGGCTATGTTGGTTTCCGCTGTGGAGCGCAAAGAACGCCCCTCTGTGGGACTGCTTAATATCGGCGAAGAAGATATTAAAGGTAACGAGGTCGTCAAGCAGGCTGGCGAGTTGCTTAAAACGAGTGGCTTGAATTTTTACGGCAACGTAGAAGGTGACGATATCTATAGAGGCACGACAGATGTCGTGGTTTGCGATGGCTTCGTGGGCAATGTCTTGCTGAAAACATCGGAAGGTTTAGTACGTTTGTTGGCGACATTTTTGCGTGAGGAATTCAGTCGAAACCTATTAGCGAAAATGGCAGCATTAATCGCTAAGCCTGTTCTCAATGCTTTCAAGAAGCGCGTAGATCCTCGCCGTTTCAATGGTGCCAGCTTGCTCGGCTTGCGCGGGATCGTGGTAAAAAGCCATGGCTCCGCTGACACATTAGCGTTTGCTAAAGCCATTGAGCAGGCTGTTCAAGCCGCAAGAAATAATTTGGTTGAGCGTATCAATGAGCAGATGATCGAACATGTCAGCAAGCAAGCTTTGCTGCATTCAACGGAACAGTGCGATTCGCTGTCATCCGATCGCCGGCACGCATGATTTACTCACGTATCACTGGAACCGGCAGCTATCTGCCGCCCACTGCACTGACCAATAATGACCTTGTGGCGCGTGGCGTCGATACTTCCGATGAGTGGGTGTTCGAACGCACAGGAATACGTAATCGCCATATCGCCGATACAAGCCAGTCTTCGAGTGATTTGGCTCTGGAAGCCAGTCGGGCAGCCATTAGTGCTGCGGGTATCGATGCGGAAAAAATAGATTTAATTATTCTCGCCACCTCCACACCTGATTTTGTCTTCCCCAGTACGGCCTGTTTGCTGCAATCAAAGCTAGGTATTCGCGGCGCGATGGCGTTTGATGTGCAAGCGGTTTGCAGTGGTTTTGTTTACGCGCTGACGATTGCAGAAAAGTTTATACGTTCGGGCAGTCATCGTTGCGCGCTCGTGGTGGGAGCGGAAGTGTTCTCGCGCATTCTCGATTGGAATGACCGTGGCACGTGCGTATTGTTTGGTGATGGGGCTGGTGCGGTGGTTCTTGAAGCGAGTGATGAGCCTGGTATTCTCGCTAGTGCATTACATGCCGATGGAAGCTACAGCGAGATTCTTTCTGCGCCAGGCAACATTTGTGGCGGTACGATCTTAGGTTCTCCTTATCTGCAAATGGATGGTCAGGCGGTATTTAAATTTGCGGTTAAAGTTTTGTCTGAAGTCGCCAAAGAAGCGCTGAACCAAGCAGGTTTGCAGCCAAGCGAAATTGACTGGTTGGTTCCGCATCAAGCTAATATCCGCATTATTCAATCAACGGCGAAGAAACTCGGTTTGCCGATGGATAAAGTCATTACTACAGTAGAACAACACGGCAATACATCGGCGGCTTCTATCCCTTTAGCACTGGATGTTGCAGTTCGGGATGGTCGGATTAAACGTAATGAGACGCTCTTGTTGGAAGGTGTCGGTGGCGGCTTTACTTGGGGTGCAGTGCTACTCAAGTTTTGATCTATGAGTTTTAAAGGATAAGTTTGTCTATGAAATTCGCACTCGTATTTCCCGGTCAAGGCTCACAGTCTTTAGGCATGATGCAGGCCTATGGTGATAACGCCATCGTTCGAAAAACATTTGACGAAGCCTCCGCTGCTTTGGGCCGTGATCTTTGGCAGCTGGTGACTGAAGGTCCTGCCGAAGCGCTTAATCAAACGGTGACCACGCAACCTTTGATGCTGACCGCAGACATTGCTGTTTACCGCTTATGGCTGGAGAAGGGCGGTCAGACGCCCTCTATGGTGGCGGGTCACAGTCTGGGCGAATATGCGGCGCTTGTCGCAGCGGGTGTATTAACGTTGGCTGATGCAGTGCCTTTGGTGGAGTTGCGTGCCAAAGCGATGCAAGAGGCGGTTCCAGCGGGTGAAGGGGCGATGTCTGCGATTATTGGTTTGGATGCGAAAAGCGTTATTGCAGCGTGTGCCGAGAGCGCGCAAACGCAGGTTGCTCAAAGGCAGGTTGTTGAGGCCGTCAATTTTAATACGCCAGAACAAACAGTGATTGCAGGCCACACCGCTGCTGTGCAGCGTGCCGGTGAGCTGGCCAAGGAGAAGGGCGCCAAGCGTGCATTGCCATTGCCTGTGTCTGCTCCATTCCATTGCTCTTTAATGAAGCCCGCTGCAGAAAGGCTTAAAGTACGTCTCGAAGAAGTGACGTTTTCAGCACCCAAAATACCGGTATTGAATAATGTAGACGTCGCGTTTCTCGCTGATCCAGAAAAAATTAAAGATGCACTCGTT
>Ga0209181_10010417_pt1 | contig 12083 bp, 12 predicted proteins | sample MAT05_FD_187208 | JGI IMG/M metagenome (GOLD analysis project Ga0209181, IMG submission 187208) | Freshwater microbial communities from Lake Fryxell liftoff mats and glacier meltwater in Antarctica - MAT-05 (SPAdes) (version 2) | ecosystem: Environmental > Aquatic > Freshwater > Ice > Liftoff... | reverse complement strand
TACCGGAATTGAAGCCTCTGGACAGAACGACCTCTATCTAAATCAAGTCATTGGTTTGGACAAGTCGGCTGGTTGAAGGAGGAACCCCGCACTGTATTGCTTGCAATCAGCGTCGGGAGGATGTCAGTTGACTAAAAAGTGCAGTTTAGGTGGGTAAAAACGGCTTGCCAGAAATGTCTTGGGTCGGATAAGAGGCTGAAAGCTAGATGGAGAGACGGATTCAGGCTTAGCGTACGATTTTTTCCGTTTCGTGCGTTTATCCCTACAGCGTCGGCAGTCTGGGAGGATGCAGCACTGTATAGGAGAGAATATCAAGGGGTTTGAGTAGCAACGAATCGCACCTGTTTCGTTGCTACTCAAACCCCTGTACTTTACATTCGCAGCTTACACTGAGTGAGCTTTTTTACGACCCAACCGACTTTTAAAACACCCTTTAAGCGCTTAACTGAAGCCTAAAAAGATATCAAATAGACTCCATACGCTGAGATTGAGAGGACTGTAATGCCCACCGAGAACCAATATATAGTCTTGCTGATTGACGATTCTCCTGACGATCGAGCAACGTATTGTCGCTATTTGCAGCGCGATTCGTCTCATGCCTACCGGGTGCTAGAAGCAGGCTCTGCGGCAGTAGGGCTAGACCTTTATCAACGCCTGCTCCCCGATGCCGTTTTGCTGGACTATGTGCTGCCCGATATGGATGGGCTGGAGTGTCTCGCTTTGATGCAGAGTGCGGGAAAACAGCGTGTCCCCATTTTGATGTTGACTGGGCAAGGCGATGCAACGATCGCCGCTCAAGCCATTAAACGGGGCGCTCAAGATTACCTGATCAAAGGAACGCTAACGGCTGATGGGCTTTGTAAGGCAGTTGAACACGCAATCGAGCAGTGGCAACTCCAACAACGACTCCAGCGGCAAGAGCAGCAGCAGCAAATACTCAACGCGATCGCCCTTCGTATTCGTCAAGCGCTGACGCTGCAAACCATTCTTGACACCAGTGTGGCAGAGGTGCGGCAATATCTGAGCGCCGATCGAGTCGTGATCTATCAATTTGCGCCCGATATGGGCGGTCAAATTGTGGCAGAAGCGGTATTGCCGGAATGGATAGACAGCTTGCATGCTCAGATTGAAGATACCTGTTTCCGTGAAAACCTGGGTGGCGACTATCAGCTAGGCAGAACGCGGGCGATCGCCGATATTCACGCTGCGGGTTTGACCGACTGCCACATCCAGCTACTGGAGCGGTTTCAAGTCAAAGCCAATCTGGTCGTGCCGCTGCTGATCACCGATCCAGATGCCGCGTCTGCCTTACCGCGTCTCTGGGGCTTACTGGTCGCCCATCAATGCTCTGCTACTCGCCAGTGGCAACCGTTTGAGACTGACCTATTAAATCAAGTAGCGGTTCAGATGGCGATCGCCATTCAGCAAGCCGAACTGTATCGCCAGTTGCAAACCGAGTTGGCTGAGCGCCGCCACACTGAAGCGAGCCTGCGCGTGAGCGAGCAACGCTACGCCACCCTCACGGAAATGTCTCCAGTGGGGATTTTCCAAACCGATGCGGTGGGCAATTGTCTCTATGTCAATGAGCGCTGGTGCCAAATTGCTGGACTGCCCCCAGCAGAGGCAACGGGTCTTGGCTGGATCAATAGCATTCATCCAGCCGATCGCGACGTGGTTTCTACCGAATGGCATGCATCAGCGCAGGCAGGCCGTCCACTTTATCTGGAATATCGGTGCCAAAATGCAGCCGGACAAATTACCTGGGTATTGGGTCAAGCGGTGGTAAAGCGGGGAGCGACGGGGGAAATCATCGGCTATGTCGGCACCATTACGGATATTAGCGATCGCAAACAAGCCGAAGACTCGTTGCAGCAGCTCAACCAGGAGCTAGAAACGAGGGTACAGGAACGCACAGCGAAGCTACAAGCCAGTGAAGCCAGGTTGCGAGAGGCACAGCGGATTGCCCATGTGGGCGACTGGGAATTTGCTTTAGCGTCCCAAACCATCACCTGGTCAGAAGAACTGTTTCATCTGTTTGAATGCGATCCAGCTCAGGGTGAACCCAAGTACGCTGGGCATCTTCAAAGCTACGTACTTGAATCTCGCCTTCAACTGGAACACGCTGTGCAGCAAGCAGCGACGCTGGGTACGCCCTATGAGCTAGAGCTACAGTTCTCGCGTGCCGATGGCTCCGTGAGATGGCTCTTCGCTCGTGGGGAAGCCGTGCGGAATGCTCAGGGAGCGATCGCCAAGCTGCTGGGCACTGCGCTGGATATTACCGATCGCAAGCAAGCCGAAGTACAACTGCGCCACCTGTCCGATCGCTTGACGTTGGCAGTCAAATCGGGAGCGATCGCCATCTGGGATTGGAACGTCACAGAGAACATCCTCACCTGGGATGACCGGATGTATGAACTGTATGGCATCACGCCCAACCAGTTCACCAACGTCTACGATGCCTGGGCAAACAGCGTACATCCCGACGATCGCTCCTTTGCCGAAGCCGCACTGCAACAGACTTTAGCAGGTGAGAAAGACTACGATATTGAGTTTCGGGTCATTCATCCCGATGGCACCATCCGCTTCCTCAAAGCCTACGCACTGGTGGAGCGCGACGAACAGGCTGAGCTAAAGCAGATGGTTGGGATTAACTATGACATTACCGATCTCAAACAGGCAGAACAAGCGCTACAACAGCTCACGCTCGATCTCCAGCGATCGAACCAGGAGCTAGAGCAATTTGCCTACGTGGCCTCCCACGATTTACAAGAACCGCTGCGAGCCATCACCAGCTATACCCAACTGCTGGCAAAACGGTATCAGGGGCAGTTAGATGAAAAAGCCGACAAATACATTGATTACGTCGTCGATGGGGCAACCCGGATGCAGCAGCTCATTCAGGATTTGCTCGCCTACTCACGGGTGGGCAGGCATGAGTTAAAACAGCAACCCACAGACTGTAACGCTGTCCTCCAGCAGGTGCAACAAAATTTACAAGCAGCGATCGCCGAAAGCAATGCCATTCTTACCATTGACCCCTTACCAACCATCTTTGCCGACACCGTTCAGGTGACGCAGTTATTTCAAAATCTAGTGGGCAATGCGCTCAAATATCGGGGCGATGCACCGCCCATGATTAGAGTCTCTGCAAGACAACAGAGTAAAGCATGGGTATTCTCGATTCAGGACAACGGTATTGGGATTGAACCCCAATATGCTGAGCGGATCTTTGAGATTTTCCAGCGGCTCCATACTCGGCGCGAATATGAGGGTACAGGCTTGGGCTTAGCCATTTGCAAAAAGATTGTTGAGCGACATCACGGACATCTTTGGGTCGAGTCGCAATTAGGTCAGGGAGCCTTATTCTGCTTTACCTTGCCAGCGCTGCTCAATGGTTAGAATTGTTTTGTAACAAAAAACAACTGTCAAGCCTGCAACAGACAAATTCTAAGCAATGCTTTTAGTCGTCAAGCAAAGGAACAGTAAGAACGTATGCCCAATCTACAAAACCTTTCTGTCATCGAGATTTTGCTAGTTGAAGATTCACCCAGTGATGTCGAGCTGACGATCGAAACCTTCAGTGAAAGCAAAATTCTTAACCAGATCCACGTGGCAGAAGATGGAGCCGAAGCGTTAGATTTTCTCTTTAAAAGAGGGAAGTATAAGAATGCACCACGCCCGGATCTGATCTTGCTCGATCTTAATCTGCCCAAGAAAAATGGTCGTGAGGTCTTAGCGGAGATTAAAGGTGATCCCGACCTGCAAATAATTCCTGTCGTCATCCTCACAACATCTGCCGCTGAGGAAGATATTCTGCGCAGCTATCAGCTACATGCCAACTGCTACATCACCAAGCCCGTTGACTTTGAGCAATTTACCAAAATCGTCAAACTGATCTCAGATTTCTGGTTTGCTGCCGTACGCCTGCCTCCCTCGTCGGTTTAACTGCTCCTTATGTGCTCTTATGACACACCACATCACTATTCTCCTTGTTGAAGACAATCCGGCTGATGCTGATCTGCTAATAGAAAGCCTGTCAACTGATGGTTACACTGCGGCATGGCAAGTTATCCATGTCGAACGGTTGAGCGAGGCAATCCAATACGCCGCTCAACAGCCCATTGATGTGGTGTTGCTCGATCTGTCTCTCCCAGATTGCCAGGGGTTCGGTAGCATTGCTCAACTTCACGCCGTTGCGCCCCACCTGCCGATCGTCATGTTGACCGGACAAGACGATACGCAGGTCGCTGTGCAGGCAGTCACGCAGGGGGCCCAAGATTATCTGGTCAAAGGGCAAATCACTACCCAACTCTTGACCCGCTCGATTCGCTATGCGATCGAGCGCACGCAGAATCTCAAGCAACTGCAAGCGAGTGAACACCGCTTTCGAGCCGTCTTCGACCAAACCTTTCAATTTATGGTGTTGCTCTCGACCGAGGGGCTGGTGCTGGAGGTGAATCAGGCACTTGCCAATGTGGAGGGCGATCGGCTGCAAACGCTGCTACATCAACCGATCTGGGAGACAGTCCGCTGGGGCTACTGTGAAGCAACACAACAGTGGATGAAAAACGCCGTCGCTGCCGCTGCCCAGGGACAAACGGTGCGTGATGAAATCGAGTCATGCAATCCTCAAGGGGAACTATGTTGGCTTGACTTTTTACTGAAACCGTTAAAAAACGAAGCCAATCAGGTCGTGTTGCTGATTGGCGAAAGCCACGATATTAGCGATCGCAAGCTGATCGAAGCCAAAACCCTGGAGACTTTAGAACAAGAACGCGAGCTAAACCAACTCAAGGCTGATTTTATCGCGATGGCATCCCATGAGTTTCGGACACCGTTAACCACCATTCGGATGGCGACCGAACTGCTGGAGAAGTATAACGATCAGCTAACAGCAGCAAAGCGGACACAGCATTTTGGGCGGATACACAGCTCGATCGACTCTATGCTGCGTCTTTTAGATGAAGTATTGCTATTGGGTAAAGCAGACTCTGGCGGTTTGCACTACGAGCCATTTTCCTTTGACTTAGCGGATTATTGCCAGGAAGTCGTCGAAACCTTACAACTAAATACTAATAGTAGTCATAGAATTATCTTTGACTGCTCAGACAAACCGATTCAAGGCGAGATGGATCAGGCATTGGTTCATCACATTCTGACTAATTTACTCTCAAACGCGATTAAGTATTCTCCCGATCAGGGTTCTGTGTGGCTCAAGCTCAGTTGCCAACCCAATCAGATCAGTTTTCAGGTTAAAGACGAAGGCATTGGCATTCCACCGCAAGACCAGCAACATCTATTTGAAACGTTTTACCGCGCCAAAAATGTTGGCAAAATTCAAGGGACAGGGCTGGGCTTAGCCATTGTCAAAAAGTGTGTAGAGTTACACCAGGGACAGATCCATGTAGAAAGTGAATTAGGAATAGGTACGACCTTTAGCGTTACGCTACCCAGATTCTCGCAGCAGACTCAGCCTGAAATAGGCTCAAAAAGATGTTGATGTCCGTCAGTTAGTATTTAAGATCGTTTCCGCCGAACAATTGGCACTGGCTGTCGCCAAGGTTAAAGCATTAGTTCGTCCGCCTAAAGATAAATACTACGATATGATGCTGTCCCGATGGCGGCACATTCGCTTGTTTTTACCTAAACTACTGGATACGATTAACTTTGAGGGCACAGAAACTGTCAAGCCCATTCTGGAAGCATGGCAGTTTCTGCGGTCGATTGAGGATAAGAAGAAACCAGATATGAAGGATGCGCCGCTTGGTGTAGTCAGTAAAAGTTGGGTCAAATTGGTTGTCGGCGCTGATGGGGAGATTGATCGCAAGGCTTACACTTTCTGTTTACAAGTCACTTAGAAGACTAAAACCCCCTCTAAAAATGGGACTTTCAAAGTTGTTTGTTGGTTTAGAACGGAGAAACCCGACGATGGCAACGGCGACAGTAACGATTCAGGGAATTAAGCAACTTTCCTATCCACCCCATAAGGGAGAACATTATCTCTCTATAAATTTGGCTCTGGTTGACCCGGCTGAGGTGTGGGAGATCGCAAGAGAACTGGGATTTAAGCCTGAACTTGTGCAAATCGTCAATCGCCTTGGTATTGAGATTCACGCTTTGCTCTTCCACGAACAAACCAATGGCGAACCTCTAGTCACTCCTGAACTGGACACTCAAATTGATGAATTAGCAGAGCGAATTAACTCTGATGCAATTAAACATACCTTTGGAGGTCGGATGGTTGCCTAAGCAATTTCACTTTCAGCTAGGGGTTGGGATCAAGAAAGCCTTCAGTTGAAGGATTTGAGCCATCATTGAAGTAGGCAATAGGTAGGACGATCGCCCCGATTAGCCTATGCTGATAGACCCTGAGAATCCATCTGAGGCTTGGACAGAGACCATCAGAGCGATCGATATTGACGCAGCCAGACAGGAATGCGAGTTGCTGGCATCACAGGATGTTTTAACCGAGGTTTTGAGTGTCAGTCAGCTATCTAAGACAAAAGGTAAAGATGGAAAGTATAAATTTGTTTGCTGGCTTAGAAGTGAGGTGAACAGTGATGACAACAGCAACGACAATGACAACAATTCAGGGAATTAGAACCCTGCACTATGCTCCTCAGAAGGGGCAGCATCGGCTATCGGTCAATTTAGCTCTGGCGGATGCTGTAACAGTCTTTGAAATGGCGCGATCGTTTGGCTTTACGCCTGAAATCGTTCAGATTCCAACACAGTCAGGCATTGAAATTCATGCCTTACTGGTTTCTGAGCAGGCAGAGCCGGATCGTTTTTTTGCGGTTTCAGACTGGCTTGATGAGTGGTGCGATCGGATTAATTCCAGAGCCATCCGGCACTGCTACGGCGGTCTGATTGGGCATCCAGCATGAAATTAAGGAAAGGCTCTCAGTTGAAGGATTTGAGCCATCATTGAAGTAAGCAGAATGAGGACGATCGCGCCATGACACAAACCCAAATACGCCCACGTCTGACCTTTGAGGAGTATCTAGCCTATGACGACGGAACTGATACCCGTTATGAGTTGGTCAATGGAGTTCTAGTTGAAATGGGTGCTGAAAGTCCGTTAAACCTTGATATTGCTCTATTCCTAATTACAGTCTTGCTTCAGATTGTCCCTCGTAACCGCATTGGTATCAAAAATCTAATTGCTGTCGATTCGTTAAAAGTGACAGCACGAGAACCCGATCTAACGATTCATTCAGAGGACTCAAAACGCGCCATCAGTGGAGAGAGGCAGGCGCTTCTCCAGATTGATATGCCCGTTCCCTTACTGGTCATTGAAGTGGTTTCACCAGGGGAGCCAGGAGAGGACAACTACGATCGGGACTACGTTGATAAACGTCAAGAGTATGCAGCAAGAGCTATCCCTGAGTATTGGCTGATTGACCCGATGCGGGCTGTGGTGTTAGTGCTGTCTCTGATTGGTGGCACTTACAAAGCAGTGGAGTTTCGAGGGGACGATCGCCTTGAATCTCCCACCTTTTCAGAACTCAACTTGACCGCTCATCAAATCCTTACCGCTGGGGAGGAAGAATGACACAAACTAAAATCCGACTGACCTTTGAGGAATATCTAGCCTATGACGACGGGACTGATACCCGCTATGAATTCGATGATGGGACACTAGTTGAGATGCCCCCATCAATTCGGTTGCATCGGAAAATTGCTCAATTCCTAGAAGATTGCTTTAAGCAAGAAATTCAGCGGCTTCTGAAACCGTGGGACACCGGACGCACTGATGTCGGGGTCAAGACTCAAAAACAGAACGGGAAACCCGTAACGCGATACCCAGACTTGATGGTATTTGATGCCTCTAACCTGAGCGCTACTGAAGTCGATATTATTGATTTTGCACCTGAGTTAGCGATCGAGATTGTCAGCACTGGAACCAGAAATAGAAAGCGCGACTATGAGGAGAAGCGTTACGAGTATAGGGCTAGGGGTATCAGAGAGTATTGGATCATTGACCCTGAACATCTAAAGGTCACACTCTTGCTATGGGATGAAGAAGGAGATTTTTACGAACAAGAAGAATATCGGGGCAAACAACTTATCCCCTGTCAAACTTTTTCAGACCTCAGCTTGACGGCTCATCAAATTCTGACAGCGGGGGAAGGAAAGTAGTGATGGCTCCAACGCTTCTAAGTCTGCAAAGAGGGGATGTAGCAGAACAGGAACACGACAACTTTTCACTGATCTGCCCGTGCCCGACCAGGGCAACCTGAACATGCTAGTAAAATTTCCGCTTCCATCTAAAAAGCGGTTTTTGCGATTGCCTTAAGGTCGCAAGGCAAAGCAACCGTTTTCTATAATGAGCAGAAAGAAGCCTTATAAAGTGTGTGATAAGCGAAGCGATCGATTAAAACTAAATTTGTTGATCTGCCTTCCTGGTCATTTCCACACTCATCTGAAGTTGATGAGCAATTTAGTCGATCGACAGTCCCGCTCTTAGCAACACTGGAACCGTGCGAGAGAGCATTTGCCGACGTTCCTCCTCCCGTCCTCTCTCAATGTCTCTCTCAATGTCTCTCTCAATACCTTGCACAAAGCCCCTTTGGATCGTCTCTCTTTCCCAAGCCTCATAAGCTGGCTGAAAATTGTCCATCAATTCCCGCTCATCCTTAGAGAGTTTTTTAGTCCGAGTCTTCATAGTGAGTTGGAGTTGAGCGAGATGTTGGAGAGAAACTTGACGAAAAGACTCAGACATAGAAAGAGCAAGGAGTTCCGAGACCGCTTGAGCCTGGATAGACCTACGGCCCATCAGGCGTAGCCACATTGTATCAAGAGTAAGCGGGAGTTGATGGAGAACAACGATCGCAGTGCGAAGAGAATTTGGTAAGAAATAGACCCCTGCCCCCATTGCTCCTGCCGTTGTGCCCCAAAGCCCCTCAGAGTAGCAGCAGAAGTAGTCGGAGACAGAATCCAAAGTTGAGGCAGAACAACCTGTTTTGCTCTCAATCCCCTCCCCCCTCCCCTCCCTCCCCTCCCCCCCTACCCCAATTTTTCCTGCACAAATGCTTTAAGCTCCCCCACATCCCTGCCATAGTTATGGCGATCGACATCCACACCCTGCTCCGAATTATGTTCGTAGACCTCATTTTTCCAAGCCTGCATCACCTGCTTCACGATCGGCATATAGCTCCCCGTCACCCGTTGCAGAAGCCCCTGAGTAATCGCAAACCTATCCGCGAACGCATGATTCCGATTCCACTCCTGAATCAGCAGCAAAGCCGCCTCCACCCGTTGCACCGCATTCCCCCTAACCGGAGACCCTTTGACAGAAGACCTTAGAGGCATTGCCGTATCCTCCCTAATAGACCCCCTCCCCTCAGTCAGAACAGCTTGAGAAGTCACCACAGCTTGAGTAGGCATAGCAGAAGTAGCAGGTTGTTTAAGCAGTTCAGACAACCCCTCAATCCGTTGCTGGTAAACTTGTCTTTCCTGCTCAAACTGCTCACAGAGAGCGCCATTCTCCCCCCTAAGCCGCTCCAACTCCACCCCCCCCTGGTCGCGCTCCAACTCCAACTGCACCAACCGCGATCGTAAACCCTCAATCTCACGAGTAAAAAAAGTAATATCCGTTGGAGTCGGAACGGTTTGTAGTGTTTGTCCATTCATATTGATGTGACCCCAAAGCCTTTGAACCTCCTGAGTTAGAGCTTGAACTTGCTCACTCAAAGCAGAGAACTCTACCATTGACATTTCAGATGTTTCAGGTAGAGCGATCGTCTCCATTGCCACTGCTTTTAGTTCAGGTTGAATCCCACTCATTGATTCAACCTCCCCTAGTTCGCCCTCATCTAATTCGATCGCCATCGGCAACGCTTCACCCTCAACTAACATCACCCCCCTAGAGCCAATGTGTTGCCCCGACTCATCTACCAAGTAATAGTGAAAATAATGTTGAGTTGCCGATGAATTAGCCCTCCTCAGTTCTTCCTCCGAGATAACGTGCCCCAACCGCTCCTGGACAAAACGAGCCACCCCCCGCGAAGGAGGGCAGAAGAAATGAGTACAGATCTCCCCATAGACCCCCCGCAAATTGTGAATCGTCACATCCGCCTCACCCTCCAACACCGGGATAATACCCGACTCGCCAAAATGTTTAATCACCGATCGCCTCACCGAATCAGCCAAACTGCGATTAATCGTAGTGACCGACATTCCAGCCAATTGGCTAATCCTGGGATGATTGCGAAACCGCTCCATCGCCTCCATCACCTCAGCAGCAAGAACCAGGCAAGGCGTGAGGAAACTATCAGCATCCGACCTCTTCTTCAATTGTCCTGAGAACTGAACCCAGTAAGGGTGAGTAGTTATTAAGAGAGTTCCCTTATCCACCACCTCACTAAAACGTCTGCCCGTCGTAGCAGCAATACCCGCCGCCAGTTCAAACGGGTCATCCGATCGCAACAGTTCAGATGCCTTAGCCAAATAGACATCAGGATTCACAGGCTTCAAACTGTCTTGCTTTTCATTGTTACGCTCAGCCGATTCAGCCGCGATCGTCGCGTAGGTTGCATTGTCATATTTCAGGAAGTCTAGCGAGAGGTGGTCATGAGCTTCCCCCTGTTCCCCCGATTCCCGTTTGGTGTAGGTGTAGTGTCGGCTGGTCGATTCAGTCATGGGTAGTTTGCCCTCTGCCACAGCCTGCTTAATTGCCTTGCGGTACTTGGGCAGATAAACCTTAGCGATCGTCGCTTCAGGGTAGCCCTCTTCTAGCAGGGCGATTTCCGCCTCGCAAAGGGACTTGATTTTTGCCTCAGAACTCAGATCTTGTAATTGCTCGATAAATGCAGCAATCAGACCACTGACATCATTCTTAGTCAGCTTGGTACGTTGCCCCGCCACAATCCGATCACGGTAGCGAGTGATTATTTGTTGATCATTCACTAAATTGAGTCCTAATATATTCTTTAAGGATTTCAGCCCACCTCTCTAGGTAGGTGGGGGAGTTGACCATCTGCCCTATCAAGAGACCCTGCGGATATTGATACAATGTATTTAAGAATTTTGAGAATAGCAGCAGCTTCGTATCGCTGACTGTATTCCTGAGACATTTCGATATTTAGGTCTAACTGACCCTCAATCCCAGATACCGCAGCCCGGACAAAGACCCAGGTATCCGCGATCGTATAGGCTCCAAACACTATTTGAGGGGATTTTGGGTGCCGCTCCCAGTTTAATCGAGCAGCGCTCAAGAGTTGTCCATATAGCTGAGGGACAGGATCTTCCCCACCGATTCCCCTCTTAGCTTCAACCACAACCAAATAGGGAATGTCGAGCCGTCCAGCCACCTCCTGTCCCAACACCCCATCGATGATGCCATTCACCTCAAACGTGGGGTACTGGGCACTGACACCCACTTCAGCCCAAGCCCGGACTAACCCCGCTTCTGCCAACACCAACAAGGGATAGATAGCTCTAGCCCAGATAGTCGCCTCGTTAAGCAAGTGTGGGGCAACTAAGGAAAGGCGATCGTCTATTACGTGAAGCTGAGTTAGTTCAAAGTCAGATAGATTGATGTCTGGGGTTGTCCATTCTGCAAGAACATTCCGTTGTTCTTGCAAAGTCAAATATTGCCGGAGCAGGGGGATAGTCAGTTTTCCGATCGTTAGGATGTCCACATTAAACCTATCTGCAATGCCTACCCCTCCATTATATACACATATCTTCTAGTCGTATACATGCTCAAAAAATCTATACACCCATTAACAGAAGTTACTCATTCAAGGGGTTTCAGCTATGTATAGGCAAAACACGATCGATAGGAATTGCTTATGCAGTCCTATATGAAGGTGAAAAAGCATCAAAATATTGAATGGAAACAGGCAAAAAGAGAGGAAGATCTCAATGGTTTAGGGGTATACAGGGGTATTATAGAGGTATATAAGGGTGCGATCGACATATACAGAAGTATTATAGAGGTATATAAGGGTGCGATCGGTATACATAGGAGTACGATCGATATATATATAAACGATAGAAGCTATACAGGGTAAGGGCTACAGCATTTTAGAGAGTTATATAGGAAGTACTGTGGCGAGTACAGGGGTATGTAAAGG